>WNGE01009337.1_pt1 | contig 10342 bp, 16 predicted proteins | sample 5400651 | NCBI WGS metagenome assembly WNGE01 (sample SAMN13153370, study PRJNA577476) | soil metagenome | isolation source: 60 cm soil or saprolite under grassland replicate 2 | place: USA:California | collected 2016-06-15
CCAGGTGTGCTTGGTGCGCTGGTGGAGCTCGGCGGCAGCGTCGGAAACGGTCATCGGTCGGCTGCTGGCTCAAGAACCCGCAACGGCCGCCCGGCTCCCCCGAGCGGCCGCACGCTTGCATGGTCTGCAGCCAAACGCTACCAGACGACAGCCCAGCAGGAGACGCAGCCCAGGCTGCGCGGCGCGCCGCTGGCCTGCCAAGGCACACCACCCGCTCGCCTTTCAGCGCCGCCACAAGCACACGGCAGCCCGGTCGACGGTGCTTCTCCGGGCCGGACCTGGCCGATTGCTGCGGTCTGGACGAGACGAAACAGCCTGCCAACGGGGCATCGCCACCACGCACGAACTTCCATGCGCCAGTGCTGACTGAGCATGCGGGTGCGGTCGACCAGCGCCTTGGCCACCCTCGGGAAGGCCTCGGCCGAGAGCGGTGTGTTGAGACCGGCGGTGAGTGTGACCTCCGCGGAGGTGGCGGCGTCGATCATCGCAGACCGCAGGACGCTGCCGATGGGGACAAGGCACAGACGGAGGGTCACCCACCGGCTGGGGCGTGCCTGTCCGGGCGTACCATCGACGGCGCTTGGAGCCGCGGAGGAGGCAGCCGATCATGGCGAGCGGCACCGTCAAATGGTTCGATCCCAACAAGGGTTACGGCTTCATTCGACCTGACTACGGCAGCGACGTGTTCGTGCACATCAGTGCGTTGCAGGCCGGCGGGCTGCAGACGTTGCAGGAAGGCGAGGCCGTCGAGTTCGACATCGAGGAGGGACGAAAGGGACCCCAGGCCGCCAACGTGCGACCACGGCAGGCACGCGCGTCGGGATGACGCGCCGCTGCCACCTGCCACCCAGGTTGGCGGACTCGACCGATGCGGCGTACCTCCCTGCCTGCGGGCCGATGCGAACGGAGCCGGTCAGTGGCTCAGGTTCCCACGTGGTGTGACCGGAAGGGGGGCCGGTGAGTGGGGATGCTGCGGGGCGACGAGGGGCCGCTGTGCGGCCTGGAGTGGCCGGTCTGCCCGGACGACCTCGGCCAGCGTCTCAGCTCGAGGGCCAACACGGCGTGGTGCCCTGTCTGCGGCCGGCGCTGGGGGCTGGACGAGGTCGAGCCGTGCCCCTGGCCCGCCCAGGTTCGGCTGTGGGACCAGGAGGGCAGGGAGCGGGTCGTGTGCCGCTCCCACGCCGCTCATCCGTCCGCGGCGCGGCTCGTGGCGATCGAGGAGGACCCCCGGTGACCGAGCTGGCCACGGTGGAGCACGCGGTCGGGGCCGGCTCGCCCACCGAACGGGACCTCGCCGCCTCTGCAGGGCTCGGCGGGGCGTCGGCTGCGACCTCGGTGCGACGAGGCCGTGCGTTGCGATGGACCTTTCCTGTGGCGGCCCGACCGGGGGCGGCGACCGCCTCAACAGGTCACGTGGAGCAGGCCGATCACGGCCCCCGCGGCCGCGTTCCAGGCCTGGATCGCCGCGGGCGTCGGGAGCAGCTCCACCTGGCAGTCGTTTCGCTTGAAGTAGGCGGCCGCCTCGTCCGAGCCAAACTGTGTCTGGTCGATCCTGGGCTTCATCCTGCACGTCACCCCCTGGCCGCGTCCCGTCAAGTGGTGTGGAACACGCATTTCTGCTCATGGTGGTCAAGACGTAGCGTGTTCAACGGGCTGGGAGAAGGCGGCGGGGCGTCGATGTCGGCGACGGTGAAGACCAGGTGGTCGATCCGGTCGATCTCCACGGCGGCATACCTCATGCCTGAACTCGGCCTTGCGGCGCGCCCGACGCGCAGGACGAGCAGACCTACGCCTCCAGGACGAGGTAGGCGACGTAGAAGCTGGCGAAGAAGCTGATGATCGACGCGACGACGGCGACCGCGCCGAGGCGCCGGTCGCCCCGCGAGTAGCCGATCGAGCCGCACGCCACGCCGACCAGGCCGCCGAGTGGGAACATCACCAGGCCGAGGCCGGCAAGCAGCAGCCCGGCGAGCGTCCAGGGTCGCCCGCTGGCGCTGCTAGCGGCGCGATCGTCCTGCCGCCCAGTTCCGGACGTGGGGGGTCCGCCCGGCAGATCGCTGCCTGGCTTCCCAGCACGCGGGGAGCCGTTGGCTGGTGGCCGCGCTCCAGGGTCCACCATCGGGCAACCCACCTTCCCGCGGGTCGGCCACTGGTCCGTGCCTCACCACGGTACTGGCCCTGGGCCGAAGGTTCACGTCACCGGCCGCAAGCGAGCGTCGGCTGGGATGGTGGCGTGAGATGCCGCCTCGGCCTGTGATGCCGAAGAGCAAGGGTCGCTGCCATGGCATGTCCGCCGCAGACGGCCGGAATTTTGTGCAATATCCGAGGATGCTCGTTCGACCCGGAGAGTGTCGCGTCCGCGTTTGTGCTTGTCGCGGCAGTGCATTCGCGTGACAGGCGGCGCGTTCCCGCCGTGCACCCCCAGTAAGCGCAGGACCCGGCGATGGGAGCGCTGGCTCGAAGAAGGAGTCCTTGGAACTCACCCGTCCAAACCGGGAAGCGGTTGTCTGGGTGTCCCATTGCCTCGGTCGGCTTGGTCTGAACGCTTGGTGGACAGCGCGGCTCGGACAGATGCCATGTGGGTTCCCAGCCCGGGACCAGTTCTCCGCGAGGACGCCCACGCAGATGCGGCGTGCGGCGAACCCGACGGATACCCCGCCTGGCGCCTCGATGGCCTCCTCCAGGGTGTCGCCAGCAAGGTAGGCCCTCGCCGCCCTTGTGGCTGCCTACCGCTGCTTGGCGAAGTCCACTGCGCCACGACCACGCTTTGGTGCTGCCGATGTGCGTCCGCGGTGTATCCGGACGTCCCGGTACTGGCAGTCGCGAGCCGTCACCGCCCAGCACGAACCGCGGGCCACAACCGTACAAACAGGCACCAAACAGCACCACCAGACCACCAACGAGCACATAATGGAGCTGGCTCGTAATCGGCAGGTCGGGGGTTCGAATCCCCCCTCGGGCTCCAGGTCAGAGGCACTTTTCTAGCTTCGGCACTTGCCTTCGACTAACCATGCGGCTAACCATAGCTGCGGATTCTCGTTAGCCGGAGGTGTTAGGGCAGTGGCGATCATCGAGCGCCGCGACGGCTGGGAGGTCCGCGTCTACGCGGGCGTCGACCCGGTCACGGGCAAGCCGCACCGCGTCAGCCGGCAGGTCCAGGGCAGCCGCAGGAAGGCTGAGAAGGAAGAGACCAGGCTCAAGGCGCAGGTGATGGAGGGCCGCCACCGCGGCACCCGAGCGAAGACGCTCGCCGAGCTGGTCGACCTGTACCTCGACTGGCGCGAGCACAACGACAAGCCGATCGGACCGCGCACCATCCAGGGCTACCGTGCGCTGCACGAGGCCAGGATCAAGCCGGGCCTTGGGAGGCTTCGCCTTCCCCAGGTCGATCCGCCGGCACTCGATCGCTTCTACACGGCTGCGGAAGAACGGGAGCCTCCGCAAGCCGGGTGAGCCGCTGTCCGCGAGCCGGCTCCGCGACGTGCACGCGGTCATCTCGGGCGCGCTCGCACTGGCGGCCCGGTACGGCTGGATCCCCTACAACCCGGCGACGCTGGTGAAGCCGCCGGCGCCGCAGAGCGTCAAGCGGCCGATGCCTACCAAGGCGCAGGCGCGGGACGCACTCAAGGCATCCAGGGAGAAGGACCCGGAGCTGTACCTGTTCCTGCGGCTGGAGGCGACCACCGGCCTTCGGCCCGGCGAGGTCTGCGCCCTGTGGTGGCAGGACTTCGACCTGGAGGCCGGCGACCTCATCGTCGGCTACAACGTGGTGCACGCCAGAGGTCTGCCGGACGGGTACGTGCGCAAGCGCACCAAGAGCCGCCACGGCGATGACCGGCCGATCGCGCTCGGCAAGACCACCGCCGCGCTGCTCAAGGAACACCGGGCCCGGTGCGATGCCAGAGCGCAAGGGTGGGGCGGCCAGCTCGCGCCCGACGTCTACCTGTTCAGCGCCGATGAGGCCGGCCGGCGTCCCTTGCGGGTGGACACCATGACGCGCCGGTTCGGCGAGCTCGCCGAAGACCTCGGGCACCGCTACACCCTCTACGGCTTCCGCCACTTCGTGGCCACCCAGCTCGGCGCCGTGGCGACCGCCGCCACGATCCGCGAGCGGATGGGCCACGGCAGCCTCCAAGTGACCAGCGGCTACGTCCACCGGGTCAGCGAGGCCGACCGCGAGGCCGCACGCCACATGGATGCCCTTCTCGACAGGAAGTAGGCACACCCGCCTTGCAGGGACAGACGCGTGCAGCGATTGCGCGTTGGCAAGGCGGATTGGCCATCAGCTCAGGCCGTTGTCCCCTCGTCCTGGGTGCGCCGGCGGCGCCGGTCAGGCCGCGGGAACCGCTTGGAGATGGCCGGCTGGCTTATCCCAAGGCGCCGGGCAATCTCGCTGTCGGAGATCCCGGCGGCCTGCGCGCCTCGAACGGCCTGCTCCAGGCAGTCATCCACCGCGCGAGTCGCCTCGGCGAGGGCCTCCAGGGCCTGCACCCATCGTTGTCGGTCGACATCGCGGCGCGCACGCATCAGCAGTTGCCTCGTCTGCTCGATCTGGGCCGACAGCGCGTCCATGTGCCGCATCGAATCATGCGCCATGCGGCACGGTCACCTGGCCGGCGGGTCAGTCCAGGAGGGCCGCCCCGAGGGGGTTGTGCGAGCCGGTCACCTAGCATATAACCAAGGTTATACTTGTATGGCACATGAGCAGGGAAATTGCTTGAGGAGGGTGCCTGATGCCGCGCCGCCGGGGCCCGAAGCCGATTCCGCGGCCGCCGGCCGACGAGCTGCGCCGCCTGTACGTCACCGAGCGGCACAGCCTGGATGTCATCGGCTTTCACTACAGCGTCTCGGCGCGGACGGTGCGGGCTTGGCTGCGCGCCGCGGGGATCGGTCGCGCGCGGCTGTCGTGGCAGATGACGATCCCAGCGGCGCGGCTGCACGCGCTGTACGTCACGCAGGGCCTGACCATCGAGCAGATCGCCGCGCAGGAGCGGGTGGGGCCAATGGCGGTGTGGCGTGCGCTGGTCGCGTTCGATATCCCCAGGCGTCCCCATGGCCGCCCGGTCGCCCCGCCGGCGCCCGCCTTGGAGCTACGCCGCCTGTACCTGGAGGAGGGCCGGCCGATCCGGCAGTTGGCGGCCCACTACAAGGTGAGCTACACGACTATGCGCCAGCGGCTCGCCGCGGCCGGGGTCCCGCTTCGCCCGCCGGGGAACCGCTGGCGCCGGCGTGGCCGTCTGGCCACTCGTGCCGCCGGTCCCCATGCGCCAGATGGCGCGGCTCAGGATGGCCCCCGCCTGGGGGCCGGCGGCACCTTCACCTCGGGCAAGCCGGGGAGGCCCAGGGATGCAGCGCGTGTCCGCTGAGTGTGCATGGCCGCCGGGTTGCGGCCAGCCGGCCAGGCTCGACGTCCTGGTGAGCGTGCCAGGCGAGCCGCCGCGGCCGGCGATGCGGGTTAGCAGCTTCTGCATGGGGCATGTGGTGATCGTCGGCATCGACACCCAGGCGCGCCATGGCGGGGAGCTGTGGTACGCCGCGCCGTTGGAGGTGGGGTGCTGGCGATGATCCGATGGGGCGATACGGTCACCCTTGGCCGCCGCGACGCCGTGGCCATCCGCCGACTCCTGCGCGACATCGGCCAGGGGGTCGTGACGTTTCACCGGATGATGGAACGGCGCGACTTCCAGGCGATCGCGTGGCTGTTGCGCGAGGCGAGTCAGAACGGCGCGCTTCCCGAAGCTACGAGGAAAGCAGCGGGCGACTGGTTCGCCTACCTGGAAGACCGCATCGGATAGCCTTGCGCCCGCTCACCGTGATGCATTGCTGTCCTGCTTGGAGAGCGAGGGGCCGGCGGAGCTGGCCCTGTCATTGATGGCAACTGGAGACCTGAAAACGGCTCAGAGCGCGCCATCATCGTTGGAGTGGGTAGCGGTGGGTGCGTCCCTTGCGTCCCCGTCTGCGTACCCGGGTTTTGCCTGCTCAGGGGCCGTGGGGGACGGAGAGCGCAGGGCCCTCTACGGCTTCCACCACTTCGTGGCCACCCAGCTCGGCGCCATTGCAACCACTGCAACAATCCGCAGTCCCGCACGGCGCAAACAGCGAGGGGGATGGCGGACCGGGGGAGCGGGCGGTGCTCGGATGGGCCGTTGGCGGCGCGAGAGCGGCCCTCTGACGCCCGTAGGGGGTCGAACGCATGTTCTGGGGTGGGGGGGAGGCTTGGAGCGGCGTTCTCGGGCCTCGTGGTGATTGCTCCCCAAGGGGGGAGAGGTTTTTGGCTGCATCCCCGGGTTACGGCTCCGCCGGCGAGCTGGAAGGCTCCCCGGATCGCCGGCGTGAAGGCTTGCCAGGCACGCGCCGCCCTGGGTCGCCACGGGGCCGCTGGGAGGGTGCGCGCGGTGCCGGGCTGCCGGCCCGCGCGGATACCCCCACCCTGGCCCGTCGGAGCGCGCACGGCACCGCGCATCCCCTAAAGGGGGGATGCGCGTATGCGCGGTGCCGCGCGCGGTCCTCCAGAGGGGCGCGCATCCGCGCACGCAACCGCGCATACGCACCCGTGCGCGGTCCCAAACCGGGTGGAGCCGGGCAACTCGGAGGCTGGCGGTGGGCGCGCGGCGGCGCGGCGCGCGGTGCGCGACAGGGCGGACACCCCCGCTGAGCTGCGGCGTGCGCGCATGCGCGGTCTCGGCTCGATACCCCTCGGGGGTTTAAGCGGGGTCCTGGTCGTCCGAGTCCGGGTAGTCCGTTTCGGCGGTGTCGTCGTCGAGCGTGACGGGGGACCAGTAGCGCGCTCGGCCGCCGGGGTCGTCGGTGCCCTCAGCTAGCCCCGCGGCCTCCAGGTCGGCCAAGGCGGCCTGGATGGTGCGCTGCTTGAGCGCGTGGCCTTGGGCGGCGGTGGTGTCGCCGAGCTGCTTGACGGTCTGCATTGGTCCGCCGGCGCGCAGCGCGGCCAGCACCCACCCACACGAGGGCCGCAGCCCGGCCGTGGGGTCGCCGGGGTCGGTTCCGGCGGGATCGTCGTCGGCCAGCACCTCGGCCGTGTACTCCAGCGGGCTGGCCAGGTCGGCGGGGTCGAGCGCGTGGACGGTGCGGCGCACCCGAAAGCGGGTGTCAGCGATCTCCCCGCCGACCAGCTCGAAGCCCAGCACCACGGCGCTGGCGCCCTGGGGGGTGGTGCCGCGGTGGGCGACGGCGGCGGAGGCGAGCACGCGGCCCCAGGCGGAGGGGCCGGCGCCGGTGATGCGTTTGGGGCCGGTGCCCTCGCCGGTCTTGTTCCAGTGGGTGACCACCACCAGCGCGGCGCCGGCCGCCTGGCAGATGGCCTGGATGGGCGTGAGCAGGGCGCCCATCTCGTACAGGTTGCCGCCGTTGGCTTGGCCGGCAGCGGCAAGATACAGCGGGTCGAGGATGACCAGCCGGGCGGGTCGCTGGCCGAGCTCGGCCTCCAGCTCGGCCAGGTCGCCCCCGTCGCGGAGCTTCGGGACCCGGAAGCACAGCCGCAGCCCCGGCTCGACCGCGAGCTGGTCGAGGTCCACGCTCTTGTGGGCGCTGATGGCGCGCAGCCGCCGCACGATCGAGCGCTCCCCACCTTCCCCGAGGAACACCAGCACCCGGCCTGGGGTGGGGCAGGCGAAGCGGCCGAACCAGGGGTGCCCGGCGGCCACGCTTATGGCCAGGTCGAGCGCGGCCCAGGTCTTGCCGGCCTTATCCTCCGCGGCCAGCACCCCGTAGGCGTCGCCGGGCCACAGACCCTCGATCAGCCAGGCGGGCGGGCCGGCGGCGTCGACCCGGGCGATGACCTCGGCCAGGTCCTCGATCACCAGCCCGCGCCCAAGCGGGCCGGCCGACGCCTGGGGGTCGGGCCGGCGGGGCAGGCGGCGCACGTTGCTACTGTTGCCGTTACCGCCATTGCCGTTGCTTCCGGCGGGTTCGCTCATGGGCGCCTCCGGCCAGGGAACGCCGTCGCGGTCGAGGTCGCTGCGGTCGCCACTCACCTGGCAGCTCCTTGGCGGGGCAGGTCGGGGCGGGGGTGGGCGGCGCCGTTGCGCAGGCCCGAGGCGATGGTGGGGCCGATCTCCCACTCCGACAGGCCGACGTGGCAGGCGACGTCGGCCAGCGCCGCGGTGATCTCTGCCGGGTCGAGCCAACCGCTGGGCACCAGCCGGCCCAGCCGCAGCGCCGCCATGTACAGGGCGCGATTGCGGCCCGGCCGGCCCGGCCCGCCGGGCGCCACCGCGGCCAGGCGGGCGCACTCGGAGGCAAGCGCCGCGGCGCCGTACCCGCCGCCGACCACCCCGGGCTGGCCGGCGGGCGGCGGCGTGCCTGGCCTGGCCGGTGGGGTCAGCAGGGCCCGCAGCGCCGCTGGCACCTCGGGCAGTTCCAGGCCCAGGGGGCGCACCCACCGGTAGCGGCCGCCGCTGGGGTGGCGCGAGGGGGCCACCAGGACGTAGCCGCCCCGGCCGCGCCAGTCCACCCCGGCCACCACCTCACCAGCGGCGGTGGTCGGCGGTTGGCAGCCCAGGCCCGTCGGCGCGAACAGCAGGTGCCAGCCCCCGCCGCCAGAGCGGGCCAGCGGCCCCGACCCGAGCACCCCGCCGGCCTCGAACAGGATGGCGCGAAGCGCCTCCACCCCTTGGGAGCCGTCCACGTCGGCCACGTCAAACGACCCGGGCCCGGTGCGGATCGCCACGTTCGCGGCGGGCCAACGCCGCCACCAGCGGCGCACCGTGCCAAGGTCGCTGGTGGCCTCGTGCACCCCGCCCACCCCCGGCCGGCGCGCCTTCAGCCGAGGATGCTTGCCAGCCCGGCGGCAGCCGGCGCCGACGCGGCAGGTGCAACCCCCGCCAGGGGCAGGCTCGAAGACCGGCAGGACCGGCAGGCCGCAGGCGGCGTACACCTCCGCGGCCCGGCCCGGCTCCAGGTCCTCGCCGAGCGCGGCAAGCAGCGCACTGGGGCCGATGCGCGCGGGCTCGCCGCCGATGCTGGAGACCGGTGGGCAGGTCACGGCGTCGGCTCCTTCCACATCAGGGACCGGACGAAGGCGAGCACGGGTCATCGCATCTCCTGGTCGGCGGTGGCGATGGTGGCCTCGGACAGGCGGAGCTGCTGGCGCAGCGGCCGGTTGGACCAGATGACCTCCACCCCACGGGCCGCGCGGCCGCCGGAGACCAGCGAGCTGGGCTTGTCGACCGGGCGTTCGACGCGCCACCAGCCGGCGTACAGGTCCTCGTACAGCGGCGAGGGGTAGCCGGAGATGAGCACCGCGGCGGGGGTCGAGTGCAGGGCCCCGGCCAGCTCCCGATGTTCCGCCTCGCTGGCGTACTCCACGGCGTAGTCAGCGCCGTGGCGCTTGGCCAGCGCGCTGCGGGTCGAGTCCAGGTAGGGCGGGTCAAGGTAGATGACCGCGTTGGCCGCGCCGTACTTGCTGATGACCTCGACCGCCGGGCGGTCCTCGATGATCACCCGGCGCAGCCGCTCCGCCGCGGCCTGGAGGTAGTCGGCGAGGGAGGCGAACTTGTGGGCGTGGTCGTGACCGTTGGTGTTGAACGCGGCCGCGAACCCGCTTGCGCGGCGCAGCGTCTTGCCGAGGGTCATGTTGAGGCGGACGAACACCCGCCGGGCCCGCTCCAGGTCGTCCAGGCCGTCGGGGGCCAGCTCGAACTGGCGTGGGTGGGCGGGCCACCAGCCTTTCGTCGTGCCGGTGAACCGGCAGACAGGGCACGGGCCGAGATCCCGCGCGCTGGTGACGTGGGCGCGGTCGACTTCCAGGTGGGTGCCGCACCAGTTGCACATGAACGCCCTGACCTGGCCGCTGCGCAGCGCCGGCGGGACCGGGTGATCGGCCGGAGGGGTGCTGTCCAGGATGGCGGCGGCCAGCTCGCCGCGGGCGTAGGGGGTCAGTTGCAGCGCCTGCGCCAGCTCGGGCCCGCGGTCACGCAGCACGCGAAACAGGCAGACCAGGTCGCCGTCGCGGTCGTTGATGACCTCGGTCGGCGATGGCGGCTTGGCGAACAGTACCGCCGCGCTCCCCGCGAACGCGTCTACGTAGGTGCGGTGGGTTGGGAGCAGGCTGGCGATCCACGGGGCCAGCCGGCCCTTGGAGCCCAGGTACTGCGTCGGTGGTCTCACCCCTGCACCCCCTGGCCGGCAGGTGTCGAGGTCGGGCCGGTCGGCGGGGTCGAACAGCACGGCTTGGCGTGTTGACGTTTAAAGAGCTTCGCTCCTTCCAGTGACATGGTCGTTGCTCACCACAGGGACAAGCCGCAGTAGCGCAGGAACGAGTAGGCCAGGTGGGGGGTGCCCCGGATCCGCTGGACGCCACGCTCGGCCGCGGCGGTGACCTCGG
>WNGE01009338.1_pt1 | contig 10342 bp, 8 predicted proteins | sample 5400651 | NCBI WGS metagenome assembly WNGE01 (sample SAMN13153370, study PRJNA577476) | soil metagenome | isolation source: 60 cm soil or saprolite under grassland replicate 2 | place: USA:California | collected 2016-06-15
CAGGGCGGTCCGGAACGTCTCGAAGTCCGCGAGGCCGCCCGAGGCCGGTGTTCGGGGAAAGGCCTCGGGCAGCTCGACCGGCGGGACCGTGGCCACGGCCTCCCGGACCCGTTCGATGAACGCCGCCCGGTCCATCAGGCGCCGTCCTGCCGAAGGCCCCTGCGCCAGCGCTCCCGGAAGGTCCGGCTCGCCACCGGCGGCATGTCCCGGCCCTTCGTCCACCGGGACAGGGGGAATGGCGCCTTTCGGATCCGGCCCTTCCTGGCGAACAGGCGCTGCCCCACGCGCGACAGCCGCGCGAACAGGAGGAAGCGGCCGGGCTTCCTCCACGCCATGGCCCAGCTCCGGAACATCAGAACCTCGCCCGTGGGGCGCTGGGACTTGGCCACCTCCCGACGCAGCCCCAGCAGGTGCTCGTGCAGGGGGATCTTCACCGGGCAGACCTCGGTGCAGGCGCCGCACAGCGAGGAGGCGTGCGGCAGGTCGCCGGCCTTCTCGAACCCCACCAGCAGCGGGGTCAGCACCGCTCCCACGGGCCCGGCGTACACCGCGCCGTAGGCATGGCCGCCGACCTGCCGGTACACCGGGCACACGTTCTGGCAGGCCCCGCACCGGATGCAGTGCAGGATCGAGCGGAACTCGCCCCCCAGGATCCTCGACCGGCCGTTGTCGAGCACCACCACGTGCAGCTCGTCCGGCCCGTCGATCTCCCCCGGCAGGCGGGGGCCGTTGATGAACGAGAGGTAGGTGCTCACCACGCGGCCGATGGCGCTGGCCACCAGCATCGGATACAGCAGCTCCAGCTCGCGGAACGACGGCACGATCCGCTCCATGCCCATGATCGCCACGTGCACCGGCGGGAGCGAGGTCACCATCCGCCCGTTGCCCTCGTTCGTCACCAGCGACAACGATCCGGTCTCCGCCACCGCGAAGTTGACGCCCGAGATGCCGACCTCGGCGCGGAGGAACGCCTCCCGCAGGACGCCGCGGGCGAAGGCGGTCAACGCCTCGGGCTCGGGCGGGAGGGTCCGGCCGTAGTGCCCCGCGAGGAGCTTGGCGATGTCCCTGCGGGTCATGTGGACGGCGGGCGCCGTGATGTGCGAGGGCGGCTCGTGCCCCACCTGGACGATGTGCTCGCCGAGGTCGGTCTCCACCACCTGGACCCCGTCGGCCTCGAGCGCCGGGTTCAGCTCGATCTCCTCGGCCGCCATCGACTTGCCCTTCGCCACCAGATGGGCCCCGCGGTCCGCGACAACCTTCCGGATGTAGTCCACGGCCTCCGGGCCGGTGGCGGCGAAGAAGACCCTGGTGCCCTTTGCCTCCGCCCGCTCGGCGAACCGGTCCAGATACGCGTCGAGGTTCGCCAGCGTGTGGGCCCGGACGGCCTCGGCCGCGTCCCGGAGGGCGGGGAGGTCGGATCCGGCGAACGTCTCCCGCCTGCGGACCTCCCGGGAGTCGGTGGCCTTGCCGAGGATGAGCGGGAGCTGGGTCTTGCGCAGCTGCCTGGCCGCGCGGTCCTCGAACCGCCGGTAGATCTCCGCCTCGGGGGTCATGTCGGCGGCTTCACGGGGATCAGTCCTCGCGCTTCGGCCAGCAGCATGGCCAGATGCATGGGCCGCGCCTTCGACCCGGACCGGTTCGCCCGGCCCGCCAGGTGCATCAGGCAGCCCGAGTCGCCGGTGACCATCACGTCGGCGCCGGTGGCGTCGGCCTGGGCCATCTTCTCGTCGGCCATCGCGCTGGCCACGTCGGGAAGCCGGAGCGAGAACGTCCCGCCGAACCCACAGCACCGGTCTGGCCACGCCATCTCCACCAGCTCGAGGCCCTCGATCCCCCGGAGCAGCGTGCGGCCCTGCCCTGAGAGGCCCAGCTCCCGGAGCCCGTGGCAGGAGTCGTGGTAGGTCACCCTCCCCTCCCACGCGCCGCCCAACGACTCCACGCCCAGCACGCCCACCACGAACTCCGAGAATTCGAAGGTCTTCGCCGCCAGAGCCCTGGCCCTGCCTTCGTCCGTCGTGCCGTGGAACAGGTGCGGGTAGTAGCTGCGGACCATGGCCGTGCACGAGCCCGACGGCGACACCACGGCCTCGGCCGACTCCATCGCGTCCAGCAGCCCGGCCGCGACCCGCCGCGCATCCCCTTCGAACCCGGAGTTGAACGCCGGCTGCCCGCAGCACGTCTGTGATGGTGGGAAGTCCACCTCGACGTCCAGGTCCCGCAACAGGGCCACCGTGGCCTCACCCACCTCCGGGTACAGCAGATCGACCAGGCACGTGACGAACAGGCTGACCCGGCGGGACTCCATCAGCGGCGGATGCGGGCCTGCTGCACCAGCGCGTCGAACAGGGCCTGCTGTGTCTCGTCCTCGGCGGCCGTTCGCTCGGGATGCCACTGCACGCCGACCACCCAGCCGTGCTCGGCCTCGATGGCCTCGATCACCCCGTCCTCGGTCCACGCCGCGGCTCGAAGTCCCTCGCCGAGCCGGTCCACCGCCTGGTGGTGCGACGCCCGGGCGGTGAAGGCCACCTGGCCGCACGCTTCCGCGATCCTGCTCGACTCGGACACCTTCAGCTCGTGGTCCACCCAGGGGTCGCTCTCCGCCGGATTCCCGTGGGCGATCGCGCCCGGAAGTTCCTTCAGGTGCTGATGGAGGGTCCCGCCGAGGGCGACGTTCAGGACCTGGATGCCGCGGCATATCGCCAGGACCGGCCGTTCCGCGGCGACCGAGTCCCTCACCAGCTTCATCTCGAACTCGTCCCGCCGTCGATCGGTTCCGTAGACCTCGGGGTGGGGCTCCGCGCCGTAGCAGTCGGGATCGACGTCCCCGCCCCCCACCAGCAGCAGGGCGTCGAACCCGGGCGGGTCCTCGTCCGCACCCGGGCCGTCCGCGTCCGGAGCCGACACGATCGCCGGCCACCCGCCGGCTCGCCGGACCGCCGTCAGGTAGTACTCGGGGACGGCGATGGCCGAAACGTCCCACCCGCCGACCCGTCCGTGGGCGAGCCGATACCCGGCCACCGCGATCAGTGGAGTCCGCATCTGCCCAGTGTAGGGGCCGAAGCCGGCCAATCCCTTACGCTTCGGTTCGAGCATGGGAGACGCCTCCGCCGGAACCGACCACTCGCCGTCGGTCCGGCCCGCCGGTCCTCCGGAGGGCTCGGTCACCCGCGCTCGAAGTACCGGGCCAGCTCCCAGTCCGTGACCGTGTTGTTGTCGAAGGTGATCTGCTCCTGCCGCGCCGTGTTCAGGAGGTGCTCGAACACGAACTCGCCGAAGGCCTTTCGGGCCACCTCGCTCCCGGCGAACGCCTCGATCGCCTCGTGCAGCGACGACGGCACCCTCGGCACGTCCTTCGCCTCGTAGGCGTTCCCCCGGAACATCTCCGGCGGCTCGATCCCGTTCTCCATGCCGTGCAGGCCCCCGGCGATGGTGGCGGCGAACGCCAGGTACGGGTTGGCGTCCGCCCCCGGGATGCGGGACTCGACCCGGAACGACTCGTGCTCCCCGACGATCCGGAAGCCGCACGTCCGGTTGTCGTGGCTCCACACGATGGCGGTCGGAGCCCACGACCCGAGCTGGTACCGCTTGTACGAGTTCACGAACGGGGCGAACATCCAGGCCATCTCGTGCGCCGTATCCATGAGTCCGCCGAGGTAGCGCCGGAACGTGTCGCTCATGTGATGGCGCCCGTCCCCGTCCCACATGAGCGACTCGTTTCCCTCCTCGTTCCACAGGCTCGAATGGAGGTGGAAGGACGACCCGGCTTCGGCCATGGACCACTTCGCCATGAACGTCACCGCCCGCCCGGCCGCCGCGGCCATCTCCTTCACCCCGTTCTTGTAGATCACGTGGCGGTCGGCCATCTCGAGCGCGTGGGTGTACCGCAGATTGATCTCCTGCTGGCCCTTGCCGAACTCGCCCTTGGAGAACTCCACCGGCACCCCGGCCCCGTCCATGCCGTTGCGGATCAGGCGGATCAGGTATTCGTCCTTCGTGGTCTGCAGGATGTGGTAGTCCATGATGTAGTCCGAGTGCGGCTGCAGGTCCTGGTATCGTTTCGCGGCCGCCTCATCGAACGAGTCCTTGAACAGGTAGAATTCCAGCTCCGAACCGGTCTTCACCGTGTAGCCGGCCGCCCTGGCCCGTTCGATCTGGCGCTTCAGAATCTGTCGTGGCGCCACCTCCACCGGCTCGTTCGTCTCCTCGTCGTGGGCGTCGCAGATCACGAGCGCCGTCTTGTCGAGCCAGGGGATCCGGCGAAGGGTCGAGAAGTCGGGGACCGCCTTGAGGTCCCCGTAGCCCGTGTCCCAGCTGGCGTAGGCGTACCCAGGGACCGGTTCCATCTCCATGTCGATGGCGAGCAGGTAGTTGCATGCGTGGATCACGCCCTCCCCGTCCAGGATGTCGTTCAGGAAGAAGTCCCCGGTGAGGCGCTTGCCCACCAGCCGCCCCTGGAGGTCGGTGAGGACCATCAAGATCGTGTCGATCTCGCCGTCCTTGATCAGGCGTTCGATCTCATCCTTCGCGATCATGCCCCGGACCTGGCCCATGGCGATGGCGGATCAGACGCTCGCCAGCTCGCGCTCGATCGCCGCGAGCTCCTCGGGCGTGCCCTGCACCTTGGGCCCGTGGAACCAGTTCTTCGCCGACAGCAGGTACCATCCGCCAGCGCCGAACAGGACGACCGCGGTGGCGATCGATGCGTAGTTGAACGTGTGGCGGGTGATCGGGGTGACCTGGGGCAGCGTGAACAGGATCGTGATGAACACCACCCAGACCACGGTGATCCATCCGATCACGTAGCTCCACCTGCCGAGGTGCCAGGGGCCGCGCTGGAAGCTCTCGCCGGCTCGAAGCCGGAGGAACACGGGGATGGCGTAGGCCACGTACAGGCCGATGACCGCGATCGAGGTGATGGCCGCGTACGCAACCGGGCTCCACAGGTAGGGCACGCCGAGGATGAAGGCGGCGACCGCGGCCAGCCAGATGGAGTTCGTGGGCGTCCGGGTCCGCTTGTTGACCTTGTGCCAGAACTTCGACCCGGGGATCGCGCCGTCCCGGGAGAACGCGTAGATCATCCTGGAGTTCGCGGTGACCGACGACATCCCGCAGTAGAACTGCGCGCCGACCACGATGAACAGCAGGAACTCCCCGATCTTCCTGGTCGTGGCGCTGATGAAGATCTCGACCGGCGGGACCCCGGTGCCCGCGAACTCGCTTCCCAGCACCTTGTCGTACGTGCCCGGCTGGATCGCGTGGGTGACGCCGATCAGCAGGATCCACCCCGCGATCAGCGAGACCACGATCGACATCACGATGCCCCACGGCCCGGTCACGTCGGCATCTCGCGTTTCCTCCGTCATGTGGGCCGAGGCGTCGTAGCCGGTGAACGTGTACTGGGCCAGCAACAATCCGAGCAGGAAGACGTAGATGGGCGCTCCGCTGAACCCGAACCCCGTCTTGTTCACGAAGTGGAAGAACGTGAACTTCCAGTCGGCGTGGTGGTCGGGGATGATGAACAGCGTCCCCACGATGATCAGCACACCGGCGATGTGCCACCACACCGAGAGGTCGTTCAGGAGGGCCACCAGCCGGACCCCGAACGTGTTCAGCAATCCGTGGAGGAACAGCACCACGGCGTACACCGCGATCACATGGCCGGGGCTGGTCGAGTAGTTGAACCACAGGTGCAGCAGGGCCGTGGCGAAGAACGCCAGCCCGAAATCGATGCCGGCGGTGATCCCGATCTGGCCCATGAGGTTGAACCATCCCGTCATCCAGCTCCAGGCCGGCGCGTTCCGCTTCGCCAGCTTCGCCGACCAGTAGTACAGGCCCCCGGCCGTGGGGTAGCTCGAACAGACCTCGGCCATGGACAGCCCGACGATGGTCACCATGATCCCGACCAGGGGCCAGCCGATGTTCATGATGATCGGCCCGCCCGTGGTCATGCCGAACAGGTACAGCGTGAGGCAGCCCGACAGGATCGAGATGATGGTGAACGACACGGCGAAGTTGGAGAAGCCGCCCATCTTGCGCAGCAGCTCCTGCGCGTAGCCCATCTCGTGGAGGCGCTGGGTGTCGTCCTTCCTGCGCGTCTTGTCGGTGGTGACGATCCCGGCCACCCGTTCTCGATCCGCCATGAGACCCCCTTTCCGACAAGGGCCTCGGCCAGGCCCGAGGGTGCCGATTTACTCCCCGGAGCTTGGACTGTCAAGGTGGGGGTTCGCGCCGATCACCTCGGCGTGGCTACTGGGGCGTCACGTAGGCCGCGGTGATGCCTCCGTCGACCACCAGGGCTGCCCCCGTCATGAACGACGATTCGTCGGACGCCAGGAACAGGGCTGCGTTCGCGATCTCGTCCGGGCGGCCGAACCGACCGATCGGGATGTGCACCAGGCGGCGCTGACGCCGGTCCGGATCGGCCAGCAGCTCGGCCATCAGGGGCGTCTCGATGGGGCCGGGGCACAGCGCGTTGGCCCGGATCCCCCGCCGCGCGAACTCCACCGCGATCTCCCGCGTCATCGCGAGCACCCCGCCCTTGCTCGAGGTGTAGGCGATCTGCGGCGTGGCCGCCCCCATCAGCGCGACGAACGAGGCCACGTTGACGATGGAGCCGCCCCCGCCCTCAAGCATCGCCGGGATGCCGAACCTGCAGCCCAGGTAAACCCCCTTGAGGTTGATCCGCATCACCAGGTCCCAGACGTCCTCGTCCGTGTCGGTGACCGAGCCGTCGGCGGCGGGGAAGACCCCCGCGTTGTTGTGCAGGACGTCGAGCGAGCCGAACCGCTCCATGGCGAAGGCCACCATCGCCCGGGCGTCGTCGGCGTTCGACACGTCGGCGTGGACGTACGCGGCCTGGCCCCCCGCGGCCTCGATCTCCTCGACCGTGGCCCGGCCGGCGTCGTCGCTGACGTCGGCCACCACGACCCGGGCCCCCTCACCGGCGAACAGGCGGGCCGCCACCGCACCGATCCCGCTGGCCGCCCCGGTGATCAGGGCGACCTTGCCGTCAAGCCGTCCCACGAGAGCGTGCCTCCCAGGCGTCCGGGTTCAGCAGCGTGGGCGGCCTGCGGCCTTCCAGGGCCGCGATCAGGTTCTCCGCGGCGAGAAGCCCCATGGCGATCCGCGTGTCCACGGTGGCGCTGCCCAGGTGGGGGATGACCACGGCGTTCTCCAACTCCAGCAGCAGCGGGTGCACCTCGGGCTCCTTCTCGAACACGTCGAGGCCGGCGGCGAAGATCTCGCCGTCGCGCAGGGCCTCCGCCAGGGCGGCCTCGTCGATCACCGGCCCCCGCGACGAGTTCACCAGCACCGCGGTCGGCTTCATCCTCCGGAGCCGTTCCGCGTTGATCAGGTGATGGGTCTCCTCGGTCAGGTTCACGTGCAGGGAGACGAAGTCGGCCTCGGCCAGCAGGTCGTCGAGCTCGCGGTATTCGGCCTCCAGCTCCTGTTCGAGCTCGGGGGTGGGCCGGTACACGTCGTAGTAGATGACCTTCATCCCGAAGCCCTTGGCCCGCCGGGCCAGGGCGTGCCCGATCCGGCCGAACCCGACGATCCCGAGGGTCTTGTGGTGGACGTCCTGCCCGAGCATCATCTCGGGCCCCCACACCCACGGGATCCGCTTGCGGAGGAACCGGTCGCCCTCGGGCACCCGCCGGGCCGCCGCCATCATGAGGGCCCAGGCGGTGTCCGCCGTGGTCTCGGTGAGGACCTCGGGCGTGTTCGAGGCGAGCACGCCGTGGCGCGTGCACGCCGCGAGGTCGATGTTGTCGAACCCGACCGCGTAGTTGGCCACGATCACGAGCTGGCCGCCCGCCGCGTCGAGGAGCTCGTCGTCGACCATGTCGGTCAGCAGGGTGACCGCCCCGACCTTGCCGGCGACGTCGGCCAGGAGCCGGTCGCGAGGGATGGCGGTCTCCTCGGGCCAGAGGGTGATCTCGCAGCGTTCGGCGATGGCGTCCATCGCCGGCTTCGGCAGTCGCCGGGTGACCAGAACGGGCCAGCGCTCGGGGCTCATACCGCGCGTGACGCTACGGCAGCCAAGAAGGAGGGTCAAACACGCCGGAGCCTGGACGATGGGGCGTCGCGAAGCGACAGTCTGCACGCCCCACGATCGCGGCCTCGATCTCGACCCTCGTGCGAGGCGACACGACCGGCGAGTCGGACGACTGCTACCGTCAGGTACGATGGGGTCTCCGGAGAAGGGGGGTCCCATGAAACGTTGGCTCACACCCGCGCTGTCGGCGCTGCTGATCCTGAGCGGCGTTGCGTTCCAGAGCCGTCCGACCGGCGCCGGCGCGTCCCCGAAGACCGTGAAGCAGACCATCACGGTGCTGGAGAACGGGCTGTTGCTCGTGACGATCCCTGATCCGCCACGCGGGAAAGTGTACGAAGGCGACTACGCGCTCACCGTGCCGGACGGGGTACAGTGGCATCTCCTCTCGGTCAGCTTCAACCTCACGACCGCACCGCCGTCGACCGGTGGTTCGGCGACCCGGCGGTTGAAGTGGGTGCTCCGCGATTCGACCGACCCGGTGGCCCCCGGGCGGCTGTTCACGGTGTTGACCGACGGTCTCGCCGACTACGTGTACAAGGACTTCTCCATGCAGAACGGCCAGAACCTCTGGTTCGGGAATCTCGGTCCGGGCACCCCGACGGCACAGCTTCGCTCGCCGGCGAACGCCGCTCTTCCCGATCTTTGGGTGCCGCCTCCTTTCCAGTGGGCGACGGTGAGCGAGGGCCATACCAATCGTGACCAGTTCAACGGCTTCTACGCCTTCGTCGAGGAGAAGCCTCTGTAGCCCTCGCCGGCCGGGGTTCGCTACCCCGTCAGTTCGGGCAGGGTCGTTTCGATGGCGTCGAGGCCGTCGCGGATGGCCTCCACCGAGTTCGCGTAGGAGAACCTGAGATACCCCTGGCCCGCGGGACCGAACGCTGTCCCGGACAGGCAGGCCACGCCGGCGCGATCGAGCAGGAACTGGGCCACCTGCTCGCTGGGAAGGCCCAGCTCGCTGATGTTGGGGAACGCGTAGAAAGCGCCGGCCGGCTCGGTGCAGGTGATCCCCGGGATCCGGTTCAGGCCTTCGACGATCACGTCGCGGCGTTTGCTGAACTCGTCGATCATCGCCTGGATCGGCTCCCACGGGCCGGTCAGGGCGGCCAGGGCGGCACGTTGCGAGAACGCGGCGGTGCAGGACACCGAGTTGATGATCATCCGGGTCACCGGCTCGACCAGGTCGGGGGGGAACGCCGCGAACCCGAGTCGCCAGCCCGTCATGGCGTAGGTCTTCGAACAGCCGTCGAGGAGGATGGTCCGGTCCGCCATCCCGTCGACGGTTGAGATGCTCGCGTGCTCGCCCCCGTACCGGCTGGCCCAGTACACCTCGTCGGAGAGCACGTAGAGGTCGTTGCGGATGGCGATGTCGGCGATGGCCTCGACGTCCTCCCGGGTGAGCGCGCTCCCGCAGGGGTTGTGCGGCGAGTTGAGGACGATCAGCCGGGTCCGGTCGGTGACGAGGTGGGCCACCTCCTCGGGGTTCACCCGGAACTCCTTGGCCTCGTGGAGCGGGACGGGGACGGGCCGGGCTCCCGCGAACGAGGTGATCGACTCGTACATGGGGAAGCCGGGATCGGGATAGATGACCTCGTCGCCCTCCTCGCAGAGGGACATGATCGCGTAGAACATGATGGGCTTGGCTCCCGGGGTGACGATGATGCGGTCGGCGGGGTACTCGGCTCGGCCGGTGCGGCCGAAGAACTCGCCGACCGCCTCGCGAACCTCCGGCAATCCCGGCGCCGCCACGTAGTGGGTGAAGCCCTCGCGGAGGGCCTCGGCCGCCGCCTCCTTGATGTGGGCCGGCGTGTCGAAGTCCGGCTCACCGATCTCCAGGTGGATGATCTTCCGGCCCTGCGCCTCGAGCGCCCTGGCTTTCGCCAAGACCTCGAACGCCGACTCGGTGCCCATCCGCCCCACCCGTGCCGCCAACCTCGGCTTGCCGCTCATGGCGCAGACGCTACGGCTCGCGGTTCAGCCAGGTCAACTCGGGCCCGGGAGATAAGAACTGTGCGCGGCGACCGGATTATCCGTGACACCGGGTAGACGTTACGGCCGCCGGGAACCCGTCAGACGGTAGAGGGGCGAGGCTATAGGGCGCGGCGAAATCGGCCGTCGGGTCCCAATCGGGGCAGTTGACGCTAAGGGCCTCGGGGCAGGGTCAAACCGCAGACGGGAGAACAGACAAGAGATCCGAAACGCCGCAGGCTAGGCGCCGTTCACGCGCTTCTCAAACCACTGCGGAGACGGTCCCCGAAGAAGCGGGGCTGACCCCGCCGTTTGCCTGAC
>WNGE01009340.1_pt1 | contig 10341 bp, 9 predicted proteins | sample 5400651 | NCBI WGS metagenome assembly WNGE01 (sample SAMN13153370, study PRJNA577476) | soil metagenome | isolation source: 60 cm soil or saprolite under grassland replicate 2 | place: USA:California | collected 2016-06-15
TGGTCTTCTCGCGGCCCGTGTGGGCCGCGTTTCTCAACGCGATCTACGCTAGTGAGATCGACTGCTGACGATTTGTAATGCGGAACTGATCCCCTGAACGAACGACCGGGTGGTCGCCTGGGAAACAGGCTGACACCACCCGGCCGATGTGACTTGCGGATCAGGTTTCGCCGCCGGTCTCGCCGACCGGAGCGGCGAGTACGTCGTCGATGGCGTACTTCTGCGCGGCCTCGGCTGGGATGGCGGCAGCGACCTCACCCCGCCGGGCGAGCTGACGAAGGGCCGCCACGGTGATGTTCTCCGCGTCGACGTGGAAATGCCGGCGCAGGGCGTGCCGGGTGTCGGACATGCCGAACCCGTCGGTACCCAGGGAGGTGTAGTCGATCGGTATCCAGCGACTGACCAGGTCGGGTACCGCCCGCATGAAGTCGCTGACCGCGACCACCGGTCCGGCCGCCTCGGCCAGCGCGGCGGTCACGTAAGGCACCTTGGGCTCTTCGCCGGGGTGCAGCTGGTTCCACTCCTCGGCGACCACCGCGTCGCGGCGCAGCTCGGTCCACGAGGTGGCCGACCACACGTCGGCGACCACGCCCCAGTCCTGGGCGAGCAGCTCCTGGGCGCGCAGCGCCCACTGCATGCCGGAACCGCTGGCGAGGATCTGCACCCGGGGTCCGTCACCGGATCCCTGCGCGTAGAGGTAGAGCCCGCGCAAGAGCCCGGGGACGTCCAGCGAGGCCGGCTCGGCCGGCTGGTAGATCGGCTCGTTGTAGACGGTCAGGTAGTAGTAGATGGACTCGGGGGACTCGCCGTACATCCGGCGTAGCCCGTCCTCCACGATGTACGCGGTCTCGAACGCGAAGGCCGGGTCGTATGCCACGACCGCCGGGTTGGTCGCCGCGATGAGCAGCGAGTGCCCGTCCTCGTGCTGGAGCCCTTCGCCGTTGAGGGTGGTACGCCCGGCGGTGGCGCCGAGCAGGAACCCGCGCGCCATCTGGTCGGCGGCCGCCCACAGCCCGTCCGCGGTGCGCTGGAAGCCGAACATCGAGTAGAAGATGTACAGCGGGATCATCGGCTCGCTCTGCGTGGCGTAGGAGCTGCCGGCGGCGGTGAACGAGGCGACCGAGCCGGCCTCGTTGATGCCCTCGTGCAGGATCTGCCCGTTGACCGCCTCCCGGTAGGACAGGAACAGCTCCCGGTCGACCGGGGTGTAGTTCTGCCCGTGCGGTGAGTAGATCTTCGCGGTCGGGAAGAGCGAGTCCATGCCGAAGGTACGCGCCTCGTCCGGGATGATCGGTACCCAGCGCTTGCCGAACTCCTTGTCCTTCATCAGGTCCTTGAGCAGCCGGACGAAGGCCATCGTGGTGGCCACCTTCTGCTTGCCGGAACCGCGCTTGACGTCGGCGTACGCCGAGCTGGGCGGCAACGCGAGCGATTCCCGGTGCACCTCCCGGGACGGCAGGAAGCCGCCGAGCGTGGCCCGCCGCTCCTGCAGGTAGAGGTATTCGTCGCTCTTCTCGCCGGGGTGGTAGTAGGGCGGCAGGTAGGGGTTCTCCTCCAGCGCCGAGTCGGGAATGTCCAGGTAGAGCCGGTCCCGGAAGCCCTTCAGGTCCTCCAGCGTCAGCTTCTTCATCTGGTGCGTCGCGTTGCGGCCCTCGAAATGCGACCCCAACGTCCAGCCCTTGACCGTCTTGGCCAGGATCACCGTGGGTTGGCCGGTGTGGTTGACCGCCGCCTGGTAGGCCGCGTAGAGCTTCCGGTAGTCGTGACCGCCCCGCTTGAGCTGCCAGATCTCGTCGTCAGACAGGTGCTCGACCATCTTGCGGGTACGGGGGTCACGCCCGAAGAAGTGCTCCCGCACGTATGCGCCGGACTCCGCCTTGTAGGTCTGGTAGTCGCCGTCCGGCGTGATGTTCATCAGGTTGACCAGTGCGCCGTCGGTGTCGGCGGCGAGCAGCGGGTCCCACTCGCGGCCCCAGATCACCTTGATGACGTTCCAGCCGGCGCCCCGGAAGAACGACTCCAGCTGCTGGATGATCTTCCCGTTGCCGCGTACCGGACCGTCCAGCCGCTGCAGGTTGCAGTTGATCACGAAGGTGAGGTTGTCCAGCTCCTCGCGGGCGGCCAGGCCGATCGCGCCGATCGACTCCGGCTCGTCCATCTCGCCGTCGCCGAGGAACGCCCAGACGTGTTGCTCGGAGGTGTCCTTGACGCCGCGATTCTGCAGGTAGCGGTTGAACCTGGCCTGGTAGATCGCGTTGATCGCGCCCAGGCCCATGGACACCGTGGGAAACTCCCAGAAGTTCGGCATCAGCCGCGGGTGCGGGTAGGAGGGAAGCCCGCCGCCGACGTGGGAGAGCTCCTGACGGAACCCGTCGAGCTGCTGCTCGGTGAGCCGGCCTTCGAGGAACGCGCGGGCGTACATGCCGGGGGAGGCGTGGCCCTGGAAGAAGATCTGGTCGCCGCCGCCGGGGTGGTTCTTGCCCCGGAAGAAGTGGTTCATGCCGACCTCGTAGAGGCTGGCGGAGCTGGCGTACGTGGAGATGTGGCCGCCGACCCCGATGCCGGGGCGCTGCGCCCGGTGTACCAGCATCGCGGCGTTCCACCGGATGTAGGCCCGGATCCGCCGCTCCACGTGCTCGTCGCCGGGGAACCACGGCTCCCGCTCGGGTGGAATCGTGTTGATGTAGTCGGTCGTGGTCAGCGGGGGTACGCCTACCTGGCGTTCCCGGGCCCGCTCCAGCAGCCGCAGCATGATGTACCGGGCGCGCTTGGCGCCCCGCTCGTCGATCACGCCGTCGAGCGACTCGACCCACTCGGTGGTCTCCTCGGGGTCGGTGTCGGGCAGCTGGCTCGGTAGGCCGTCGCTGATGACCGGTCGCTTGCGTTCGGTGGCCACAGGATGTTCCTTCGATGGTGTTCGCGTGTCTTCTTGAGACAATCCTGCCCGCCCGGACGGGCCCGCGTCACGCCGAGGCGGTCACGATTGTCGGCCTGGACACATACCGCTGAGTAACTGGAGGCGTGGGTGCGCTCGGAAGTTGTCACTGTCCGTACCGGAAACCGGCCGGTGGTACGGGACATCAGCGAGCAGGCGGCGGCATTCGTCGACGGACTCGGTGACGGTCTGTTGCACGTCTTCGTGCCACATGCCACCGCCGGTGTAGCGATCATCGAGACCGGTGCCGGGTCGGATGACGACCTGCTGCGTACCCTCGACGACGTGCTGCCCGCCGACGACCGGTGGCGGCACCGACACGGCCACGAAGGCCATGGGCGGGACCATGTGCTTCCCGCGTTCGTCGCGCCGTACGCGACGGTACCGGTGCTGGCGGGCCGGCTCGCCCTGGGTACCTGGCAGTCGATCTGCCTGGTCGACCCGAACGGCGACAACCCGACCCGCCAGGTGCGCTTCTCGTTCGTGCCCGGCTGAGCGCAACGGTGGAGTTAAACCGCCAGGTCCCGGCGCCGGAACAGGGCCAGCCCGGCCGCCACGAGCAGCACCGCGACCGCGACCAGCACCCCGGCGTAGCCCAGGTCGACGCCATTGACCAGCGGCTTGTTGCCGGAGAAGTAGAAGAACGGGGAGAAGTACCGCGCCCACTCCAGTCCCTTGATCTGGGGCGCGAGGTTGTTGGCGAAGTAGCCGAGGACGGCGACGGCCGTACCGGCGGCGATGGCGGCCGCGCGCCGGCCGGTGGCCGCGCCGACAGCCAGCGTCAACGCGGCGATGCAGATCCCGAACAGGGCCATCTGGAACGTCGCGGCGGCCAGGTAGCCGGGGCCCACCGCGGAGATCTTCGCTGGGCCGGAGACGGCCAGCAGCAGCAGGAAGACGACCAGGCAGAGGACCAGGACCTCGGTCACCAGGGCGGCGAACCGGGCCAGCAGCAGCCGGGGCCGGCTGACCGGGTGGGCGAGCACCAGGTCCAGCGTGCCGGCCTCCTCGTCGCCGGCGATCACCCGCGAGCCCATGATGATCCCGAACACCGCCAACAGGACGGGTACGAGCAGGCCGAAGACGTAGGTGCCGAGGTACCCCTGCGGGCTGGTCAGGTCCTCGATGTTGAACGCCTTCTTCAGCGACTCGGGGTAGTTCTTCAGGGCGGCGGCCATCGACGGGTTGCTCATCGACGGGTAGAACATCGTGTAGAGCACGGTGATCCCGCCGATCGTCAAACCCCAGCCGAGCAGCGACCGGCGGGCGTCCCGGAGCGCCTTGAGGTACGGGTTAGCGAGCATCGTCGGTCTCCCGGTAGTAGGTGACGAAAAGCTCCTCCAGGTCGGGCTCCTCGCACAGCAGGTTGATCACGGTGTACCGGGCGGCCGCCTTGACCAGCGGGTCCGCCCGGCCGTTCAGCCGGCAGTGCAGCACCGAGTCGGAGAGGGTCACGTCCTCCACGCCGGGCAGCGCGGCGAACTCCTCGACCGGTACCGGTGTCTCGAAGTGGATCTCGACGCGGCGAACCGCCCGCTCGCGGATATCCTCGACCCGCTCGACGGCGACCATCCGGCCCTCGCGGACGATGCCCACCCGGTCGGCGGTCTGCTGCACCTCGCTCATCACGTGCGACGACATGAACACGGTCTGGCCGGCCGCCCGGGCCTCCCGGACCATGTCCAGGAAGATCTGTTGCAGCAGCGGGTCCAGCCCGGCGGTCGGCTCGTCCAGGATGAGCAGCTCGGGATCGTGCATGAAGGCCTGGACCAGACCGACCTTCTGCCGGTTGCCCTTGGACAGGCTGTGGATCCGGGTGTTCAGGTCGAGGTCGAGCCGCTCAGCCAGCCGGCTCATCGCCGCGCGGGGTACCCCGCCGCGCAACCTGCCCAGGTAGGTCAGCAGCTCCAGGCTGGTCTGCCGGCCATCGACGGTGAAGTCGCCGGGCAGGTACCCGATCCGGCGGCGCAGCGCCACGCCGTCCCGCCGCGGATCTCCGCCGAGCAGCTCGACATGACCGCTGGTCGGCCGGATCAGGTCGAGCACCACCCGGATCGTGGTGGTCTTGCCGGCGCCGTTGGGGCCGAGGAAGCCGTACACCTCGCCGGTCGGTACCGACAGGTCCAGACCGGCCAGGCCGCGCCGGCTGCCGTAGTTCTTGACCAGTTGCTCTGCGTGGATGGCCAGGTCAGCCATTGCCACCCTCCCCATATTCGGCGTGAAACCGCGCTGTCAGGGCCGGGAGCTCGCGCTCGATGAACGCGTAGAAGTCCCGGGTGCGCCGCAGCCGTCCGGCCCGGGGCGCACCCTCGCCGCCGACCACGTCCAGCCCCCGATCCAGCAGCTCGCGCATGATCCGGGTGCGGTCGTCCTGGATCGAACGGGTCATCGCGTCCTCGATCATCTCGTAGACCTTGCCGCGCTTGCCCGGTACCGCGACCTGCCGGACCAGCCCGGCGTTGACCAGCATCCGGGTGCCCATGCTGACCGAGCCGGCGGACAGGTCGAGGGCCTGGGCCAGGTCGGCGCTGGACTGCTGCGGCGGATCACAGACCAGCAACCAGCCGAGCAGCTTGCCGTGAGCCCTGGGCATGCCCAGGGACTCCAGGGCCAGCGCGGCGTCCTCGGCGTACTGCCTTTCACGTGAAACCATAGATTCCAAACTTTCAGAAGCTTCTGAAGATGGAACCATAGTCGGGTATGAGCGGGCGCGCAAGTGGCATTCCACGCGCCCGGTCGGTAATGCTTTCGACCGTGACCTCCGCACAGGATCTGGACGAGAACTTCCGTACCGCAGTCGGGGCGCTGACCCCGTCCGAGGAGCGGACAGACCCGACCGAGCCGGTACGCGAGGGGACCACCCTCACCGGGGCGGAGGCGGAGCGGCTCTTCGATGCCCAGCTCGCGAGCCGGCACCTCGACCTGGCCGCGCGCTGGCTGCGCAGCTTCGGGGAGGGGTACTACACGATCGGTTCAGCCGGTCACGAGGGCAACGCGGCGATCGCCGCCGCGCTCCGGCCGACCGACCCGGCGCTGCTGCACTACCGCTCCGGCGCCTTCTACTGCGCCCGGGCCGGCCAGCTCGACGACCGTACCGACCCGATCCGGGACATCCTGCGCGGGCTGGTCGCCTCGGCCGCCGAGCCCGGTTCCGGCGGGCGGCACAAGGTCTTCGGCCACCCCGACCTGCAGATCATCCCGACCACTTCGACTATCGGCTCGCACCTGCCCCGCGCGGTGGGCCTCGGGTTCGCGGTGGAGCGGGGGCGCCGGCTCGACACCGAGACACCCTGGCCGACCGACGCGGTCGCGGTGTGTTCGTTCGGCGACGCGTCGATCAACCATGCCAGCGCGGTGGCGGCGTTCAACACCGCCGGCTGGTGCGACCACTCCGGGCTGCGGATGCCGGTGCTGTTCGTGTGCGAGGACAACGGGATCGGGCTGTCCGTACGCTCACCGGACGGCTGGGTCGCGGCGGTCCTCAAGGCCAAGCCGGGGCTGCGGTACTTCGCGGCGGACGGGTGCGACCTGGCCGAGGCGTACGACTGCGCCACCGGGGCGGTCAACTGGGTACGCAAGCAGCGCCGGCCGGCGATCCTGCACCTGAGCACGGTACGGCTGATGGGGCACGCGGGGGCGGACGCGGAGGTGGCGTACCGGGCGACTGCCGAGATCGCCGCCGACCTGGCCCGGGACCCGCTGGTGGGCACCGCGCGGCTGCTCGTCGCCGCCGGGCTGACCACCCCGGAGGACCTGCTCAAGCAGTACGACGAGGTGGGCTGGCAGGTCCGGAAGGTGGCCGAGGAGGTGCTCACCGAACCGAAGCTGGCCGACGCGGCCGAGGTCGTCGGGCCGCTGGCGCCCCGGCGGCCGGTCCGGGTCGCACGGGCGGTGGCTGACGCGGGTACCACCGTGGCGGTCAGCCCGCGCGGCGAGGTGCCGCCGGGCGCCGCGGCCCGGACCACCGCGTTCGGCGGGCGCCTGCCGGAGGACGCCGGGCCGCTCACCCTCGCCCAGGCGATCAACGCAACGCTGACCGACGCGCTGGTCACCTGGCCGCGCGCGTTCGTGTTCGGGCAGGACGTGGCGGTCAAGGGCGGCGTCTACGGGGTCACCAAGAACATGCGCGAGCGCTTCGGCGCCGGCCGGGTCTTCGACACCCTGCTCGACGAGACGTCGGTGCTCGGCTTCGGGCTCGGCGCCGGCCTGGGCGGGATGCTGCCGATCCCGGAGATCCAGTACCTGGCATACCTGCACAGCGCCGAGGACCAGCTGCGGGGCGAGGCGGCCACGATGTCGTTCTTCTCCCGCGGGAGCTACCGCAACCCGATGGTGGTACGGGTCGCCGGGCTGGCGTACCAGGAAGGGTTCGGTGGGCACTTCCACAACGACAACGCGGTCGGCGTCCTGCGCGACATCCCCGGCCTGGTGGTGGCCTGCCCGTCGCGCCCGGACGACGCGGCCGCGCTGCTGCGCACCTGCCTGGCCGCGGCGGTGGTCGACGGCAGCGTCAGCGTCTTCCTCGAACCGATCGCCCTCTACCACACCCGCGACCTCTATGCGCCCGGCGACGGCCAGTGGATGCGGCCGTATCCGCCGCCGGGTGACTGGAGCGCGGCGCACGTGCCGATCGGGCGCGCGCGGGTCGACCTGGTCGGCTCCGGCGAGGACCTGACCATCGTCACCTTCGGCAACGGGGTACGGATGTCCCTGCGTGCCGCCGCCCGGCTGGCCGCCGACGGCATAGGCAGCCGGATCGTCGACCTGCGCTGGCTGGCTCCGCTGCCGATCGCCGACATCATCCGGGAAGCCGCCGCGACCAGCCGCGTCCTGGTGGTGGACGAGACCCGACGCTCCGGCGGGGTCGGCGAGGGCGTCATCTCGGCCCTGGTCGACGGAGGTTTCGTGGGCGTGGCCCGGCGGGTCGCCTCGGTCGACTCGCTCATCCCGCTCGGGCCGGCCGCCGCGCACGTGCTGGTCAGCGAGGAGTCCGTCATGCAGGGCGCGAAGCTGGTCCTGGACCGCTAACGTGCTCCTGACACGCCGTATCTTCAGGGAACTGTCCGGTGCGCCACTTGCGCGGGGCGCTCCGACTGTGTGGACTACGCGCAACGGCGTTGACCTGGCGCCGGGCATCGACTGAGGAGGCATGAAGAAGTGAGCGCGACCGCTGGTCAGGCCGCCGACGGCGTACGGAGCCTGGCGGACCGGTTCAGTATCGAGCCGGGGATGGTCGTCATGGAGATGGGGTACGACGACGACGTCGACGAGGATCTCCGCGACGCGCTGATCGACCGCTGCGGTGAGCTGGTCGACGAGGACACCGACGAGGTGGTCGACGTCGTCCTGCTCTGGTGGCGCGACGGCGACGGCGACCTGGTCGATACCCTGGTCGACGCGATCGCCCCACTCGCCGATAACGGCGCTGTCTGGCTGCTGACGCCCAAGGCCGGCCGGTCCGGGCACGTCGAGCCGAGCGAGATCACCGAGTCGGCACCGACCGCCGGACTCCAGCAGACCTCGATCATCAGTGCCGGCAAGGATTGGAGCGCGGCCCGGCTGGTGGCACCCCGAGCCGCCCGATCCAAGCGCTGATCCGGCGCGTGGCATCCTCGTAGTTGAATCCGTGGTCAACTACGAGGAGCGTTCATGCCCATCGAGGTAGGCGCGGTCGCGCCCGACTTCGTGCTCAAGGACCAGAACAACCAGGAGGTCCGGCTGTCGGACTTCCGTGGCCGGAGGAACGTGCTGCTGGTGTTCTACCCGCTCGCCTTCACCGGCGTCTGCCAGGGTGAGCTGTGCCAGGTACGGGACAACCTCAACGACTTCGTCAACGAGGGCGTACAGCTGCTGACCGTCAGCGTCGACAGCCCGTACACCCACAAGGTCTGGGCGGACCGGGAAGGGTACGAGTTTCCGCTGCTCGCCGACTTCTGGCCGCACGGGGCGGTGGCCGAGGCGTACGGGGTGTTCAACTCCGAACGGGGCATTGCCAACCGGGGTACCTTCCTGATCGACCGTACCGGTGTGGTCCGCTTCGCCGAGATGAACATGCCCGGCGAAGCCCGGGACCAGGACAGCTGGCGGAAGGCGCTCGCATCCGTGTCTTCTGGGTGACCGGCTGGCGTTGCGACGCCGGGCGGGTCGCACTGTAGACTTGCCCGGCGTTCCGGGGCGCGTAGCTCAGTGGAAGAGCACTCGCCTTACAAGCGAGGGGTCGCTGGTTCGAACCCAGCCGTGCCCACCCAGGTCAAGTACATGATCTGCGATACCCGGACTGCATTCGTGGAGCCGCACGTGGAGCCAATCGGCTATGGTGCGCTCCGTGGCGACCAAATCGAAGGCGCGTCAACGCGCGCGAGGTGAGATCGAGACCCTTCCCAGCGGATCACTCAGGGTAAGGGTGTACGCAGGTATCGACCCCGTGTCGAAGAAGAAGCACTACCTCGTCGAGACGATCCCCGCCGGGCCGAAGGCCGAAAAACTCGCGGAGAAGGCGCGCACCCGGCTGCTCGCCCAGGTCGACGAGCGTCGCAACCCGCGTACAAACGCCACGGTCAACCAGCTCATCGAGCGGCACCTGAACCTGCTCGACGCGAGCCCGAGCTGGGTGTCCGCCTGCCGCGGCTACCACCGGCTGCACATCGGCCCGCTCATTGGCCTCGTCAAGGCCGGTGCGCTCGACGCCGACGTCCTCGACTCGTTCTACGCCGAACTCCGGCGATGCCGGGCCCACTGCGGCCGCCGGCACTACGTCGAGCACCGCACTACGCGAGAACATCGGTGCGACGAGCACGATGGCAAGTCCTGCTCACCGCCCGACCCTGACTGCCAGGCCTGCCGGCGACGCTGCCAGCCGCACCGGTGTCGTCCACTGGGCGCCACGACCATCCGGCAGATTCACTTCCTGCTCCACGGCGCGTACAAACGGGCGGTCCGCTGTAAATGGGTCCCGGCGAATCCGATCACCGACGCCGACCCGCCGCCTCCACCGCCACCGAACCCGCATCCGACCACGGTCGACGAGACGGCCCAGATCATTAACGAGGCGTGGTCGGACCCCGACTGGGGAGCGTTCATCTGGCTCGCAGTGGCCTGCGGCGGCAGACGGGCGGAGCTGTGTGCGCTGCAATGGGGAGAGGTCGACCTCGACCGAGCCGTCATCACGCTCAAGCGCGCCGTGGCCAAGGACGACCAGGGCCGCTGGTACCTCAAGGACACCAAGACCCACCAGCAGCGGCGGGTGGCGCTGGACCCGCTGACCGTCTCCGTGCTGACCGCACAATGGGAGCGCTACAAGGAGCGCTGCGCGGCGCTCGGCGTGCCGACTGGGAGTGCTGCATTCGTGTTTTCGCTCGCCCCGGACCACTCGACGTTCCTGATCCCGGAGTCGGTGAGCCAGCGCT
>WNGE01010116.1_pt1 | contig 10340 bp, 10 predicted proteins | sample 5400651 | NCBI WGS metagenome assembly WNGE01 (sample SAMN13153370, study PRJNA577476) | soil metagenome | isolation source: 60 cm soil or saprolite under grassland replicate 2 | place: USA:California | collected 2016-06-15
CAGGTCGGCGCCGGGGACCCGAGCGGACACGTTTCCGGCCGTCCACGCGACCAGTCCGTTGGCGGGCAGCTCGGCATGCAGCTCGGCGACCTCGGCACGCAGCGCCGCAACCGTCCTGGAGATGCTCTCGGTGATAGTCATGCTCCGAGCGCCTCGCGGCGAATGCGGCGCAGCCGACGCATGACGTCGTTTCCGCCCCGGCCGAAGTAGTCGTGCAGGGTGGCGTACTCGGCGAACAGTTCGTCGTATACCGCACTTGCATTCGGGTTCGGCAGGTACACGCCCTGCCGACGGCCGCCCATGGCCGCCGCGGCGCTCGGCACATCCGGATAGGCCCCGGCTGCTACGGCGGCGTGGATGGCGGAGCCGAGTGCGGGCGCCTGATCGGAGGTGATCACCGAGAGCGCGAAGCCGGTGACATCGGCGTAGATCTGCATCAGCAGCGGGTTCTTCACCAGGCCGCCGGCCACGACGAGGTCGGTGATGGGGACGCCGGCCGCGACGAAGGTCTCGACGATCGTCCGCGTCCCAAACGCTGTCGCCTCGAGCAGCGCGCGGTAGACGTCCTCGGGTCGAGTGGCCAGTGTCTCGCCGTCGCTGGCGCGCCGCGAGGTCGGTCAGGTACTCGTGCACCGACTGGTGAGCTGCGGCCGCCCGCTCGTGGTACTCCGCCGGAACCGCGACGTCGACGAAGTGGCCGAAAATGTCGCCGACGCCGCTCTGCCCCGCCTCGTATCCCCAGTAGCCGGCGACCACGCCGCCGTCGACCACCCCGCACATGCCGGGCACCTCATGCAGGCTCTCGCTGGTGACGACGTGGCAGGTGGAGGTCCCCATGATCGCGACCAGTTGGCCGGGGCTGACCGCGTTGCCGGCCGCGGCGGTGACATGGGCATCGACGTTGCCCACCGCGACGGCGATGCCCGCCGGGAGCCCGGTCCAGGCCGCTGTCTGTGCGGTGAGCCGCCCGGCGGCCGCGCCCAGCCGTCCGATCGGGGCGGCCAGCTTCGTCTCGGCGAAGTCGGCGAAGTCGGGATTGAGCTCGGCCAGGAAGTCACTGCTCGGATAGCGGCCATCCTGCAGGATGCCCTTGTAGCCCGCGCTGCACGCGTTGCGCACGTAGCTGCCGGTCAGTTGCCAAACGATCCAGTCGGCCGCCTCGACCCAGTGCTCGATGGCCGCGTAGATCTCCGGGTCTTCCTCGAGCACCTGCAGCGCCTTGGCGAACTCCCACTCGGAGGAGATCAACCCGCCGTACCGCGCCAGCCACGCCTCGTCCCGCTTGTCGGCCAACGCGGTGATCCGGTCGGCCTGAGGCTGGGCGGCATGGTGACGCCACAGCTTCACGTAGGCGTGCGGCCGGTCGATGAACTCTGCGAGCTCGCACAGCGGCGTCCCGTCCGCCGTGGTGGGCACCATGGTGCAGGCGGTGAAGTCGGTGCCGATCCCGATCACACGCTCTGCCGGGACGCCTGCCGCAGCCAGTGCCTGCGGGACGGCGATGCGCAGCACGTCGATGTAGTCTCCCGGGACCTGCAGTGCCCACTCCGGCGGTAGCGCCGGCCCACCGTCGGGCAGTGTGTCGGTCAGGACTCCGTGGCGGTACTCGATGACGGCCGATCCGAGCTCCGCTCCGTCCGCGACGCGGACGACGACAGCGCGGCCCGACAGGGTCCCGAAGTCGACGCCCACAACAACTGCGTCCGAGGACCTGCGCGTCAGCGTCACGAAATCCCTCTCAGTGGCTCGGGATGCGCGGTTCGCCGCCCTGTGTCCAGAGAGTGTTACCGATAACATCGGTAGGAGTCAATACCTACTTCTATGATCAAATGACGCGGTGAGCGATCACATCCGGCGCGGGTCGGGCTTGTTGCCGCGGATGTCACACGTGCCGGGGCCGCCGAGACCGTTTACGGCCGGCCGGCACCGGGCCGTCCGCAACGCTGTCCCGCTCGACCAGAACGGGCGCGACGGTCTGGACACCGGTCGTCGGCGTCGACGCCATTTGCTGCAACAGGCATTCCATGCTCAGCCGGCCCACCTCGGCGAAGTCGGGGCGCACCGTCGTCAGCGGAGGCTGCACGTAGTTCGCCACCGGTATGTCGTCGAAGCCGACGATGCTGACGTCCTCGGGCACCGACCGTCCACGTTCCCGCATCGCCTTGATGATCCCGAGCGCCAAGTCGTCATTCGCCGCGAAGATCGCGGTGATCTCCGGCATCCGGGCAAGCAGCAGACCTGCCCGATAGCCCGCTTCAGGCGTCCAATCAGCGGGGACGGGCGGCGGGATCTCGGCACCGGCCGCCGCGAGCGTCTCGCGCCAACCCTCGATGCGCCCGGCACTGTCGAACCACCCCGGCGGCCCGGACACATGCCAAACCGTGGCGTGTCCCCGGTCGAGCAGGTACTGCGTTGCCAGGCGCGCGCCCTCGTGCTGATCCACGGTAATCAGACCGGTCGGCGACGCCGGATCACCGTCGATGACAACACGCGGCATGTCCGCAGGCAGATTCTTCACGGCGCGGGCGGCCGCCTCGACCGGCGCAATGACGACGAGGCCGGCGCTGCCCTGCTCGAGCGCCCCGCTGACCGAGTCCGAGACCGACCGCTGATCGAGTTCCCGCACGCTCGACACGAAGACGGAGAACCCGGCGTCGGAGGCGGCGTGTTCGAACGCCGCGAGCAAGGATGCCGGGCCGTAGAGGGTGGTGCTCTGCATGACAACGCTGATCGACCGCGACCGCCCGGTGACAAGCGCCCGGGCCGCAGGGTTGGGGCGGTAGCCGAGCGCAGCCATCGCCGCCTTGACGCGTAGCCGGGTCTGCTCGCGCACGTTTGGATGGTCGTTGAGCACCCGCGACACGGTCTGGTGCGATACGCCGGCGAGCTCCGCCACGTCGCGCAGACCAACATGACCGTTGGACTTAGGCGGCACGTCGAACCGTCATTGACGTCAGTAAGGCACTCACGACTCGCTCCTCCCGCACGGGACAGGTCGGCCGGTCCGGGCCGATGTGACGATGTTATCGCTATCAGAGGTCGCCCGACGGGTGCGCCCAACCTACGAGCCGCGCGGCTATGCGGATCCGCGCTCGGCAGCCTCGGCGAGTCGATCAGTTGGTGCGGTCTTCATGGAGCGGTCCCTTCCTTTCTTGGGTGTTCTTCGCCGATCACCCGGGACCTACCACCAGAGACTCAGGTGGGGGGACCGCCACCTCAAGTTCCACGAAGATCGAGACAACATCTAGAAGCCTGGGACGAGATCCACGACTGCTTTCAATCCGTTGATTCCGGGTTCGAGCCCCGGGGGAGGCAGCGCTGACGTCCACGAGCATGCGCCTGCCCTTGAGCCGGATGGCGGCCGTATCTCCGGTCCGCAGGTTGCGTCCCCATATGGAGGCGGTACCGATCAGCAGGTCGCCGCCGTTCCGTAGCTACGCCACGGGGATCGCGTAGCGCCGCCCCGATGTGCGCCCCGACGACGTAAAGAGTGACAAGCCGCTCGCCGACGACCCGGCACAGGCCGGGAGTGCGCAGCACAGCGCGGACGACACGGTTCACCAGCCGCTGACCCGGCAACGTGTGCGCCCGTTGCCTTGCGGGACGGCCAGGCCCTTCCGCGGCGAACTCGTCCGTCATGACTGCGTCGTCACCGCGCGGACCGGGGGAAGGCCGCCACCCGCCGACGGGGAGGCGCCGCCGGTCGGCACCCGGCGCATGACGCTCTCGGGCATCGGCCCGACGGTGAGGGCGTGGACCGCCGAGCCGACGGCGACGGTGACGAACGAAGCTTGGGACGGGACGCGCTCAGGCAGCGCGATGGCGTGCCGGCCCGCGGTGAGGTCGTTGTCGAGCAGCTGCAAGGAGGTGCTTGCGGGCTCCGGCGGGGTGAACGAGGTGGCCCACCACGCGTTGACGGTCACGTGCGCGGGCTCGCTCAGCGTGACCTGCACCATCCGGTTGTCCGCGTTGTATACGACATCGCTTCCGTCGGGCTCGTTACTCGCGATGAGGCCCTGCACCTGAGCTGCGATCAGGCCGGCGATGCCTGCGAGCCCCTGCAAGAACGTTACGTCCGTGTTGCGCGCCGAGATTTGCTCCCGCAGGTGCTGTTTGGTGTCGGCGGGGACCATCCCGCCGAAGACCACGACGTCGATGTCGGCGACGTCGTAGTCGTCCAGGACGCGGTCGAATTGGTTGGTCGCGTTCGCGGCGTAGCCCTTGCTGCGCAGGATCGCGACGGTGTCTTCGAGCACGCCCGGGCTCCGACCGACGACGAGGATGCTCTCGGGATTGTCCTTGGCTGTTGCACTCATAGCAGGGTCTCCCTGGTGGTCGCGGGACGTGCTCCGACCGCCGCCGGCGGCAGGGCGGCAATGGGCACGGCGGCGTGCCGGCCTCCATGGGGTCGTTGCGCGGGTTGGCGCATCGCAGCGCGATCAGGGCGGCGGCGATGCTGAGGCCGCAACCGGTGAGTAGGGCGTTCCGGTAACCGCTCGCGGCGGCTGCGGCGACCGAGCTTCAGTGCCGCGCGGATGTGCGGCAGCGCGACGTTGGTGATCGACGCGTCGACGAAGTCGAGGAATGCGACCGCGCACAGCAGTCCGAGCACGCGCGTGCCCGCCCATGTCGCGAGTAACCGTGAAGCCGAGTCCGGGGTCATGTCGACTGCCTCCGCCGTGAGCACCTAAGTGTTGGCGATGCCAACGTTGATCAGACCAACGTATCACCCCGGATGTTGGTTGCGCCAACACCTGATACGGTCGGCGGATGCACGGGCAGCACTCGTCGCCCATCGGCGCGGACCCGGACCGCGTACGGGAACGTCCCACGTGGCTGGTCAGCCGCGCGTTCGCTCGGTCGAGCGGGCTGCTGAACGAAGGCTTCGCCGCGCGCGGAGGCGGACTGCGCTCCTATCACTACCGCCTGTTGGCGGCCCTGGAACAATGGGGACCGGCCAGCCAGGCCGCGCTGGGACGCGCGACAGGCATCGACCGCAGCGACGTCACCGCCGGCATCGTCGAACTGGAGTCGCGCACGCTCGTCGCCCGCAGCGTCGACCCGGCCAACCGGCGACGAAAAATCGTCGAAATCACCGCCGCGGGCAGGCGGCGACTGGCCGAACTCGACCGCCTCATCGACGACATCCAAGAGCGCTTCCTCGCGCCGTTGTCAGCGACCGAGCAGCGTCAGTTCGCCAAGATCATGCGCAAGCTCACCCAACCGGCGGCCGCCGAAGCCCATCCGTTCCGCGCACGACAGGAACAGTCATGACCGATAGGGAAGTAGCAGTGTCTCGATGCGGGGGTGTGCACGATGTCCTATCTGCTCGGCACGATGTCCTATCTGCTCGCGGGCCAGCCTTCGGAGCTTGAGCGCCTGCAGCTGCAGTCCAGGGTGTGGGAGTCTGCCGGACGGCGGCTGCTGGCCGAGATCGGTGACGGGGCCGGGAAGACCACGCTCGACGTCGGCTGCGGCCCGCTTGGCTGGCTCCGGTTGCTCAGCGACTGGGTCGGCGCGGACGGGCGGTGCATCGGCACCGACAACGAGCCTTCCATGCTCGCTGCGGCCGAGAAGTTCTGCGCGGACGAAGGGTTGCGCAATTGCGAGCTTCGTCAAGACGACCTGTTCGCCACCCGGCTGCCGCCGGGCCAATTCGATCTCGTGCACGCCCGTTTCGAGCTCGCACCGCTGGGGCGGTTCGACGACCAGATCGCTGTCTACTCGCGCCTGCTACGACCCGGCGGCCTGCTGGTCCTCGAAGATCCGGACAGTGCTTCGTGGCGTTATCAGCCGGACGCTCCGTCGGCCCAACGGCTCATCGGGCTGATCGTCTCGGCATTCCGCGCCGGCGGCGGCGATTTCGACGCCGGTCGCCGCGGCTATACGCTGCTCACCGCACACGGCCTCCAGCCACACCTACGCGCGGACATCATCGCGCTGCCGCCGGGCCACGCCTACCTCACGCTGCCGCTGCAGTTCGCGACATCGTTGCGGACGCGGCTCACCGGCTTGATCAGCGAACCGGAGCTGGATGCGCTGCTTGCCGCCGCTACCGAAGAGCTGTCCGATCCGCACCGGTGGGGCACGACGTTCACGCTCATCCAGACCTGGGCGGTTATCGGTACGTGACTGCGCCTTTGGCCGGTGTTCGGCCCGACGGCCCCGGACTCGACTGTTGGCGACCGCTGAACTCGATCAGCGCCGCGGACGTTGGGGCCATCGCGCCGCCCGGCGTTTGCCGACGCCGAGCTCGGCCAGGCGTTCCCGCTTCGAGTGGGTGACGCTCTCAATGTCGGTTGGCGAGCCGGTCCAGCTGGCGTTGGACCTCATCGAGCCGGGCTTGGAGCAGCGCGATTTCGGCGGCGAGCACCGGGACCAGCTCCTGGTCGGCGACCTGCTCGAGTGAGCTGTCGGTCTCGTCGGATTCCACCGGCACGCCGCCGAGCAGCCGGGAGAACGCGGCCAGGGACAGCCCCGGTCGCGGACCGGCACAGGCCGGGCACACCGCGACGAGCCGCCGCCAGCCCACCGTGCCACTGCCAGTTTCCACGAACACCGTGGCGGGCTGACCGCACGCGCAGCGGCCCACCCGTACGCGGCTGACCCGTTGCCGGGCGTAGCGCAGCCCGCGCTCGTAGCGCAGGAACCGCCCGGACGCGGCGACGTCGAGCAGCACGGTGTAGCAATAGTCCGGGTCGCACGCCAGCGCCCGCGCGTCGGCGAGCGTGTGCAGGCAGTAGAACCCGCAGTCGCACAACCGCGACGGGCTCTTGTGCCGCTCGCCCTGCGCACACTTCGCGTCGGCCACCACGTCGTAGACCGTGGACCGGCCCAGGATCACCCCGGCGAACCCGGCCCGGGTGCCGTCCGCCGACAGCATCGGGTGCGCCAGCTTGTACCCGCGCAGCGGCGCGGTGAGTCGCTCCTTCCGCGTCCGGACGGGCCAACCCGCCATCGGCCTAGCGGTCGACCGAGACGACGACCGGGGCCGGCGCGGACGCGCTGTCCGTGTTCTCCGTGACGCTCTCCGCGGAGGTGGGCACGGGAGCGGGCTCGGCCACCGCCGTGTCCTCGAGGGTGGAGTGCTCGACGACCTCGCCTACCGACAGCATCTTCCCGAGTTTCATCGTCAGGCCTCCGAGGGTGTGCTGCCGTTGGTGTTCAGGCTGAACCGCTGGGCCAGGCTTGTCCAGAGCCAGTGTGCGGATTTTCTGCCACATCGTCAGTGAGCACGAGTCGGTCATGCGCGGCCGGGGCGTCGAGAATCGAGTGCCAGTGCTTGGCGTGGGGCGTCCAGCAAAGGTCAAGATCGACGTTGCCGACAACCAGCCTCCTGCGGTTTCGACGCCCGCCGCGTTGCGGGCACGTCGCATGCGTGCGCTGTCAGCTGCGGGCAACGGGCATCCTTACCCGCGCCTTTCCCGAAACCCACCACCCGGCCTCGTCATGGAGGTGATCCGAGCCGGGCCGCGCTCGATGCGGTTGGCCCGAAGTCGCCGGCGCAGAACACGGCGACTGGGTGCACACTCGTACCTAGCGCTCGGGAAACTGGGTGGTGGGGTGGTTCGAGTGTCGGCGGAGCGTGGTCGTTCAACGGAGTTTCTTCCGATGCTGTCTCGGGGGAAGCACCGCAGACCACGCAGCGGCGCATGCGTCATGGAGTACGCGTCCTACCTGGCAGGCGAGAAGTGGAGCGACCATCCGGCCTGCACGCACCCACCGCTCGCCGAGCTCGCGCGGCAAGTCAACGACTTTACCTCTGACGAAGCTCGACAAGCATTGGTCGAACTCGTTCCCGACATGATCGGTCTAACCGGCGCTGATCCGCGTGTCGACCTCCGCATCGCGCTGCGAGCCGCACGAACCGCGTTGCCCGTCGCGGCGGAAGAGCGACAACAGATCATGGCGGTCGCCGTCCTCACTTGTGAGCGGTTGCGGGCCGACCTGGACGGCTGTCCGGGTGCGCCGCTGAGCCGGGAGAGCAGCGAGGCACTCGCGCTCGCCCCGGAGGCCGCCGCGTGGGCGTGCCGGTACACGCGCAATCTCCGCATCTCCCAAAGGGCGTTTCGTCGGCACACGGCGCCGAGCATCGTCCGCTACGCCGTGCAAGGCATCGCGCACGCCTGCATACCCAACCCGGACCGGGTCCTGCGCGACCTGCTCGTGGGGGCAATCGAAGACTGCAAGCCCCTGCGCACCCCCGAGCGGATGAGCCGTGCTGCTCAGAAGCGTCTGCCGCGGGCGGCCGCGGTTGAGGGCCACGTTGTCAGGGCAGACCACCCCGCGGCAGTCCGCTCTTCGGCCGACCTGGCCCGTCCGCGCGTCGCGAACTGGTGATTTCAGCCGGGAAGGCCGCTTCCCCTCTCGAATAACCAGATCCCGGTGCTCGAAGTGGTCATCTGGGAGGGGAAGCGGATCCGCGCTCGTCCGAGCAGGCGTGTGTTATCCGGACGGATGAGGTGACATGCGCGATTGGCCAGGGCTTCGTCGGGCACGAACCCGGTGGCGAGGCGCGGGCCGCTAACGTGGGTGCGGCGCTCGGGTCGCGGGAGGCACCAACGGTGGAGTACCTGGTCACGATGACGACCCAGGTTCCGGCGGGGACGAGCGACGAGGCGGTTGCCGAGGTACGAACGCGGGAGGCTGCGCACTCCAGGGACCTGGCCGAGCGGGGTGCCTTGCTGCGGTTGTGGCGTCCGCCGGTGGAACCGGGCGAGTGGCGCACTCTCGGGCTGTTCGCCGCTGATGATGACGACGAACTCGAGACGGTGCTCGCATCGATGCCGCTGCGCGTCTGGCGCAGCGATCACGTGACGCCGCTGTCGCCGCACCCGAACGATCCCGCGCCGACGCGGCGTCGGTCCCGAGGGTCCTTGCCGGAGTTCTTCACGATTTTCACGATCCGGATTCCCGCCGAGGCGGCGACAGCGACGGTAGACGACGTCACCCGCGGGGAAGCGGCCCGCGCCGGGGAACTTGCCGATGACGGAGCGCTCGCCCGGCTGTGGCTACTACCGGTCGAGGACGGACACACCCGCGCGCTGGGCCTGTGGCGAGCTGCCGGCGAGGATCAGCTGCAGGCCATCCTGGACTCGCTGCCGATGTCGAGCTGGATGACGGTCGAGACGATCCCCTTGTCGGCGCATCCGAGTGACCCGGACGCCGTGTCCTCCGGCTGAAGGCGCGCGGAGCCGATCGATGCTGGTGATCAGCTGACAGCGCGCGTGCGGTGTAGCCAACGCACCAGGTCGGGCGGGGCGTGTTGTTCGACGCGGGTTTGGTAGCGGCGAAGGTCGGCTTCGCCGAGCAGCTCGGCTGCTGCGCCGGACCGGCCGCGGCGAAAGAACGCGGCGCTGTCTTTGAGGATGCTCCCGCGGGCGGGAACCAGGTGCTCAGCCCTGGCGCGCATGGAGCTGAATTCGGCGGCGGCGACCAGCTCCGGCCACGCAGGCTTGCAGACATCGATGTCGAGCCAAGCGGCCAGGGCGTGCACGTGCCCTTCCAGGTCGGTGCGAAGATCGTCGTAGTGCACGAGCCGCACCGGGTGCGCGGCGCACCGCCGCCAGGCGTCGGTCAGGTGGTGCAACACCCCAGGCAGCGAGTCCGGCTGCTGCCGCGGATCAGCCCGTCCGTCGATCCAGGCCAGCAACCAGTCCCGCAGCGGCGGCCTCGCCTGCGCCGCTGGTTGGGGATCACCGATCAGCTGCCGCGGCGGTCGTCTGTTCAGGTTCTCGGCCTGGTGATACATCGAGACGGCGGCGTCGAGCGGGTGTCGTGCGACGACGATGTACCGCACCCGCCCGTCCAGTGGCAGCCCGTCAAGAGGCGTATGCGTCTTGAGGAACCGTCGATGCCGTTGCCCGCGCAGTCGGCGAAGCACCTCGTCCAGCGGCAGCACGCTCCAGTCCGGCCACGGCGACAGGTCCGCCAGCGGCGCCGGCAGCTCCGCACGCTGGAAGATCAGGAGCGCGCAGATCATCTGCATCCACGTGGTGCCGTGTTTGGATCGGGTGCTGATCACGATGTCGCCCGGGCGATGCTCGACCGCCAACCAGCGGGCGCTGTCCTGTTCCACGGACCAATAGCGGACCGGAGCCTGCGCCACGACCACGATGCTAACCGCGGGCGTCCGGACGGCGCGGAGCCGCGATCACTCTTGCGCTGCAGCGCCGGAAAGCGGCACCGTCGTCCGTGACACCAACCCGACACGGAGGCCGCGATGAGCGCTACCGAGGACCGCAGCAGCGACGCCAGCGGGATGGCGAGCGTCAAGAACGTCGACCTGAAGCTCGAGGTGGTCGTCATCCCGGTCTCGGATGTCGACCGCGCGAAGGAGT
>WNGE01011412.1_pt1 | contig 10338 bp, 12 predicted proteins | sample 5400651 | NCBI WGS metagenome assembly WNGE01 (sample SAMN13153370, study PRJNA577476) | soil metagenome | isolation source: 60 cm soil or saprolite under grassland replicate 2 | place: USA:California | collected 2016-06-15
ATCCCGGAAACCCGCCGTCGCGACCACGCGGGACTTATTCAGAGGTTCCTTAGGACCCACGCCGGCCGCGCCGTGTTCCCTGCAGCGGACAAATGGCGGACGGCACCGCCCACATCACCCCGGTGGTTTCGCACGCTCCTTGGCCGCGTTGGCGCACTCCACCGTCCTGCGCCAGTATTCGTTGCCGGGCCCGTAGAAGGCGGCGAGCTTGGCCTCCACCGCGAAGCCGGCCCTGCCTGCCGCACGCATGATCTGGAGCCCGACGCAGTTCGCGGTGAGCTCGTCCGGCGTCGGCACGAGGGCATGCGCGCACTCGTGAAAGAAGATGAAGTCGTGCATCTCCGGCGGCAGCGTCTTGAGCTGCGCTTCGTTCCAGATGATGCGGTATCCCGAACCGGCGGGTTCGGTGATGGCGATGCGCCCGCGCACGACGACCGGATGATCGGCCGGCGCAGCAATTTCGGCAACCGCGCCGCCGCGGGCGGTGCACCGCGTCGTCGTGCCGTCGGTAAAGGTGAACGCGGGCGCGTCGCGCATCGCGATCAGCGCTGCTGCGCAGAGCAACAGCAGCCTACATCGCCGGCGGCATGGCGTCGTGACGGCAAAAAACATTAAAGCGGAGGAGGCACGAATCCATTCTTGCCCACCGTAAGCCGCTCGGCGGCGAGCGTGCCGTCGGGCTGCGCCGCGGCGTATACGACGACGTGCGCACCCGGCACCAGCAGAGACCGGTCGGCGGGCTCGACCATCACGATGGGAACGGCCACGGGGACGACCACGACCTTCTCCCCGCCCTTGTAGGCGAGCGTCAGCGTGTGGCCGTCCGACGCACCGGAGACCTCCGCCACCGTCGCGTTGGTCGCCGTGCCGCGCGCCGCCGCGCCGCGACCGCCGACCGACGCGATCGTGGCATTGGTCATCGTCCTGCCCGGCTCGGCGACGTCCATGGCGCGATGACCCTCGCCCGTGCCGCGCATCGATTCGGGGAAGACGTGCACTTCGCGCGCAAGGAGCGTTCCGTCGGGTTGCGGAACGGCCGTGGTGCCGACGTACGTGCCGGGCGCGAGCTTGGTCGCGTCGGCTGCGGAGCGCACGCTCAACCGGTAGTTATCCGCGAGCTTCACGGTGACCGCCTGGCCACCCGCGGTCTTGACCTCGAGCCTGAGGCCGTCGACCCTGACGATGTCGCCGGTGATTTTCTGAGTCTGCGCCTGCGCGAGTGCGATATCGACGCCGGCAATCAATGCGGCAAGCAAAAGCAGCCGAGCGGAGCCGCGATTCATAATGTTTTTCACCATGAAGTTCGTACTAATATGTAGAGCCTCTACCGCGAGTCGAGTTCCATCAGTTCGTCGTCGACGCGCCACGCGTCCTTCTCCTTCATGAGCAGCGCTTCGCCGACGAGCTTGCCCGCAATCGACTCGCCGGAGACCAGCAACACTGCCGTGTTGCCTCTAACGTAGCCGCGGGTGATGCGCACCGATTTGTCCGGGTGCTCGGCAGCAAGATACTCGACGAACTTGCCGACGTTGCCCTTTTTCTCGGCGTCGGCCCACGACTGTTGGCGGTCGAGCGAGAGCAGCGGTTGCAGCGCCGCGCGGTCGCGCTTGGCGAGCGCCATGTGGTACGCGAGATACGCCGCGCCCGGCGCGCCGCCGTCGGCAGGAAGCGCCGTGCCATGCTCGTCGGACATCACCGGCACGTTAAGTGAGACGTCAAGCGGCCGGTCTTTCTCGGTACCTTTGAGCGCGCCGGCGAGCTTGCCGCCGGAGAGCTTGACGGTCGAGACGACCTCGCTGGTGCAGAACCCGCAGCCGTTTCCCGGCGCGAAATAGTAGCTCAAGCCCGGTAGCTGCCGTCGGGGCGAAACTCGAAATACACGACTCCGGTATCGTCATCCTTGATGCGCTTATCGACCGCGCGGCGCCGGTCGTAGTAGTCCGCCAATGCGTCCGCGTGCATGGTCGCGTTCGTGACGGCGACGATCAACGCGTCGTCCGAGCCGAGAGACGACTTGGCCTTGAACGCGATCGCGCTTCGGATCTCGAGCGTTACCGCCTTGCTCTTGAAAGTTCCTCCGGCGGTGTCGGGCGCGTCGGCGGCGATCGCCGCGCCAACCGCGATGACCGCTGACCATGCGAGTAGCGACAGTTTCATGATTTCTCCGGGAAGCGCCGCGCGGCGCCGGACTAGCCATGCGCCATGCTCGATTATAGGCGAAGCTTTCCCCCGGCCGCCGCTTGTCGATGCAAGTGTGCCGTTCACCTTGCAGTGCACACATCGAGCGCGCGTCTGTTGTATCATTTCCCGCGATCATTCGAGCCGTCCTCGACGACATGCGAAAACTGGTCCTGTGCTTGCTGGCATTGCTGCCCGCGTTGAGCGGCGCGCAGGGGCCGGTGCAGCCGCTGGTGTTCGGCATCAATGAAGGCGTGACGTATCGCATCGCGGCCTCCGAGGTTCGCGAGCGGTATCGCGAAATCGCCGACGACTTGACGAAGATCCTCAAGCGCCCGATCCGGATCGAATACATGGACGAGTACGTTCAGATGGGCAAGGATCTGGAGGTGGGGCGCTACGATCTCGCCTACGTCCATCCTGCGCATTATGCGATCCGCGCCATCGACAAGGCGCGCTACCGGCTGGTCGCGGTGACGAAGGGCTACACCGAGTATCGGGCGAGCTTCCTGATCCGCAATGATGCCGCGTATCAATCTCTGGCCGACCCGCGCATTCATCAGGTCGGTATGCCCGACGCGGATTCGATCACCGCGTGGATCGTGCGCGCCACCCTCCGCGATGCGCTCGGTCCTGGCGCGAAGAAGCTCCGCCTGCGCTACACGCGCTACCAGGACGCCGTGCCGTTCATGGTCGACTACGGATTCGCGGAGGTGGGCGCGACGGCGGCCTCCGCAGTCATCAAGGAATACACCGCCAAGGGCGGCAGAGTCATGATGCAAAGCAAAGCGGTGCCGATCAAGGAACTGATCGCGAGCCCGAGCCTTTCGGCGCAGGACTTTGCGCATATTCAGCAATATTTCCTGAACCTCGAGGCGACCGACGAGGGCCAGCGCCGGCTGGCCAAGCTTGGCTACAAGGGATTCGCGACCTACGACGAAAGTGCCTTGATCGGCCTCGGCCACTGGCTGGAAGCCGAGCGCTAATACGAGGCGGCGCCGCGAGCGTTTATCCTACAAGCCCCTCCAGGTCTCCTACAACGAAATCGGATTCCGGCTGATTTCGCCACCTGGCATCCGGCCGGAGAATATGGTCATGCAGGGTTGTGAGACGTGGGCCTGTGCTGGCTGACTCCCGGGCATGCTCACCACAGATGCGCGATCCTGCAAGAGAGCGGGCCGATTCAATCGGCCCGTTTCTCTACGTGCTCAACAAATCGATGAGGCAGACTATGAATATCATCAAACGTTTGCTACTTCTGGCACCTCTGGCGCTCGCAGGGCTTGACCATGCACCGGCACACGCGGCCAATACCGCGCGGCAGGAACACGTACAGGGATCCATTGCTTATATTTCCGGCGGGATCAGCTCCGACGAAGCAGATGCGATGAAGGCTGCCGCGGCGAACTATCCGCTGACGCTCGAGCTTGCGGTTGCCGGCCCGCAGCGCGACCCCTACATCGCCGATGCCCGAGTGGAAATTCGCGACGTTCAGGGCAATGCCGTGCTCAACACGACGACCGAAGGACCTTTTCTTCTCGTGCGCTTGCCGTCCGGCACGTATACGCTCGATGTGGAGTGGAACGGCGCGCAGAAAAAGAGGACCGTCCAGGTTGCCGCGGACAAACGCCAGCACATCTTCCTCGAGTTTCCGCGCTCGGCCGAGCGCTAAGAGCCTCGCTGGTTTTCACACCGCAGCGCGCGGGGCCGGTTGACCTGCCCCGCGCGTTGACGCTTTCTCAGGCGACGCGCTGCGCCGCGGGCGAAAGGCTGAACAGCGCCTCCATCTCGCGACGGACCTTCAACGCGGGCAACGCTTCGTCGATCGCAATATCGCGCCACGCGATCGGCACTCCAGCCTTCACCGCGCGAACGAGCTTCGTGCCGTGCGCAAGGCCGAGCGGCAATCCGCCGAGCGCGATCGACTTCTGCGCGGGCAGCAGCTTCCCCCACACCGTGTAACCGCCTTCGCCGTCCAGGATTTCGCCGGGCTGGAGATCGCGTTTGGCCGTCGCAACGACGTCGGCATTGAAGCACGCGGCCGCGCCCGTCGACTCACGACGCAACCCGACGGCAGCTACCGAGATTCCGACTTCCAGCCCGATCAGATGCCAGCGCTTGTACAGGCAGGCATAGCGTCCGCTCGGGTCGGTGCGCACCATGTATTCCTTGAAACAGTTCCGGATGTACTCGGTGTCGCCCTCGAACACGACGAATACGCCGAAGCGGATGTCGTAGGGAAGCGCGCGGCCGTCGCGGGTGAGCGACGAGACTACCTCCACCTGGCCCTTCTGATGCAGCGCGCCGCCCTCGGCGATCGGGCGGCACACCGACGGAATGTCATCGATCGACGCCGGCGGATACGTCAGGCCGTCGGGAGGCGCGACGAGTCCGGTCGCGTTGCACACCGCGGTGCACTCGATCGCGGGTTTCGACCCGTCGAGGAACGAGTTGAACATCTTGGGATTGAGACCGCCGATCCGGGCGTCCTCGGCGGTCAGTCCGTAGTATCCCCACACCGTCTCCGGCGTCGACTGCGCGAAATGCGGCAGCCACTTGTGGCCGCGACCGGCGGAGACAACGGAAAAGCCCGCCGCGCGGGCCCAGTCCACCAGGTCGCAGATGAGCGCGGGCTGATCGCCATAGGCCAGGCTGTAAACGACGCCCGCGCCGGACGCCCGGCGGGCAAGCAAAGGCCCGCACAACGCGTCGGCTTCGACGGTCACGTTGACGACGTGCTTGCCATGGTGAAATGCGGCCAGGCAATGCTCGACGGCAGCGATCGGATTCCCCGTGCATTCGACGACGATCTCGACCTGAGGATGCCGTACCAGCGCTTCCCAGTCGTCGGACAGATGCGTCGTCCCCTGCGCCAGCGCTGCATCGAGCGAAGCCGCGCCGTAGCGCTCGGGTTTCCAGCCGGCGCGCTCGAGATTGGTCCTGGCGCCCGACGGGGCGAGATCCGCGATGCCGACGAGATGCACACCCGGCGTCTTCGGCACTTGCGCGAGATACATGGTGCCGAACTTGCCGGCGCCGATCAGGCCGACGCGAAGCGGTTTGCCCTGTGCCGCGCGCTCGGAGAGTTTCGCGTACAGGTTCATTTTCGCCCCGCGCTCATGTTAAGGAAGTCTACGTTCTCCGGCGCCCTTAGGGAACCTGGGGAACTCGCGGAGACCGGCGTCCCCGCGGTCGGCGCCTTCCCCTCCTACTTCGCGACGTAGCGATCGGGGAATTGCTGCTTCAGCTGCGCGAGCTTCGGCAGGTCGTGCATCACGATGTACGGCTGGGTGGGATGCAGCGCGAGGTAGTTCTGGTGATACGCCTCGGCGGCATAGAACGCGGGCAGGGCGACGACCTGCGTCACGATCGCGCTCGGGTACGCCTTGGCCTGCCCCAGCTGCGCGATGTAGGCCTGTGCGACGCGCTTCTGCTCATCGCTCGCGTAAAAGATCGCCGACCGGTATTGCGTGCCGTAGTCCGGTCCCTGCCGGTTGAGCTGGGTCGGATCGTGCGCGACCGAAAAGAAGATGCGCAAGAGCTCGCCGTACGAGACCTGCGCCGGGTCGTAGGTCACCTCCACCGACTCGGCGTGCCCGGTGCTGCCGGTGCTCACGCGCTCGTAGTCCGCCGTCTTAAAACTCCCGCCAGCGTATCCCGAAACAGCCTTGCTCACGCCCTTGACGTGGCGGAACACGGCTTCGACGCCCCAGAAACAGCCGCCCGCGAAAACCGCGGTCTGCGGTCCCTGGACGGAAGCGGCGGGAATATCCACGGCGGGCGCTGGCACTGCCGACCCGGCGACTGCAAGATCAGCCTGAATGGCCATCGCCAGCACCGCGGCAAACGCGGCGGCCAAGCTTGGGTACAAAGAGCGAGACATGGTCTTTTCTCCTGTGGAATCGCGATGGAATCACGATCGCTTGGAGCTTAGTCGCCGACTGGGCGCGATCCTGACGGCTCACGCTGCAACCGAACCGTTGGTAGAGTATATTCGCCGGCGCGAGTTCCGTCGCAGGAGGCGGAGCGGCTGATAGGCGGCTAAGATGCCGATGCTCGTCACCGGACTGATCCTTTTCCTCGGAATCCATCTGCTGCCGACGCTGCCGGGCTTGCGTTTTGCGCTGGTGCAGCACTGGGGCGAGCAGCGGTACAAGGGCGCGTTTTCCCTGGTGGCGGTGGCGGGATTGGCGCTCATCGTCGGCGGCTACGCGGCAGCGGCACCGGGGGCGCGCCTGTTCCAGCCGTCACCGTCCGCGAGCGTGCTCGCGCCGTATGCGATCACGCTGTCATTCGTGCTCCTCGCGGCGGCAAATCTTCGCGGCCACATCCGGCGGGTGCTCAAGCATCCGATGCTGTTCGCCATCGCGATCTGGGCGGCCGTGCACCTGTTTGCCAACGGCGACACGAAAGGCACGGTCCTGTTCGCGAGCATTCTCGCCTATGCGCTCGTCGACTTCGTCTCCGCAGTGCAGCGCCATGCAACCAAACTTTTTGCACCCAGCGCACGGCACGACGCGATGGCCGTCGCCGCCGGAATCGTCGCGGCGCTCGCGGTGATGGCCCTCCATCGCGTCCTGTTCGGCGCGGCCGTGGTGCCGTGGGGCTTCTGAGAACCTCGCGTCGTCCGGCGCTTCGTTGCGATGCTGCCGCAAATTGGTATGATGCTCTTCCCAAGGGCAAGCTCGTCGATACCGGGACGCGCATTCCACTCGCGGCGGGGCCGGTGTCGATCCGCTCGACGCCGCGGTAAACCGTTTATCCACGCGCCGGCCGCGCCTCACGCGCGCGAATCGCAAAGCCACCGGTAGGCCGGCTCAAACCCGCGGTGGCGGACTCTCGAAAGGAGACAGCACCATGGCTAAGAAAAACTCCGATGGCGTGTACCGCGTCATCGATGTCATCGGCACCAGCACGACGTCCTGGGAGGATGCGGCCAAGAGCGCGGTGTCGACGGCGAGCAAATCGCTGCGCGATCTGCGCATCGCCGAAGTCTCGAAGCTCGACATGAAAGTCGAGGCCGGCAAGGTCGTCGCGTACAGAGCGAGGGTGCAGCTGTCGTTCAAATACGAGGGCTGAAGCGGCGAAGGCTGCCGCATGAAACTGGCGTCAGCGGCGCCATGGGGCTTGCGCCTGTGGCCGGAGGTGATTGCGCCCGCGACGGCGAGTTGCAGGCGCGCAACCATAACGCGGGCGCGCCGCACGTAGGCGCCGGCGGCGTGGCGCGTCCGGTCTCCGCGATCAGCTCAGATATTTCCGCAACGGCTCCCAGTACATTTTCTGCCAGCCGTCCTCGAGGTGTGCTTGCTGCTCGGCCGGATGCCCGGCCTGGTCGAACACCAGGCGCGTCGCTTCACCTTGCGGCTGGAGCTCGAAGCGCACGATCGAATAGGTGCCGGGCGGCCAGTTGCCGGCACGCCACGCCTGCACGACGCGCTGGCCCGGAATGAGCTCGATATTTCGGCCGCTGATCATGCCGCCGAAACATGAAAATGCGCCGCCTGGCTCCCCGGAGATCTCGGCCAGTGCGCCGGTGAACGCCGCAAACCGCGCGGCATCGGTCAATGCCTCGTACGTCTGCGCCGCGCTGGCGTCGAATAGCACTTCTTGGTGTATCGATCCGGTCATCGCCTCCTCTTTTTGTTGGCGCGCGCCATCGATGGCCGTATCCATCGCTGCTCGCTGCAAGCCGACCGGCTGCTGACGATCGAGCGCTGGCTCGAGCACCACCGCGCTTTCCAGGACGGAACCCCCGCGACCGCCACCGCGAGGGCTGGGAGGGCGCGAGGCGTGTGCCGTTCAGGAAAACCCTGGCTGCGCGATACTCAACCGGTCGAACGTGCGCGCGTCCGTGCGGCCTTGCGTGCCGCAGCGCTGCGGAGCGAGGGACCCTTGGTCCTGGCCGCTTTGCGCGCGGCCGCGGACCGCGCACCGGCCGTCCGTTTCTGCGCAGCCGACTTGGCCTGCCGCGCGAGCGCGCTCTTCGAAGCGGCCGCATGCCCTTCGCGCTTGAGCGCCGCCGTAATCGCGCGTGAACGGCGCGGGGACGCCGGCTTCTGGCCGTGGGCGCCGGCTGCCACTGCGCGCTTGGCGCTCTTCCGCGTCTTTTCGGATACGGTGCCTTCTTTCGGCGGCGGCAGCTTCACCCCTGCGCGACGCGCCTTGGACAGGCCGATCGCGATTGCCTGCTTGGTCGATTGCGCGCCGTGCTTGCCTTCGCGGATGTGATGCATCTCCTCGCGCACGAATTCTCCCGCCTGCGTCGTCGGCGCCTTGCCTTCGCGCTTGTCCTCGGCGGCTCGTTCCATGGTTTTCCTGTCCGGCATGGTATGGCTCCTTCTTTCGTTGTCGGTATCTATCCGCCGTTGCGACGCCTTGCCTCGCGCATCGCGACGAGTTACTGCGCCTGCAGGCACGGTAACGCTTACACGCTTCGGCAATTATTGCCGGTCAGAGACCTCTGCCCGCACGGCAACTAGCGGCCGCCAGCACAAGGAGGATGCCCGCAACCACATTTGCTGACTGCTGGCTTGTTCGCCTTGGCGGTACTGTCGCAATAGTCGCTGCAATAACGCTGCCCCGCCTTGACCATGCACTTGCAGGCCGCATGAGCGCATTTCGTCGATGAACCGGTACTCGCTGATCCCTGGTTGGCAGGCATGTTCCAATCCTCCGCATTGCCCTTCGCTTGCGCCTCGACCGACGCGAGATAAATTCAGCAAGAAGCTTGCCATGCAATCCGGACAAGACCGGTTGCGATCCAATCGGGCGAAATGAGCGAGGCGTGAGCGTGCGTTGATGCGTCGCCGGAGCTGCGGGCGGCTGCTGCTCGCGCAGCGGAGCACGAGCACGCAGCTGCGTGCGCACCGGATGAAGCGGCGCGGCTTATTCGCGCGCGATCTGCGGCGCGCTAGCGATGAGGGCGCCTCGTCGTTGGCAACGGTGGATGTGCGGTGCAACAATTCTGAGCCAGCATGCGTCGTGTGTGGAGCTCGCGTTATGATGGAAGGCAGCCCGACCATCGCCGCTGGATCGAGGGTGTCCGTAGTTAGCAATCTCATCGAGCTTCCTTGGGTAACAACCTCAGGATGATGGCCTTCCTGGGGCCGAGCTCGAACCATGATGAGAGTCCCTACGATCGTCTAATCGCCTGTTGCGATGAACGGATCACCGTTGCCTATGGGAATGTGCAATGCACCAAAAATGTGGATTCGCACACGCAGTGCTACGCGATGTATGGCAGCACGACAAGCGCCAGCGACGGGACGGCGATACGCACGCCGATCAGGCGGGTCAGCGCTCCATCGGCACGCACGCCCGACGCAGCGCCGCCGCGCGGGCTGCCCCGGAGATCATCTCGCGGCAGCTACCTCGCCGGAACCATCACCAGCCGATCGTTGCCCGACTCCGCGCCCCAGGCTTCGCCCGCGCGGCCGAGCATCTGCCGCACATCCGCGCTCCGGCGATCGGAAGGAAAGCTTTCGAACTTCTCGGTCACCGGATCGAACTTGACGATAGCATTGATCGACCAATCGGTAAGCCAGACCTTGTCCTGATCGTCGACCCACACCGAGTACGCGTGCGCATTGCCGGGCAATTTCCACTCGCGCCAGGATTTGCTGGCCGGCTCGTACATGCCGACCTGTCCGGTGTTCCAGTAGCTGACCCAGATGCGACTGCGCGAATCGGACCACACGCGGCGCGCGCCCTGCGCCTTGGTCGGCGGCTCGATCACCGTCGCCACTCCTGTTTCGACGTCGATGTGCGCGATGTGATTGCCGGCGAGCGAGGCGTAATACACCTCGCCCGAAGGCGTTGTAGCAATGCCGTAGGGGCCGCTGCCGCGCGGCGCGTTCCACACTTTCATGTCTGAGGTCGCGGGATCGAGGCGGCCGTAATAGCCGCCCTGCCCGGTAAACCAGACGCGTCCCTTCTTGTCGAAGGTCAGCGTGTTGAGGTTGGCGTAACCGGTATCCGCAGGCAGCGCCCATACCTTGACTTCGCGTGTTTTCGGATCGACGCGCACGATCGCATTCTGTCCGCCATCGGTGATCCACGCCGCGCCGTCGGGACCCACGATCACGCCGTGTGGCGCGGACCGCGCTCCGAGCGCGATCTCCTCATACTTGCCGGTCTTCGGGTCGAGAATGCCGAGCTTGC
>WNGE01009346.1_pt1 | contig 10336 bp, 10 predicted proteins | sample 5400651 | NCBI WGS metagenome assembly WNGE01 (sample SAMN13153370, study PRJNA577476) | soil metagenome | isolation source: 60 cm soil or saprolite under grassland replicate 2 | place: USA:California | collected 2016-06-15
GCCGCCGAGGCATTCGACCGGGCGCAGCGTCACCGAGTCGTCTGCGGTCGTCTCACCTGCCGAGACACCGAGCTCGTGCTCGAAGGCCTCGAGCACCTGCTGCGCGCCGACGAGCGCGCAGGAGACGTTGGTGCAGACCTCGACCATGTGACGCCCCACGGGAGCCAGATGGAGCATGTCGTAGAAGGACGCGACCGATTCGCATACGGCCGGCGTCGTCCCCAGCGCGTCCGCGCACTCGCGCAGCGCCGCCGGAGAGAGATATCCGTGCTTTTCCTGCGCGAGCTGCAATGCGGGCAGCGTCGCCGAGCGCCAGTCGGGATAGCGCTCCTTCAGCTTCTGAACCTCGGCGTAGAGCTCGCTCACCGATCGACCTCGCCCATGACGGTGTCGAGCGAGCCGACGATGGCGATCAGGTCGGCGATAAGCGCGTCGCGCATGCATGTCGCGGTCGCCTCCAAAGCGACGAACGACGGCGCGCGGAATTTCACGCGCCATGGCTTCGGGCCGCCGTCCGAAACGACGTAGCACCCGAGCTCGCCGCGCGGTGACTCGACCGTGACGTACACCTCGCCCTCTGGAACGCGATAGCCCTCGGTGACGATCTTGAAGTGGTGGATGAGGGATTCCATCGACGTGTGCAGCTCCTCGCGCGGCGGCAGCACGACCTTTCGGTCGTCCGCGATCCACGGTCCGCCGGGCAGGCGGCGGAGCGCCTGGTCGACGATCCGTACCGACTCGCGCATCTCCTCCATGCGCACTCGGTAGCGCGCGTAGACGTCGCCTTCCTCGTAGACCGGGACGCGGAAGTCGACCTTGTCGTAGGCCAGATACGGCTGGTCGCGGCGGAGATCCCAGTCCACGCCTGACGCGCGCAGCACGGGCCCGGACTGCCCGAGCGCGATCGCGTCGTCAGCGGAGAGGAGGCCCAGCCCCTGCGTCCGCTCGAGCCAGATCTGGTTGCGGTTGACGAGCTGCTCGTAATCGTCAACCGCCTTGGGCATCACCTCGACGAACTTCGCGCACTCGTCGAAGAATCCGCGCGGGATGTCCTCTGCGAGTCCGCCGGCCTGGAAGTAACGCGTGTGCATGCGCGTCCCGCCCACCAGCTCGAACAGGTCGAGGATGCGGTCTCGCTCGCGGAAGCAGTACCAGAACATCGAGATCGCTCCCAGCTCCAGCGCGGCCGTTCCGAGCCACACGAGATGCGAGTGGATGCGCGTCAGCTCGCAGAGCAGCATCCGCATCCACGTCGCCCGGGGCGGCACCTCGATCTCGAGCAGCTGTTCGATCGCGAGGACGAAGACGAGCTCGTTGTACTGGAAGGAGACGTAGTCGATCCGCTCCGGATACGTGATCGCCTTCCACCACGTCTTCTGCTCCATGTTCTTCTCGAAGCCGGTGTGGAGGTAGCCCACCACCGCGGCGAGTCCGACGACCTCCTCGCCGTGCAGGTCGACGACCAGCCGGAGAACCCCGTGGGTGGAAGGATGGTTCGGCCCGAAGTTGACGGTGAGCACGTCGTCCGATGCGCGCAGCTCGTCCGGCATCAGGAGCACGCTCGGGATCGGCGAGGGAATGCGCGTTTCTTCGTAGATCCGGGGTCGTTCTGGCGCGATGGCCATTTATTCCTCGGCCGAAAATCTGACCGGCTCGCCGCCGATCGGGTAGTCCTTGCGCAGCGGGTGGCCTTCCCAGTCGTCGTCCATCAAGATGCGCTGCGGATTCGGGTGGCCGTCGAAGCGGATTCCGAACAGGTCCCACGCTTCGCGCTCGTGCCAGTCGGCGGTCGGCCATACGGACACGACGCTCGGCACCGGCTCGCCGTCGTCGACCCACACCTGCAGTCGCACGCGCGCGGCACCCTCGCGCATCGCCAGCAGGTGGTAGCTGACCGAGAAGCGGCGCGGCTTCGGCTGCGGTAGCCGCTGGAAGCCTTGCGTCGAGGGCTTGTGCAGGTCGCGGCCGCCCGCGGTCCCGATGTAGCCCGACACTCCGGGCCTGCCCCAACCCAGGTAGTCCGCGGCGGCGATGTCCGAGAGGAAGTTGAAACGAAGTTCGTCGCGCAGATAGCGCGCGGCGTCGGGAAGGCGCGGCGTGTCGACGACGACGGTCGTCTCGCCCTTCGCCTCTCGAATCTCGACGAGCCCCGGAACGCGGTTGAAGTTCAGGATGCAACCCCGCGGAGCTCGTACGCAGGCGGGATACCGGCCATGACCTTCTCGTGCAGCCGGACGATCCCCTCCATCAGGGCCTCAGGCCGTGGAGGGCAACCCGGGACGTGGATGTCCACCGCGACGATCTTGTCGACCCCCTGCAACGTGGTGTAGTTGTTGAACATCCCGCCCGAGCTTGCGCGGGCGCCCATCGCGATCACCCACTTCGGCTCGAGCATCTGGTCGTAGACCTGGCGCAGCGGCGCTGCCATCTTGTGCACGACACGGCCGGAGACAATCAGCAGGTCGGCCTGGCGCGGCGAGGAGCGAAACGCCTCCATCCCGAAGCGCGCGATGTCGTAGCGCGAGGAGACGATCGCCATCATCTCGATCGCGCAGCACGCGAGCCCGAACGTGTCCGGCCACATCGACTTCGTCTGCGCCCACGCGACGGCCTTCTCGAGCGTGGTCAAGCCGACGGCGCGCTCCATCGCTTCGACCTCCCGCTCGAATACGCCGGGTCCTTTGGTTGGCCAGAGCAAGCGCTCCGACTGCAGTCCGTAGTCGCGCAGCCTCCCTTTTGTGGCCACTACGAACCCCCTTGTAGCTGTCGCGAGGAGCGTGGTTGAGCCCGCTTGAAGGGTGCTTCGGCGTAGATCAGGCGTGTAGCGCTTATTGCCACTCGAGCGCGCCCTTCCGCCAGACGTAGACGTAGGCGACGACGAGGATCGCGACGAAGAAGAGGAACTCCAGGAACCCGAACCAGGCGAGCTGGTGGAGGATGACGGCGAGCGGATACAGAAACACAATCTCGATGTCGAAGACGATGAAGAGCATCGCCGTCAGGTAGAAGCTGATCGTGAAGCGTTGCGCCCGCGGCGCGCCGGCGGAGACACCGGACTCGAAGGGGATCGTGCGTGCGCGCATCCGGCGGTGTGGCCGCGTTGCAAAGGCGAACGAGAACCACATCATCGATGCTGGAATCGCCAGCGCGAAGATCGCGTAGATCAGGAACGGCAGCCAGTTGTCGAGCACACGTCCCTCCCTTGGAGCGGACGGGAACGTAACAGGTCTGATCTTCCGGCACGAAGCATGGCGAAAACCGCTCAACCGTGCCTGAGCCGAGTGTTACAAAGTCACGGTTCGAATGGATGCCCGAGCGACGCCGTTGGGGGGATTCAGAAGGGCCGGACACGTTGCTACGATCCGTAGCGAGATGGCGATTCAGGAACGAGTCCTGCCGCTGATGACGGTGACGGAGGCGGCGGCGTCCAAGATCAAGCAGCTGATGTCCGAGGAAGAGGACGTCAGCGTGCTACGCGTCGCGATTCAGGGCGGCGGTTGCTCGGGCTTCCAGTACGGGCTCGGTTTCGACCGCGGCCCGGTGGAAGGGGACCTCGAGTTCGAGATGCACGGCGTGCAGGTCGTCGTCGATCCGTACAGCGCTCCGTACCTGCAGGGCGCGGAGGTCGATTACGTCGACTCGATCCAGGCTGCCGGCTTTGCGATCAACAATCCGAACGCCACCTCCTCCTGCGGGTGCGGTCATTCCTTCCAGGTGGAGGAAGGCGACGCAGACGCGGCCGTCGGCGGCTGCGGCTCCGGTTGTTCTGCCTGAGGGAGGGCGTCGCTTTCGCTCAGGGGTTGGTACGCCGCTTCGCGACTTCAGGGACCCGCGCGCCGGTTCCGCGTGAGCCCGGCCTGCGGTTAAGGCGGCGTCGCCTGGTTTAAACCCGGCTCGGGCTTGCGGCCGGCGGACGCCTGGGCACGTCTAGCATCAGCTTTGTGCAGGCACCGCTTCGTGTTGCCGTGGTTGGCTCCGGGCCTGCCGGGTTCTACGCGGCTGCCGCTTTGCTCGACGCGGAGCTTCCGGTCGAGGTCGACATGATCGAGCGGCTGCCGACGCCCTGGGGGCTCGTCAGGCTGGGCGTTGCTCCCGACCATCCGAAGCTGAAGACCGTTTCGCGTGCGTTCGAACGCATCGCACTCAAGCCGGGCTTCAGGTTCTTCGGCAATGTCGAGGTGGGTCGCGACGTCTCGCACGGCGACCTGCTGCGGTTGTACGACGCCGTCGTCTACGCCTTCGGTGCGCAGACCGACAAACGGCTCGGCATTTCCGGCGAGGATCTGCCGGGTTCGTGGTCGGCGACGGAGCTCGTCGCCTGGTACAACGGCCACCCCGACTTCCAGGATCTGGCGTTCGACCTCGACGTCGAACGTGCGCTCGTGATCGGGAACGGGAACGTCGCGCTCGACGTCGCACGGATGCTTGCGCTGACGCCAGAGGAGCTCGCGCCGACCGACACGACCGAGCCCGCGATCAAGGCAATCGGCGCGGCGACCCTTCGCGAGATTCTCGTGGTTGGCCGGCGCGGCCCCGCGCAGGCGTCGTGGACGACCCAGGAGCTCAAGGAGATGGGCGAGCTCGCGGGCGCCGACATCTCCGTCGATCCCGCACAGCTCGAGCTCGATCCGGTAAGCGAGGCGACGCTCGAGCACGACACAAACACGCGGCGGAATCTCGAGGTCCTGCGCGAGTTCGCGACACGAGAGCCGACCGGCAAGCCCTTGACCGTCCGGCTGCTGTTCCTCCGCTCGCCTGTCGCGATTCACGGAAGCGACAAGGTCGAGTCCGTGGAGCTCGCGCACAACCGGCTCGAGGAGCAAGACGGGCGCCTCGTCGCCGTGTCCACGGAGGAACACGAGACGGTTGACTGTGGCCTCGTTTTCCGCAGCGTCGGCTACCGCGGCGTAGGCCTGCCGGAGGTTCCGTTCGACGAACGGCGTGGCACGATCCTCAACGAAGGAGGCCGCGTCGCCGGCGAAGAGCGTGCCTACTGCGCAGGCTGGATCAAGCGCGGGCCGACTGGGATCATCGGCACGAACAAGAAGGACGCGACCGAGACTGTGGCACTCCTGCTCGAGGACGTCGAGCAGGGCCGCGTCACGCACCGGGACGAGGTCACGGCTGATGCGGTCGAAGCACTGCTCGCTGAGCGCGGGGTCCGCGCCGTCCTCTATTCGGGCTGGACCTCGATCGACGAGCTCGAACGTGCTGCAGGCGAGACGCTTGGCCGGCCGCGTGTGAAGCTGCGTACCTGGGATGAGCTGCTCGACGCCGCCGAGCAGGTCGCCGAGACCGCGCTCAAGCCTTAAGCCGGATGGAGGGGGCGGTCCCAGCCGCCCCCTCTCCGATCACCCACTCGGGGGAAGTCAGGGGCACCCATTGGAGGAAGATGTGGGCATGGAGCCGCTCGTAGTCGAGTGCCTCCGCTGCGGGAGTCACAGAGAGGGAGATCCTTCGCCGTTGCGGAAAGCGCACCCGGAATGTCCCCGGTGCGGGTACGTCGGCTGGGCACCTGTGGCCGATCTCAGCGAGCACGAGCGCCGGGCCCTGCGTAGGCGGCCGCTCGAGCGGCGCCGGCTCAGGCTCGCCTAGCCGCTCCGAGGACCTCGACGAGCAGCTCGGCGTCGAGCGCATGCACGGTGTTGCCGTCCCGCCCGGTCATGGTCCCCGCCGCGAGCATGGCATTGAGGATCGCTTCCTCGGTCGCCTCGATCACCGCGTCGTAGAGCGGACTGATCTCCCCATCCGAGAGCATCCGCAGCGCCACCTCGCCTGTCTCGGCAGCGAGGTCGCGGTTCCCGGTCGCAAAGGCCAGGAAAAGGTCGCCGCTCGAGTGCGCGCCGGTCCCGCCCATGCGGCCGACGCCGAGCCCGGTTCGCTGCGCCAGACGGTCGCATTGGTGGGGGAGCAGCGGCGCGTCCGTCGCCACGATCCCGATGATCGAGCCGGACTCGTCGCCCCGGGTCGGCTCGGGCACGCGCTCTCCGATCAGCTCGCCGACCGGCACGCCGTCGACCCGGAAGCGGCTGCGGCGGCCGTAGTTCGCCTGCACGAGCACTCCGGTGACGTGGCCGTTCACGGTTCGCGACGCCGTGCCGATTCCACCCTTGAAGCCGTGGCAGAGCATGCCGGTCCCGCCCCCGACATTCCCCTCCTCCACCGTCTCTGACGCCGCGCCGAATGCGGCCTCCACGTGTGCCGCCGTCACGTGCTGCGATCGGATGTCGTTGAGGAACCCGTCGTAGGTCTCCCCGACGACCGGTAGCGACCACGCGTCGTCGTCTGCGGAGCATGCCGCGATCGCGTCGCGGACGACTCCGACGCTGAAGGTGTTCGTGATGCCGATCGGGGTCGTCAGGAAGCCGGACTCGCGCACCCACTCCAGGCCGGTCAGCTCGCCGTTGCCATTCAGGCGATGGCAGCCGGCGAAGAGGGGCGCCTCCGGTAGGACGACGACAGTGACGCCCGTGCGGATCGCCTCGTCCTCGATCAGCGTGGTGTGGCCGACGAGCACGCCGCCCACGTCCGTGATCGCGTTTCGAGGACCCGGGCTTCCCTCTCCGATCTCGATCCCGAGCTCCCGCGCCCGCACCGCTACACCCTATGCGCCGAGTAACGAACGAGCCAAGGGGAGAGTCGGTCACCCACCGACCCCTCGCTAGACTCGAAACGTGGCGCGAACCGAAGAGCGGCGAGAGCTCTGGGGAGGCGAAACGCGCAAAGCGGTGGAGAACTTTCCTGTCTCGGGCGAGCCGATCCCGGTCTCGGTGGCGCGCTGGCTCGGGAAGATCAAGGCGGCGTCCGCGCGTGTCAACGCCGAGCTCGGCCTGCTCGAGGAGGAGAAAGCGCAGCGGATCGCCGAGGCCGGCGATCGGGTCGGCGCCGGCGAGCTCGCCGACCAGTTTCCGATCGACGTGTTCCAGACGGGCTCTGGCACCTCGTCCAACATGAACGCGAACGAAGTGATCGCCGCGCTCGCCGGCGACGACGTGCACCCGAACGACGACGTGAACATGGGTCAGTCGTCTAACGACGTCTTTCCGTCGGCCGTGCATCTCGCTGCGCTCGACGAGATCACGAACGAGCTCCTGCCTGCGCTGGATCAGCTTGCTGCCGCGCTCGCAGCGAAGGCGACCGAGTTCGACGACGTGATCAAGTCAGGACGGACGCACCTGATGGATGCCGTGCCGGTGACGCTCGGCCAGGAGTTCGGCGGCTATGCCGCACAGGTGCGGCAGGGATCTGCCCGCGTCACCGACACGCTCAGGCGCCTCGGTCAGATTCCGCTCGGGGGCACGGCGGTCGGCACGGGCCTCAACACGCATCCCGAGTTCGCCGAACGGGTACGGCGTCGCCTCTCCGACGAGACGGGGCTGACGATCTCCCCGCCCGCGGATCCCTTCGAGGCGCAGGCGGCGCGCGATGCGCTCGTGGAGACGTCCGGCGCGTTGAAGACGGTCGCCGTCTCGTTAACGAAGATCGCGAACGACCTGCGCCTGATGGGCTCCGGCCCGCGGGCCGGCCTCGCCGAGATCTTCCTGCCGGAGCTGCAGAAAGGCAGCTCGATCATGCCGGGCAAGGTCAACCCCGTCATCCCCGAAGTCGTGACGCAGGTGTCGGCGCAGGTGATCGGCAACGATGCGGCGATCACCGTCGCCGGAATGCAAGGTCACTTCGAGCTGAACGTCTTCGTGCCGCTGCTCGCTCGCAACCTGCTCGACTCGATCAAGCTGATGGCCTCCGCGACTCGCCTGCTGGCGGAGAAGTGCGTCGGCGGCATCGAGGCGAACCGCGAGGTGTGCGAGCGCTACGCGGAGCTGACGCTCTCCGCCGCGACCGCGCTCAACCCGTACATCGGCTACGACGCCGCGGCGGATATCGTCAAGCAAGCCGCCTCGTCCGGCCGGTCGCTACGCGAGGTCGCACGCGAGCGGGGAGTCGCCGACGACGTACTGGACAAGGCGCTGGATTACCGGGCGATGGCCAAGCCGCACGACACGGCCGGCCGATGATCCGTCTCGAGCGCTAGCCCGAGGCGGGTGGTTCGTCCGGCGGGAGTGGCAGCGGACAGCATGGTTCCTGCTTGACAAACCTGCATCGACAGGCCCATATACCCCCTTGCACACCAGGCGGGCCAGGGCTATCGCCGCCTAAAACAACTCCAGGGGGAGAGAATGAGACTCAGAGGAAGGACGAAGTTCGCTCTCGTAGCGATGCTTTCGTTGGCCGTCTGTGCCTTGACGGCATCCGCCGGCACCGCGACAGGCGCGACCGCAGGGTCGAGCCTGATCCCGAAGTCGGGGACCGGTTCGCCTCAAACAGGCGAGTTCACGCCGTCGGAGTCGGGAGTCACCGACACGGAGTTCGCAGGCGAAGGCGACGACGCGGACGGGCCCGACCCGTACGCCGGCAACATCATCGATCGGAGCCTGTCGACCGGCCCAGGTCACAGTGCCTCGGTGAACAGCGGGCAGAAGGCGAAGTCGAACCCGCAGCAGAACTTCAGCTTCGAGGGCCTGAACCACTACCAGCAGCGCTACTCGCGCGGTGGGAACCAGTTCTCGCTCGAGCCGCCTGACCAGGGCATGTGCGCCGGCAACGGTTACGTCGTGGAAGCGGTCAACGACGTGCTCAACGTGTACGACACGTCGGGACAGTCCGTTCTGCCGGACAACACCGCGACGAACATCGTCGCCGGGTTCCCCAGGGACGTGAACCACGCCGTCGACCTGAACTCGTTCTATGGCTACCCACCGGCGATCAACCGCACGACCGGTGTTCGCGGCCAGTTCGTGACGGATCCATCGTGCCTCTACGACGCGGCGACGCAGCGCTTCTTCGTCGTCGCCTTGACACTCAACACGTTCCCGAACGGAGCGTTCACGCATGTGAACCATCTCGACATCGCGGTCAGTGAGACGTCGAATCCGACGGGCAGCTGGAACATCTACAACATCGATGTCACCGCCGACGGGTCGAATCCCAGCGCAGGCAACGCTTGTCCGTGCCTCGGGGACTACCCGCACATCGGTGCTGACGCGAACGGGTTCTACATCACGACGAACTCGTATCCGTGGGCTGGCAACGGCTTCGACGGGGCGCAGATCTACGCGCTCTCCAAGGCGCAGCTCGCCGCAGGAGCCGCGTCCGTGAACATGCAGCACATCGACACCTTCGGCGCGGTCGATGCGCCGAGCGACGCAGGGTCGACGCAGCCGGGCTTTACGGTCTGGCCGGCTCAGTCACCCGGCACGACGTCCTTCAATCTCAGCAACGGAGGCACCGAGTATCTCCTGAGCTCGAATGCGGCCGACGAGGCCCAGAAGCCGGTCGCCGGAACGGCTGGCACCCGCTCGTCGGAGCAGATCGTCTCCTGGACGCTCACGAATACCGCGTCGTTGAACACGGTTCCTGCCCTCAGCCTCAGCAACAAGATCCTGAGCGTGGGCCAGTACGGTGTTCCGCCGAAGCAGCGGCAGCCAGACTCCGGCACGGTAGCCAGCCCGGCGACGACACCGCAGGCAGCACAGGGCGACTGCATCAACGACACCACGACCGTGCTGTTCAACAGCGCGACCGGCTGTTGGCGCCTCCTGTTCGGTGCCGAGCCGGCCCACAACGAGGTCATTTCCAGGCCGGATTCGAACGACACCCGCATGCAGCAGGTGATGTACGCGAATGGCAAGGTGTGGGGTGCGCTAGACACGGCCATCAATCCGGACGACGGCCTGCAGCGTGCGGGCATCGCCTGGTACATCGTGAACCCGGACGCGTCGAAGCTCGTCAACTCGGGATACCTCGGGGCGACGGGGCACGACTTCACGTATCCGGCGATCGGGGTGACGGCCAGCGGCCGCGGCGTGATGGCGTTCACCGACACCGGCGACACCACGAATCCGAGTGCCGGGTACGCGTCGATCGATCTGAACGGCGTTGGTGCTTGGCACGATATTGCTGGCGGCGAGGGAGCCGCGCAGGACGACGGCTTCACGAGCTACAAGTCGCAGGTCGGCAATCCGCCGCGCACGCGGTGGGGCGACTACGGTGCAGCGGCTGTGGACGGCAACTCGATCTGGATTGCCAGCGAGTACATCGCCCACACCTGCAGCTACACGGACTGGGGCGGCCCGTTCTTCGCGGGCGGCACCGGTGACAACCTGCTGGGCACCTGCGGTGGCGCGAGCCACGGGCCCGGCACGCGCAGCGCGCTCGCCAACTGGTCGACGCGGATCAGCAAACTGACGCCGTAGCAAGATCAGGCGTCTCGAAGGACGAAAGGGCCGGCCGCAAGGCCGGCCCTTTTCGTGCGTCTACCATTGAGTCAGCATGCGCA
>WNGE01014298.1_pt1 | contig 10336 bp, 7 predicted proteins | sample 5400651 | NCBI WGS metagenome assembly WNGE01 (sample SAMN13153370, study PRJNA577476) | soil metagenome | isolation source: 60 cm soil or saprolite under grassland replicate 2 | place: USA:California | collected 2016-06-15
CCGCCGTGCAAGACCGTCAGCGCGAGCACGACCGCGATCGCAGCAAGCCCGGCTGCACCAGCGGAGTACTGCCACCACCGACGTTGCGGCGGCGCAGCCCGCTGCTTCGGAACTTGATCCCGCCGCCCCTTCGGCCGGCCGCCATCGTCAAAATTGCCGTGAGCACTGATGTCGCGCAGGTCCGTCTCCTGTAGAAGCGGCGCGAGTGGCGGTGAGTCGGGGAAGTCGTTGAAGTCGCCTAAGACGACCACGTTCTTCTCGCCAGCCGCGGTTAGGCCGTTGTAGATCTCGGCCACGCGGTGCGCCTGCCGCTCGCGGCGGGCGTTCGAGTCGGCGGGCTTGCCGTAGCCCTTGCTCTTGAGGTGGTTCACGAGGATGACGATGCGCGTGCCGCCTGGTGTCTCGACTGTGTACTCAGGACAGTCGCGGCTGAAGATGACGCCGAGGTCGTCGCGGTCGTCGACGTGCGAGCGGATGCGAACGATCGGGTAGTCGCTCTTCGTCAGCAACGCGACATCGATGCCGCGGTCGTCGTTGCCGTCGATCAGCATCACGTGCGCATATGGCTCCGCCTTGATCCGTTTGAACAGGATGTCGCTGAACTTGATCAGCGCCGGACGGTTGTCGGCTTCGACCACCGCGAGGACGTCGCCGCCGACGTCGTGCATCACCCGCGCGGTGTTTTGCGTCGCGATCTGGTTGACGGGCGCCATCTTCAGCTCGACCCAGCCGATCCACGATGCCCGCCCGTCGGCGACGATCTCGATCTTGCCCTTCGAGCGCTTGAGCAGACGACCGCGGTTCTGGCGCAGCTCGGCGTAGGTTCCGCCGTCGTCCTTGCCGCCAAGCCGGAGTGTCCTAAGCAGCTCAACCATGCGCGCCTTGTCTTCTGAGGTGTAAGTCGTGTGCTCGAAGAGGGCATTGATCTCGGCGTAAGCGTTCAGGACGGGCGCAACCTTCTTGCGGTTGCGCGGGTCAAGCGCCCTCGCGCGGTCGAACAGGTTCTCGACGTTGAAAGAGCCGATCCTCACGCTGCCGGGAGGTTCCGCCTTTCGCTGTCGCGAGTCAATCCCTCAAAGGCTGCCGCCGGCGCTCGCGCGCGGCGCCACCGCCGTATCTCGTTCACGGATCGACCGCCGATTGCTCGAGTCAGTAGTCCTCGGAGGTCACTGCGGAGCGCCGTGACCTCCGGTTGCTCCGATAAGTCGTCGGAAGCCATCAGGGCGTCAGCGGTGAGCGTGCACTCAGACGACGAGCGTGAAGGCGATGACGGCGAACACCATGCTCTGCGCGCTGTGGAAGGCGCGACGCTCTGGCTTTTTCGGTCAGCGGAAGCGAAGCGTCCATCTCGATCCTCCTTTGCTGCTCAAGTGCATGTCCTCAAGCCCGTTCGAGAATGAGTTCTTCAAGCGATGCGTCGGTGCGGCGCAGCCGGAGGATGCCGAGCGCGAGCAGCGCCCCGATCCCGACGACGATCGCCCCGAGCCAGACGGCCGGCGTGAGTCCGTCGACGAACGTCTGCGCCGACCCATAGCCCCCGTAGCCGGAGAAGACCGACGCGAGCACGGCGACGCCGAAGACGCCGCCGAGCTCGCGGATCGCGTTGTTGGCACCCGAGGCCTGGCCTTCCTCCTCCGGGCGCACCGAGCCGAGGATGACGTTCGCGACCGGCGCGAAGAAGAGCGCCATGCCGATGCCGGCGATGACACGAACACGGGCGCGACCGTCCACGGCAGCACCCGCAGGCCAGCGGCCAGGGGCGAGTAGCCCTGCGCCGTCTGTAGGAACTGCGAGAGCAGGAAGATCGAGCCGAACATTCCGAAGAACATCGCCAGCGAGGCCGCGTTCGTGAACGAGAAGGTGCGGTTGCGGAAGAAACTCATCGGCAGCATCGGAGCGGGGGCGCGCAGCTCCCAGGCGACGAATGCCGCCAGCACGGCGGCGCCGGCCGTGAGCGAGCCGGCGATCTCGGGGCTCGACCAGCCGGCCTGGTTCCCGCGCACGAGGCCCCAGACGATCCCGAGCAGGCCGGCGCTGGCAAGAGTTAGGCCGGGCAGGTCGAGGCGCGTGTCGGGACCGTGGCTCTCGTTCAATCGCCGCATTGCCAGCGGCGCGAGCACGAGTCCGATCGGGACGTTGAGCCAGAAGATCCACTGCCAGGCGATCCCCTGCGTGACCGCGCCGCCGACGAGCGGGCCGATCGCAACGGCGAGGCCGCTGATCCCGCCCCAGGCGCCGAGCGCGACACCCCGCTTCTCGACCGGAACCGCAGCGCTGAGGATCGTCAGCGTGAGCGGCGTGACGATCGCGCCGCCGATCCCTTGCGCCGCGCGAGCGGCGATCAGCGCCTCGACGGACGGAGCGAGCGCCGCGGCAGCGGAGGCGAGCGTGAAGATGCCGAGGCCGATGACGAACAGCCGCCGGCGGCCGAAGCGATCGCCGAGCGCCGCACCGGTCAGGAGCAGGACCGCGAACGTCAGCGTCTAGGCGTTCACGGTCCATTCGAGATCGGTGATGCCGGCGCCGAGATCGTTGCGGATCACCGGCAGCGCCGTCGTCACGACGAGGTTGTCGAGCGTCACCATGAACAGGGCGATCGAGCTGATCGCGAACGTCCAGATCGTCCTCGCTTTCATCGTTCTTCCTTCCGTTGCGTTTGCGGGCAGCCCGCTCATGCGGCCGCCTCAGGGAGGGACAGCTCCGGCCGCTCCTCCGACGGCTCGATGGCGACGCGGGGGACGTGGCGGTCGAGCCAGCGCGGGAAGCGCCAGGTCCGCTCGCCGAGGAGCTGGAGCACCGCCGGGAGCAGGATCATGCGGATGACGACGGCGTCGAGAAAGATCGCGCTCGCCAGGCCGATGCCGAACAGCTTCAGGATGTGGTTGCCGTTGCCGGCGAAGGAGGCGAAGACGACGATCATCACGGCCGCCGCGGCGGTGATCACGCGACTCGTGCGCGCGAGCCCTTGGCGGATGGCCGCCGAGGTGTCTCCCGATGCCTGCCACTCCTCGCGGATGCGGGAGACGAGGAAGACCTCGTAGTCCATCGACAGCCCGAAGACGATCGCGAACAGCAGCACGGGCAGGAAGGGCTCGACCGGTGCCTTCTCGACTCCAAAGACCCCGGCGAGCCAGCCGCGCTCGAAGATCGCCTGCACGATCCCGAGCGCCGCCCCGACCGAGAGCAGGTTCATCACCGCCGCCTGCAGTGGGATGAGGAGCGAGCGGAACACGATCAGCAAGAGCAGTGCCGACAGTGCGATCACGATCGCGATGAAGAAGGGCAGCTTGTCGGCGAGCCGCTTCGTGAAGTCGACCTGGGTCGCGGTGAAGCCGCCGATGTAGGCGCTGGCCTGGGTGCCGCTGGTTGCCTCGGGCAGGACGGAGCGGCGCAGGCGCTTGACGAGGTCGTAGGTCTGCTCGCTCTCGGGCGCCGTCGTCGGTACGACGGCGATGGAGGCGGTGTCGCGGGCGCCGTTCAGCTGCGGCGGCGCGACTGCGGCGACGCCGTCCGCGCCGCGGAGCGCGGCTGTGATGCGGCGGAGGGCAGTCTGGTCGCCAGAGGGCAGCTTGACGGCGACGAAGAGCGGGCCGTTGAAGCCGGGGCCGAAGCCGCGGCTGACGAGGTCGTAGGCCCTGCGGGTCGTCTGCGAGCTCGGGTCGGTGCCGGCGTCGGCGAGGCCGAGCCGGAGACCGAGCGCGGGCGATGCCAACGCGAGCAGCAGGGCGGTCGCTCCGAGTGCGGCCAGGAGTGGACGCCGCTGGATTGCCTGCACCCAGCGCTCCGAGCGGCTCGGCTTGACGCGTTTCGCTCGCCGGCGGAGGAAGTGGCGCCCTTCCCCGACGCGCCGGCCGTGCACGGAGAGCACCGCGGGGAGCAGCGTCAGCGAGCCGGCGAGTACGAACAGGACGCTGGCGGAGGCGGCGAGGGCGACCCCGTAGAGCAGGTTGACGCCGACGGCGTAGAGGCCGCCGAGCGCGATGATCACGGTCAGGCCGGCGAAGGTGATCGAGCGGCCGGCGGTGTTCATCGCCACCTCGATCGCGGCAGTGATATCGCCGCCGTTGCGGCGGTAGGCGTCGCGGTAGCGGGTGACGACGAGCAAGGCGTAGTCGACGCCGACGCCGAGGCCGATCATCAGCGCGATCTGCTCCGCGAAGTCCGGGATCGTCAGCACCTGGGTGCCGATCGCGATCAGGCCTGAGCCGAGGCCGAGGCCAAACAGCGCCGTGGCGATCGGCAGGCCCATCGCCGTGAACGACCCGAAGCTGAGCAGGAGGATGACGATCGCGGCGAGGATGCCGACGGCGGTGGCCGGGCCGGGAGAGGGTCGGTAGAGCTGCTCGATCGCGTTGCCGTTCAGCTCAACCTCAAGCTGCGGGGAGGCGGCGGCCTGCGCGGTGTCGACGACGCGCCGAATCGCCTTCGTCGGCAGCGCGTCGCCCTGGTCGTCGAACCTGACGGTGGCGAAGCCGACCGAGCCGTCGCGGGAGATGGCCGGCGTACTGACGGCGGTGACGCGCGGTAGTCGGGCGACGCGCGCGAGCATCGGCGTCACGCTGGCGCGCACGGCGGCGTCGGTGAGCTTGCCGTCGCGGGCAGCGAACACGATCTGATCGGCGTCGCCGGCGGCGCGCGAGAAGCGGCTCTGCAAGAGGTCGACGGCGCGCTGTGAGTCGGTCTTGGGCAGGGCGAGGCCGTTGTCGAAGCTGTTGCCGACGCCCTTGGCGACGACGATGCCGAGGACAAGCAGGAGCAGCCAGCCGCCGATCACGCGCCGCCGATGAGCGATCGACCAGCGGGCGACTGCGCTTGGACTCAGATGCTTGAACATGGTCATTTCTCCTTTCAGCGGCGCGACTCCGACGCGTTAGGCGGCGTAGGCGAAGGGGTGGTAGAAGGCATCGAGGGCGCGGTCACGTGCGACCGCGAGCTGGAAGCGGTCTCCGGCTCGCGTGTCCTCGACAGAGACGGTCAGCTCGTCCTCGCGCGGGTGCCAGAGCAGCAGGACGTGAAGGCCGTTGCTCTCGCGGGCGGCGAGTTCTCGGGTGTCCGGTGTCGCGGAACTCATGGCTCCTCCTTCAGGTTCGGACGCGGCTCGTGGTGCGCGCTCATGGGATCTCGACCTCGCTGACGCGCGCCACGCTGGTGCGCTCGGCGATGTAGGCAGGCAGCAAGCCGAGCGCGTCCTCCTCGGTTGCGGCGTCCACCGTCCACCAGATCGCGTGGCCGCCGGAGCGGCAGGAAGCGAGCGTCGCCTGGTGACGCAGCGGACTCTCGTGTCCCTTGAACGAGGCGAACACGACCCCGCACTCGTCCGGCTCGTGACGGTGGTGGAGCAGGTAACGGGGCATGGGAGCGAGCTTGCCGCCGCCCGTCTGCGGCGACATCGGGCGCCCCCCTGATCTCGCACCCTGATTTCTCGGTCCGCCGACCCTGATTTATCCTGAGCCGAGGAGAACGATGGCCCTGCTTGCCGAGCACCTCGTCGGGCGTGCCGACGAGCTCACGTCGCTCGAGCAGGTCCTCGGTGAGCTTGATCGAGGCCGCTCGGGTGCGATCGCGCTCGTGGGCGAACCCGGGATCGGCAAGACCCGGCTGCTCACAGAGCTCGCGGCGCGCGCGGAGGAGCGCGGGCAACTCGTGCTCGCCGGCGCGGCCGCGGAGCTCGAGCAGGACCTGCCCTTCTCCGTCTTCGTCGATGCTCTCGACGAGTACGTCCAGGGCCTCGACCCGACCCGCCTCGCCGCCCTCGACGACGACGTCCGGACGGAGCTCGCGCACGTCTTCCCTTCACTGTCGACGCTCGCGAGCGGCCAGACTGCGGCGCTCCAACACGAGCGCCACCGCAGCCACCGTGCCATCCGCAAGCTGCTCGAGCAGCTCGCGACCAGGAAGCCGCTCGTGCTCGTGCTCGACGACTTCCACTGGGCCGACTCCGCATCGGCCGAGCTGCTCGGCGCCTTGCTGCGCCGACCGCCGGCCGAGGCGGTGCTCATCGCCTTGGCCGTGCGACCCCGTCAGATGCCGGGGCGCCTCTCCGCCGCGCTCGAGCGGGCGCAGCGTGCCGCGACTCTGACGCGCGTCGAGCTCGCGCCACTTAGTCGGGCCGAGGCGCGCGACTTTCTCGGCGAGGCCGTCGACGGCGCCGAGGCGGCGGTCTTCTACGAACAGAGCGGCGGCAACCCCTTCTACCTCGAGCAGCTCGCCCGCTCGGTCGAGCACACGGGCGCGGACGCCACCGCGGCCGCGGAGATGTCGGCCGCGATTGGCGTCCCTTCTACCGTCGCCGCCGCGCTGACCGAGGAGCTCGCGCTGCTTTCGGACGACGCACGCCTCGTCCTCGAAGGAGCGGCGGTCGCGGGTGATCCATTCGAGCCCGAGCTGGCTGCGGCCGCAGCCGCCACGCCCGAGGCCGCGGCGATAGACGCGGTCGACGAGCTGCTGCAACTCGATCTCGTTCGGACGACCGATGTGCCGCGGCGCTTTCGCTTCCGGCATCCGCTCGTGCGACGGGCGATCTACGAGGCCACGCGAGGCGGCTGGCGGTTGGGCGCGCACGAGCGCTGCGCGCAGGCGCTCGCCGCGCGGGGCGCAACCGCCGCGGCACGCGCGCACCACGTCGAACGCTCGGCGCGCGAAGGCGACGTAGCTGCCGTCGCGGTCCTGCGCGAGGCGGGCGAGACAGCGGCCCGGCTCGCGCCGGCAAGCGCCGCGCGCTGGTTCGCCGGTGCGCTACGGCTGCTTCCGCAGAACGCGCCGGCTCAGGAGCGCGTCGAGCTGCTTCTCGCCCGGGCTGAGGCGCTGACCGCGACCGCTCATTTTGCTGACAGCCACAGCGCGCTACTCGAGGGGATCGCGATCGTGCCCGCCGATTCCGTCGTGCTGCGCGCCAGGCTCATCAGGACGTGCGCCGGGGTGGAGCATCTGCTCGGGCAGCAGGAGCAGGCGCACGACCGCCTCGCGAACGCTCTGCAGGCCCTGCCGGAATCTGCCTCGGCCGAGGCCGTGGCGCTGATGATTGAGCTCGCGCTGAACGGCTTCTACCGCACGGAGTACCAGTCGATGCTGGACTGGGCACAGCCGGCGGTACACGCGGCGAGGCAAATCGGTGATCCGCCGCTGACGGCGGCGGCCGTCGCGATGCTCGCACTCGCCGATGCGATGGCAGGCGCTGGCGAGCGATTCGAGGCCGATCTGTCACAAGCTGCGACCCTCGTCGACTCTCTCTCCGACGACGAGCTCGCACAACGCCTCGACGCGGCGGTCTGGCTCGCCGGCGCCGAGCTTTACCTCGACCGCGACGCCGAGGCCGACGCGCACGCCTCCCGGGCGCTCATGCTCGGTCGCGCCACCGGGCAGGGAGAGCTCTTCCTCGTCCTGTACCAGATCCTTGGCAGGGCCTGGTACGTCGGCGGGAAGGTGGCCGAGGCGACGGAGCTGCTCGACGGAGCGATCGAGGCGGCGCGGCTCCTGGGCAACACGCACGCGCTGGCGTGGAACCTCTTCAATCGCTCCGTGGTCGCCCTTGCGGCTGGAGACCTGGATGTCGCGCTCGCCACCGCGCAGGAGAGCGTGGACCTCAGCCGGAGCCTCGAGGAGGGCTTCGTGGCGGCCTGGGCGGGCGTCAGGCTCGCCGCCGTCCTTCTCGAAACCGGGCAACCGGCCGCCGCGGTCGACGTGCTACTTGGCTCCGCGGGCGGTGAGGAGCTGACCCTGATACCCGGTGGCTGGAGGGGCTATTGCCTCGAACTCCTGGCGCGCTGCTGGCTCGCACTCAACCGCCACGCCGAGGCGCAGCGAGCGATGACCTGCGCCACCGCGAGGGCCGACGCCGTGCAGCTTCCCCTGCCTAGCGCCTGGGCTGATCGTGCTGCGGCGGCCGTCGCCCTCCACGCGGGCGACCCGACCCGCGCCGCCGAGCTGGCACTCGGGTCGGCCGCCGCGGCCTCGGAGGCCGGCGCCCCGATCGAGGCAGCGCTCTCGCGTACGCTCGCCGCCCGCGCGCTTGCGCAAAGCGGCGAGCGCGACCGTGCGGTGGCGCAGCTACAGCGCGCGGCCGCGAAACTCGAGACCTGCGGCGCGCTCCGCTACCGCGACCAGGCGGAGCGCGAACTGGGAAAGCTCGGCCATCGTGTCCACCGACGCACGCGCCCGGGCAAAGGTGACGGGACCGGCATTGAGACACTGACCGCACGCGAACTCCAGGTGGCACGGCTCGTCGCCGACAGCAAGACCAACCCCCAAATAGCCGCCGAACTATTCCTCAGCCCCAAGACGGTCGAGACTCACATCCGCAACATCTTCCGCAAGCTCGATATCGCCTCACGGGTGGAACTCGCACGTGCCATCGAGCGTGCAGACCGAGCCGAACCCGAACCCAGAACGAGCGCACCCTCGCGCTAATCGATAATCGCTCGCAAGCCGAACGTTTGGCTACGACCGGCCGACGCGCGGTAAGGGTCGCAGGAGTGTGACCTCCGATTGCTCCGATCAGTAGTCCTCGGAGGTCGTTACTGCCAGTCCCGACCTCTGGTTTGCTCCGATCAGTAGTCCTCGCTTCGTGCTGAGGCTGAAGAAGGGGAGCTACCGCTTCGTCTGCGACCCGCACTCCGGGTTCATGCACGCAGCTTCAAGGTCTCCTGAGCTGCAACCACCTAGGGCGGGCGCCGGTCACGCCCCTCCGATCAGGCGTCGCACACTCGCTGTTCTGAGGTACGTGCAGCAGCACGGTGCGTGTCCTCCCGGGCGGCCGCCAAAGACAGGGGGGTCGCCACGGTGCGAACGCGCGTCCGCCGCCCCCACGATCGCTGATGACAACCAAAACCGCCTGGGCCGTTCGCGGCTCACTCGGAAGGAGACGTGCACAGATGAAGAATCACTCGACGCAAAGGGCAACCATGTTGGGGAAGACCGCGTCCTACATCAACCGCCATCACCTGGCGCTGTTTGTACTGTTCTTTGCACTCGGTGGAACATCGTTCGCCGCCGGTAAGGCGCTCCTGCCGGGGAACAGCGTCGGCACGAAGCAAGTGATCAACGGGTCGCTGCAAACGAGGGAATCATGCAACGACAAAGCCCGATCCACCGCTAACGAGCGGGGCCGAGCGCATGACCCCGCGCCGCCACGTTGGACGCCGAAGCCCGCAACTCGGGCTCGCGCGCGGAATCGAAGCGAGTCCCGCAAACTCCGACAAGTCCCGGTCGGCAACAAGGCGCCTCGTCTCTCTCGGCTATACGGTGGATGGACTTCCTGGAATGGAGACCTCTGTTCGAGCTGTCGATGAAGCGGTCCTTGGCCGACTTCGGCTTGCAGCTGCATGGGGTGTTGCGGATGCTCGGCGCTATTGGAGGGGGCGTAGAGTCTGTCCATGGCCAGCCTTATGGCGAAGATCCGTAAGTGGCTCGGGCTCGGTAAAAAGTCCTAGCCAACCCGGTCGGGCGAAAACGCGGAGAGGCGGCTCCGACGAGCAGACTCGCGCCGCTCCGAGGTAGGCACCGGGGTAGGCACCGTACGCTAATTCCCGGCATCGCTGGCAGGTCCTGACTCCACGAGCGTCGCACCGAACGCGGTGCCCCAATCACCGCGGGAGCGGCGACTCACGATCAAGCGCCAAGCGGCGCCGTGTCGCGCTTCGGCTCTTCCGCGACACCAGCTTCTACGCTCGGCGGCAAGCGGGTCTTGTGACCACTGCGAGCGGAACGGTGCTCAGCCGCACTGGAGCGCATGTGAGAAAGAGGGTGTCCGGCGCGGCTGCGGCTTCCGTCGCCGGACACCTGAGAGGAGGGGAGAATCTGGGCGAGCGCGCGAACTGACTGCGACCCGAGCGGGGTTTTTAGCGCGTTCTTGCTGTGAGCGGAGCGGCCATCCACAGGCCGCGCCACACGCGGCCCGCTAAGAGCGAAAACCTCGTGTCGCCCGTCCACAGGAACCCACAGGGCACGGTGGCCGCTGTGCATAACCCGGCCCCCGCTCGGGCGCGAGCGAAGGTCTCAGCCGCTGCGGCGGACCGAGGCTATGACCTGATCACTGCCTCAGAGGCAGCATGTCGCAGTTCCGCCAGAATGCGACAGGTACGCACTGAGGAACCTCGTCGGCCGATCCCTCAACTCGCCCCCTTGCAGCGAAGCCTTCGTCAGGGATCGACTTTGTCGGTTCGGCGGTGGACGATGGCGTTGCCGCGTTTTCCTGTCGGCCGTAGGACGCCCATTGCTCGCAGGCAGTAGGTCATCTGTTGGGCGAGCCGGCGCTCGATTGCGGCTTCCTCGGCGAGCTGGGCGGTGTCGAAGAGTTCGGGCAGGCTGGGCGGGAGCAGGCGGGCGGCATCGTCTGGGC
>WNGE01010558.1_pt1 | contig 10333 bp, 9 predicted proteins | sample 5400651 | NCBI WGS metagenome assembly WNGE01 (sample SAMN13153370, study PRJNA577476) | soil metagenome | isolation source: 60 cm soil or saprolite under grassland replicate 2 | place: USA:California | collected 2016-06-15
TTAGGCATAGACTTATCCCGCTCAGCCGTACCCACCCACTCCTCTCCTGCGGTAGTTTCGACTGAACCGGCCCTTCGACTCGCAAACCTCACGCAGGAGGCAACATGAAATCCAGAACATTCGATGGCAGATTCGGTTTGTTCATAATCCCGTTGGCGGCGCTCGTCGTATACATGGTCACGAGCGCTGGACCTGCTTACGCCACATTCCCAGGCACGAACGGCCGGATCGCGTTCACACGCCAGATCACAACAGATATTGCCGGCGTCTTCACCGCCAAGCCGGATGGGTCGGACGAGCAGCAAGTGCCGCTCGGGGGAACCGATGGAGTGGAAATCTTCAGCGATGTGCACTGGTCCCCAGATGGGCGCGAGCTTTTGATCGGCCACACCCTCAGAATCGACCCCAGTACGGGTCAGTGCTGTTTGCCCTTCCGGCCTGCCATCGTCAAGCCTGACGGATCGGACTACAAGGTCCTCACGATGCCATATGCTCCTTTTGACGGGGGCTGTAGTGTCTGGTCCCTTGACCAGACTCGCCTCCTTTGCGGCTTCGGCGGCGATCACCCCGGTATCTTCAGCGTCCGCTCATCCGATGGTGGCGATCCGGTGCGACTGACAACTTACCCCTACGGCGGCACGGATGCGCGTGATGTGCCGACCGACATTTCGCCAGATGGCACGCGGTTCGTGTTCCTGCGCTACAGGCCGGGCCCATCACATGGGGGACCGTTTCCGTTCATCACCGAGCAGGTTGCGCTCTTCGTGGAGAACATCGACGGCACCGGCCTTCGGCAGCTCACGCCCTACGGACGTCGCCGGACGGCACACAGATCATCTCGGAGTCACATGATCTACGGCTGTTCGTCGTCCGTATTGACGGCACCGGACTCACTCCGATCAAGCTCCAGACCGGCACCCAGCAGTATTCCGCCTTCGAGCCCAACTGGTCACCAGATGGGACGCGGATCATTTTCTGCATGTTCCTCAACGGTCAAGAGGAAATCTACACAGCAAATCCCGACGGCTCTGACGTGGTCCAGGTCACGAACACACCGACGCCGCCGGGAAGCTTCATTGACGAGAATGGTCCCGACTGGGGGACATACCCCGTTACGCCATAAACACGCGAGAAGTGAGGCATTCAGAAATCCAGAGCATTGGCGCATCGATATCACATTCCCCGCCTCACAACGCCACGGGATTAGTTGCTGCGGGTATGCGGCTGTTTCTTTTACGGCAACGCAAATGAGGCGGCTTTACAGCCCTGACAGCACGAACGATTAGGTTAAGGACGCTTTCGTTCAGACCCCAAAGGAAAAGGACCAGATTCCTCCGGTCCTTCTCTCGTCCGTCTCTAAATCTTGGTCGGGAGAATAATCGGATTCCAGTGGGCAGTCAATCCTAGTCTGAGCGGGCTGCCAGTTAGACATTCAAGAGTCAACAAAGCACCACTCTAAGGCGACCGGCTCACTTTATCCGACTCAATGGTCCCAAGGAGTCTGTAAAGTTGTTGGTGTGCAAAACTTGTATGCCCGCGTTATGGTCGCCGTCGAAAGGCGTCACTGTGCCCGGACACCCAGCCGTGACCGCGTCTGCTGGGTCGGCAAACCATATCCCGAGGTGGAATAGGTTGACCGGGACCGGAGGGACGCCGGGGTTCAGAATGAAGGTCTCATCACTGAAAATCCCAGTCACATCTAGTACGCCTCTGCCAATTGCATTGGTCTTCAGGTCGCCCTGATACCAAGCAGGGACGAAGGGTGCGCTTGGGGTGTTGATGACAAACAGCGTAAACTCCGTGTTCGCTGGAAGTTTGGATACCTCAACGTGCATGTTTTGAACCGGTCCCAGGTCGCTTATCGTGACCCGTCCGATAGCTGCGGCATCGAGGCAGGGCACGGCACCTGCGGATTTTGTCATGAAGAAGGTAGCACTATCGCCTGCTGCCGCGTTCGCGAGCGGAACTATCCCAATCAAGCAGATGGCGACCGCAAAGGCAAGGCTTGCTGCGAGTAAGCTTCTTTTCATCGGAGTGACTCCTTAATTGTGTGATGTGGAAACGGTTTTGTGGGTAATTCTATAGACTTGCAGTTTCCGCCGAAATTGGTGGCAACTGATGCCCATTTCGTACACCGTGGCGACTGAAACAGTAGGTGAGTTGACTGGTTTTGAGTTGACTGGTTACTACCGTGAAAGATTGGGGCCGACTACCGTGATTCATTGTTGGGCAGAGCGATCAGCAAGTCAAATGAAAATTGTGTGAAACGGAGCGGCTCAGTAGGTTTTGGTGACGCAGATGTGCAAACTTTTGCTTATTCCGGTCCGAGTGACTCTCGAATGCACGGAAAAAATTGTAATGAGCGAGCTATGGAATTGTCGCTGACGAATCAAAGGACGAGAAAATCCACGCGCGTTGCACTCCTCGGTGCGCAGATATTTCTCGCAGCCGTGGGGTGGGACCAGGCTATTTCGTTGCCGGAGCCACCGCAGGTGGGAGCGAAGAATCATGTTGTATCCCTTACGCTGCATGCAGTGAACGAGAATGGCCGGGACGCCTTCGCGTTTAACGGTGCAGATGTGGCCCCGGTGATCCGTGCTTCCCCTGGCGACGCTCTCAAAATCACCTACGTGAACGACCTTCCTGCCAAGTCTTCGGAGACTTGCGCGGTGAATCCCTGCATGGACATGACGAACTTGCATTTTCACGGGCTCACGGTCTCGCCGGACGTGCCGCAGGACGACGTCCTTAGCGTGCTCGCCATGCCACGCCAGGTTTTGCACTACTCAGTTGAGATTCCGCGCAATCATCCGCCGGGTCTCTTCTGGTACCACACTCATCCGCATGGCGAGAGTCACCGGCAAGTATTGGACGGAATGTCAGGAGCCATCGTCATCGAGGGAATGCAGCGTTATGCGCCCGAAGTGAGGCGACTCCGTGAGCGTGTGCTCGTTGTGCGCGGCCGTTCCATAGAGCATGATCCGAATGCAGCTGAACTCAGGCAGGATGTTGAAATCCCGGCTAAGGGATGTGGCGGAGAAGCGGAGGCAGTCGAGGAAATCTTTACAGTGAATGGGGCGGTTCGCCCGCGAATTGAGATCGCGCCGAATGAGCGGCAGTTCTGGCGCATCGTGAACGCCTCAGCAGATCGTTATTTGGACCTGCAGCTCGATGGACAGACATTTGAAATCGTGGCGCTTGACGGGATGCCGCTTGGGTACCACGAACCTAAAAGCCCGACACGCATCACTAATCACCTACTGCTGGCGCCTGCGGGACGGCTCGAAGCTGTTGTTACCGGTCCACCGCCTGGAACACATAGCACTCTGCGTACGCTTTGTGTAGATACTGGTCCCGTCGGGGACCCCAATCCGGGGATGGTGCTTGCAAATCTGGTGCAACCCAGTTCAGATCAGCCCAGTTCAAACCCACGGCCAGAGCAAGCGCATGCTATCGATCACCGCCCGCCCATCTACAAGCCAGTAGACGTTGAGCCGCTGAAGAAGGCTTCACCGGACTTCACTGTCACTTTTACCGAAGATAAGAACGGCTTCTACATCAATGGCCGCAAGTTTGCGGCGGATGCACCTCCGATGACGAGCGCTCGCGTGGGTACGTATCAGCATTGGCGTATTCTCAACCAAACTGCCGAACTACATCCTTTCCACATACACCAAGTCCATTTCCTGGCTTATGCAGAAAACGGCGTCCCGCTCGTGCATCCTGTGTGGCTGGATACCGTGAATGTTCCGTATGGCAGCTCCGTTGATGTCATCTTGGACTTCACCGACCCCGTCATCAAAGGCATGTCGGTATTTCATTGTCATTTACTAAATCACGAGGACAAAGGGATGATGGCCAAGATCCTGTTCAAGTAGTAGTAGAGCAGCAGCCTTCAGCCATTTCGCCATCGAACATGCGACTTTGATTTCACCGATACCGCAAGAGGCAAGCGTCTCCGAATTAATGGTGATTGCGACAGGACAGCTCTCCCGTCGGCACACACTCCTTCTGCTGTTGCAGCAGGGAGGCCCTCCCCCTCCCCTGTCGCCCAGGTCGCACTCACCCCCGTCTTCCGACGTGGGCGAGCGCGCGGGGCGGGACGGCGCGGCAATTGCCAGGCCTCGTTTCATAGCGTCTCCGACACCTCGCCGACTTGATTTATCTCGGCAGGGCGTTAGCAGGCGTGAAGCGAGGAAAGCTGAAGACGACATTTCCCTGGGGCAGAACTTCCACCTCGACCTCGGCGGAGGAAGCGGTTGCGCTTATGGCTTTAATCTCTCTCGGTACGAAGTAAACGTAGTGACTCCCGACCTCGAAACGCGTTCCGAAGATGCTGTCTGCTTCAAAAAAGTGGGGCCGTTGAAAACGAATTGCATGATTCTGAGAAATACAGGCTTCAATCTCTTTTAGCTGCTGCTGCGAGGTTTTCAGAGGCATCGACTTTACAGGAAGCTGAAGGGTGCCCTTGCGGACTATCTCGGCCAGGCATGCCGTTTTAAAATACTCGTCCTCATTCAGACGTCCCGTCCAGTGAAGCGGCTGCGCAAATGCCTCAGCGACATCGTAGGCAGCTTGGATAAAGCTGCTCAGTGCTTCTCGTCCATCACTGATGTTTGACGGGCTGTGTTCCAAACTGCCGATGTTTCTTCCTGAGTCCAGGTCAAACAGGTGAATGTCTCCACCTGCGGCCAAGATGGACACAGCTAAATCGGCCTTAAGAATGTCGCGAATCTCGTGTCCGAAATAACTCGTTGTCACCTTGAAATTGCAGCCCCGGTCTTTAAACCGGACGACAAGTCTCAGTTTCAAAGGCAGACGAGGAGCCGTGGAGACCATTTCAACTTCCTCGCTTCCGGGTCGTTCAATTGTGAACTCAATCCGATCATATTGAACCAATTGTTCGCCTGCGCGGAAAGTGACACGAAAATTCAATTTCTTTACATAAGGTCCGACGGCGGGCCTGATCATCAGCTTGCCGCCTGATATTGCGCCAGGAACAAGTTTCGAGAACAGATCGACTGAGATATCCAAAATCTCGTCAGTCAGAGTTACCGACTCGCCCCTTTTCTGCACGGCAGAGATCTTTTCAAGTGCTTCGCGCTTGAAAGTCACGTGACCTGTAATGGGGTTCTTGTTATAGTCCGCCGGATCGCGTGCGATTAAGTCGACTCGCATGCCGTCCTGGAGAATCGAAGCAACTATTCCCGGCTTTGCGGCGGCTGTTAGATCATCCAGATTGGGCCTTATTGTCGGACTGAGTACGACCTCGGCGTGAAACCTCGAGTCAACCTCTGCCAATTGCTCCGCGAAGCGCGCAACCGCGTCCTGAACCCGGCGCTGAGTTTGATCAAGTTTCAGAGCCTCTGGCTTGATAACCTCGAGTAGTCCAAGGGCCACCGACTTGATGCCGTCTGCGCTGTTTAGGGCGAACCGACCTGCGAGGATCGGGGAATGGGCAATAACATCTGCCTTCGTCACCTTGTGCCAAACTGGAAGAATCCGGCTCGCGCCTTCCATTTGTAAAGTGAAAAGGCCGTCCAGTTCTTCGCGTGTCCAGTTCTTGCGAAAAAAGTCAGGACTTATGACAACGACGCCGAAGCGGGATCCGGAAAGGCCCTCATCGACCTTGCGGAGAAGACTGTCGCCCACTTTGAGCACAAATTTGTCGTACCAAACTTCGAGGCCAAGGCGCCTCATTTCCTCAGCGAGGGGTTCGACAAACTCTATCTTGTCCTCCGACGCGTGACATAAAAACGCATCCCATTTCTTATCAGCCATGCAGCTATTTTAAATCGCGGACGGGTGACTTCTCCCGATCCTAAATCCTTCTTTCGACCCTCCGGGGCTCCGTCTCTAGACCACGCAGCTGGCTGAACCCATCATTTGGGCGCATCTGAGGATTGCTTGGGAATCGCGTAATTCAGGCGGGCAGAGGCGCATCTGCACGCGCGGGGCTGAGTTTTCAACAAGCTTCCACTTGCGCACACAGCGGCTGATTCCCCACACTGACGGAATGAGTCACAAGCAGGAAACCGATCAGGACATTGACGACGCACTTAATGCTAGCTTTAATGGCCTCGCCACTGGCCAGATGGACAAGCGAGAGGTTAAGGCAAGGCTGCATGCGGTCCAACAAAAGCTGGACGAAGTGAAACGAATGAGTCGCGCTGAACAGCTCCGCTTTTTCGAGTATAGCCGGAATTTCTTTGACACCTAGTCTGCTGCACCCGCACGCGCAAACCCGCTGACAGCTACGGTCGGCAGCGGTACTTCCCCTCAACAGCCAAATTCGCATGTTCCATCCAACCCTTTATGTAATGGACGAGGCTGCCTTCATGCCGGAAGCGCAATCCTGTTACAACGCAGTGCAGCCGGTCGCCAAGCAGATCATCACCATAAGTTCCGCAGCGCCCGGCTGGTTTGCCGACGAGTGCACTCGCTAGAAGGTACGCAATGACGCATTTCCAAGCCCGCCGTGACGCATTGCAGAGAAAAGCCGGGGAATCCATCAAGGAAGCCGAATTGAGGGCTTGTGAAAGCTGTGGGGAGGATTTCCTAGTTATGCGATCTTGGCAGAAGCAGTGCAGCCCACGATGCCGGCAAAGAGCGTATGAGTTTGTCCATACACCGGACATGGATAGCAGATGCACCCGTCAGCCGCAAGGCCGCACGCGCGACTGACGGCCGCGAATGCTGAGCCAACCTTGAATTTCAACGCGTAAAAAGAGGTTCTGGGAGGTTTGTCGGCCACTCGGAAATGTCCGGATTGCCCTTCGATCTGCAGAGGGATGGGTGCATCCGCACCCGCAGTTTCGATCGAGAGCTGCGGCGAGGTCACACAGCCACCTATGTTGCGCCGTCAACTGAAACCCGCGTCTTCAGCGCTGAATACGAGATAGGGTTCGACCTGGTCCAGGCCGCAACGCTGGCCGAGTTTCAGCTCAGTTCGAAGTTACTTTTAGTCAAGCTTCGCGTGCTCCCGTTGGGAAAAGTAGATTACGAAGAGGCGGACTATTGTGGACTCGCCACTTCACTTCACGCCACGTGTATCAACTCATAATCCTGCCCGCTGGATGTTCGGTAGATGGGACGAGGGTACGCGTCGCGAGATGGGCAAAATCGGGCTAACCTAAGCGGTCCACTCGTAGTCAAACAGCACAATGGCAAGTGACCGCCTGCTCGCGGTACTTTCATGTCAGGAGGTTATCTTGATTGCCTTGAGCGTAAACGCGAAACGTGTGATGGTTGATGTTGACCCGTCTACCCCTCTCCTTTGGGTGCTCCGCGACAATCTGGGCTTGACCGGTACCAAGTACGGATGCGGCATGGCGCAATGTGGGGCATGCACCGTTCATATCGATGGTCAGGCGGTGCGCTCTTGTGTGGCTCCTGTTTCGCGAGCCGCAGGCAGGCAGGTGACGACCATTGAAGGGCTTTCGCCTGACCTCAGCGACCCGCTGCAACGCGCATGGATCGAGATCGATGTGCCGCAGTGCGGCTACTGCCAATCAGGTCAGATCATGAGTGCGGCAGTGCTGCTTCGCGAGAAGCCAATTCCCAGCGATGATGATATTGACCAGGCACTCGCCGGAAACATCTGCCGGTGCGGAACCTATTGCCGAATCCGGCGTGCAGTACATCGCGCCGCCGAACTGGCGAGAGGTTCGAAATGACCGATTTGCATCCGCTCAACAGACGCGAATTCCTGAAGGTCGGTGTGGCTGCCGGAGGCGGAATGTTGGTCGGAATCTACCTCCCGCAATTGAACTCATCGGAAACGGTCTCTAGAACCGAAGTCTTCCAGCCGAACGCCTTCTTGCGAATTGGGACTGATGACATGATCACGGTTATCCTCGGAAAGTCTGAGATGGGCACGGGCATATACACTTCGCTGCCAATGATCGCGGCCGACGAGTTGGATGCCGATTGGCAACACATACGCGTTGAAGCGGCGCCTGTGGATGAGGTGTATTTCCATCCTACATTTCACATTCAGATGACCGGCGGTAGCAGCAGCGTGACTTCGGAATGGGAACGGCTGCGCAAGGCAGGGGCGACAGCCAGAGCCATGCTCATCGCCGCGGCCGCGAAAAACTGGGATGTCGATCCGAAGGCCTGCGGGACACAAACTGGCTATGTCGTCCACGAGCCGAGCAATCGCCGAGTGTCGTACGGTGCTCTGGCAGAAGCAGCGGCTACGACGCCGCTACCGGCAGACGTTCCTCTTAAAGACCCAAACAATTTCACGATCATCGGACGCGGGACACATCGGCTGGACACGGCTGCAAAGACAAACGGTAGTGCGCTGTTTGGCATCGATGCAAAAGCTCCGGGCATGCTCACTGCGCTCATCGCTCGGCCACGCGTTTTTGGTGCAAAGATCATTCGCGTCAACGATGCACGATCGAGAAAGATCACCGGCGTGAAGGCCGTCGTACCAGTTCAATCGGGTATTGCCGTCGTTGCTGACGGCTTCTGGGCCGCGAAACTGGGACGCGACGCGTTGGAAATAGAGTGGGACGAAGGCCCAAACGCCACTGTCTCCACTGCAGCGATCCGCGAGCAGTACGCGAGATTGTCGAACGCACCGGGAAAAGTTGCAAGACGCGACGGCGACCCCGCTCACGCGCTAAAAACAGCGGCCACCAAAATCACGGCCGAGTACGAGGTTCCGTATCTTGCGCACGCGACGATGGAGCCACTCAACTGCCTTGTTCATCTGGGCGCCGACCGCTGCGACATCTGGACTGGCACTCAGTTCCAGAGCCTCGACCACGCAGCTGCGGTAAAGCTTACAGGTCTGCACCCGAACCAGGTGCACGTTCACACTACGATGCTCGGGGGTGGGTTTGGTCGTCGCGGCAGTCCCACCTCTGAATTCGTGGTGGAAGCCGTCGAGGTTGCAAAAGCGGTGCATGCGCCCGTGAAAGTCGTCTGGACCAGAGAAGACGATATTCGCGGCGGGTGGTATCGTCCCATGGCCTACGACCGCATCTCCGCAGGTCTGGACACGAGCGGGAACCCAGTTGCGTGGGACCATACGATCGTGAGCCAGGGAGTGCTTGAAGGCACGATCTTCGCACCTGATGGGAACGACGGCTCCTCAGTTGAGGGCGCTGTCGAAATGCCCTATGCCATTCCCAACGTACTGGTTAGCTTACACGCCACGAAGTTAGGAGTACCGGTCCTTTGGTGGCGGTCCGTAGGCAATTCGCACACCGCATTCGTTGTCGAGAGCTTTATTGACGAACTCGCGCACGCCAGCGGAAAAGATCCTTATCAGTTTCGACGCGCACTGTTGGCAAAGAAGCCTCGGCATCTCGCTGTTCTGGAGCTAGCAGCGGAGAAAGCTCATTGGGGCGCCCCTCTCCCGAAAGGGCAGGGACGCGGTATTGCCCTGCATTTTTCGTTTGACACGTACGTTGCTGAAGTCGCGGAAGTTTCTGTCAGCGAGCCGGATACGATTCGCGTTCATCGTGTGGTGGCCGCGGTTGACTGCGGCCGTGTTGTTAATCCGGACGGCGTTGTGGCTCAGACGGAAGGCGGAATCATCTTCGGGCTCAGTGCTGCTCTCAAGAGTGAGATCACGCTTGACCGTGGACGCGTGCAGCAGAGCAACTTCCATGACTATCAGGTGCTCCGTATCAACGAAGCACCACAGATCGAGGTTTACATCGTACCCAGCACCGAGCATCCGATGGGAGTCGGCGAACCGCCCGTGCCGCCGATCGCGCCAGCCGTCGCAAACGCGGTGTTCGCCGCAACGGGCAAACGGGTCCGCAAGTCGCCCATCCGGATGAACCAGGCTGTGTGAAAGTAACGATCCGCCAGCTGCGTTCGATTTACGGCCGTAAAGCAGCAGAGCCCAATCTTCGGCATCAGGTAAGGTCTTCCTTGTGCGTCGTCAATGTCCTGATCGGTTTCCCGCTTGTGACTCATTCCTTCAGTCTGGGGAATCAGCCGCTGTGTGCGCAAGTGGAAGCCTGTTGAAAACTCGCACGCACCTTGACTTTCCCTTCGACGACCGGCTACATCAGTTAATCAGTTTTGCTTTCTGACTTGGGCCCGGTTTCCCCTCTTTGGCTGGAAGTGGAAATCGGGCCGAAGTGTTTTCTATACGGGAGTCTCGGCCTGCTGCGCGCGAAGTCGGTCGATCGTCTCCTTAAACTCATGTTCGGCGCGCTGCCTGATGTGGATGAGCAGTTCTTCCGGTTGCGTGTCATTAGCAATGCGGATCAAGTCTTCGTAGGACGCGCCGGGAAAACCTTCCCTCGACCATCTCTCGCAAGCCCTGACGGACCTAATCGCGCGGTCGTAGTTGGGAGTTATT
>WNGE01019618.1_pt1 | contig 10333 bp, 8 predicted proteins | sample 5400651 | NCBI WGS metagenome assembly WNGE01 (sample SAMN13153370, study PRJNA577476) | soil metagenome | isolation source: 60 cm soil or saprolite under grassland replicate 2 | place: USA:California | collected 2016-06-15
TACCGCCCGATCACCGCGCGTCCCCGGGTAGAGCCAGCGCACCCCGGTCTCCGAGGTGAGGCTGGTGTCGACGAGCACGAGCCTGGTCACCTCGAGTGGCCGGGTCAGGGCCCAGCGCAGCGCGGCCAGTCCGCCGATGGAGTGCCCGATCAGGCCGATCTCCGCATCAGCCGGTACGGCGGCCGCCGTACGCAACTCGTCGACGCTCGAGGTGATCGGCGTCCGCCAGGGATCGATCACGCGAAGGTCCTCGTCCGGCAGCAGCTCGACGACCCGGGCGAACTCCTCGGGAGTCTCGGCCAGGCCGGGCAGCACGATCCAGGTAACGGTCATTGAGACAAAGCGTGCCTCAGGCCGGGCATCAATGTCCCCAACATCAGGCAAATCAGAAGAACCGAAACGCGTTGCAGGATGCCGGGCCCATGCGCGACGTCACCGTGGAGCGCGTTGATTCCGGTCACGATCCCGAGCCAGATCTCCGAAGCCGCGACCCCGACGGACAGTACAGCGACCAACCGTCCCCACAGACCACCCCATCCGGAGCGAGACAGGACGTGCACCACGAAGAAGGCCATGGCGAAGCTACCGAATCCGGCTACACCAGACGTGACTTCGTGCAGCAGCAGTGTGGCGCCAGCCTGACCGCTGTTCTCGGCAGCCGCGCAGGCAGCGCTCAGCGACGCCGCGCAGTCAATCGGGGCGAGTGCGTCGGACATCGTCCCGACAGCGAAAATCGTCGTACAGATCAGCAATCCGGCCAGGTCCCAGTGCATCCGGGCCGCATGCCGGCCGAGGACCGCCACGATCAGCAACAACACCCCGGTGCCGAGGTCCATCCCTCTCGCGTACGGACTGGTCGGCTGGTCCTGCGCAGCCAGATCGCTGAGGAACGACCGATGGACGTCCAGCGGGAACCCGGCCGCCAGCTCGAGCAGCAAGCTGCAGTAGAGCACGGCCGCCGCGATCAGGATGTTGCGCAGCAGGCGATACGGGACGGCCACCACATACGTCAGCCTCGCACAGGGACCAAGTAGTGACTGTCGCCTAAGCTATACCGTCTCGGTAGTGCTAGCTCAACCGAAGTAGCTGTGAACAAGTGGGATGATCGCTGCGTGCGGTCTGAACAGGCAGAGGTGATCCCCCAGTGGCAGCAGCGGGCTGCCGTGTGGGTCGGCCGCGTCGTGGTGCTCGCCGCGGCCTGGTCGTTCGTCGCGATCCCGCTCCACCTGTTCGCTCCGGCGTACGTGAAACGGGTCGACCAGGCATTCGACTTCTTCGGCATCCCGGCCGGGCACACGTTCTTCTCCGCCGTCTACCTGGCTGTCGTCGGTAGCGCGCTGTTGCGCGGCAAGCGGGCCGCGCTGCTGTGGGTGCTGTGGGTCTTCGAGGCCCTCTGGCTGCTCGCACAGATCGCGGGAATCGCCTTCACCAGCGTCCGGTTGGCCAACCCGAACGACGCCGAACTGCTCCGGGACTTCGGCCCGGCCAGCGTGCAGGACCTGGAGTGGGGCATCGTCCAGGTGTTCGTGGTGGCGGCGATCATCGGGCTGCTGTGGACGATCCGCGGCGCCTTCCCGGCCCGGCTCGCACCAGGAACCCGCCGACTCGCGATCGGCGCCCTGGTGGTCGGCCTGCTGATCTCGATCGCGGTCAGCATCACGCTGACCCAGGTCTTCCCGCGGACGCTGATCGGCCAACGGCAGAAGATCGGCTGGGCGGTCATCGCCGCCCTCGGCCAGTCCCGCAGCAAGATGGGCGGTCACGAGGGTCACGGCTGGATCGGCCTGACCGTCGGCGCGATCTCGGCCGCCTCGCTGGTGATCGCGTTCGCGATCTTCCTGCGGTCCGTCCGCCGGGTCCGCTACCTGACCCAGACCGAGGAGTTGCAGGTACGGCGGTTGCTCCTGCTGCACGGTGAGCGCGATTCCCTCGGGTACTTCGCCACCCGGCGGGACAAGGCGGTCATCTTCTCCCCCGGCAACGATGCCGCGATCGCGTATCGCGTGGTCAACGGGGTCAGTCTGGCCAGCGGCGATCCGTTGGGTGATCCGGCCGCCTGGCCGGCCGCGATCAAGCGCTGGCTCGCCGAGGCGCGCACGTACGGCTGGTCCCCCGCGGTCCTGTCGGCGAGCGAGGAGGCGGCGCACGCGTACGTCGACGCCGGACTGCGCGCGCTGTCGATGGGGGACGAGGCGATCATCGACGTCGCGGACTTCACGTTGGAAGGCCGGACGATGCGGCCGGTCCGGCAGGCGGTGACGCGGGTGCAGCGCGCCGGGTACCACGCCGAGGTCGTCCGGCACGGCGACCTGTCGCCCCAGACGTTGGCGCAGTACGTGCACCTGGCCGAGAAGTGGCGTGGCGCGCACACCGAGCGTGGGTTCTCGATGGCGCTCGGGCGGCTGGGCGATCCGGCCGACGCGCAGTGCGTGATGGTGATCGCTCGCGACTCCGACGGCGTCGTACGCGGTCTGCTGTCGTTCGTGCCGTGGGGCGTGCGGGGTGTCTCGCTGGACCTGATGCGGCGGGATCCCGAGTCGGTCAACGGCCTGATGGAGTTCATGGTCACGTCGCTGATCGACGCCTGCCGGGATCTCGGCGTCCATCGGCTCTCGCTGAACTTCGCGATGTTCCGGGAGATCTTCAGCGACGCCGAGCGGGTCGGGGCCGGGCCGGTGCTGCGACTGACCAACGCGCTGCTCACCGCGGCCTCACGGTTCTGGCAGCTGGAGAGTCTCTACCAGTCGAACGAGAAGTACCTGCCGCGGTGGTCGCCGCGACTCATCTGCTACTCGCGTGGTGCGTCGCTCGCGCAGGTGCTGCTCGCAGCCGGGACCGCTGAAGGGTTCCTGCCCGCGCCACGACCGTGGACGCGCGTCGACAGCGTGGAGACAGCGGAGCGGCACGCGATCATGGCGGCCGATGGTGGTGCGTTCGCGACCGCCGTACGGGAGCAGGAGGAGAAGCTGCTGCGGCCGGCATTGCCTGATCGCAGGCTCACCGAGCAGGAGCAGATCCGCCGTACCAAACTGGCGCAGCTTGTTGCTGCCGGCATGGATCCCTATCCGGTCAGCGTGCCCCGGACGGAAACGCTGGAACAAGTACGCGAGTTGCACGCGAACCTGCCCGCCGACCGCCGCACCCGCCAGACGGTGTCCGTCACCGGCCGGGTGATGCGGATGCGCGACCATGGCGGGCTCTCGTTCGCTTCGTTGCAGGACGGGTTGTCGCAGCTGCAGGTGATGCTGACCGCGGATGCGTGCGGCGAGGTGGCGCTGGATCACTGGCGGCGACTTGTCGACATTGGTGACCACGTGAGCGTCACCGGCGAGGTGATCACCACCCGCCGCGGCGAGCTGACGATCGCGGTGACGAGCTGGCTGATGGCGGCGAAGTGCCTGCACCCGTTGCCCGACAAGCGGATGGGGTTCACCGATCCGGAGGCGCGGGTCCGGCAGCGCCACCTCGACCTGGTGATGAACCCGGACTCACTGTTGATGATGCAGCAGCGCAGCATCGCCGTACGGGCCATGCGCAACGGGTTCGAGTCGCGCGGGTTCATCGAGGTCGAGACGCCGATGCTGCAGGCGGTGCACGGCGGGGCGAACGCGCGGCCGTTCGTGACGCACATCAACGCCTACGACACCGAGCTGTTCCTGCGGATCGCGCCGGAGCTCTTCCTCAAGCGGCTCAGCGTCGGTGGGCTGGGCAAGGTCTTCGAGCTGAACCGGAACTTCCGCAACGAGGGCGCTGACGCGACCCACAACCCGGAGTTCACCTCGGTCGAGGCGTACCAGCCGTACGCCGACTATCACGTGATGCGCGAGCTCACCCGCGAACTGCTGATCGAGACCGCGACCGCGGTGTTCGGCAAGCCGGTGGTGCAGCGGCCCGACGGCGAGATCGACATCTCCGGCGAATGGCCGGTCATCACCGTGCACGAGGCGGTCGGTCAGGCCACTTGTACGACGATCGACGCGGACACGCCGGCCGAGCTCCTGCGCCGACTGTGCGCGGAGCACGGCGTACACACGACGTTCGAGATGACCGCGGGCGAACTCGTCCTCGAGTTGTACGACGAACTCGGCGTACTCCGAACTCGTCGACCCGGTCGAACAACGCCGCCGCCTGACCGAGCAGTCGCTGAAGGCAGCCGCCGGAGATCCCGAGGCAATGTCGCTGGACGAGGACTTCTTGTCCGCGCTGGAATACGCGATGCCTCCGACTGGCGGCCTCGGCATCGGCGTTGACCGCGTCATGATGATGCTGACCGGCCAGAACATCCGCGCGACCTTGGCCTTCCCCTTCGTCCGGCCGACGCCGCGCGACTAGCCTCGTGTGGAGCTATTTCACAGACAGACCGCTAGACAGCTCCACCACTCCACATCCGGGAGGCCTTCACCTGTCTACGGCTCGCCGTACCCGATCGCACAACGTGCCTGGGCATCACAACTAGCACTAGCTGTGGGGCGTCCCCTGACCGGAACCCTCGGTGCGAGTCGTCGCGGCTGCCTGGAGGCAGCGGGCAGCATCGGATTCATTGCCGGCGCCGGCGAACGCATGTGCTGCTTCGCGGAACATGGCGCGCGCTTGTTCTGCCTCGCCCTCCGCCTCGCGGAGGACGCCCCGGGCTTCCCAGACGGCGCCTGTCCAGAGGCCGCCTTGCCACATGCCCGCGATGCGCTCGGCTTCGGCGAGGAAGGAGCGTGCGCGGTCCAGGTCACCGGCTCGGGCGCTGGCGGTGGCGGCGCTTGTCAGGAAGCCCATCGAGCACGGTTCGCACGAACGCAGCTGGCTGAGCTCCTGCTCGGCCCTGCGCAGTACGGTCACAGCCGTGTCGCGATCGGCAGCGGCCTGGATCTTTGTGCCGAACACTCGGACCAACAGGTGTGCGACGAGGTCCGACCGGAGGGCAAGGGCGTGGGCCCGGTCGAGCAGTCGGTTGGCGTCGAACCTGCGGCCGTTGATCACCGCTGCCTCCGCAAGTCGCTGCCGGGCCAGTGCCGCGCCCGAGAGGCAACCCTCGCGGTCGTTCGCAGCCGCTGCCTCCTTCAGGTGCGCCTCCGCTTCAGGGAGGTGGCCGGCGAGGAGTTCGGCCTCCCCGAGCATCAGACGCGCGAGCGCGGCCCCTGTCGCCGAGCCTGCCTCTTCGGCGATTCCCATCATCTGGCGCGCGAACTGGGCGGCGATGTCGTGGCCCTCGGGCCCGGCCAGGTAGTACTCGGCGAGGCAGAGGTGGGCGTCGTAGACGATCGGCTCCATGTCGGCGCGCATCCGCATCGATTCTGCGAGTTCTTCGGCGAAGCGCTCACGCCACCTGCCCTGGGCCATCGCGACCTTGGCAAGGATGACTGCCGCTTCGCCGAGCTCGCGGCCCAGGCCGGCGTCGAGAGCTATGGTGCGTGCATCCTCCGCAGCCCGCTCGGCCTCCGCAACGTCGTTGCGGTTCATGTGCACCAAGGCCCAAGCGAGCAGTGCATGGGCTCGCTCGGCCGCGGTGGGCTGCGGGGCACCTTCCACCGCGAGCACCTCTTCGTAGAGGGCGACCGTGGCGGGGTCGGGCCCGACGCCCAGGTCGTCGTGGAGCGCCTCGCGTAGCCGTTCGAAGCGGCGGATCGCTTCGCGGCGTTCTCCGGCCTCGAGATGGGCGCGCATGAGGGTGCGCGCGGCCTGCTCGTCGGTGGGGTCCTCCTCGGCCAGCCGATCCCATAACGCTCCGGCGCGGAGTACGTCGCGGTAGCGGCGCCGCAGTTCGCCGCGCCGCTCGGCCGGCCAGGACTCGTAGAGGTCGTCGGGGAGGAGATCGCCGCGGTACAGGGCCGCCGCAGCCCTGCAGACAGTCGTATCCCCCGAGTCGAGCGCGCGGCGCGCGGCGGTCTCGAACCGCTCCACGTCCGTCTCGACCTGTGCGTCCGGCCACAGGACGAGGACGCCGTGGTCGTTGCAGACGGCTTGCTCGTCACCGGTCGCGTGTCGGGCGAAGTGGAGGGCCTTGCGGAGGTTGGTGCCGGACGCCTCCGGATCGCTCTCGGGCCAGAGGGCTTCCATGACCTGAGCGCGGTGCATCCGGTGGTCTGGAGCGAGTGCCAGCAGCTTGACGACGTCGGCGGCCCGACGGCTGCGCCACGCATCGCCCGAGATCGGGACGTCGTCGACCACGACCGAGAACCGGCCGAGGAGATGGATCGCCGCCTCTTTCACTGCAGAACAGCATACGGCTCCGGCCAGCCTGGCGATCGGAACGGTTCCGGAACGGTGCGCTTCCTAGCGTGAACAAGCAGTTGGGGATGCGAGCCGAGAGGAGTTGAGGACCGATGTCGCTCTACATGGATGTGCACAACAACCTGCCGGACGGCACCACCGCGGCCGACCTGGCGGGAGCCCACGCGGCAGATCTCCAGGTTCAGCAGCAGTACGACGTGCGTTACCTGCACTACTGGGTGGACGTGGACGGCGGGAAGGTCTTCTGCCTGGTGGAGGCGCCGAGCGCGGATGCTGCGCACGCGGTGCACCGCGCTGCGCACGGCCTGGTTGCTGACGAGATCTATCCGGTCGTGCAGGGGTGAGTGCGGTGGCAGTCCGTGAGGTCGGAGAGAGGTTCCTCCGAGCATTGGCAGCCCGGGACTACCCGGCGGCGCGATCGGTGCTCGCGGACGATGTCCGTTTCCGGATGCTCGTCCCGAGCGGACTCATGACGGACGAGCGCGCGAGCAACACGATCGGCCGCTTCATGGGGTGGTTCGCCGAGGCGGACTCGTGGGACGTGGAGTCGTCGAGCGCCGAGGAGGTCGCGGGCCGCGTGGCCGTGACCTATCGCATCCGGCTTCACAAGTCCGGCGGCTGGCAGCTTATCGAGCAGCACCTGATGCTCGACGTGAACGCTGAGGGTTGTGTCATCGGAATCGACCTGCTGTGCTCGGGCTTCCGCCCGATCACCATGGATGCCTCGGCGCCGGTGCACCGCTTCGACGCCGGAAACCTCGGCTGCGCAGACGGTCTCGCCGGAGAGTTCCGCCGGCAGATGCAGCGGATCCCGGTCGGCGACGTACTCCTGGTAACCGCGCGTGACCCGGCGGCGAAGGAGGACCTGCCGTCGTTGGCCCGGCTGATGGGCCATGTTGTTCGTTCGAACGAGACGTCCGACGACGGACGTCTCCTGTTCAGTGTGGAAAGGGGACGATGAGATGAGCGAGAAGCTGATCTTCAACTGCACGCACGGCAAGGAAGACCCGGAGCGCGCGACGCTGCCCTTCGTGGCCGCGAACATCGCCGCAGCAGCAGGGCAGGAGGCGTTCGTGCTGTGCACGATCGAGGCCGTGTGGCTGGGGACGAAGGGCGGCACCGGCGGGATCGCCCAGCCGGGCCTTCCTGTGCTCGAGGACCTGTATGCCGAGTTCATCGACAACGGCGGCCAGATCTGGCTGTGCGGCGCGTGCGCCAAGCCCCGGGGGATCACCGAGGAGGACCTGGTGAAGGGGTCGACCATCGTGGGCGCCGCGAAGGTCGTCGAGGAAGTCGTCGCCGGGGCGAAGACGGTGGCGTTCGCCTAGGCTGGACCGCGGTGGCCGACGCCAGCTGTACCCTCGGTAAGCGCCTGGACCCGAATCGGAACACCTTCCCGTCCATCCGCGGTCTAGACTTCCGCCGCGAGACGGGTGGCGATGTCGGCTCGGAGGGCTACTTTGTCGATCTTGCCGACCTTCGTGGTGGGGAGCTCTTCGATCAGGACGAGGCGTTCGGGGAGTTTGTAGGCGGCGACGCCGAGTTGCTCCATCGAGTGGCGGACGTCTTCGAGCGTCAGGTCGGTGCCCTCGCGGGGTACGACGTACACGCAGACTCGTTCGCCCAGGCGAGGGTCGGGCATGGCGATGGCGGCGACCTGTTGGACTCCAGTGAGGGTGTAGGTGAGGTTCTCGACCTCCTCGGCGGAGATCTTCTCGCCGCCGCGGTTGATCATGTCCTTGTCCCGGCCCTCGACGATCAGGTTGCTGCCAGCAACTATGCGGCAGATGTCGCCGCTGCGGTACCAGCCATCGGGGGTGAAGGCGCGAGCGTTCTGTTGCTCGGCCTTGTAGTAGCCGCGAGGCGTGTACGGGCCGCGGGTCAGGAGTGAGCCTGGTTCACCGGGTGGGACCGGGCGGTCGAAGGGGTCGACGACCATCACCTCGTCGTCGGGGCACATCGGGCGGCCTTGCGTGTGGCAGATGACGTCTTCCGGGTCGTCCAACCTGGTGTAGTTGAGGAGGCCTTCGGCCATGCCGAACACCTGCTGCAGTGTGCATCCGAGGACGGGCTTGATCTTGCGTGCAACCTCGTCGGCCAGCCGCGCACCACCCACCTGCAGCACCCGCAGCGACGACAGATCCGCTGCATCGTCGCATTCGTCCAGCCACCGTTGCGCGACCGCTGGGACGACCGCAGTGTGCGTGACTCCCTCCGCTGCGATCGTCGCGAACGCCCGTTGCGGCTCAGGGCTTGGCAGCATCACTACAGTCCCGCCGACGAGCAGTGTGCCTAGCAGACCCGGGCAGGCGAGTGGGAAGTTGTGTCCGGCCGGCAGAGCGACCAGGTAGACCGTTGAGGCGTCCATGCCGGACACCTCACCGCTGCGCTTGGCGTTGTAGGTGTAGTCGTCGTGCGTACGCGCGATCAACTTCGGCAGGCCCGTCGTACCTCCGGACAACAAGAAGACCGCCACACTGCGGCTGTCAGGCTCAGGTCCGTCCCACGTTTCGGAGCCCGAGCAGAGCGCACGTAGGTCCACGCTGTCCTCGCGCAGGTCGTCACCAGCGACCAGCACGTGCTGCAACGACTCCACCTCGGCCACCAGCCGGTGACCAAGCTCCTGATGGTCGAAGTCCCGCAGTACATCCGGTACGGCGATAGCCGCGGCCTCGGCATGTGCAGCCAGGTACGACAGCTCGTGATAGCGGTGACCGGGTAGAGCCATCACGGGCACGACACCCGCCCGCAGACAAGCGAGAGTGAGTACGACGAACTCCCAGCCGTTCGGCAGCTGTACGACGATCCGGTCGTCGGCACGTAGCCCTAGCTCGGTCAGCTTGGTCGCAGCGGCGTCGACGCGTGCTCTTAGCTCGGCGTACGTGAGCCGGAGGTTGCCGTCGACCAGTGCGACCTTGTCCGGCGTACTGTCTGCCTGCTGCCAGATGTGGTGTGGCAGGCTCCGGCCTTCCCAATACCCGGCCGCGACGTAGCGCGCGGCGTCCTCAGCGGGCCACGGCACAACACCATCGGCGATCGGACTGACCATCACTTCTCCTTGCCGGTGATCACGGCGTCCAGCGCGACCAGACCGTCGCGAGTGAGCCGGAGGGGATTGATCTCGATCTCGTCGATATTCGGCGCCTTGAGCAACACTGCGCCGAGGCCACGCACTACCCAGGCAAGCTCCGATCGGTCCAGCACCGGCCCGTTGCGCCAGCCGTCCAGCAGAGCCCGGCCGAGCAACTCGTCAGGCATCGACGCGGCCTCAGCCATCGTCAGAGGTGCAGCACGTACGGCGACGTCCGCCAGCGCCTCGGCTGTCGTACCACCCAGGCCTACCAGGACAACTGGCCCGAAGACCGGGTCACGCCGCGCACCAACGATCAGGTCGACACCCGCAGGTGCCATCGCCTCCACCAGGACCCGGCGATTGCCGAGTTGCTCGAGCGCTTCGGTCAGCTCGGCTCGGGTGCGGATGCCCAGGTGCACCCCGCCGATCTCGGTCTTGTGCAGTATCGCGGCGTCAAGGATCTTCACCGCTACCGGGCCGCCCAACCGCTCCAGAGCGGCGTACGCCTGCTCCGCGGTGTCACAGGCGACGCGAGCCGGTGTGCGGATGCCCAGCGAGTCCAGCACGGACTTCGCCCGGTCCTCGTCCCACGGTCCCGGCGGCAGTTGCACACTCGACACAGGCTCGTCACTCACCCCGCGGCGGTGTGCGAGGCGGGCGTCGTCCACCAGCGCTCGTACGGCGTGAGCCAGTGCGGCCGGACTGGTGCCGACCGCGAACCCGCGCTCGTGCAGCCCGGACCGGACAACGTCGACGTCCACGCTGGAACCGCCCACGCCGACCACAGTAGGGCCGGCCGCGCCTCGCCGGGAGAGCTCGGACACCAGGTCGAGACTGTCCGGCTCCGACAACGCGTACACCGCCACCAGGTCGATCTCTGGATCCTCGCCGACCACTCCGACCACGTCACCGAACCCCGGGCCGGGCCGACCGGTGTCGACAGGGTTCGCCTGATAGGTCATGGGCGGCAACAGGTCGCCCAGCCCGTCCTGAGTTGCCGATGTCAGCTCCGGCACCCGGACCTCAGACCCTCGCAGC
>WNGE01011828.1_pt1 | contig 10332 bp, 15 predicted proteins | sample 5400651 | NCBI WGS metagenome assembly WNGE01 (sample SAMN13153370, study PRJNA577476) | soil metagenome | isolation source: 60 cm soil or saprolite under grassland replicate 2 | place: USA:California | collected 2016-06-15
CACACAACATTTTCTGTCGCTGGCAATGTTTGCTTCGTTCTATTTCGCTCGCGCACCAGGGCGTGCACCGGTGCTTCTCGCATGGGCCAGGCGCTGCGGGATTGAAACCAAACGCTCCTCTGTTTGTGCCGTGAAAGCCGGACGCGAGGCCGGCGATTCTTTTTCAAATCCTTTCTGCGCGGACCCGGTTTGAGTTTCTTCGGTTCTATCGTTTTCGATCGTTGCGGCATGGTTCTCCTCCTGGATTTTGCGCCCGGCGCGGCTCGAACGCGCAACCTCTGGCTCCGGAGGCCAACGCTCTATCCAGTTGAGCTACGGGCGCAGCAAACAAGCCCGAAATCTAGCTGCAGATTAGCAGATTTCCATAGACGAGCGATCGAACCCGAAAATGTCTGTGTTCCGATTTTCAGTTTGCAATCTCACTTGGCCCGAATGAAAATGTTTGCCCATCCGGCGGGTGCGCCCGCCTTCGTCAAGACTACGGCGCGGCAAGGAAAGGAAATTTTCATGAATCAGATCATTGATGCCATCGAGAAAGAACAGCAAAAGGGCGACGCGTCGCAGTTTTCCGTGGGCGACAGTGTGCGCGTTCATACGCGCGTTGTAGAAGGGGACAAGGAAAGAATTCAGATATTTGCCGGTATGGTAATTGGCCGCAAAGGCCGAGGGCTCAACGAAACCTTCACCGTGCGCCGCATTTCCTACGGCGAAGGAGTCGAACGCGTTTTCCCATTGCACTCGCCGCGGATCGCAAAAGTTGAAGTGGAGCAACGAGGCCGCGTTCGCCGCGCCAGATTGAATTACCTCCGCGGCCGGAAGGGCAAGGAGGCGACCGCGGTCAGGGAATAGGAGTGAATAGTGACAGGTGAATGGTGAATGGTAGAAGCGCGAGCTCTATTCACTGATCACCATTCACGATTCACATTTCCCATTTTCAATAGCGCGGGAATTATTCTAGAGTTGCAACCGCATGTATCGGCGCTGCGGATTTCGCTATGAGAAAAAACTCCGCGCCATTGGCGTCGCTCGCATCGCTGGGATCGACGAGGCTGGCCGCGGTGCTTTGGCGGGTCCGGTTGTAGCCGCCGCCGTCATTCTTCCGGAAAAATTCCGTCACCGGCGCCTGAACGATTCCAAACAGCTTGCGCCGGACGTACGCGAAGAAATTTATGACGACTTGATCTCTAATCCCAACCTCACCTGGGCAGTCGGGATTGTCGATTGCATCGAGATCGACCGCATCAATATTCTGCGCGCAACGCACAAAGCGATGCGCGAGGCCATTGCCGCGCTCTCCAGCGCGCCTGACCACGTGTTGATTGATGGGCTGCCCGTCATTCCTTTTCCAGTTCCCCAGACCGCTATTATCGATGGCGATTGCCTCAGTCTTACCATCGCCGCTGCCAGTGTGATCGCGAAAGTTACCCGTGACAGAATGATGCGTGACTTCTGCGCCCATTTTCCGGAGTATTGCTTCAGCCAGCATAAAGGCTACGGCACTGAGATCCATCTCTTGAAACTCCATGAATTCGGGCCTTGTCCGATCCATCGCCGATCTTTCGAACCGGTGGCGCAGCCGCTTCTTGCCCTCGAAGGCCTCATCGACGCCGCAGCACCTCCGGCGCGGCGCTCACGGCGAGAAACTGGCCGCTCGCTTCCTGCGGAGCAGGGGCTACAAAATTCTTTATCGTAACTTCAAGGGAAGAACCGGCGGCGAAATCGACATCGTTTGCCGCGACTGCGATACGCTCGTCTTCGCCGAAGTAAAAACACGCACCCGGGAAGATTTTGGCCGGCCGTTCACAGCAGTCGATCGACAAAAACAGAAGCGCATTTCGCGTGGCGCCCTCAACTGGCTGCGGATGCTGGATAATCCCGATATCCTCTTTCGCTTCGATGTCGTGGAGGTTCTTGTCACCGAAGACGCCAGCCCGCGAATAGAATTAATCAAGAATGCGTTCCCGCTATCCAAGCCTTACCTTTATTGAGGGAAGCAGTTTGGAAACCTGCGCCGCAATTTCTGGGTCGACCTCGGTCGCTGGGGTGAATCGGCTTGCAATTCAAATCGTGGCACCGAGATAATCACGACCCTTTGATGAACCACAGAATCCACCATCTCGCTGTCTTGGTTCTTGTGGTCATACATTTCTTTATTGGGTTGGGATGGTACGCGCTCTTCGGCGAGGCGTGGTTGAATTACAACGCCCGCACCATGACCGACATCGAACCGCCACACAGCGCGGGTTCCTATTTGATCGCGATCGTCGCCGCAATCGTTGTCAATTACTCGCTGGCATGGCTGTTCGCAAAACTACATGTCGCGCACGCCCTCACCGGATTGAAGGTCGCGCTCGCCTGCTGGTTCGGGTTCTTGTTTGTTCAGTACACAACGATCTCCGTGTTCTCAGCCTTCGAAACAAATCCCTGGCCGCTCATTCTGATCAACATGGGGCGCCCCTTTCTCGCCTTCGCCATTAGCGGCATCGTACTCGGCGCCTGGCGCCGCCGCGAATTGTAGGGGAAGCCGTTGGCTTCCCGTGTTTCCTCCTTCGGCGGCTCGGGCATTGTTCTTAGCCCGACGCGCACCAAATATTCGTCGGCCCTTTGCCATTCCGCGTGCGAATCCCCGCCCCGTCGCGCCGAAAATCTCCCGGGCTAGCCAATCACGGAGTCGGAGCAAGACTAGGAACTGCGGGCGTAGTCTCGGCTGCTGCCGGGCTCGCTTCTAGTTTCGTCGCGCTCATCACGTAGGTAACCGTGACTGTCGAGCCGACTTTGAGATCGCCGAAACCTTTGGTCGTCGCGGGATCGATATCAATTTCCCATTTCTCTGTGCCCTTTTGTACCGTGACCATGCTGCCGGTGGCCGCAACCACCGTTCCAGTGACCTGATAAGTCTTCGCACCGGCGGCGAACGTGACGCTAAAGGCGAGGCTCACCGCCGCCAGTAAACAAATAATTTTCGAATTCATAATCCGCCAATTACGGGCCGCACAGGCCGCGAGGCAAATCAGCGGCAAAATGGATGCAACGTCACGTTGCTATTGCTTGGGCGGCTCGGGCATCGTTCTCAGCCCGACCCGCGCCAAATATTCATCGGCTTGCAGCAAGTCCGTCCCTGCGCGCTCGATGATCTTGAGCAGATTATCCATCGACGAAACTTCCTCGAGCTGCTCGGTCAGGAACCACTGGAGAAAATTGATTGTGATGTAGTCATTCTTCTTTCGCGCCAATTCCACCAGCCCGTTTATTTGCTGGGTGACATGAATTTCCTGATCGAGCGACAGTTTGATCGCGTCGCGCGCCGTCTTGAATTTCGATTTTGGCGCGTCAATCGCCGGGATCACCACCCGCCCGCCGGCATCGACCACATATTTGATGAAGCGCAGCGCATGACCTTTCTCTTCCTCCGCCTGCTGGAAAAAATGCTGCGACAACTGCGGCAACGCCTCCGCCGCAAAATGCGCCGCGATCGCGTAATACTGCAACTCCGCACTGAATTCGTAACCGATTTGCTCATTAATGGCGTCAATTACCTTCTGACTCGTAAGCATGCCCCAACCTTACCGCGGATTACGGGGATTCAAACGGATGAATTCCGCTGAGTACGCGCACGATGTTTAAGGTCGCGATTTGCGGCCCTTTCATGATCGCAGAATTCCCACTTGCCGAAGGTTTTCCCTTGCGCTTCTAGGGATTTCCGTCGAAAACCCTTTCGATCTTGCGAGTGCACACCCCTCAGGAACAAACATCCCCCTAGATGTATTTCTCCGCGAAGACGATCGACGATTTGCTCCATGTGGTTTTCCGCAAACTTCTTAGAAGCAGTAGCAATCTGAAGGCAAGTCGCGGCTCAATGACTGAGCTGACAGGGGTTTTGCTTGAACTATCAAATCCACGAGCACGGCTGAGTCGTACGGAAACCAAAGGGAGATTGTTCAGCTGCTTAGGAGAGCTTTTTTGGTATCTCGCAGGCACAGACGATCTCACGTTTATCCACCACTACTTATCTCACTATGCAGAAGAATCAGACGACGGACGGACTGTCTACGGCGCATATGGTCCCAGGTTATTTTCAATGAGAGGCAATGATCAAATCGCCAACGTTATAAAGCTTCTCAAGGAACGGAAGACGTCGCGCCGGGCCGTAATTCAATTATTCGATGCAGGCGATATTGCAGGGCACCATACGGGGATTCCCTGCACGTGTACTTTACAACTCATGGTCCGAAACGGTCGATTGATAATGTTTACGAATATGCGCTCAAATGACGTGTTCATCGGGCTACCTTATGACGTTTTTGCTTTTACAATGCTCCAAGAAATCTTCGCGAGAACCCTGGACGTTGAAGTTGGCGCGTACAAGCATGCCGTTGGAAGTCTCCACTTGTATGACAAAAATAAGAGAGCCGCGAAGCAATATCTCAAAGAGGGCTGGCAAGAGACTGTGGCTATGCCACCGATGCCGCTTGGTGATCCTTGGCCCGCTCTCCAGACATTACTGAAAGCGGAATCTGAAATTCGGAAAGGTGAGATATTAGATATAGCAAGCCTTAAGCTCGACGATTACTGGGCCGACCTAGTGCGGCTTTTGCAAATTTTTCGCTATCGGAAAGATAAAAATACAGGAGAAATCACAAAACTGAGGAAAAATGTCTCGTCCCCAATCTATGATACATACGTTCGAGGAAGGTTGTTGCCTGCCAAGAGATAGCGGGCTCGGAGGAGATTCATGCAGACCACACTGGCCGCCTTAGTTAAGTACCTAAACAACATTCCTCTTGGCGAAGAGAATATTATTTCTTGGAGCTGTCCCGTCCTGTGTTTCGGCGACCCATCAACTTCAACAGTCGCGACACTCGGGCTGAATCCAAGCAACCGCGAATTCGTCGACGATTTAGGACAGGAGCTCGACGGCCCGTTGCGTCGCTTCCATACGCTAAGTTCTCTTGGACTCGATCATTGGGAGGAAGCGAACGCTGAACATCTGCAACTAATCATTGAATCGTACCATGCTTATTTTCTCCGCAATCCGTACGATGCATGGTTCAGAAAGCTCGATTACGTTATTTCGGGAACCAACGCGTCGTATTACGAGTTCCCAAGCACTGCTTGCCATTTGGACCTCATTCCCTATGCGACCGTCGAGAAGTGGGCGACGCTGTCTCATTCTGAACGATCTGCCCTTCTTAGTCATGCGAGCGATACGCTAGGCCTATTGCTCCGAGATTGTCCGATTCAGCTGTTGATCCTAAACGGGAATTCCGTCGTCGAGAATTTCCAAGAGATTGCGGGTGTTCAGTTGGACAAACAGGCGATGGATGATTGGTCGCTCCCAAGGCGATCCAGAACTGGAGTGATGGGTTTTGCTTACAAAGGGTTTGTTCGAACAATTCTGAATATTGATCTTGAACGCGAAATACTGGTGCTGGGATTCAATCACAATATCCAAAGCAGCTTCGGCGTGACGTCAGAAGTACTGGCGTCGATGCATCACTGGATTGCTGACACCGCGGACGAGGTAATTTCATGAGGCCGCGTGACCGCGAGCGTGGTCGTAAGCTAGATGAGCTGTTGCGTATTTTTTCGCGGGACAAGCACCCATTACCCGGCGGCCGATCGACCGCCAACCGGATGGCTTTGGTTGAACAAACTGTTGAAAGCATTAGACGCATCGAATTTATTGCCGCAATCGCGAAACGCGATATTAGTGATTTACGCACAGATCCATCCAGTGATCTCTTCGATCCGATAAAGGCCGCGATTCTCCACCAGCGTCGCGGGTATACTGATGAAGCGTTCTGGCTGACGTTCCTCTCCGTTCACTTCGGAAAGCATAAACGCACGGGCTGGCGACTCGTCCGCGATGTTTACGGTTCCCTCGGAGCAAACACGCGATGGGATTGGGCAAGAACGAGCAGGAATCCTCAAGCTTTCCGGCAATGGTTAGCAAAAAACGAAACCGTTTTGAGAGGAGATGACGGCGTTGAACGCCATTTCGGTAGCCATCGTAAGTATCAAAGCCTGGATGCAGCATCTCCGTCCGGAACAGGTGCAGCCATTGAAAGCTACGTGAAGTGGATAGGTCCTCCTCGAACGCACGAAATGTTCATCGGAGAATGTCAAAAAGAGATTGGTACAAATCCTCGCGAGCTATTCGATTATTTGTACCGGTCGATGAGGCAAGTGGTGTCGTTTGGCCGGATGGCGAAATTCGACTATCTCACAATGATTGGAAAATTAGAACTCGCGCACATAGAACCTGGATCAACGTATCTGGAGGGTGCTACCGGCCCGCTCGCGGGCGCGCGCCTTCTGTTTGGCGGTAGCACGACCGCTCGTCTGAGCCGCGAAGATCTTGATTCACGATCGGTGGAACTCGGCGATGCTTTAGGCGTTGGAATGCAGGTAGTGGAGGATGCCCTTTGTAACTGGCAAAAGAGCCCCAGAAAATTCGTCCCTTTCCGTGGTTAAAATGATCCGCTTTGGTTTGGCCTCCAAACAAACCGTCTCTTAAGATTGTTGAGTTGGCGGTGTGTAAATCGACGATAATGCTGGAGTTGGCCCACGATTATGCCTGGGGAGACGCCAACAGCTTTCGCGAATCTAATAACTTCAAATCCGTTGACGGGAAGAGTAAGCATCTCTTTTCGGAATTTTAACGGTATCAGGATATCTGCCGCGAATTTATTGGCATCCTCTTCCTCCTTCGTTAGGGAGTCCTCTTGGTCCTCCAGAAACAGTGCGTTTCGGCCATGAAGCAGAAGATGACCTCCTTCGTGAAAGAAGGTAAACCAGAAATGATCATCTGACAGATAACGAAAGCTCAGTAGCAGCAGCGCTTTCTCCGATGAGAGAAAACGAGTGGCGCCGCTTGCACGGCACCCAGCTGGTGCGCGAAGAATTACAACCGCGACGCCGCATTCGGCGCATTGTTTTCTGAGTTCTGGTATAAAAATATCTGGATCTTTCTTTCGAGTAAGCTGTCGAATTGTGACAAGCGTTCGTCTAAAGCGTTCTGCATTCCATGGACCACAAGTTATTGATTCGGCCTCGATCTCAGCGTGTCGAAGCCACGCGGCGGTCGCAGTTGGATTTGCTTGAAATGAACGGGACGTTTTGAAAGCGGCTTGTCGCAGCAGGCCACTATATTTTTCACGCCATGTTTGGAAGTCGGGTACTCCAAAGAAGCGCAGACATTCCGTCAAAACGGTCGAGCGCGAAACCGGCCCGATCCATCCAAACCTCTGCATATCGACGAGAGGGAGATCGGCCAGCCATTGCTCCGCTGAATCAGGAACGATATTGCTGGCAAGACGAGCTTGATCCTCGCGATAGTGCGATTCCCGGATCATCCAAAATGCAACAGATGCGCCAAGAACACTTTCTAACTTTCGCGCGGTTTCGATCGTAATCTTCTCGGCACCGCCGATCAATTCCTCTACTTCTTTCGACGTACGGCCGATGCGCTCGGCAAACTTCATTGGCGACAATTTTCGCTGCTCGAGAATCTGCGCGATCGTTTCGCCTGGAGGCGAAGCCCAGTCGGGCTGAAATTCTTTTTCTTCAGACATTTTTGCTTTCAATTCCAAGTATTTTGACACGACTGACTTTCGACCAGTCGATCGCTCCTGATTCAAGTCTAGGCACGGTGTTGTGGTTCGCACAAAACGTAATCTCAAAACTGGTGCCCACGTCCAGTGCAATCTCGTCTGCGCCGCTTCCACGAGGCTGACCGACCAGGAGATCGTGGACCGAAGTTGCGGCTCGCAGGTCCGCCACTCTTCGTCTCAGTTCATTCGCCGCGTCGATGCCCAGTTTGCGATTTGCTTTGGCTGAACTTTCACAAAGTTCACGCAGCGATTTCTTAGCAAAGCTGAGTTCCAACGCGATATGATGCCTCGTGCGCGGCGCTCGGCAAAAACAAAATCTCTACTCACGAATTGGTTGCTCTGAAAAGTTCCGGTAATTTCGCGCAGGAGTTGGTTTTGTTGTTGCTAACGCGATTTGAGCGTCCAGGCGAGGATCTGTTGAAAATGATCGCCGTCATCGACAGTAGTATGAAGAAAAACAACGTTGGTGCCCTTTTCCGTCCCGCTTAATTGGTCTTGCAAAGCGGGGTGACCATCGGTGATTGCGATCAAATATTTGTTTGCTCTGCTCCCCATCGGCACCCTGCGGCTGACGCAGCCGCCACTGCAGATCACTTCCGTGCTCGGAATGGGTTAATTACTTGGGTTGAGCCGTACTGATGTTCGTGGGCGAGATCTTCGGAGTAAATGGTTTCTGCACCGAGCTTGTGTGCAGCGGCGATGATGGCGCCGTCCCAATACGAAACACGATGCTCCTGTTTCAGCGCGATCGCTTGGAGCACAAGATCGGCATCGATTCCGACGATGGGGAGACGGGCTAAACGCGCTATGAAATGCAACGCTTGCGCTTCGGACAGCGGCTCAGCGATCTTTTGTGTGGCTGTAACGTAGAATTCGCCGAGGACTTGCGCCGACGTACCAAAGTCCACCGCGCCTAACAACTCCCTCGCTTTGTCGCGCTTTTCCTTCTCTGACGGATGCGACGAGACCGAATAGACAAAGATGTTGGTATCGATGAATGCCTCAACGGGCATGGAGCTCCTCCCGAGTCCAATCGACGCGGCCGACCCTGGCTCTCATCTTGGGGAGCAACTTGAGGAGGTTGCGGCGGGCTTTTGCTCTCTTTTTCTTTTCGCCGGCAAGTTCGTGCAAATAGCGCCGCACCAAACCATTTACCGTGGTGTCCTGTTCCACTGCAATTCGCCGAACCTCCTTTAGAACTGAGTCCTCAACAGAGAGAGTGATGTTTTTCGTCATGTGAACACAGTGACTGTGTTACTGTGTAAATGCAACTGGAGCAGTTCGTTCTGCTTTTGCCAGTGGGACTTGAGGGTCCAAGCGAGGATCTGTTGAAAACGATCGCCGTCGTCCACGGTAGTATGAAGAAAAACAACGTTGGTACCGTCTGTTGTCCCGCTTAGTTCATCTTGCATGGCGGGATGACAATCGATCGTCAACGAAACAGGTTCAGTAGCTGACGCATTTTTCATCTTCTGGAACATCCGATCGCGCGTGAGGTCATGATGTTTTTCCAGAGTCATATCATCGAGGTCAGCTTTCGCCTCAGTAATTACGATCAGATACATCTGTTTGCTCTTGTCGCCCACTTGCAGCGCCGCCTGCTTGTTGAGCCCTGGCATTTTCACCCACAGACCTGGGACCGTGACGTCGATTTTACCATCGTCAGAAGCGATTTCTTTTCGTTCTGTGGAAAGCCGATGGAACCGTTCGCGGTCCGACTGGATCATGCTGACAAGTAACGGGATGCCCATTACACCGAGCACGAGCGCGATGTAGCCTAAAATTAGCCCTGCGGTGGCGATTCCCATTCCACCAAGTGCGCCGCCGGATTTGCGAATCCTCAAACGAGCGAGATGACCGCAAATGACAGCCGGGATCGCTGTAAACAGCCAGCCGCACGTAAATGAAAGAATTGCTAAAACGAGGCTCCAGATGGCGGTCGGCGCAGTGCGAGGAGCAGGGCGGGGTGCAGAGGGCGCAGGTGGCGGCGTTATTTGATCGGCCATCGCGCCGTTGTACAAAACTTAGGGGTAAAATCAAGACGCATCACAGGACCCATGTCTGGGCGACGTCCTATTGATTCGCATTTGCCCACATGCTCATCCGCTACCCTCGCGGATTTGACCATCTACCCGACGGCTTCCCAGCAGGTCGTGTTCTCTGCTCGAGTAGGCGACGCCAAAACAAAACGCCCAGCACATCTGACGACATGCTGGGCGCTGTGTTCTGGCGACGTCCTACTCTCGCACGGCCTATCGCCGTACTACCATCGGGGCTGCAGCGTTTCACTGCCGTGTTCGGAATGGGAACGGGTGGGGCCACTGCGCTACTGTCACCAGAAGTGAGCGCCGAACCTTTCGGCGTTCACTTCTGGTGAATGTTTGAGGTTTGATTTGTTTTGTCGCGACTAGCGCCGCATTTTTCAATCAAACATCAAACATCTTACATCAAACATTCTTCTACCGGTTCTCTGATATCTACATACAGGTTTCCAAAAAGTTCCAGCTTTAAGGCTTCGTTTTGTTTTGAGATCATTTGATCTTCTCTGTGTGCCGTCGTTCGCCACAGCGAACGACGGGTTAACAGAAAAGTAAATGATCAAGCCGAACGGGTTATTAGTACTCCTGAGCTGAACATGTTACCATGCTTACACCCGGAGCCTATCAACGTGGTGGTCTACCACGACCCTTCAGGGAGATCTCATCTTGGGATAGGCTTG
>WNGE01036797.1_pt1 | contig 10332 bp, 11 predicted proteins | sample 5400651 | NCBI WGS metagenome assembly WNGE01 (sample SAMN13153370, study PRJNA577476) | soil metagenome | isolation source: 60 cm soil or saprolite under grassland replicate 2 | place: USA:California | collected 2016-06-15
CGCCTGGCCTGGTCACCGGCCACCGATCGTGCCAGGCTTAGGGGCGCAAGGGTCCGTGGGCCCATTGACGCCGCGAGGAGGCTCCGATGGGCAGGGATGTCCCGGCGACCAAGATCAGCCAGGCAGACCGGCGCGCCTACCGGGAGAAGGTACGGCACTGCCTGGACGTGCTGGCGCTGATGCTGCGCGAGTCCAGGTTCGAGACGGAGCCGCAGCAGGTGGGGCTCGAGATCGAGCTGAACCTGGTCGATGAGGACGGCTGGCCGTCGATGAAGAACGCCGACGTGCTCGGCGCGATCGCCGACCCGGCCTGGGCTACCGAGCTCGGCCAGTTCAACCTGGAGATCAACGTCCCGCCGCGCCCGCTGGCCGGGACTGCTCTGGGCGAGCTCGAGGACCAGGTCCGGTCCAGCCTGAATCACGCGGACCGGGAAGCCGCGCAGACCGGCACCAAGCTGGCGATGATCGGCATCCTGCCGACGCTGCGGGAGAGCGACGTCGACGAGGCAGCCATCTCGGCGAACCCCCGGTACCGGCTGCTGAACGAGCAGATCTTCGCCGCCCGCGGCGAAGAGATGGATATCAGGATCGACGGCGTGGAGCGGCTGGAAACCTTCATTGACACCATCGCCCCGGAGGCCGCCTGCACCAGCGTCCAGTTCCACCTGCAGGTAAGCCCGGAGTCGTTCGGCAACTACTGGAACGCGGCGCAGGCGCTAGCCGGCGTGCAGGTCGCGCTGGGCGCGAACTCGCCGTTCCTTTTCGGCAGGGAGTTGTGGGCGGAGACCCGCATCACGCTGTTCGAGCAGGCGACCGACACCAGGCCAGAGGAGCACCGGGCGCAGGGAGTCCGGCCGCGGGTCTGGTTCGGGGAGCGCTGGATCACGTCGGTCTTCGACCTGTTCGAGGAGAACCTGAGGTACTTTCCCGCGCTGCTGCCGCTCTGCGATGAGGAGGATCCGGCCGAGGCGCTGGCGGCCGGCCGTGCGCCGCAGCTGGCCGAGCTGACGCTGCACAACGGCACCGTGTACCGGTGGAACCGCCCGGTGTACGCGGTGGTGGCGGACCAGCCGCACCTGCGGGTCGAGAACCGGGTGCTGCCAGCAGGCCCGACGGTGGCCGATACGTTCGCCAACGCGGCCTTCTACTACGGCCTCATCCGGATGCTGGCCGAAGCAGAGCGGCCGGTGTGGACCCAGATGTCGTTCGCCGCCGCCAGCGAGAACCTGCTGGAGGCCGCGCGGAACGGAATCGAGTCCAGGCTGTACTGGCCGGGACTCGGCGAGGTGCCGGTGGCCGAGCTGGCCCTGCGCCGCCTGCTGCCGCTCGCCTGGGAGGGGCTGAGCCGGTGGGGCGCGGACGGTGAACAGGCGGAACGGCTGCTCGGCATCATCGAGCAGCGCTGCCTGACCGTACGGAACGGCGCGACCTGGCAGGCCTCGGCGCTGCACGCGCTGCAGGAATCCGGCAGCCTGGCCAGGCCAGAGGCGCTCCGGCAGATGACGCTCCGCTACCTGGAGCACATGCACTCCAACGTGCCCGCGCACGCCTGGCCCACGCTGTAGCCACGCCCGTCAGCTGAACCGCATCAGCGGCGCCGTAAATGCCCTGCCGTCAACCCCTTGACTCTGTGTACAGCAATCACAAAAATGGTCTAAACATCAGGCCCCTAGACCAGGGAGTGGTCGATGACCGCGACGGCGGCTCCTTGCTGGGATGCGGCTGACGGCACCGCCGCGAATGCTGCCTTCGCGATGGGCCTGCTGGCCGCCCCGCGCGCTGCTGGACGCGCTGCCCGGGGCGATGACCGGCGAGCTCGCGTTCCTCAGCGTGATCGAGGAGGAATGCACGGGCAACGGGACGCTGGCGGCGGCCGTCGGCGAACTTCTGCACAGAGAGGCTGACATATGACCGTGCCTGCCGAGAGCGTGCCCTTCGGGGCGCTGCTGACGCCGATGCCCATGCGCACGGCGGGCGAGCGGGTGGCTGAGCGCTTCGTGACCGCGATCGCGCTCGGCGAGTTCGTCTCCGGGCAGCGCCTGCCGACGGAGCGGGAACTCGCCGCCTTGCTGGCGGTGAGCCGGACGACGGTGCGGGAGGCCATTCAGCGGCTGCAGGCGTCCGGCTACGTGCGGACCAGGCGCGGCCGCGGCGGCGGCACCTTCGTGGCCGCCGACCTGGGCCCCGATTCGGACGAGATGATCCGGCGGACCCTGGTGCCCGCCTGGCAGGAACTGACTGAGCTACTCGAGTTCCGCCAGCTGATCGAGCGGATGATCGCGCGGACCGCGGCCGAGCGGCGCGACGACAGCGACGTGGCGGCCATCCGCAAGGCCGTCGAGGCGTACGCCAAGGCGGACAGCAGGGATGCCTGCCGGGTGGCCGACCACGCCCTGCACCGGGCGATCGCCACGGCCACGCACAACCGGCACCTCGTCGACCTGAGCACCCGGATTCGCCGGCAAGTCAGCCTCGGCTTCGACGCGGAGCCATCCTCGCCCGAGGTGCACGAGCGCGCCGTCCGGCAGCACCCGGTGCTCGCCGAGGCCATCATCGCGGGCCGCCCCGACCGGGCGGCCCAGCTTGCCGCCGAGCATTTCTCGCTGACCGAGAAGATGCTCAGGGAGCTGCATGCCCGGATCCGGCTGAGATCTGTACAGGCCGCGCCGTGACCGGCTGGCGCGGTGGCCGGCCGGCTTGGTGACCGGCTGGCACTGTGGCCGGCTGGCGCGGTGGCCGGCCGGTGCGAGGACCGGCCGGTGCGAGGACCGGCCGGTGCGAGGACCGGCCGGTGCCAGCAACGGCCGGGACATGAATCCAGCACGACCTAGCGCAAGGGAAGCCTGATGCCGATCGCCAGAGTCAACAACATCGAGATCAACTACCGGCTTGAGGGCGACGGAGCGGAGACCATCGTCCTCGTCAACGGCCTTGCCGACGACCTGGAGACCTGGGTCCTGCAGATGCCAGCCGGATGCTTGCCGACGACGCGAAGGCTCTGGTCGACGAGCTCGGCATCTCCGGCTTCCACCTGATGGGCGTCTCGATGGGCGGGATGATCGCCCAGGAGTACGCCCTCGCCTACCCGGCTGACCTGCTGTCCGTGACGTTCGGGTGCACCTATGCGGTGCCAGGGCCGTTCTGCTCGCGGATGTTCAGCATGTGGGCGGACATGGCCCCGGTGCTCGGCGTGCCGTTCATCATGCGGGACGTCAGCCTCTGGGCATTCACGGTGCCGTTCTTCGAGCAGCGCGGCGCCGAAGCCGCCGAGTTCGAGACCGCGATGCGTTACATGGACCAGCCGGTGCATGCCTACCTCGCGCAGCTGGCCGTGATCACCGGCCACGACACCACCGGTCGGCTGAGCCAGATCGCCGTGCCGACGCTGGTGCTGGCCGGCGAGGAGGACATCCTCATCCCGGTGTCGCTGTCCCGGCGGCTGCACGAGGGCGTGCCCGGCTCCGAGTGGGCCACCACGCCGGGCGGGCATGCCTGCGTCTGGGAGCATCCCGCTCCCTTCAACCAGACTTTCCTCGAGTTCGTGCGCCGGCACGGAAAGGGCAACTAACCTCGATTCCCGGTAAGGCAGTTTGACTGGGTGCCCTCTATGCGCGTCGCCGCCCCGCTGATTACCTGGATCTTCCTGTCCAGCGTGACAAGCTCGTACGTGGCGGCGAACACGCAGACCTCGCGGGTGATCTTCGCCGGGGCCCGCGGCGGGCTGTGGAGCCACGCGCTCGCTGGCGTCAGCCCGCGGTTCAAGACGCCGGCCGCCGCGGCGGTCGCGTTCGTGGCGCCGAGTATCGCGATCGGAGTGATTTCCACCGCGTTCACGGATCCGGTCACCGCGTCCGGGTTCCTCGCCACCTTCGGCATCCTCGGGCTGATCATCATGTACCTGGTCGCGAACGTCGCCCTGGTGGTCGACTGGGCGAAGTTCCGCAGCCGGGGCATTCACAAGAACGTCTGGCTCTGGGTGCTCACCCCGGTGATCGGCGTCGCGGTCCTGGCCATCCCGGTCTGGGGCGACCTGCGGCCCGGCCAGCCGAGCCCGTACAACGCGCTGCCGTGGCTGACGCTGGCGCTGATCGCGGTGGGCATTGCCTATCCGCTCGTGCTGAACGCCTGGCGGCCGCATGTCCTGGAACGAGCGCCCGCGCTGCTGGAGGGAGACGAAGCCGTAGCCGTCGACCCGCTGCCCATTGGCGACTAGCCGGCGCCGATCGCGGCCCGTGCCCCCCGGAGGCCCGGGCCGCGACCGGCTGGTGCTGCGCAGGTGAACGCCGAGGCGGCTACCGGTCGAGGCCCAGCGTGAACGTCGGCCTCGGCTGCATCCTGGCCATCGCAAGCTCCCTGGCGTTGTACATGGCCTGGGTGACCATCTGGAGTTCCTGATTCTGTGACCACCGGCCGACCTGCAGCCCGACGTGGTAGATCGACGATCCGACCACGAAGCCCAGCGGCTCGAAACCGGCCTCGCCGAGCAGGACGTACTCAGAAACCGACAGGTCGGACGTAAATACGCCGGCCTGGTCGGCGCCTGCGGTTTGTGCCGTCCGGCACCGCCGCCGGCCTGGGTTCCCAGCCGGCGGCGGTGCCGGACGGCTTGGCGAAAAGGGGCATCGAGTATCCATAACGCGAGGCTGCGCAGGGTGCGCGGGCTGAGGATGCGCAGCCTGCCGGCCATTCCGTTGCCTGCCTGAGGCATTGCTCGACGGGTGGCCGGCCGCCCCGGGCGCCGTCCTCGCCGTCCCGGCTGGCGCGGTAGCATCCGGCGAGGCGCCCTGCGGCTGCGCCCTTGACGCGATCTTCCAGCGGAGTGAAAATAAGCAAATCCAGATTGGAATCGTTTCCAAAAGTATCGCGATTCCGTTCAGGGAGGTGCCCGTGCGCACGCCGGATCGCCCCACAATCGCGGATGTTGCGGCAGCGGCCGGGGTCGGCGTGGGCACCGTTTCCCGCGTGCTCAACGGGGGCGTGAACGTACGTGAATCGACCCGGCTGAACGTTCTGGAAGTCATCGAGCGGCTGGGCTACCGGCCGAGTCATCTCGCCGCGGCCCTGTCCCGCGGCACCCAGCGCACGGTCGCCATCCTGGTGCCGCACCTGACCAGGCCGTCGACCGTGGCCCGGCTGGCGGGTGCGTTAGCGGTGCTGGACGAGCAGCGCTACGACACGATCGTCTGCAACGTCGACACGCCGGAGCAGCGCGATCACCACCTAGCCGCGCTGACGGCGAGGCACCGCGCTGACGGCGTGATCGTCGTGTCGGTGCACCTTGCCCGGCAGCACCTCGCGGCTTTCCGGGGCGGCCGCGTCCCGCTGGTGACCGTTGACGTGCCGGCCGCCGGCGTGCCGCAGACGATCATTGATGACGTTGCGGGCGGCCGGCTGGCGACCGCGCACCTGCTGGGCCTTGGCCACCGGCGGATCGGCTTCGTGGGCGATGCCGTCAGCCGGTCGGCCTGCGATCTCGGCTTCGCCTCGTCCAGGCGGCGGCTGCTGGGATACCGGCGGGAGCTCGCGGCGGCCGGGCTGGCGGCCGACCCCGAGCTTGTCCGGCTCGGGCCGCATGGCCCGGCGGTGGCAGCCGAGCTTGCCGAGCAGTTGCTGCGGCTGCCCGACCCGCCGACCGCGATCTTCGCCGCCTCGGACACTCAGGCCATGGGCGTGCTCGCAGGCGCTGAGCAGTGCGGGTTCCCGGTGCCGGGCAGGCTGTCGGTCGTGGGCTTCGACGACATCGAGGCGGCCGCCCTGCTCAATCTCAGCACTGTCCGCCAGCCGCTCGGGCGCAGCGGGGCCGAGGGTGCCCGCCGGCTCTGCGCTCTGCTGCGCGGGATCCAGGTCAGGCCGCTCCGGCAGCTGCTCCCGCTGCGAATCGTGCAACGGTCGAGTTCGGCCGGCCCGGCCGCAGCCGGCCGGCCAGCGGTCAGCCCGCCAGCGGCCAGCCCGGCGGCGGTCAGCGCGGCCACCCCGAGTCCGGTAGCGGCCGGCCCAAGTGGCTGGCGGACGCATCTGCTCCCGGCCACCGCCGACGGCGGGCCGGCCGACGAACGCGGCAGGTTCAGCTCGCGCGCATGGCGGCGGGCATCCGATGTCTGGCTCGGCATGCGCTACGCCTGCTGCGCCGAAGGAGTTGCGTGATGGCCTGGCCCGCGCACAGATCCGCGCTTCGCGTCAGCCGCGGGCTGGCCGGGGCATCCACGGTTTCGCCGGCACCGCCGAGCCTGGGGCATGCCCTGACCCGGCGCACCGGCACTTACTACGCGCTGGAGGAATGATGAGCAGTGGCGGCCGCCGACTGAGCACATCCGAGCGTCGTACCCGCGCGCGGCCGGGCGCCTTTGCGCTGGCCCGGGCGTGGCGGGGCGCGAAGTCGCGCCGCCTGGCGATCGGCCTGGCAAGTGCCGCGCTAGCCTCGACGGCGCTCGCTGCCTGCGGCACGAGCCAGGCGAGCACCGGCCCGGTACTCATTAACTACTACTCCTACCCTGACCATTCGGGCGCGGTGCAGCAGGCCGTGAACACCTGCAGCAAGCAGAGCAACGGCAAGTACAAGATCTCGTACAACCAGCTGCCGCTGTCCGCCGACGGCCAGCGGCAGCAGCTCGTGCGGCGGCTGGCCGCCGGTGATCCCTCGATGGACATCCTCGGTCTCGACGTGACCTGGGAGGCCGAGTTCGCCGAGGCAGGCTGGATCCTGCCGTGGACAGGCACCTACAAGGCGCAGGCAGAGGCCGGAACCCTGCCGGGTCCGCTGCAAACCGCGATGTGGCGCGGCAAGCTCGTCGCAGTGCCGTACAACAGCAACACCCAGCTGCTGTGGTATCGCTCGGATCTGGTGCCGAACCCGCCGAAGACCTGGGCGGAGATGTTCGCCGACGCGGCCAGGCTCGCGCAGCAGGGCAAGCCGCACCTGATCGAGATCCAGGGCGCCCAGTACGAAGGCGTGCATGTCGCGCTGGGCGCGCCCGCGGTCAAGGCACTGAGCATCATGCATCAGCTCGCGACATCCAAGGCGGCGGACCCGAGCCTGTCGGTGCAGATGGAGGACGCGAACCGGCTCGCGATGGAGGCCGGCTCGGCGGCTTTCCAGCTCAACTACCCGTTCGTCTATCCCGCCATGAAGGCCGACAACCCGAAGCTGTTCAAGGTCTTCAAGTGGGCGCCGTACCCGCGGGTGGACCCGAACATCCCCGCTCACGTCACGATCGGCGGCATCGACCTGGCGGTCAGCCGCTACTCGCCGCACCCCAGCCTGGCCTTCCAGGCGGCACTCTGCATCCGTGACCGCCCGAACCAGCTGATCAACGCCACGCTGGGCGGCGTTCCGCCGACGCTCGCCAGCCTCTACAGCGACCCCAAGCTGTTCCCCGACTACCCGTTCCACGCCGACATCCTGAAGGAGCTGTCGACTGCCGCCGTCCGGCCGAAGACGCCCGCCTACCAGATCGTGTCGATCGCCATCTCGCACGCGGTGTCGCCGCCGGGCACCATCAACCCGGCGGCCACCGAGAAGACGATGGCCACCCAGATCAACAATGCCCTGCAGTCGAAGGGCCTGGTCCCGTGAGCGCCCGGCCGGCCGGCCGTGGCGCCAGTACCGAGGAGGGATGGGGCTGATGAGCACCACCACGCAGACGGCCGCCGTCGGCGAGCAGGCTGCCGCGCCCGGCAGGCGCCGCAAGCAGCTGTCCGAGGGCGCGCGGGCCGAGCGCAGGCTTGGCTGGTTGCTGTGCGCCCCGGCGGTGATCGTCATGCTCGCCGTGACCGCGTACCCGATCGGCTACGCGATCTACGTGTCGCTGGAGCGTTACAACCTGGCATTCCCCAACGCGGTCAAGTTCGTCGGGCTGAGCAACTATGGCGCGGTGCTCAGCTCGCCGTTCTGGTGGCATGCGCTATGGGTGACCTTGATCATCACGGTCGTATCGGTCGCCGTCGAGCTGGTGCTCGGCATGCTGCTGGCCCTGCTCATGTACCGGACGCTGTTCGGCCGCGGCACCGTCCGCACCACGATCCTCATCCCGTACGGGATCGTCACCGTGGTCGCCGCCTACAGCTGGCAGTACGCGTGGACGCCGAGCGAGGGCTACCTCTCCGCGCTGTTCAATAACAGCGCCCCGCTGACGAAGACGGGGACGGCCATCGCGGTCATCATCCTGGCGGAGATCTGGAAGACCACACCGTTCATGGCGCTGCTGCTGATGGCCGGCCTGTCACTGGTCCCCGAGGACCTGCAGAAGGCGGCGAAAGTCGACGGGGCGACCACGTGGCAGCGCTTCTACAGGATCACGCTGCCGCTGATGAAGCCCGCCATCCTGGTCGCGCTGCTGTTCAGAATGCTCGACGCGTTCCGGATCTTCGACAACATTTACATCCTCACCAGCGGCGCTAATGGCACCGGTTCGGTCTCGGTGCTCACCTATGACAACCTCATCACGGCGCTGAACCTGGGCATCGGCTCGGCGTTGTCGATTCTGATCCTCATCTGCGTCGCGATCATCGCACTGATCTTCATTGTGGGGTTCGGAACCGCCGCTCCAGGACAGGATGTGAAGCGCTGATGGCTACAACAGCTCGGCAGAAGGTGGGCTGGGGCACCGCCAACACGATCGTGGTGGTGCTGACGCTGATCCCGGTGCTCTGGATCGTCTCGCTGTCCTTCAAGGACCCGTCGTCGATCACGGATCCGACGTTCTTCCCGGTGAAGTGGACGTGGTCGAACTACAGCGGCATCCTGACCACCTCGTCTTTCATCCGGCCGCTGATCAACTCGATCGGGATCGGGCTGATCTCCACGTTCATCGCGGTGGTGCTCGCGTCGATGGCGGCGTATGCGGTGGCGAGGCTGGCGTTCCCCGGCAAGCAGGTGCTGATCGGCATGTCGCTGCTGATCGCCATGTTCCCGGCCGTGGCGCTGGCAACCCCGATGTTCAACATCGAGCGCATCCTTGGCCTGTTCAACACCTGGCCCGGGCTGATCATCCCGTACATCGCCACCGGATTGCCGCTCGGCATCTACACGCTGTCGGCGTTCTTCCGGGAGATCCCGTGGGAGCTGGAGAAGGCAGCGAAGGTCGACGGCGCCACGCCATTCCAGGCGTTCACCAGGGTCATCGCCCCGCTGGCGGCCCCGGGCATGGTCACTACCGCGATCCTGGTCTTCCTCTTCTGCTGGAATGAGTTCCTGCTCGCGATCACGCTGACGTCGACGACCGCGGCGCGCACGGCGCCGGCCGCGATCGGCTTCTTCAGCGGCAGCTCGCAGTTCGCCGTGCCGACAGGGTTTCAGCATGGACATCGCCGACGGCGAGTTCGTCATCCTGGTCGGGCCGTCGGGCTGCGGGAAGTCCACGACGCTCAACATGATCGCGGGCCTGGAGGACATCACCGAGGGTGAGCTGCGCATCGGCGGCCAGGTGGTCAACCAGAAGGCGCCCAAGGACCGCGACATCGCGATGGTCTTCCAGAGTTACGCGCTGTACCCGCACATGACCGTCCGGCAGAACATGGGCTTCGCGCTCAAGCTGGCCAAGACGCCGCAGGCCCATCTGGAACGCCGGCCGGCCAACCTGTCCGGCGGCCAGCGGCAGCGGGTGGCGATGGGCCGGGCGATCGTCCGCGACCCGTCCGTGTTCCTGATGGACGAGCCGCTGTCCAACCTGGACGCGAAGCTGCGGGTGCAGATGCGCACCGAGGTGTCCCGGATCCAGCGCAGGCTGGGCACCACCATGGTCTATGTGACGCACGATCAGACGGAGGCGATGACCCTCGGTGACCGGGTAGCGGTCATGCGCAACGGCACGATCCAGCAGGTTGCGTCGCCGCAGGAACTCTACGACCGGCCCGCCAACCTGTTCGTGGCCGGCTTCATCGGCTCGCCCGCGATGAACTTCATGGGGGGAACCCTGGAGGAGGGTAAGCTCCGGACCGGCCTAGGGGACATCACGCTGACCGGGCGGATGCAGCAGGTGCTGAGCAGCTCGGCGCAGGGCGTGATCGTGGGCATCCGTCCGGAGGACTTCGAGGACGCGGCCCTGGTGGCCAGCGAGAACCGGCAGTACGGAATCACCTTCCCGGCCACCATCGACGTGGTGGAGTCCCTCGGCTCGGAGAAGTACGTCTACTTCACCCAGGAGCTGGGCGACATAGACGCGGCCGAACTCACCGAGCTGGCCCGGGACTCCGGGCGGGCGGACACTGGTGCTTCCGGGGAGACCGTGGTCGCCCGGCTCGACCCGGCCACCCGAATCGGCGAGGGGGACACCGCCCAGATCTGGGTGGATGTGCGGGCGTTGCACGTGTTCGACCCGGCCACCGGCAAGAACC
>WNGE01039146.1_pt1 | contig 10332 bp, 7 predicted proteins | sample 5400651 | NCBI WGS metagenome assembly WNGE01 (sample SAMN13153370, study PRJNA577476) | soil metagenome | isolation source: 60 cm soil or saprolite under grassland replicate 2 | place: USA:California | collected 2016-06-15
CGATGCCAGGGCGGAGAGTAACTTGCGAACTTGTTCCATTCAAAGGGCGTGGCAGTCATCCGCGCCGAATACAAATCGTAGCCGCGCGAGAGATAAAGACGATCACCCTGCCAGGCCAGTGCTCGGCAATTTGGCAACGTTGCAACCAACTCTGTTTTTAGGGAAGCGGGAGCGATTGCCGGCGCACTTGCCATTAAGCTCCGTTCTCCACTTTTCGCGCCAGGAACGGCCCGATCGCAATCGCATCCATACGAGTCCGCTGGAAACAGTCAATCGCTTCTTCAGGTTTGCAGACAATAGGTTCGTTTTCGTTGAAGCTGGTATTAAGAAGGACCGGGATGCCCGTCTGTCGCTCGAATGCGCGGATCAAGTCATAGTAAAGCGGGTTCTCGTCCCGGGCCACGCTTTGCAATCTTCCAGTATTGTCCACGTGATTGACCGCGCACAGTTGCTCCCGTTTTTCTGAACGAATTTTGTAAACGTGCAGCATGAATGGCGAAGGATGGTCGTGCTCGAAATAGTCCGCCTGCCGCTCCTCTAAAATCGAAGGCGCAAACGGGCGAAACCACTCGCGCCGCTTGATTCGTGCATTAAGTATGTCCTTCATATCAGGCCGTCCGGGATGAGCGACGATCGATCTATTCCCCAGAGCCCGCGGCCCCCACTCCATTCTTCCCTGAAACCAACCGACAACTTCGCCTTCAGCAACATTAGCGGCCACGCGGTCGAGCAGAGGGCCACGCTCCAGCTTTTCGTATTTCACTCCCGCACTCTTAAGCGATGCTTCGATTCGTGCATCCGTGAACTCCGGCCCCAGATAAGAATTCTTCATCGCATGCTCACGGGGTTGTTTCAAAACTGAGTGATAGGTGTGCAAGGCCGCTCCAATCGCCAAGCCTTCGTCTCCGGCCGCCGGCTGGATCCAGGTGTGGCGGAACGGAGTACGCGCAAAAAGCTTTCCGTTGGCAACGCTGTTCAGCGCGCACCCGCCCGCCATCGCCAGATTCTCCGCCGGAACTCGCCTGTAGAGCTCATTTAACAAATGAAAAAAAACCTCCTCAAAACAGTGCTGCATGGCATACGCCAGATCCATATCGCGCTGAGTTATCTCCGCAGCGGGATCGCGAGGCGCGCCAAACATTTCAATCATGCGTCCGGAGAAATGTCTGGCTAATGCCACGGTTCCGTCTGGCTTTAGCTGCATGCCTTCATTGCTGCCGAGGGGCTGGAAAAAATCCAGAGCGAGTTCGAACCCGGATGCGCTCGTCATGAGCAGCTCGCGGACCTGCTCCACATACGTATCCTTGCCGTACGGAGCCAGGCCCATGACCTTGCCTTCATCTCCGTATTTGTTGTAGCCGATGAACTCGCAAATCATGGTGTAGAAACTGCCGAGCGAGTGCGGCAGGAAAACACGATCAAGGACGGTAACTTCCCCACCTTCGCAACGCGCCATCATTGTGGAAACAAAGTCTCCCGATCCGTCGTAGCTGAAGCCGGCGGCCTGCTCCCAAGGCGAACAATAATAGGCGCTCGCGATGTGCGCGATGTGGTGCTCGACGCGGTGCTCTGTGAACTTCAGCCTTTCAGGACCACAGTCCAGCGATCTTGCCATCAGGGACCGCACATCTCTCATCTCCTCTTTCCGGCGTCGAAGACGGATGAAATTCAGCAGCTTGGCAGGATTCGCAATCGCGTACCGCACTTTTTCTGCAAGGTTCGCGTCCGTGTCCTGTCCAACCGCGACGTGATCTATGTCGGCGATCTTCGCTCCTGCCGCACCGAGGCAGGCTTGAATTGCAAGAGCGGGAAAGCCGGCATAGTGCTTTACGCGATTCAGGCGTTCCTCAGATATGGCGAACAACACCTCGCCATCTTTAATGATGGCGGCCGATGCATCGGCGTGAAACATATTCAGGCCCAGAATCAACATCAGAGTTTCCTTTTAAGCATGTACTTATCACCTCTATGTAGAGACGTAGGTTGCTACGTCTTCGCTCCCGCAAGAAGTTGCAAGCAACGTCTCTACAGTCATGAGAGCAACGGCGTATAGAGCTGAGCTGACCGGCTGCCGGTGAGTCGTTCAGTACGCCCAGAACGCAAAGAATCAACGATGCGAATAGTTGCCTCAGTTGACGCCACAATTTCCTCAAACGGAATCGGCGCGGGGCCGCCATTTCGGATGCATTCAGAAAACGCACGCCACTCGGCGGTATGCCCTTTGTCCTGCCGCAACCGCGAGCGGACAGCCTGCTTTTCTCCGTGACGAATCAGATCAAGGCTGCGGTAGTCATCGAGGACAACGGCGCAACCCCCGCCGAACACCTCGATTCGTTCTTTCGAATACGCCCGATCTCCGCTGCATACATAGGAGATCGTTCCCAAAGACCCATTCGTAAATTCCAGCGAGACAACCACGTCGTGATCGTCGTTTGAAATTGCCAAACTCCGAGCCCGTACAGAGATCGGAGGCGAGTCAGCGAGAAACGACAAACAATCCACAAAGTGACAGACTTCGCCCAATATCCTGCCCCCGCCTTGCTCAGCATCGTTGATCCAGTGGTCTGCCGGGAGCGAGCCGGCATTGATTCGATAATGTAGGACGAAAAGTCCACCAGCCTGGTGGAGAAACTGCTTCATCCGCTGAATCATCGGTGCGAACCGGCGATTGAAGCCGACCACGAGGTGCCGTCCGGCACGCGCATAGGCAGTTTGTATCTCTTTCAACTCGAGCTCAGTCAAACAAAGCGGCTTCTCGCAGAAAACGTGCTTTCCAGCCTCGAGCGCTCGGACGATCTGACGAGCGTGCAAGTGATGACGGGTCGCAATCACTACCGTATTGATTGAGGAATCAGAATAGATCTCATCTTCATCCCAATGACGAGGTCGCATTCGTGCCAGAAATCAGATCGTAGGCAGCCAACGCATCCTCGACAGGAAATCGGTGCGTGATCAGCGGGTCCAGATTTATTTTGCCGTCCGAGAGAAGCTGCAAAAACGCTTCCATGTTGCGCGTTTCAGTCCAACGAACATGGCCGATGGGATAGTCGCGGCCTTTTTGTTCGAAAGCAGCATCGTATCGTCCAGGTCCATAGGAACGTGAAACTCTGAAGTCGAGCTCTTTCTCGTAGTAAAGCTTGCGCTGAAGCTCCATTCCCACCGTGCCAAGCGCCACCACAATCGCGCGGTCACGAGCGACATCCGACGCCAGGTTCACTGGCCCGCTGCTCGCGGTCTCCGCAGCGATCAACACGCAGTCGGCGCCGTGTCCGCCTGAATGCCGAAGGCACAAATCGCGAAATTCCGCTTCTGACGTGGTAACCGCCAGTGCACCCATTTTTGCCGCAAGCTGCGCGCGTTCGGGATGTAAGTCCAACCCTATGACGCGACATCCGGCAGCGACAAGGACTTGCAGCGTAAGTTGACCGAGGAGACCGAGTCCGATCAGTGCGACGGCCTCGCCGAGCTTGGCCTCGGCCGTGCGTACGCCATGGATGGCGACCGCACCAAGCGTGGTGAACGCGGCACTCTCGAAGTTCACGTTGGCTGAAGGAATCCGCGCCACAAGCATTCGCGGCACACACGCGAATTCGGCGTGCACTGCGAATCCAGCCCCCGCGCATGCAACGCGATCGCCTGGCTTCAGATCACTAATCCCCTCGCCGACCTCAAGCACAGTGCCAGAGCTGCTGTAACCAAGCGCGTTGGGCTGGTCGAGTCTGCCGCGAACTGCGGAAGCCGCAGTTAATAATCCGTCGCGTCGGACTTTATTGAAAACTTCGCGCACCAGATCGGGGCGCAAACGCGCCTTCTGCAATAGATTCTTGGCGGCGAACTCAGAAGCCGCGCGCTCGGTCCCCGCCGAAACCAGCGACGCCGCAATTCGAACCAGCACGGATCCGGGCAGCACGGCGGGCGCGGGCACATCAGCAACTTCAAATTCGCCGGTGCGTGCGCTTTGCAGTACTTGCTTCATGCGATCGCCGCCTCAGCAGTGTGTCCGACCTGAGAACGAGGGCCACCCATGAAGCTCTGCATCCACAGCTCTAGCGTGAGGAGTTGCCAAATTTGCATGGACCAATCCTGCGCACCGTCACGATGTTGCTTAACCATCGCCTGAACACGGTCAGACCGGAATAAGCCCCGGCTGCGAATGTTCGACTCCGACAAAAGATCGTCCGTCATCTCGGTGAGATCATTGGCCAGCCAATAATCGGTCGGCGCTGCAAAACCCGCCTTCGGTTGTCGAAGAACCTCATCCGGCAGCACGTTCGCCATTGCGCGACGGAAAATGTGCTTGGTGGTGGGTTTAAAAAGCCCTTTTAGCTTCAGCTTCGGAGGTACATTCCAAGCCACAAACTCTGCCAATTCTCGATCCAGAAATGGCACGCGTACCTCGACCGAGCAAGCCATGCTCATTTTGTCGTTGTAGGTGAGGTTCAGGCTGGTCATGAAAATTTTGCTGTCGAGATACAGCATCTGATTGAGAAAATCGGCGTCGGCAACTTGCTCAAATGCCTTCTCATGGGCGCCGTTCGAAAGACCGGCGTCGATCTCATTGCGCAATTGCTCGCTGTAAATCCCGCGTCGCTGGTCATCGTCGAAATATGTGCAATTCCTGATGAAGCGTTCTTGCCTCGGCAACGCAGCACTGCGAAGCATCTTCTTCGCCAAACGCAAACTGCCTTTCATCCTGCTGCCGCGCATGTTCGGAGCCCCTAAAACCGCGGAGTCCGCCAGGTTTCGCATCCAGCCGGGCACGCGAGAATACGCTTCGGCCCAGCGATGCGCCGCGTATTTTCGATATCCGCCAAAAAGTTCATCGCCGCCCACGCCGGACATGAGCACAGTTACGTCTCGGCTCGCTTCCTGGCAAACTAAAAACGCGGTTACAATCGCGGAGTCGGCAGTGGGCTCGTCCATATGCCAGCACAGCTTCGGCAGCAGGTTGGCCACATCTGGTTCAACGACGATCTGCCGATTTTCGCATCCCAACTTTGCCGCCAAGCGAGCCGCGACCGCCGGATCGTCAAGCGTATTCTCACCTTTGCGATACTTCTCGGGAAACGTCACCGTGTAAGTGCGAAGCGGAGCCTTCGCGGTCCGCATCATTGTCGCCACAATGCTCGAGGAATCAAGTCCCGAACTCAGGAATGCGCCGAGTGGCACGTCGCTGACCATCTGCTGCTCGACTGAATGTCGAAAGCGTTGACGAATTTCTTCTGCTAGTCCGGCCTCAGACGAGCGAAACTCGTAATTCTCAGGCGGGAAGCTCAGGTCCCAATATTGTGTGATCTTCATCTCACCATCGCGAAACGTGGCACAATGTCCAGCCGGAAGCTTGAAGATTTCCTGGAACAGAGTTTTGGGATCAGGCACCCATAAAAACGTCAAGTATTGGTCGAGAGCCTGAAGATCAATCCTCGTTTCAATTCCACGTACTTCGAGCAGAGCCTTGATCTCCGATGCGAACGCCAGGGAGCCGCTCCGATTGCAGTAGTAGAACGGCTTAATCCCAAAATGATCGCGCGCCATGAAGAGTGCCGGACGGCCTTCGCGCAGATCACAGATCGCGAATGCAAACATTCCGTTCAGGCGCCTTACGCAATCCGCGCCCTCTTCTTCATACAAATGAACAATGACCTCTGTATCTGTGTGTGAGGCGAAGCGATGACCTTTGCTTTCGAGCTCGCGCCGAAGTTCTTTGAAGTTGTAAATCTCGCCGTTGTAGGTGATCCAGACACTGCCGTCCTCGTTCGACATCGGCATGTGGCCGTCTGCAGAAAGATCGAGAATGGAAAGCCGCCGGCTTCCCAATCCAAAGAACGAGCCGTCTGGCGAACGATGTTGCCATAAGCCGCCATCGTTCGGGCCGCGATGCATCTGGATGGCGGTCATCCGCCCCAGCGTCTCGCGATCTCCCCAATTGGCCAGCCCGCTAATGCCGCACATAGTTTTGATCCTGTGCGCTCATCTCATGGACGTCAGTGCCTAGCCGTGAGCGCGACGCAACCTTCGCTTCGTACAGCTTCGCCTTCACATGAAAAAACTGAATCGCCTGGAACCCGCAATAAATCAGGCCTGGAACGCCATCGAGAAAGCCAAGCCGCAGCACGTAGCGATAGAGGAAAAAAAGGGCCGGAGAACCTGGCACGCCCAACAGGTTTTTACGCAGCCATCGCCTGCGTTCCGCCTGACTACCCCACAGCGACGGCTCTAGTTGGTCGTGCCCAACCGCTCGATCGTTCGAGACACGTACTTCCCAGTTCGAATATTCATTGTGTTTCTGAATATACCGCGATAGATTTTCGACGTTCCGATGAAGGATCCGCTCTTCCAACGTCCGAGTCTTGCCTGAAATCATCACGTGCTCGTGGACTTCCATGTCGCACATAGATTCGTCTTGGTCCTCCGTGCGGCACTCAAACCGGCCCGCGCCTCGCCGAAATAGCGACAATTTATACCCAGTCATAACTGAGCGGCAGAGTGTCAAGTGCCCACTGGCGTTTCTTGGGCCAGCCCCCTCGATAATGGAATTGGACGACTTGAGCGCCGAAAGAGTGGGCAATTTGCGATGTCTCGTCGGTGCTCCCGGAATCGACCACATAAACTTCTCCGACACCGTGCAGTGACTCGAGACATGCCGGCAGGTTTCGTGCCTCATTCCGCACCGGCACGATCACACTGATCGGAAGCCGAACTCGGCCCAACGAGGGAACATCGTGAGGCGATTGTGTCCTCTCCGTGAGAGGTTCGGCCAAGTTCTGCATGTAAGAGGATCGAGTGCTGCGCACATCTTACTTGAATGTGGACGGCGGAAAACTTCCGCGGGAGTGCACAACTTTGTACTCGGAAGAGCCAGCCCCATACGCTATGCTTTGCCGGTGGCGTGCACTGCAACTCCTCCGAGTTTGAAGAACAGAGTCGCGGAATTCTGGAGTACAGAGCCTTGCGGATCGCGATATCTAGGTTCTGCTCTGGATTTCAAACTGCATTCCGAAGCCCGCTACGCGCTTGAGCCACATATCCCGCAGTTTGCACAGTTCTCAAAATCTCGCGGCTTGCGGGTCTTGGAAATCGGGGTCGGCATGGGTGCAGACTACGAGCGGTGGCTAAAGGCTGGAGCTACAGCTACCGGTGTTGATTTATCTCCGGCATCGCTCGATCGGGCCAGCAGAAGGTGCGCACAGGGCGGCCTGACACCTGACCTGCAGGTCGCAGACGCGGAACACCTTCCTTTCGAGGACTGCAAATTCGACGTGGTGTATTCCTACGGCGTAATGCATCACAGCCCTGACACAGCAGAATGCTTGCAGGAAGCGTGGCGAGTCTTGAAACTCGGCGGTGAGGCCCGAATCATGCTTTATCACCATGCCTCGCTAACGGGATTCATGCTTTGGCTACGATATGGAATCTGGCACGGTCAATCCATTCGGCAGTGTGTTTACGAACGGCTTGAGAGCCCTGGGACTAAAACGTTCACTTTCGGCGAAGTTCTCTGCATGATGCGGGATTTCGAGCAGGTGGCCATCGAGCAAGTGTTCAGTCCTGGCGACCTGTTGCTCAACCGGCCATCAGCAAGATTTCAGAGTCTGGTCTACCGAATGATGTGGAAAGTGTTCCCTCGCTGGCTGGTGCGCAGAGTCGGACGAAGATGGGGACTGTTTCTGCTGATAACAGCCAGGAAGCCATCCTATATGTGACCAGTTCTATGCCACAGATTGGCCAACGGATTCTTCGGATCGTGGCGTGTCAATCTGAAGAGGTCGCGGACGAATCAGAGATCTCCTCTCACGCAGTCTTAACATCGGCATTTCGACAATATTGTACGAAATGACCGCGAACACGAATGCGAAAATGGCGAGGTAGCCGGAACGCAAGTGTGGGTCAGAGCAAAACGGTTGCTGCCATAAATAGAGGCTGTAACTAATCCGACCGAGCCAGACTGTCGGTCCCCAGTTTAGACATGCGTAGGGCCTCTGCATGACATGGACAAGGAGGCCGGCTATTGAAACATACAAAACTGGGTTCAGCACAAAGACCATCAACAGTGTGCGAGCTCGATTCTGTGCAGGGAAGAATGGGATCAAGATAATCGCCACAGTCATTATCAACGCTGAAACGCGACTGATCTTGGGAAGCCTGCGAGAGATGACCGCCAAGAGACAGCCAATCGCAAGATTGCCGGCGATGGCTGGAAACGCCACAAGGCCGACTCGCCACTTGAGCAGATAGGACATCGTCTGCCATATGGGTGCGAAAGCCATTACAGCGATCAGAATTCCGATGCGATGCTTGTAGAACTGCTTAAGAACACTCGGCCACAACAAGTAAAACTGCTCCTCTATACTCAAGGACCATAGGTGGCCGAAGATCCAAGGTCGTGTCATATCGTAATTCGCCACATAGAAGACAGCTGCGGAAATGTGGTAGAGACTCAGATCGCGCCAATAGAAAATAATCATCGCTGCGATGAATACTGTGGCTGCGGGAAAAATACGGAATGCCCTTCGAACATAGAATTCCCGGAGCGATACCGTCGACGTGCGCTCATATTCGCCGATCAGGAGAGTTGTGATGAGGTAACCGGAAATCACGAAAAAGATGCGCACGCCGGTCGCGGCGAAATAGCTCCAGAAAACCTGGGGCGCATGGCCACTCTTTGCAAGGTGCCCCAGGACAACTAGGGAGATCGAGACAGCCCGCAACCCGTCCAGCGAAGGAATCCGCTTCACGGGTCAAGAGTAGCAGCAGACCTCGTAAGGCTAGCCCGCAAGACGGTGACGACTCAGGTTCGATTAGAGAGATGCTCAGGTATGGACGTTTCTCATAGGTCCCGCGTTCTGAGACTAGCGCGAACGCCCTAATGACTAAGCGTACCTCTCTGTGAAACCAAACAGAATCCGGAAGGAGCTAGCATATCGAAAGGAGTTACGTACCCAACATACGGCTCTCGAATTTGATGAGCGTCTCCTGGAACTGCTGGTTTGCCCGCGATGCCGTCTCCCTCTTGCGCTTGAAGACTCGAACCTAACCTGTGAAGGACGCCATCAGTACGCGGTTATCGAGGGCATCCCCATTCTGCTGCTGTCCGACGTGGCCCAGATGCACATCGAAAGCACACGTTCAGTTGCCGTTGCAGAGCAGGGCGATTCCGCTGAGTTGCCTCAATTCGAGGTGAGGCCCGGCATGATCGATGGCTACTTCTCCCTGAACCCACAGTTCAGTGATCGTCGCTTCTTGCCTCGCAAGTATCAAGCAGTCGTATTGAGCTCAGAGATGCTGCGCCCCGCAAGCGGGAAGCTTCCGATGATGGCCAATTTCGCAGATAGCCTGTATTTGGCTTCAGTCAGGAATTAAGCGGCTCTCGCAGCAGCTTTCGATCTTGGGCTTCTCTGGACGGAGAATGCAAGCTCTAGTAACTGTCCGATGTGTTTTTTCCAACTGAAGCGCACAGCCCGCTGCCTGCCTGCCGCTGCCAACCTCGCCGCCAAATCCGGCGTGGTTGCTACACGGGCAACGTTTTGTGCAAGTACTTCGGGGGAAAACCGGGGGAAGTAGAGAGCGGTTCCGGCAGTGACTTCGCGGTGCACTGCCACATCAGATGCGACAACAGGCAGTCCGCCGGCCATCGCCTCTACCAACGGGTGCGCAAAGGTTTCCGTGTAAGCAGGCGTCACGTAGATGTCGCAGGCGCGATACACCTGATGCAACGATTGATACGGGATTGCTCCCAGTTCCACGACTTCATCCCGAATTCCGAGCTGTTGAACAAGAGCAGATGCTCTCTGAGCGCGGTAGGTGCCGGGATTGGCATCGTCCTGCAGCTTGCAAGTCAGAAATAGGCGAACTTTGCGAGGCTTCAGTTTCTCTGTGATTACCGGCAGGGCTTGAAACAGCGTTTCAAAATTTCTGTAGTAGTTGTAGTGACTGACGAATAGAAGCTTCAGGCTGTCTTTGGCCTCGAGAAGCTTGCATTGCACGTGATCGGGCAGCGGCGACTGGTCGCGAAAGAACAGTTCGTGGTCGAATCCGTGATGAATGGCATGCACTTCTCGGCCTGTCCAGCCCCTCAGTTCATCCGCGAACGCCTGCGACGGAGCAACGGTGCAGTCAGCCCAATGCACGGATCCCTTTGCAAAGGCGCTCCTAATCCGGGTACCCAGCCACATGCCAAATTCACGGCGATGCCACAAGTCACGATCAAAATCGGACGAGGTGTATAGCGAATTTCCGCTGAGAAGAATTTGCGGTATTGGAGACTTTCGCAGGGCAAAATTGCCGGTGGAAATCAGAACGTCAGCTCCAGAATTGCGGATCAATAGCGGCAGT
>WNGE01009353.1_pt1 | contig 10331 bp, 12 predicted proteins | sample 5400651 | NCBI WGS metagenome assembly WNGE01 (sample SAMN13153370, study PRJNA577476) | soil metagenome | isolation source: 60 cm soil or saprolite under grassland replicate 2 | place: USA:California | collected 2016-06-15
TCTCCGGTGGCAGCGCCTGCACGGCCCTGCGGCGTACCCATGCCGTCCAGCCGCGACCGGCCGGCCGGTCGGCGACGGTCTCGCTCATGGCCGCCTCCTACCCTTGGGGAACGGCAGCAGCAGCGCCGCCATAAAAATGATGATCATCACGCCGATCACGACCAGATTCGCGACCGAGATCTGCACGACTCCCCAGTGCACGTAGTGCCCGGTGTGATTGAGGTTGATCGGGGCGGGACTCCCGCCCTCCAGCAGAGCACGACCCATCAGGGCCTCCCTGGCGCTCGACGCCACGCGACGGGCCACCCGCCGCGCTTGGTACGCATCGCTCTCCTGTTGTCCCGCGATCACCACGGGATGTCAAGGGACCAACCCGAAGTGATCGACCGGACGAAGGGCGTCCGCCGCGATGCGGTGGCCCTCGTCGGCTACGGCATGGGCGGCAGCGAAATGGTGTTCTTGCTCGGGCTCGGCGTCATCTATGCGGTCGCCTATCGCCTGTCAGCAATGTGCTCGTGCTGTGGCCGCTACTGACCCCGATGGGCGCCTTCTTCAACAATCTCGACTCTGGTGACATCACCCTGCCGTGGGCCTCGATCGCCGGATTCGCCGATGCGGCCGCCGTCATCGTGGCCGTCGTCATCCTGGCGCTGCGCCACGAACACCGCCTCGACCGCGCATCGGTTAGCCGGGCCGCCCAGCCTCACTCGCAGCCAACACGATAAGGACCGGGCCACACGATAAGGACCGGGCCACGGGTAACGCTGGCAGCGCTGTGACTGATTGATGGTGGCCGAAGCGCGGTTGCCGGTTCAGCGTCGGTATGCCAGGAGCGCCAGGGTGAGGGCGACCAGTGAGACGAGGGTGGTCGCCGCGGTGATGAGTTGTACTGTGCGGCGCTGGGTGAGGCCGTGTCCGCGTTCGGCTTCGGCGCGTTCGTGGGCGGGTAGCCGGCCGAGGCCCCAGACCGCGGCGCTCATGGCGATGACGATGGCGCCGGCGGCGCGGTCGGTGCGCAGGATCGCCACGCCGACGGCGGCGCACGAGATGGCGGTGCGGCTCCAGGCGAGTTGGGTGCGCTCGCGGGCGAGGCCGGGGTCGCGGTCGCCGCCCGCGCTGTTGTCGGGACGGCGATTGCGGCCCATGTCGTGGCTCATGTCAGCGGCCCGCCGCCGGCGCGAGCAGGGCGAGGATGGCGGCGATGATGGACAGTCCGGTGATGGCGGCGGCCAGGATGCGGGGCAGGCGCGAGGGCGGCAGCGGCTCGCCGCGGCGCAGGGCCCGCTGGTCGCGGGCCCATTCGAGGTAGCTGGCGACGGAGACGACGGCGCCCAGGCTGATCAGCGGAACGGCGAGCAGGTGCCGGCCCCACGGTATGCCGGGGAACGGGGGCAGCAGCTGGATGATGGCCAGCCCGGCGACAACGAGCGCCAGCGCGGTGCGGTGCCAGGCCAGGAACGTCCGCTCGTTGGCGAAGGTGAACCGGGCGTCGGGCTCACTGCCATCCTCGTGGCGTGCGGATGCGCCGGGCTCGACGCCTGTGGGATGGTCCTGGTCGGTCGGGGTCCTGGTCATTCCTGGTCGGCCTTGCGGACGTAGAACACGTACACCCCGTTGTCCTCGCCCGAGTCGAGTAGTTCGTCGCCGTTGGCCTCGGCCCAGGCGGGGATGTCGGACAGCGAGCCACGGTCGGTGGCGAGGATCTTGAGTACCTGGTTGGCTTGTAGGCGCCGCCTGGCCTTCGACGCGGCCATGACGGGCATCGGGCACATCAGGTCGCGGGCGTCGACGAGCTGGTCCTCGGTGATGTCGGGCATGATCGGATTCACCTCCGGTCAGACGAAGAGGGTCACGTGTGCCTTGCGGGCGCGGGCCATGAAGGCGGCGGCGCCGGCGAACTCGACGCCGTCGATGAAGTCGTCCTGGGCGTAGCCGAAGACGTCGACGGTCATCTGGCAGGCGATCAGCCGCACTTCGGCCTCCTGGGCGGTGGCCAGCAGCTCGCGGATCGTGGCGACGTTTTTCTTGGCGAATTTGGACCGCATCATCGCCGATGCCATCGGCACCATCCCGGGTAGCGAGGAGATGATGTCGGGGATGGGTACCGGCATCGGCATGGCCGGGTTGCCGACCGGGTCGATCTTGAGTTTGCGAGCGGCGTCCTTGTGGATGATGTTCAGGCCGTAGAAGGTGAAGAAGATCGACACGTCCATGCCGACGGCGGCGGCCGCGTTGGCGAGGATCAGCGGCGGGTAGGCCCAGTCGAGGGTGCCTTTGGAGGCGATGATCGCGGCGGTGCGGGTCGCGGGGTCGCGGCGGAAGGCCCGTTCGACCTCTTCGCGGACGATGCGGCGGACGTCCTCTTCGGTGATGGCGCGGTCTCCGGTGACTGCGGGGGCGGGTTGGGTGTCAGGGGACATGGGCCACCTCCGTGGCTGCTGTTTGCTGGGCGCGGGTGAGCTCGGTGCGGGTTGCTTCGGCTCGGGTTCGCCAGGTCCGTGCGATGTCGCCGAGGATCGGTTCGGCGGCCTGGTGCCGCTCGGCCCACCGGTCGGCCTCCGCGGCCAGCCAGCCGAGGGTCGCGGTGGGGTCCTGGCTGAGCATGGATCGCAGGACGAAGGCGCGTTCGCCCATCCGCAGGCCGACGCCGGTGCCGTGGGCGCCGCGTACGAGGTCGGCGCGGGTGAGAACCAGTCCGCTGCGGGCAGGGGCGAGCAGCGCGCGTACCAGCGGGTCCAGGCCGGCGTCGGTGTCGGGCGGGGCAGGGCGGTCGCGCAGGTGCAGTGCCGTGCTGGTCGGCGCGGACAGCGCGTGGGCTTCGGCGTGCAGCGCGGCGGTGAGCAGCCGCGCCCACCCGGTGTAGAAGGGCCCGGCGATCTGGGCCGCTGCTGCGGTGTACGGCGGCAGCCAGGTGAGCAGGTGCTCCCACAGTAGGGCGCGGCGGGCCTGGTGCCACAGGGCCGCCCGCGCCGGGTCGGGGTCGGTGCGTGCGTGTTCGGCGAGGGTGGCGTAGAGGCCGAGCAGGGCGGCGAGGTGGTCGGGTTCGGGGGGTGGGGTGGCGTGCAGGGCTCGCCAGAACCCGGCGATCCGGTCGGTGGTCTCGCCGCCGAGCATGCCGTCCGGGCTCAGGTACACCGAGGCGTACGGCACGAGCTGCAACACGAACAGCTCGGTGTGGTCCGCCGCGTCGGCTCGTCCGGGTAGCCCAAGCGCGCGGGCGAGCCGGTTGTGCGCCGGGTCGGGGGCTTCGCACAGCGCGCCGAGGGCGCGGAAGAGGTCAGGCGTGAGCGGCATCGGCGGTGGGTTCCTCGGCGAGGCGGTAGCTGTCGCGGGACGGTTTGAGGGGGCGCATCAGCCAGTACGGGCGGCGGGTGCCGTCGGGCGAGTGCCGGGCGGCGTCCCGGGTCATGGCCAGCCATTCCCGGTACACCTCGTGGGCCCTGCGGGTGTCGACGGCGATGTCGCCGTAGGCGTCGCCGGGCTGCGCCGCGCGTACCCGGACTGCCTGGTGCCAGCAGTGCTGGCCGGAGATCGGGTCGGGGTGGACCGGGAAGGTGAGGTTCTGGTGTACCCCGACGTCGCTCCACCAGATGCGTTGGGTGTCCGGGTCGGCGGAGGCGTACGGGCGGACCCCTGCCCGGCGGGTCATCGCCCACTGTTCGCCGGTCTTGGCCAGGTCGACGGTGGCCATCACCTGCCCGGCCCCGTCCGCGCGGTCGCCGGCGAGCTTCCAGCGGCCCATGTGGTGGCTGCAGGCGACCACGCCGGGCCGGATGCCTTCGGTCACCCACGCCTTGACCACGAAGTACCCGATGGCGGTCTCCACCCGCACCAGATCTCCCGCGCCGACGCCGAGCCGTCGGGCGTCGGCCGGGTGGATCCACAGCGGATTCGTGTGCGCCAGCTCGTTGAGCCACTTGGCGTTGCCGCCCCGGGTATGGATCTGCACCGGCAGCCGGAAGGTCGAGATGAGCACCAGCTGGTCGGGCTGCATGGCGGACGGGTGCACGTGGCTGCGGGCGTAGCCGGGCAGGGCGTGCTCGGGCCAGCCCCAGTCGGCCATCGTGCGCGAGTAGAACTCCAGCCGCCCGCTGGGGGTGGGGAAGCCCCGGCGCACCACCCCGTCGACGCGGACGCCGACTGGGCGGCGGCCCTGGGCGTCCGGCTCCGGGGTGGCGACCGGTACGACGTTCGGGCCGGCCGGGGCGGGCGTCGGCGCGTAGACCCGCCCGAACCGGTTGTCGACGGCGTCGCGTAGCTCGTCGGCCGGGACCTCCTGGGCGAAGACCGGGCCGATGCCGGAGCGGATCTCGAAGGCCCCGTACCGGCGCATGTACGCAAGCGGGGTGAGGCCCTGCGCGGCGGCGGCCTCCGGCAGCCCGGGCACGGAGTGCTCGAAGATGTGCCGGTAGTACTCGTCCACGGTGAGCTTCTCGCCGGGGTGTTCGCGGGACTCGTGGTGGCGGCGGATGCCGAGCGAGCCGTCCGGGTCGATGCGCCAGGACAGGTCGATCCAGAATTCGTTCTCCTCCCACACCTCGCCCGGGTTGACCTGGCGGGTGTCGGTCACCCGCTGGCCGAGCCGTTCCCGGGCGGCCCGTAGCACCGGCTGGCGGAAGCCGATCCACTGCCCGTCGTACTGCTCGTAGGAGTGCAGGTCGTGGCGTTCCGCGCCGACGCCCATCGGCAGGACGTAGTCGGCGAAGTAGGCGGTCTCGTTCCACACCGGGGTCAGCGCCACGTGCAGCCCGATCAGTTCGGGATTCGTGAGGACCTCGACCCAGCTCATCCCGTCGGGGTTGGTCCACACCGGGTTGTAGACCCGGGTGAAGTAGACGGCCAGCCGCCCGCGGCCGTCCTTGAGGAAGTGCGGCAGCAGGAATGACAGTTCGTTGAGGGCGAGGGGGTACTCCAGCGGCCAGGTCAGTTCGTTCCAGGTGTGCGGGTGGCCGGGGGTGTGGATCGGGCGCGGCACGAACTTGTTCCACGCGTTGGGGTAGGTGCCGCCCTCGGTGGCGACGGCGCCGAGCAGGCAGTTGAGCAGGAACAGGCAGCGGGCCACCTGCCAGCCACCGAGGTTGCCGGCGGCGGCGGAGCGCCAACTGTGGGTCGAAAGGCGGGTGCCGGCCCCCGCCACCGCCGCGGCGACCTGGGCGAGGGTGGCCGCCGCGACGCCGGACTCGGCGGCGGCGAACTCGAATGTGTACTCCCGGTACAGCCCGCGCAGGATCTCCTCGAACCGTCCGAACGTCTGCTCCCCGTCGGGGTGCTCGTCGGCGAGGTATTCGGCCCAGTTCCACCATCGGCGCAGGAAGTCCCGGTCGTAGCGGCCGGTCTGGATCAGGTGGTTGGCGATGGCCAGCAGGATCGCCGGCTCTGAGCCGGGATATGGGGCCAGCCAGTGGTCGGCGTGGGTGGCCGTATTGGACAGCCGGGTGTCCAGCACGATCAGTTTCGCGCCGCGGGCCTTGGCGTCCATGATCCGCTGGGCGTGCGGGTTGAAGTAGTGCCCGGATTCCAGGTGGGAGCTGATGAGCAGGATGACGTCGGCGTTGGCGTGGTCGGGGCTGGGCCGGTCGATGCCGGTCCAGAAATGGTAGCCGGCCCGGGCACCCGACGAGCACACGTTGGTGTGCGAGTTGTGGCCGTCCACGCCCCAACTGGCCAGTACCCGCTCGGTGAACCCGTCTTCGCCGGGCCGGCCGACGTGGTACATGACCTCGTTGGGCCGCCCCTCGGTGATCGCGGCGCGGATCCGGGTGGCGATGTCGTCCAGTGCGTCGTCCCAGGTCACCTGCGCCCAGCGGCCCTCGCCGCGGGCGCCGATCCGCTTGAGCGGGGCGAGGATACGGTCCGGGTCGGTGACCTGGTTCAGCGTCGCCGGTCCCTTGGCGCAGTTGCGCCCGCGCGAGCCGGGGTGTTCCGGGTTGCCTTCGAACTTGCGTACCTGCAGCGTGTCGCGGTCGATGTAGGCGAGCAGGCCGCAGGCGGACTCGCAGTTGAAGCAGGTGGTGGGTACCAGCATGTAGCGGCGCTCCACCCGCCGTGGCCAGGACCGGGAGTCCAGTTCGACCCAGTCGTCCCAGCGCTCCTTGGGCGGGAACGCGGCCAGGTGTACCCGACTGGGGCCGGGGTAGAACGTCTCGCCGCGGGCCTGGGTGGCTTGCCGGGCGGCGCTCACCCGGGCCGCGATCTCCTCCAGCTTGGCGATGTCCACCGTTTCCCCTTTCAGGCCAGTGGTACGGCCTGGCCGGCCTGCACGTACGCGTGCTCGTACATGGCGAGCCCGGCCAGCGCGAGCGGGGCTACCCAGGCGCCGGCCAGCGGCGCGGCCAGGCCCGCTCCGACCAGCACAGCCGCCGCCCAGAAGAAGTTTCTGAACCGCCCGCGGGTCAACTCGAAAGCGGCCAGCCGGGCGTGCGCCGTGGGGTGGGTGAGCGTGACCTCGCTGAGCACCAGCAGCAGGTGGGCCAGGCAGCCGCCGGCCAGGATCCAGGTCAGCGGCGTGACCGCGTCGCGCTGCCACCATGCCGCGACCGGCAGCAGTGCCGCCGCGCCCGCCAGCACCGCCTGCACCAGCAGGTGCGGCGGCAGCAGCGGGTTCTGCCACAGGTCGCGGGCCTTCGCCTGGGCGAACAGGTACGCGGTGTAGATCGCGGTCATCGCCGCAAGGGGGACGCCCGGCACCGCGACGGCCTGCCGCAGTCCCGTGCTGCCCACGATGCCGGCCAACAGATGCAGGCCGAGCACGGCGGCGTACCCGGCCAGCACGATCCCGCCGCGCACCAGCCAGCTGCGCCACTGCGGGCGGGTCAGGATGTAGAAGAACCGGGCCGGGTGCTCCAGGTCCCACACCAGCAGACCGGCGGTGGCGGTGAGGAAGACCGCGGCGAGTACCGGTGCCGCCCACACCGCCAGCGGGCTGCTCCATGCCGCGCGGCCGGTCACGGCCAGCAGCAGGGCCACCAGGTACACCCCGGCCGCGATGCCCTTGGTCCAGGTGTACAGGCTCACCCGCCAGTCCCATGGCGCCCGGTGCGAGATGTCGTAGGACAGCAGCGCGGCGGCGCTGCTGCTCGCCCCGCCCGGATGGCCGGAGGTCACCTGCTGAGCACCAGACGGGATCTCGCTCCACATGAACGTGCCGCCGGCCGGCCGGCGGGCCGCGAGGGGGTCGAGGGTGGCCTGGGTGGCACCCCGGTAGAACAGCTTCGGCCGGGTCCCTTTCTCCGGGCGGCGTACCGTGACCGGTTCGCGCGCCACGATCCGCGCCGCCTCGGAGTCCGGATCGGCTAGGTCGCCGACGATGATCGCCTGGGTCGGGCAGACCACCACACACGCCGGCTCAAGTCCCCCATCGAGGCGGTGCGCGCACAGGTTGCACTTCTCCGCCGAGTGGTCGTCCGGGTTGATGAAGATCGCATCGTACGGGCACGCCGCCATGCACGCCTTGCAGCCGATACACGCCTGCTTGTCGAAGTCGACGACCCCGTCCGGCCGGCGGAACATCGCCGACGTCGGGCAGGCGGCCACGCAGGGCGCGTCCTCGCACTGGTTGCAGCGGGTGACCTGGAAGGCGCGCCGGGCCTGCGGAAACGTGCCCACGTCGACGCTCTTCACGTAGGTACGGGTGACCGACAGCGGCACCTCGTTCTCCGACTTGCACGCGGTCGTGCAGGCGTGACAGCCGATACACCGCGTCTGGTCGATGACCTTCAGCCAGCGACGCGCGGTGCCCGCGTCCTGACTCGTTGCCGGGGCGGCGTCGTCGATCGCTGGCATCGTTGCCTCTCCTCGCGCTCAGGCCGTGGCCGCGTCCGCCGCCAGCGACGCGCGTTCCTGTGGCGCCCGGCTGCCCGCCACGCTGCCGCACACGATCGCGCACAACTGCTCGATCGTGTCGTCAACGATGCGGTACCGGATCGCCTGACCATCACGGCGCCGCCCGGCGATCCCACCAGCCGCCAGCCGCTGCAGATGCTGCGACGCGTTGGCCACCGAGGTGCCGGCCGCGTCCGCGATCTCGCCGACGGTGCACTCCCCGCACTCGTGCATCGCGCGCACGATCCGCAGCCGGGTCGGATCACCCAGGAGGGCGAAACGGCGGGCCACGTCGTCGAGGAACGCGTCCGGGATGACGGCCATGGACAGACCCTAGGCATTCGGGGTTCAATCAGTCAATAGCTCAATAGCTCGATTGAAAGATCTAGCGATGCTCCCCTCGATGGATAGGAGATCGAGATGGATCTCGACGTGGTCGTCACCGCCGGGCTCGGCGACAACAGCTACCTGCTCATCTCCGGCCGGGAAGCGCTGGCCGTCGACCCCCAACGCGACGCCTGGCGGCTGCACCAAGCCGCCGACCAGCGCGGCGCCACCATCCGCGCCGTCCTCGAAACACACGTACACAACGACTACGTCTCCGGCGCACACGAGATCCGCGCCGCCACCGGCGCCCAGATCATCGCCCCGGCCAAAGGCCGCTACGAGTTCGCGCACCGGCCCGTCGACGACGGCGACGAACTGCTGCTCGGCGACCTGCGCCTGGTCGCCATGGCCACCCCCGGCCATACCTTCGAGCACCTCGCGTACCTGGTCTACGAAGGCGACGCCACCGAACCGGCCGCCGTGTTGACCGGCGGCAGCCTGCTCGTCGGCAGCGCCGGCCGCCCCGACCTGCTCGGCGCCGACCATACCGACGAGCTCACCCGCGCCCAGTACGACAGCCTGCGCCGGCTGGCCGCCCTGCCCGCCACCGCACAGGTGCTGCCCACCCACGGCGCCGGCAGCTTCTGCGTCGCCGCCATGCCCACCACCCGCCGGACCAGCACCATCGACGCGGAACGGCGCGACAACCCGCTGCTGACCGCGCCGGACTTCGCCGAGTTCAGCACCGAGTTGCGCGGAGAGCTGATGGCCTACCCGCACTACTACCGGTACATGGCACCGATCAACCGGCACGGCGCCCCGGTCCTCGGGCAGGTCCCCGACCTGCCCGCGATCGCCGCACGGGACCTCGCCGGGCGGCTTGGCGACGACGTGTGGGTGGTCGACGGCCGCGACCGCGACGCGTTCGCCACCGCCCACATCCCGGGCTCGGTCAACATCGAGCTCAACTCCGGGTTCGCCAGCTACGTCGGCTGGATGCTGCCCTTCGACGCGCCACTTGTCCTGGTGCTACCCGGGTCCACCGCTGCGAGCCGGGCCGAGGCGGTCACCCAACTGATCCGCATCGGCTGGGACCGGAGCATCGGATACCTCGACGGCGGCATCGACGCCTGGACGAGCAGCGGGTACGAGACCCGCTCCTATCCCACGGCCAGCGTCGCCGACCTGTGCGAGGCCATGCTCACCGGGCAGCCGCTGCACGTCCTCGACGTACGGCAGGAACTCGAATGGGCCTGGAGCGGCGTCCCGGGCAGCCAGCAGACCTTCGTCGCCGACCTACCCGCGCACCTCGGCGACCTGCCCCGCGACCGGCCCACCTGGGTCATCTGCTCCAACGGCCACCGCGCCTCGATCGCCGCCAGCCTGATCGACCGCGCCGGCATCCCGGTAAAACTGATCGGAGACGGCGGAGTCGGCGAATGGCGGCAACGCTGCACACCCGCCCTCGCGGCGGCCCGCTGAACCGGCCCGACAGCACGCGGCGAATAGCAGACACCCACCGGCTAATGTGTGCTGGCCGGTCCTGTCGGATGCCCGTCTTCCCCGACGGTTGAGGTCCGCGGTCGACAAACCGCCTTAGCCTCTCCGCACTCCCGGTGTTCGCACTACCTCGTCGGTGGGTGTCTACATCCCACCGTTGCCCGGACCGTCAACGGGATGCAGGGCCGATAGTCCTGTCCGACGGGGGACGGAGGTCCCGCGACGGTCGGCCACCGCGTTGAGGCCGGGTACGGCGAGGCGGACGGGCAACGCGGCGCCGTGGAGGTTAACCGCGCGTTGCCGCTCACCGAGGGGTGACCACGGTGCCGGCGCATGCCGTGGACGGGCCCGACGCCGGTCCGGTCAGGCAGGCGCGGGGCAGCTCGAACCACCGGAGCGCCTCGAAGTCGTCGGGCAGGCCGGTGGGCTCGTCGTCGAGCCGGTCGACCGTGGCGGCGAGCAGGAAACGGGCCTGCTCGAGATAGCCGGCCAGGGCGTCTTCGCCGGCCTGCGCCCGGTGTTGCGGGTAGGTGTGCCGGCCGGTGGGGTCGAAGTGGACGTCGCGCAGCCGCAGCGGCGGCTCGGTCGGCCCGGCGTGGTGGTGCCACAGCCCGGTGTGCGGGTCGAACCGGTAGTCGGTGAGCAGCCGGTGGCCGTGGGCGGCGACGAGATCGACGGCGTCG
>WNGE01014231.1_pt1 | contig 10331 bp, 12 predicted proteins | sample 5400651 | NCBI WGS metagenome assembly WNGE01 (sample SAMN13153370, study PRJNA577476) | soil metagenome | isolation source: 60 cm soil or saprolite under grassland replicate 2 | place: USA:California | collected 2016-06-15
CTCGTAGCGCGAACCGCGTGAAGGACAGTCGGCGGCGAGGGGACATTCGCCGCAGCGCGGGATCCGCGCGAGGCAAACGGTTGCGCCGAGGTCGAACAACGCTTGGGCGCAGAAGCCGTCGAACCGCTCGCCGGTCCGCTCCTGCACGCGCCGCACGTTCGTGTCGACAGGCAGCACGTCGCGCCCGAACGCGAAGTTGCCGACGGCGGCGGCAGTGTACGGTCCGACGCCGGGCAACTCGGTGAGATCGTCAGGCCAGCCGCCCTCGGCGACGAGGCGTGCCGCGCGCTGCAGGCTGACCGCGCGCCGGTTGTAGCCGAGCCCCTGCCACTGGAGAATCACTTCGGCGGTCGACGCCGCGGCTAGCGCCTCGATCGTCGGCCAGCGCTCGAGCCATGCGTGCCAGCGTGGCACCACCCGGTCTACCTGCGTTTGCTGGAGCATCACCTCGCTGACGAGGACCGCGTAGGGGTCGCGGGTCTGCCGCCACGGCAGATCGCGCCCGTTTTGCCTGTACCACTCGAGAAGCAGCGCCCTCATCGGCTCGAGCCTAGGCGATGCAGCGGGGTGCAGGCGGCGCTTTCGCTTTGCCCTGCGAACACCTTGCGAACACGCAGACGGCATGCGAGCAGAGACTTCAGCGATCCAGCGATCCAGCGATCCAGCGATCCAGCGATCCAGCGATCCAGCGATACGGTGAGCGCGTGCGTGTACGCAAGCTTGGGCCGCTAGATATAAGTGTCGTCGGCCTCGGCTGCATCAACTTCGGCCGTCGCGTCGATGAGGCCATGACGCGGATCATTGTCGACGCTGCGCTTGATGCCGGGATCGCGTTCTTCGATACAGCCGATCGCTACGGCGGCTCGGGCGGGAGCGAGATCGCACTCGGCAAGGCCCTTCGCGGAAGGCGTGATCAGGTCGTGATCGCCACGAAGTTTGGCATGCCTATGGGGGACGGTGTCGAGCGTCGCGGTACGCGGGAATACATCCGCCGCGCGATCGAGGCTTCATTGCGGCGCCTGCAGACCGACTTCGTCGACCTCTATCAACATCATGAGGAAGACCAGGCGACTCCACTTGAGGAGACGTTCGGAGCCCTCGATGAGCTTGTTCAGGAAGGCAGGATCGTCGCCTACGGAACGTCGAACTATCGCCCTGAGACGCTTGAGCGCGCCAGGTCGATTGCCGGTTCGGCGTACGTTTCGGAGCAGGGCGAGTATTCGTGGCTCGATCGCAGAGCAGAAGCGACGCTGCTACCAACGTGTGAGCGGCTCGGGCTGGGCTTCATCCCCTACTTCCCGCTCGCCGGCGGCCTGCTGACCGGCAGGGTCGGGCGCGATCGCCCACCCGCGATAGGAACACGCCTGCATGGCACGGAGATCGACCAGCGCGACTTCGACGTGGTCGAGCGGCTCGCCGCATGGGCGGTAGCACACGACGTCTCACTGCTCGCCGTTGCGGTCGGCGGGCTCGCTGCGGTGCCGTCGGTCGTATCGGTGATCGCCGGCGCGTCAAAGCCTGAGCACGTGCGCGCGAATGCTGCGGCCGGGGAGTGGGTCCCGACTGCAGATGAGCTGCGCGAACTGCAAAGTCTCTGACTCTCGCGTCGAGTTCCGGTGCTGGCTCTTTCGTGCTGGTGCTCCGCCAGCCACTGGTCCGACTAAGGCTGCTCGTTCACGATCTCGTAGTGGTGAACGCGGAGTTCCCGGTCGACGAGGAAGCGATCGTCCTCGGGATAGAAGATGGCTTGTTCGAGATCGTCTCCCGCGAACCCGGCTATCGCCTCGAGCGAATCCCAGAAGCTGAGGGTGACGATCTCGACGCGGTCTCCGTCGCGGCGCCGAAGGATCCAGGCGCCACGGTTGCCGGGCGTCGCTCGATAGGCCTTGATGCCGGTCTCTTCGACGTATTCGTTGTAAGCATCTGCGGTATCGACCGATGTCCAGCCGCGCCACATGCGAGCAATCATGTAGTTCCCTCCGTCGTCTGTTTCCTCCTCGAACGCACCGCAGCCTGCGCCCGTCCGGCGATGGGACAAGGCCAGGCTGCTCGTTCCAACGCGAAGGACGGTAACTGTTGCGCCACCGTGGCTGAGGCGGGTGCCTGCTCACGGTCGTTCCTCCGACGAGGATCGCGGGAGGTTGAGCAGCGAGGTTGCCGCCGCAGCGGCGGCGGCGACGACGGTGATGGCGACGAGCGCAAGGCCGACCTCCCTCGGCGCTCCGAGGCGCGACCAGATCGTCGCCGGGACGACCTCGAGGTGCAGCGTGCCGATGCCCTGCCAGGTGAAGGTGTCCCAGGTGATGAGCGCGAGTGACGCCAGTGCGAGTGCCGCTGTTGGCGCCGGCCAGCGGCGGAACGCGTCTGGAAGACCGAGCGCGAGGAACGGCAGCGCGATCACGAGGAACCGGGGGCCCGGCGAGGCGCCGCCGTACGGGTCGAAGTAGCTCGCGTCGAGCAGGACGAACGCGAGCACGACTGCTATGCAGGTCACGGCCTCGCGTCGAAACCTGCGTCGGTAGAGGAGCACGAGCCCGGCGGACGCAGCGAGCGCGACTGGCGACAGGACAATGAGCCCGCGGTGGTCGAGCAGCGCGAACCAGAAGCCGCGGCCGGTCGGTTTCCCGATCCCGAAGAAGCCGCGCTGCTGAAGCGCCGCGTAACGATTCGCGACGTAGTTGTAGGAGAAGTGCCAGGGGGAGCCGAAGGCAGAAGTGTTGTAGGCGGCGAGGCCGACAGCCGGCGGAACCGTTCCGGCAACGAAGCGTAGGAGTCCGTGTGGCCCGCGAGTCGTGGCCGCGTAGCAGGCGAGGAGGAGGCAGACGAGCGCCGCCTGGTACTCGAACAGCACGGCGGTACCGGCGAGCGCTCCGGCCATGGCCACGACTGAGGGCCGGCGCCAGGCGAGGAGGAACGCGCCGAAGGCAAGCGCGGCCGCGCTGTCGTGCTCGGTCATCGTCGGCCCTAACGGCCCCGCGATCGTCCCCAAGGCGAAGGTGACGGCGGTCGCCGCTCCTGTATTCCGTACGAGCGTCTCTCCCGCCCGGCCCACGAGCAGCGTTGCGGCCAGCAGTGCGATCCCGCCTGTCAGCACGCGGATCGCCCAGAGCTGACCTGCTCGCCGCCAAACGAAGAGCCGAGGACCGCTGCGCACGGCGTCGACGGCGCGGAAGAGCTCGTCCGCGGGGATTGCGAGCAGTGACATGCAGGGCGCCTTGTCGGAGTACCAGTGCCCCGCGCGGTAGGCGCTAGATGCTCGGCCGAGCTCATTCCCGCAGGCATGGCGCGACTACGCCGCCCTGCTCCACGCCCGCCGCGATCTCGATCTGATGGCAAACATCCACGACGACGAGCCTCTCGAGCTCCGCGGCCACGAGGGCTTCCGGGCTCGACGGATCCGCGTCGGACACACGCTCGGGACCGGACGCCTCGGCGCGAGCGTCTGGGAGGTCGAGCCCGGGCAGGCCGTCTACCCGTACCACTTCCACCTGACCGAAGAGGAGCTCGTCCTCGTCCTCGCCGGACGCCCGTCCCTCCGCACGCCGGACGGGTGGCGCGAGCTCGTGGAAGGCGACCTCGTCTCATTCCCGCGCGGCGAGGGAGGAGCCCACCAGCTCGTTAACCGCACGAGCGAGCCGGTGCGGTTCCTCGCGGTGAGCACGAATGGAGAGCCCGACCTCGTCTTCTACCCCGACTCGCAGAAGCTCGGCGCCGCGGAACGGCGGCCCGAAGGGAGCGGCTTCTCCCAGTGGTTCCGGATTGCCGACGCCGTCGATTACTACGACGGCGAACAGCCGCCTCCGCTGTAAAAGCCGAGTCGCGCGCGACGTACGGCCCGCAGTCGTCGCAGACCGACCGCGCATCCCCCAACGACACAGCCACCCGACGACGCTTCGCCATTACTCCGACGCGGCAGGTTCGGCGAATGCGATCTTGAGAACCTCTCGGGAGAGTTGTTGCGCCGCAGTGCTGTAGGCGCCGGTATCCAGAAGTGCACGGGCCTCGGTGACGAGGGCGGCATACGCGCGGTTGGCCAGCCCGCTGCCGGTCGATACGCGTCGCACGCCGACGGCGGCCAGCTCGGCCATAGTCGGCCCGATTGGCAGCGCGAGCACGTTGACGGGTCGATCGACGGCTTCAACGACCTTGGCGATGTCGGCGATCTTGACGAGCCCCGGTGCGTAGAGGAGATCTGCGCCGGCGTCGCGGTAAGCGAGTAGACGGACGATGGTGTCGTCGAGGTCATCGACGCCGCGGATGTGGTTCTCGGCTCGGCCGGTGAGCACCGGTGGATCGGGCAGGCTCTGTGCGGCCTCAGCTGCGATCGCGACGCGGGCGGCGGCGACGCCGACATCGTCTATTCGATCGGTCGCGGGATCGTAATCCTCGATCGAGAAGCCAGCTGCCCCGGCGGCGGCGAGCATCGCCACGGTTTCGGCGACTCCTCCCGGCTCATCCGGATAACACCGCTCGCTGTCGACGTTCAACGGCAACGACGTTGCGGCGGCGAGCGCCTCGACGTGGCTGACGAGATCGTCGCGTGAGACGCTCTGGTCGAGTTTGCCGAGCGACCACGCGAACCCAGCGCTCGTCGTCGCGAGGGCCTCGAATCCGAGAGAAGCCAGGAGGCGCGCCGATCCGATATCCCAGGGGTTGGGCATCACGAACAGCTCGTCCGCAGCATGCAATGCCTTGAAGCGAGCACGACCTTCGGCGATGGACACAGTCCCTCCTTTACTCTCCTGGTTGACGAGTCGCTACTTGATGCCGACCCTGACGCGATAGCTCCACCAGAGAGCGACAGGGTGCGCCCCGACCCGGCGATTGACAATCTCGCGAAGACGATCGAGCCCGAGCTCTTCGGTCGTCGCTCCTTCATTGAGCCGCCTGGCAATGGGTCCGAAGGCGAGAGGGAGCGAGATAAGGCGGTCGGCGTCGCCCGACTCGCGCGCATGCAGGAAGAACTCGAGGCGAGCACGGAAGCGGCCGCTCGCCTCCAGCTGCCGCATGTGGTCGGCCTTCTCCGGTCGCTCGGGGTCGACACCGCTCGCCGCGATCACCGCTACGAAGGCGCGATCCACCTCCCAGTCGACGATCGGCGGCCAGTCATAGTCGTACGCCGCGAAGACGCCGCCAGGGCGAAGGATCCGGGCAATCTCGGCGAGCGTTGGTTGGCGATCCATCCAGTGGAACGACTGGGCGCAGGTCACGATGTCGGCGCATGCATCCGGTAACTCCGTCGCGTGCGCAACCGCGTGTCGATACTCGACATTCGATGCTGAACGCGCCCCCGCCAGCATCTCCGGGTTCTGCTCGATGCCAATCACTCTCTCTGCATGGTCGGCCCAGACGACCGTCGAGATGCCGGTGCCGCTACCGAGGTCGACGACGAGTCGCGGCGGCTGAGCCGGCGCGAGTTGCGCTAGCACTTTGATCAGGTCGGCAGGAGGCTCGGGTCGCAGGCTGTCGTAGCGGCCGACGAAGCTACCGCGGTAGGCGGGCTCGGATAGCTGGCGGTACGCGCGCTCGTCACTCATCACTGCTGGCGAGCGGCGAGTAGAAATGTTCGATTGGGCCGCTGCCGGCAGAGGTTGCGTTTGGCCTCATGAGGCCGACAGTGTGCGAGCGATGACAAGCCGTTGGATTTCGTTCGTCCCCTCGTAGATCTGCGTTGCGTTGGCGTCGCGATGCATTCGCTCGAGCGGGTGGTCCTGCAGGTAACCGTAGCCGCCGAGAACCTGGAGAGCGCCGCTCGTCACGGAAACCGCGGCATCGCTGCCAGTCACCTCCATGTCGGCTAGAAGCGGCGCAATCAGTCGATGCTCGACGATCGAACGGCCGAAGGTTCGACGGGCGCGGGCGTAGTCAGCAAGCGCGAAGCCTTCACCCGCTCTCTGATCGAGCGTCTTTGACTAACGGCCCAGCAGCGCGCCACCGTTGACCTGGACGAGCTGACCGGTGATGTGGCAGGCGTCCTCGGAGGCGAGGAAGAAAACACAGCCGGCGATGTCGTCCGGTGTTCCGGCCCGGCCGAGCAGCGTGCGCGATACGAGGCGCTGGTGCCGTTCCTCGGTCATGCGATCTCCGAAGAACTCCGTGTCGCTCACATAGCCGGGAACGACCGCGTTGACGCGAATCCCTTCGGGCCCCAGTCGTACCGCCCGATCGAATGTCCAGCCGAGCAGCGCGGCCTTGGCGGCCGAGTACGAGTCGCCGCCGCCCATCAGGGCGGCGATCGAGCTGATGTTGATCACGCTCGCGCCGGGACGCCGCAGCCGGCCTTCGAGGGCGCTCGTCAGCAGGACGGCGGTCAGGACGTTGCGGCGGTACTCGTCCTCCCAATCGGCTGCGACGCCGGCCAAGCCATCTTCGACTCCGATCGCGATCCCACCGGCACTGTTCACGACCACGTCGACCGTCGCCTCCGCGGGGGCGAACTCAGCAGCGGCCTGCTCGACCTCCCCGGCTTGCGAGAGGTCGACCGAGAACGGCCGGACCCGCTCCTCGCCCGCCTCCGCATTCAACTCCTCGGCGGTCGCAGCGAGCACGGCGGTCCGGCGGCCGAGGATCGCGACAGCGTCGCCGGCGAGCGCGAAGCGGCGGGCGACTGCCCGCCCGATGCCGGTGCCTCCCCCTGAGACGACGACCGTTCTCGCCATCAGCATCCTCCATGTCCTGGTTGCTTTAGCGCTAAAATACCATCATGACCGAAGACGGCGTCGACACGATCCAGCAGGCATGGGAGCGCGAGCGACCCGATGTCGACAGCCGCTCGATCGCGATCGTCACCAGGATCTGGCGCCTGGCGCACCACCTCGAGCGAGCGCGCGCAGAGACACTCGCGGCCCTCGGCACCGACGCCGCCACCCTCGACGCGCTCGCAACCCTGCGCCGCGCCGGCAGCCCCTACCGGCTCACGGCCGGCGAGATGCAGCAACGCAGCCTCGTCACCGCCGGCGCCATCAGCCAGCGACTCGACAAGCTCGAACAGGCCGGCCTCATCCGCCGCGGGCGCGACCCGAGCGATCGACGCGTCGTCCAGGTCGCACTAACCGCGAAGGGACGAAGGCTCGTCGACCGGGTTTTCATCGCGCTGATGGAACACGAACAGAACCTGCTCGCCACCCTCTCGCCCGGCGAGCAAGCTGCCCTCACCCCGATCCTGAGACGCTGGCTCACCTCGTTCGAGGGGAGCCAAGCGAGCGCACAGTCACCCGTGCCCACGTTGCAGCCAACGCCGTCGACCGGCCGACAGTCGCCCACTCGCCGCTGACGCAGCCGGGCCGAGACCGGTCACGGATGTTTTGATCCAGCTAGCCGAGTGACGGATCGACAGAGCGGCCGAGCACTGTTAATGGGAGATAGTGATCTCAAGGAGGTTCGTGATGCGCATCGCCGGGCTCTTCGACATTCATGGAAACCTTCCGGCATTGGCGGCGGTCCTGGAGGAGCTGGCGGAGGAACGGGTCGACGTCGTCGTGGTCGGCGGCGACACCGCTTGGGGGCCGCTGACAGGTGAGTGCATCGATTTGCTCGTCCCGCTCCCCTACGAGCTTCATTGGGTGATGGGCAACTGCGACCGCGAAGTGCTCGCGGCGAGCGATGGTCTAGCCGGCGCGAGCGACATGACGACCTTCACGGCCGAGCGTCTCACCGACCAGCAACTCGACGCCTTACGCCAGAGCAACACGACGGTGAGGCTAGAGGACGGCGAGGGCAGCGAGCTTCTGTTCTGTCATGGCAGTCCGCGCGCTGATACCGATTTCGTCACTCGCGTTTCGCCTGTCTCGCGGGTCTTGCCGATGTTGGGGGGCGTGACGGATGTTGTCGTGGGTGGCCACACCCATCAGCAGTTCGACCGTGTCTTCGACGGCCATCGCTTCCTCAACGCTGGCAGTGTTGGGTTGCCGTGCGAAACCCTGTATGACGTCGACGGCGCGCTCAACGCGCTCCGCGCGACCGGCTTTCCACTCTTCGACGAGATCTTTGGTGATTCGCTGATCACGCCCGTCGCCCCCGAGAAGGCCACCCAGGAGCTCGAGGAGCAGGCAGTGAGCAGCGAAACAAGCTAGTTGGGGATACCACGAGGGTTTCAATGCGATCAGCGACGACGAAGAACGCCTCGCCGCCCTGGCCGCGTTGACCTACAACGAAGGCAACGAATTCGGCGGTGGTTGCGCGGATGTAGTAGATGCCGATGGCTAGCTTCCCGGCCGCGTCGGCCTTGCGTGCCGGGAGGCGAGGTCAAGCCTGTGACAGATGAGGAGGGTGAGGGCGGTGGCCGCCGCGCCGGCGAGGGCGGCGGCGATGAACGCTGCTTGCGCGTCGAGTTGGTGCTGGGCGATCGCGGCGGCGAGTGCGCTGCCGCCGCCGGTGCCGGCGGCGAGCGCTGTCGATAGCCAGCCGAACGCTTCGGCGACGGTGCCCCCGGAGGCGTGCTGATCGACGACCAGCGAGAACGTCGAAAGGGCCGGGTTGAGCGGCATTCCGGCGAGCAGCAGGAGGACGCCGATCACGACGAGGCTGCGGGTCGTGGTCATCAGCGCGAGCGACGTTGTGAGCAGCGCGAGGAGGAGCACCAGCCGCCGCCACGGGATGGTGCGCCAGCGCCGGCTCCCGTAGATCGCGGCGCCGATGATGCCGCCGATCGAGAGGCTAGCGATGAGCAGGCCGGCGGCGGCGGGCGCGCGGTGCGCGGCAGCGAGTGTCGCGACTGCGACTTGGAGTGCGCCGATCACGCCGCCGACGAGAAGAGCGACCGCCAGCAGCACCCGCATCGCCGGTGCGCGCAGCGGGCTGCCACCGAAAGCGGCTGGGCGTGAGCGCCGCTCGCTGGAGGCTCGGATCGAGGCAGTGAAGCCGAGCGTGCCGCCCGCGGCGAGCGCCGCGACCGTGATCAGCGCGACAGAAGCAGAGGATGCCGCGATCGCGGCGGCGAGGATCAACGGCCCTGCCAGGAGCGCAAGCTCCTGCGTCAGATAGACGAGGCTGTACGCAGCCGTGCGCTCGTCCACTGAGACGATCTCCGCCCACTCGATACGCATGCTCGTCGAGACAGGCGGCAGCGCCAGCCCGGCAAGGACGCCAAGGACGACGAGCAGCCACCCCAACCCCTGAACACGCGAGAAGCCGACGATGCCCATGAGCGCGGCCGGATGGACGACGCCGCAGACTGCCATGATGCTCGTCGCTCCCTGACGATCGATCAGCCGCCCCTGCAGCGGCCGGGCGATGCCCGCCGCAATCCAGAGCGCACTCACGACCCCGCCGGCGAGTGCGAGCGAACCGGTGCGCTCGCGGACAACCAGAATGATCGCGACCGTCGCAGCGCCCTGCGTCGTCTGCGCGATCAACCCAGCGGCCGCCTGCCAGCGAACGACCGAAAGGCGAAACAGTGCGCCATACGCGCCCGTGCTCACAACGGCCGATGCCTCGACAGCTCCGGGCCCCCGGTCGCCTCAGAGGAGTCTCTTGAGAAAATGGTTCGCCTCGCACGCGTAGCCGAGCTGCTCATAGAAGGCATGGGCGGCCGTTCGATGGATCGCGCTTGTCGCTTCGATGCGAGCACAGCCAGCGTCGCGTGCGAGCGCCTCGGCCGCCCTAACGAGTTCCCGTCCGACGCCGCGACCCCGCTGGGTTTCATCGACGACAAGGGCCGTGAGACGACACCAGGAGCCGCTTTCATGAGCGACGAGAACCCGATAAGTAGTCGCTACACCCAACAGTGCCTCGTCGTCTGTCGCGACGAGAACGTCTGCTTGCGGATCTGCGATCAGAGCCGCGAATCGCTCCGAGAACGCGTCTTCGGAGCTTTGATAGCCGAGTTGACTGAACAAACTCTGGACTGCGCTCCGATCCCTCACCGCCGCCGCGCGAACAGAGAATGGCATCGCGACCTATCTTGGCTCATCCGGGCCAAACACACATCGATCAGCTTTCATCATTGATTGTGACGGCCGGGTCGCGACGCGCATGTGCTGGTCGGGCACGCGCACCGGTCCCTTTGCCGGTGATCACCGGACGGTTAGACGCGTTGGGTTCGCGCGATCTCGGCGAGCGCGGCGCGCAACGCGATGACGGTAGGTCGCTGCGACGAGCTTGCACGAACGACTGTGGAGATCTCCCTCCTCAGTGTGTGTCCGGCTATCGGACGCACCGCGACCGTGTGGTCGCGATCGGCACCGAGGATGTCCGGGAGCAGCGCCACAGCGCGTCCAGCCCGAATCAGGCCGAGGAGGAGAAGGAGGTCGCTCGCGCGATGGCAGATGCGCGGCGCGAAGCCGCCGAGCTCCGCGCAGGCTCGTTCGACTGCGACTGCGTATGCGCTTCCG
>WNGE01015416.1_pt1 | contig 10331 bp, 9 predicted proteins | sample 5400651 | NCBI WGS metagenome assembly WNGE01 (sample SAMN13153370, study PRJNA577476) | soil metagenome | isolation source: 60 cm soil or saprolite under grassland replicate 2 | place: USA:California | collected 2016-06-15
TTGAAGACATCCAGTCATATGAAGGAGAACGTTCCCTGGTGGTGGGAGCCGTCCACGGCGACGTACTCGCCCTTCATGAACCGCATGTCGGCCCCGAACACGAGGGGGATGGGCTCCCCGGTATCCGGGTCGGTTCCGATCCCCGTTCCTTCGGTGTCTGAGACTCCAACGAAGCCGTTGAAGTCCGTGATGGTGGAGGGCTCAGCTTTGTGGCCTGGGAAGAAGAAGTGGAAGAACCCGAACGGAAGCTCGGTCCCCCCGGGGATCGGGCTGGGCTCGGTCGAGCCCTTCGCCGCCCAGGCCAGTTCCGGCATCCACACACCGGAGGTGAGGGCAACCCCGGCGGCGCCCGCCGCCGTCCGGATGAATGCCCGACGGGACATACGCCCGTGCCAGCGCTCCGCATGCGTGATGTATCGACTCACATGACGAGCGTGCGCGGAACCAGAGAACGAGCGAGCCAGACTCATCGGAGACCTCCCCTTCTCCGGCCGGTGCGGCCGGCCTCCAAGTCGGCAGATTGCCCTACTGATGCCACTCTGAGTGCCCGTTGTCCATACGTCAAATTGGCCAGGCCGGGTATGGCCTGATTTGGCTAGTGAATGGCGATCTCGGACTTCCGGCGTGACAGGGGCCGTCTCCGGGGACAGGCGTATCCTCGCTCGTGTGGCCGAGACCATGCGCGAGGAGGTGCGGCTCACCAGGTTCAGCCATGGCGCCGGTTGAGCGTGCAAGCTCGCTCCGAGCGACCTGGCCCAGGTCCTGGGCCGCCTGACCCCAACCGACTACCCGCCTGAGGTGCTCGTCTCCCCTGCGACGGGGGATGACGCGGCCGTCTACGTGCTCCCTGGCGGCCAGGCCATCGTGCAGACGGTCGACTTCTTCACCCCGATCGTGAACGACCCGTTCGATTGGGGGAGGATCGCCGCTGCCAACGCCTTCTCCGACGTCTATGCCATGGGTGGGAAGCCCGTCACCGCCCTGAACCTGGTGGCCTGGCCTATCCAGGAGCTCCCCCTGGACCTCCTGGCCAGAGTGCTGGAGGGGGGGGCCACCATGGCCAGGGAGGCCGGCGTTCTCATACTGGGCGGCCACTCCATCCACGACCCGGAGCCCAAATACGGCATGGCGGTGACCGGGTTGGTCGATCCCCAGCGGATCGTCCGCAACTCCACGATGCGTCCCGGGGACCAGCTGTTCCTGACCAAGCCCCTCGGCTCGGGGATCATCGCCACAGCCGTCAAGCGAGGGGAAGCCACCTCGGAGCAGCTCTCTCTCGCCGTGCGGGCGATGACGACGCTGAACGCCGCCGCCAGCGAGGCCATGCTCGAATCCGGGGTCTCCGCGGCCACGGACGTGACCGGGTTCGGCCTCCTCGGCCACCTCCACATCGCGATTGCGGCCTCCCGCGTGGCCGCGACGGTCGATGCGGGTGGCCCTGCCCTCCTGCCCGGAACCCTGGATCTGGCTCGGCGGGGTGTGGTGCCGTCCGGAACCAGGTCCAACCACGAGTTCGTCGATCCACATGTGGAGTGGGGAGAGCTCACAGAGCCCGAGCAGCTGGTCCTGGCCGATGCGCAGACTTCAGGCGGGCTGCTGATCTCGGTCGACGAGGAAACCGCTCCAGTGCTTCGAGCCGCGCTGGACAGGCGGGGAATAGCCGCCGACGAGGTCGGCGTTGTCGAGCAGGGAGAACCCGGACGGATGACGATCCGGGGTCGGGTGAGGCGCTGAATCGGCGTTTCCCCGTCTGATCCAACGACCGGGTTCCGGTGTCCCGCCGCACAGCGTGGGGAAAGCCCCCACCCGTTCGGCACTGGTAAATTCAATCGAGGGAGTAGGAAAATTCCGTACCCTGTGCCCCGCTCAAGAAGGCCGCCACGCCAACGACCAGCAGAGGATGGAGCGAACGGAGGGTGATCGAGATTCCGGCGGACACCAGGGAGGCGATGATCGCCTACGCTCGCGAGGAGCTTCCGAATGAGGCGTGCGGCCTGCTGGCGGGCAGGGACGGGCGAGTGAAGCGCTTCTATCCGATAGCGAATGAGGACCGGAGCCACCTGACGTACCGGCTCGACGGTAAGCAGCAGCTTCTGGCGGAGAGTGAGATGGACCAGAAGAACTGGGAAGTTGTTGGCGTCTTCCACTCCCACACGCACACAGAGGCATATCCGTCTCAGACGGATCGGAAGCGAGCCTTCTGGCCGGATCCCGAGACCGGAACGCGTGTCTATGGGCAAGCTCGATGCGTCATCGTTTCGCTGCAGGACCAAGAGCCGTCCATGCGGGCGTTCTGGATCGAGGATGCCGAGAGCGTCACCGAAGAGGAGTTGAAGATCGTATGAGCTTCCCCTCGTTCACCGAGGAGCAGGTCCTGCGTTACTCGCGGCACATCATCCTGCCCAAGATTGGAGCGACCGGACAGCGCAAATTGCTCGATGCGAAGGTCCTGTGTGTCGGAGCGGGCGGCTTGGGGTCACCCTCGGCCATGTATCTCGCGGCAGCCGGCGTGGGGACCTTGGGGATCGCCGACTTCGACCGCGTCGACCTGACGAACCTCCAGCGCCAGCTCCTGCACGACACGGACGACGTGGGCAGACCGAAGGTGGACTCGGCTGCGGATCGGATCAACGCGATCAACCCCGACGTGAACGTGGTCAGGCACAACGTCGTGCTGACCTCGGCCAACGCCTTCGAGATCCTCGGGCAGTACGACATCGTGGTGGACGGTTCGGACAACTTCCCTGTCCGGTATCTGGTGAACGACGCGACACAGATGCTCGGCAAGCCCCTGGTGTACGGGTCGATCTACCAGTTCGACGGGCAGGCCAGCGTGTTTCTTCCCGGCCAGGAGAGCCCCTGCTACCGCTGCCTGTTCCCCGAGCCGCCCCCGCCCGGGACCGTTCCATCTTGCGCCGAGGGTGGAGTGTTCGGGGTACTGCCCGGCATCATCGGGTCCATTCAAGCGGTGGAGGCCATCAAGCTGATCACCGGGGTCGGCAACCCCCTGGTGGGCCGGCTCCTGCTGTTCGACGCCATGGACATGGAGTTCACCACCGTGAAGCTGCGGTGGAACCCGGATTGCCCGGTGTGTGGGAAGAACCCCACGATCACCCAGCTCATTGACTACGACCTGTTCTGCGGGCTGGCCCGGGACGAAACCCCGCCCGAAGCCGAGCACGGCGTCAGGACTTCAGTGGAGGCGTGACCATGCCTGTGCGAGTCAAAGTGCCGACGATCATGCGGCCTCAGGTCGGCGGAGAACCGGTCGTGGAGGGGAGCGGCTCAACGCTGCGCGACCTCTTCGATGACCTGGAAAGCCGGTATCCCGGCTTCAAGCAGAGGATCGTGACTGAGGACGGCGGGATTCACCGCTTCGTCAACCTCTACGTCAACGACGAGGACGTGCGATATCTCGGCTCCCTGGAGACCGCAGTTAAGGAAGGCGACACGGTCTCGATCCTGCCCGCAGTCGCCGGCGGATAGGTTTCAGCTTCTTTTCAGCCCGAAGCGCGAAACTAGAGCTCGACCTGAACGATTCGCACATCCTCGTGGTGGACGACGAGCCCGCCGTGCGGGGCGCGCTGAAGCGTGCCCTGTCCGTCGAGGGGTATCAGGTCGACCTGGCCTCGGATGGGCACGAGGCGATCGATCGCCTGGGGCATATCTCCCCCGATCTCATCGTCCTGGACATCCTCATGCCGGGGATCGACGGGTTGGAGGTCTGCCGACTGCTCCGGCGGATCGGCAATCGCACGCCGATCCTCATGTTGACGGCACGCGACGCTGTGGAGGACCGGGTGGAGGGCTTGGACGCCGGTGCCGACGACTACCTCGTCAAGCCCTTCGCCCTGGAGGAGCTGCTGGCCAGGGTCCGTGCTCTCCTTCGCCGGACGTTTTCCGAGGAACGGGAGAACGGGCAGCTCAAGTTCGCCGATCTGGTGTTGGATTCCGCGCGGCACGAGGCTCGGCGGGGCGACCGCCGTATCGAGCTCACCCGGACCGAGTTCCTGCTCTTGGAGCAGTTCATGCTGCACCCAACCCGAGTCCTCTCGCGTGAGTTCATCTTCGACCGGGTGTGGGGATACGATTTCGGGCCGACGTCCAACTCGCTGGAGGTCTACATCGGGTACCTGCGTCGGAAGACCGAAGCGGGCGGCGAGCCGCGTCTGATCCACACCATCCGCGGCGTCGGATACGTGCTGAGGGAACCGTGACGTTTCGAGCCAGGCTCACCCTGGTGTCGACTGCAGCCGTGGCGGTCGCCGTGGTGCTGGCATCCGGGGTGATCTATCTGGTGGCGCGGGGACAGCTTCGAGGCCAGGTGGACGGCGCCCTGAAGGCACGGCTCCATGCCGTCTCGTACTCCATGTTTCCCGGTGGCGTCAGGATCGACTTCCCCGACGTCCCTCTGGGAGGCGCGGGCGGCTACGCGCAGATCGTGAGCGACGACGGGCGTGTCTTTCGCGAAGAGGGTTCGACGCTGGCGCTCCCTCATGGTGACCATGCGCGGGCGGTGGCGTCCGGGGGTGGCCAGGACTACTTCCAGGATGCCGTCGTCTCCGGGATCCACGTACGAATCCTCACCGCGAGGCTTCGGCCCGGGCTGGCTGTCCAGCTGGCCCGGCCACTCGATGAGGTGGACAGGACCCTGCATCGCCTTCGGCTGATCCTCCTCGCGGTGGCTCTCGGTGGGGTGGCCCTCGCCGCCGGACTTGGGGCGATGGTGGCCCGAGCGGCCGTCGCGCCGGTTCGGCGCCTGACCGAGACGGCTGAGCACGTCACCTCCACCACCGACCTGACGGAGCGGATCGAGGTGAGGGGATCCGACGAGCTGTCGCGACTGGCCGATCGGTTCAATCGGATGCTCGCGGCCCTCGATAGGTCGCTCTCGACCCAGCGCCAACTCGTGGCCGATGCCTCGCACGAGCTCCGAACACCGCTCACGAGTATCCGAACCAACATCGAGGTTCTCGCCAGGGCCAGGGACATGGGGGAGAGAGAGCGGGCAGAGCTCCTGAAGGATGTGGTGGCCCAGCTCGAGGAGCTCTCGGTCCTGATCCGGGACCTGATGGAGCTGGCCCGAGGCCACGAGCCCACCCTGGAGCTGGAGGAGGTCCGCCTGGACGACGTCGTCCATCGAGCCCTGGACAGAATCCAGAGGTTCGCCCCCGGCATACGGTTCGCCGCCCGACTCGAGCCGACGATGGTGCGGGGCGCTCCCGGGCGACTGGAGCGCGCGGTGGGGAACCTTCTGGACAACGCGGTGAAGTGGAGCCCGGTGAACGGTGAGGTCGAAGTCGGCGTCCGCGACGGCGAAGTGACAGTGCGAGATCACGGGCCCGGGATCGACGAGGCCGACTTGCCCTTCGTCTTCGACCGCTTCTACCGCGCGCGCGCGGCCCGTGGTCTCCCCGGGTCCGGGCTGGGGCTGGCCATAGTGCGGCAGGTCGCGGACCTCCACGGAGGCATCGTGACGGCTGAACGAGCAGAGCGGGGAGGGGCCAGGCTCCGCCTTCGTCTCGAGCCGCTCCCGGTCGCCTCGGTCGAGTCGCTACGGTAGTACGCTTCTCCAGCTTGCCCGCTGGGAACCGTTTCCGAGAGGAGACAAGGAGGACCCGGTGAGCTCAGCCTTCGAAGCTGTCCAGGGGTTCTACGAACAAGCCGCCGAACTGCTCCAGCTGGAGCTCTCCCTGCGAGAGGCCCTGGCCACGCCGACCCGTGAGGTCACGGTCCAGGTGCGGGTGCCGATGGACGGCGGTGGCTTCAAGGTGTTCAAGGGGTACCGGGTGCAGCACAACAACGCCCGCGGACCGTTCAAGGGGGGCCTCAGGTTCCACCCGACCGTCTCGCTCGATGAGGTTCGCTGCTTCGCCATGCTGATGACCTGGAAGACCGCGCTCATGAACATCCCCTTCGGAGGAGGCAAGGGCGGCGTCCAGGTGGAGCCGAAGCTACTGTCGGAAGCGGAGTTGGAGCGGCTGTCCCGGGCCTTCATCCGAGCGATCGCCGAGGTCATCGGGCCCAACGTCGACGTCCCGGCTCCCGACGTGAACACCAACCCGCAGATCATGGGGTGGATGGCAGACGAATACTCTCGCCGGTATGGCCCGAACCCGGCGGTGATCACGGGCAAGCCGATCGCTCTGGGCGGCTCGCTGGGTCGCGAGTCGGCCACCGGGCGGGGCGCCCTGATCTGCATGGATCACATCGCCAGCGCGCGCGGGTGGAAACGCGAGGAGACGCCGATCGCCATCGAAGGGTACGGGAACGCGGGGTCGTGGCTGGCCGTCCTGGCGGCGGAGCAGGGATACCCGATCGTGGCGGTGTCCGACAGCAAGGGCGCCATCCACAACGCCAAAGGCTTGCATCCGGAGAAGGTCCTGGCGCACAAGCAAGAAACGGGAAGCGTCGTTGGTTTCGAAGGGTCGGACACCATCTCGAACGAGGAACTGTTCGACGTCGAGTGCCGGGTCTTCGTCCCAGCCGCCCTCGACGCGAGCATCGAGGAGGGACGGGCCAAGCGGATCAGGGCCGAACTCATCTTGGAGGAGGCCAACTATCCGGTGACCACGGAGGCCGACCCAATCCTGGTGGACCGGGGGATCACGGTGGCGCCGGACATCCTTGCGTCGGGCGGCGGGGTGGCTGTCTCTTACCTGGAGTGGGTGCAGGATCTCCAGCGCGAGGCCTGGACCGAGGAACGAGTCAACAACCGGTTGAAGGAGCTGATGGAACAGGCCACGGCGAAGGTCCTGGCCCGGGCCGAGGCCGATGGGGGATCGCTCCGGGAGGCCGCGTACGGGATCGGCGTGGAGCGGGTGGCCGAGGCCGAGGTGGCCCGCGGCTACCGGTGATCGCGATCCCCGTCTGCCCGATCCCTCCGATAGGGAGTTTGACCGATTTTCCTGCCAGCTGCTCGTGAGATAGGCTTTTTATCCGTAGGGATCGGAAGGCGGTACCCACGCCCGGTCGGTCGCGGGAGACCGTAAGCCCTCTGTTGAGAGGACGTCCAATCGGGACGCTTGGTCGCCTCCTTCCGGTCCCTCGTCATGTCTAGGGGGTCCAGGGGGGAAGCAGCCCGCGAGCGAAGCGAGCGGATGAGCTGCTTCATTCCCCCGGCGATGAAGGCGATCCGAAGGATCGGCCCTTCATCGGGAAGAAACCAGATCCGGTTCGCGAAGGGGGTTCGACGCGGGCGGGTTCGGACACGGCATCCTCGGATCGCGCCGGCAGGGAACCTCGGCGGCCTACGACCTGATCGTCCGTGGTGAGGTCACGGATGTCGTGGGGGGGAAGCGGGGTTCGGTCACCCCCGCTTACGCGGCGGGTCGAAGAACGGCAGGGGGACCACCCTGGCGGGCACGCGCCCCCGGCGAGCTTCCACCGTCCACTCGACGAAGAGATCGGTCCCGTCCTCGGCGAACTCCTTGGCCACAGAGGCAAGGGCGATGGCCTTCTTGAGGATCGGGCTCCACGTGGTGCTGGTTGCCCGCCCCACCTGTCGGCTCCCGCGACGTGTGCGGGGACAACACGGGCGGAAGGTCCTGCAAGGCGTAAAGGTCCTCGATCCCGTCCCACCCAACTTCCAGTCCCACCAGCCGCCGAGCCGGCCCGCCCGCCGCCTGCTCCGACTGGAGGGCCCGCTTCCCAACGTAGTCGCTCTTGTCGAATCGGGTGAAATGCCCGAGGATCCCAAGCTCGAAGGGCGAGTACGACTGCTCGGCGATCATCGCGTGTCGCGAGCTGGTGTAATCCACTTCGAGGAGGATCAGACCCGCCTCCACCCGAACCACGTCCAAGGCCAGCATCCCCGCCGGGCGGATCTCGAAGGGCCTGCCGCACTCCCTGACGGCGTCCCAAAGATCGACCGCTCGATCGGTATCGACCCACAGCTCGTACCCGAGGTCGCCCGTGTAGCCGGTTCGGGTCACGTCGACCGGCATGCCCCGGACACGTGAGGCGCGCCGCCGAAAATACTTGAGGTCGGCGAAGGGCTCCTCGGTCAGCGCTTCCAGCACTTCTCGGGACAGTGGCCCCTGAACCGCCAGAGCGGCCACCCGCTCGGTGATCTCCTCGATCCGAACGTCCAGGCCGGAGGCATTCATCCGGAACCATCTGAGAGATGGATCTGCGGCCGTCCATCGATAGGCCGTCTCGTCGAGCCGGGTGATGGTGCCGTCGTCCACCACCTTGCCGTCGTCGTCGCACCAGCACGTGTAGTACACCTGGTCGACCTGGAGCTTCGTGGCGTCACGCGTGATCACGCGGTCGATCAGGCGCATCGAGTCGGGTCCGGTCACCTTGTACTTGAACAGGGGAGTGACGTCGATGAGCGCCGCCGCCTCGCGGATGGCGTTGTACTCGATGTCGACCGCATCCGCGTACTGGCTCGCGGCGAAGTAGCCGGACCACTCTCGCCACTGCATCTTTCGGTTGAGCGACGCGGTCCGAGGGTGAAACGCGGTGCCGATGCTCACCGAACCTCCTCCTCATGAAGAGCGCCGGAAGCATAGACGGATCGGGCCGGCCCCGGGCCTGTTTCCTCGCGTAGAGTATCCGCGCTTTCAACGGACCCGGATCGGATCCCATTGGCGGAGCGGTACGACGCGATCGTGATCGGTGGTGGCCACAACGGCCTGGTGGCTGCGGCCTACCTCGCTCGGGCCGGCCTGAAGACGGTGGTACTCGAACGTCGCCACGTCCTGGGCGGGGCCGCGGTGACCGAGGAAATTTTCCCCGGCTTTAGGTTCAGCGTGGCCTCGTACGTGGTCAGCCTGCTCCGTCCCGAGATCATCCGGGACCTCGAGCTCCCCCGCCACGGCCTGGAGATCCTTCCTCTGGACGGGACGTTCACTCCGCTCGAGGGCGACTACCTGTGGCGGGTCAACGACCATTGGCGGACCATCCGCGAGCTGCGTCGGTGGTCGCGGATGGATGCCGAGGCCTACGAGGAGTACGGCCAGCTCATGTTCGACATGGCCCGCTTCATCAAGCCGATCCTGTCGATCGTCCCGCCCGATCCCGCCCGGATCGACCCGCGTCCCTGGTTCCCCCTGGCTCGCCTGGCCCGGCGGTTCCAGAAGCTACCCCAGCGGCACCAGGCCACCTTCATCCAGCTCATGACGATGAGTGCGGCTGACTTCCTGGACCAGTGGTTCGAGACGGACCCACTGAAGGCGACGATCGCCGCATCCGGGATCATCGGCACCTTCCAGGGGATCCGCTCCCCCGGCACGGCCTACGTGCTGCTCCACCACTACATGGGGGAGATCGACGGGGCCTTCCGGGCGTGGGGGATCCCCAAGGGCGGGACGGGGGGCGTGAGCCAGGCGATCGCTTCGGCCGCCACGAGCCAGGGGGCCGAGATCCGGACCCAAGCTCCGGTGGCTCGGATCCTCACGAAGGGCCGCAGAGCTGTCGGCGTGGCCCTTGACTCGGGCGAGGAGATCGCCGCCCGCGTCGTCCTGTCGAGCCTGGACGTCCGCCGAACCATGATCGGCCTGCTCGACGCGGGCACCCTCGATGCGGAGTTCGAAGAAGAGGTTCGCCGCTACAAGTTCAGGGGATCGTCGGGGAAGGTGAACCTGGCCCTGGATGGGTTGCCCGACTTCACTTGCCTGTCGAACGCGAAGGACCTCGAGCACCTGCGGGGGGCGATCAGTTTCTCGCCGAGCGTGGACTACATGGAGCGGGCCTACGACGACGCGAAGTACGGATCCTTCAGTGCTCGGCCATACATCGACATCGTCCTCCCGACTCTGGTCGACCCCTCGATGGCTCCGCCCGGCAAGCACGTGATGAGCTGTTTCGTGCAGTACGCGCCCTATCACCTGACGAACGGCCGGGAGTGGGACGGCGCCACGCGAGAGGCATTCGGCGACGCGGTTGTCGAGACCATCGCCGAGCGGGCGCCCACCTTCGAGAAACTGATCCTTCACCGCCAGGTCCTCACCCCCCTCGACCTGGAGCAGACCTTCGGCCTGACGGAAGGCAACATCTTCCAGGGCGAGCTGAGCCTGGAGCAGCTCTTCTTCAGCCGCCCGGTCCCGGGGTGGGCCCAGTATCGAACGCCCGTGAAAGACCTGTGGCTGTGCGGTTCGGCGACTCATCCCGGAGGGGGCCTGATGGGAGCGCCGGGACGGATCGCGGCGCTCCAGGCCATCAAGGCCGTGAGGGCGGCATGAGCGGGTCGGCACGGGAGCGGGCGGGGGGCAAGCCGTGACCGGACGGGGACCCGACGTCGTAGTGATCGGGGCCGGCCACAACGGCCTGGTGGCGGCGGCCTACCTGGCCAAGGCCGGCTTGAAAACCCTGGTCCTGGAGCGGAG
>WNGE01009356.1_pt1 | contig 10330 bp, 5 predicted proteins | sample 5400651 | NCBI WGS metagenome assembly WNGE01 (sample SAMN13153370, study PRJNA577476) | soil metagenome | isolation source: 60 cm soil or saprolite under grassland replicate 2 | place: USA:California | collected 2016-06-15
AAACTTAGACACAGATTTACGCGGATAACGCGGATCAAAAACATACTAGAAATCTTCATAGGGTTTCTTAGTCTTCCTATCCGTTCTGATCCGCGTTATCCGCGTAAATCTGTGGCTAAGTTTCTTTTCTTCACAGTTCTGCAGTGGGTGGGATTTCACTTTTTGTGCAAAGGCACCTACAGTCCGACGACTTTCGCGGTTGCGGTCAAACGGATCGGTCCCAGCAACCCCGCGGGCAGAGCTTGTACTTTGTCCATATCTTGCGCTTGAAAGCGCTCGCCATAACGCAGATTGAGCAGCCGATAATCCGGCAGGCGCCTCCCAGCCATATAGTTTAGAGCGAGATTGCCCACCACGATCCGGATTCTGTTCTCTCCACGTCGTAGCATGCTGGTCACATCGAGAGAATATGGCGGACACCAAACTGCCCCGGCGCGACGGTCATTTATATAGACAACTGCCGCCTCCCGCACCGGAGCATCGAACCAAGTCTGCATGCCCGCTTTAATGGGTTGCACCTGCACGGGCTGCCCCGTTCCTAAATCAAGCCGCACCAATAGCCCTGGTTGCAACATGCCCTCCGGCACCGACACCTCTTTCTCGTAAGTGGCCTGGCCTGAGAAATAACGTGTCTCCTCGTTCTCAGTCCACGAGCGCAGACCAGGCATCAATTCCGATTTGACATCCTGTCCAAATGAAACTCGCCAGTTGCTGCTCAGATCGAGTGGCGGCGGCAATGCCGATGGACTTGGCGCCGGTGGCGAAGGTAGTATGCGTTTCGAAAATACCAGCACGCGCGACTCGTAAGGTTCGAGATCGAGAGTTAGCGTTGTGCCGCCTTCGGTCTGCGCCGTTACGTTCGCAGCCCATATCCGGCCTGTGAATGGGTCCCACGATTCAGGTTGCAGGCCCTGCACCCGAAAGGTGGCCTTCACACTGTGTGGCATGTTTGATGTGTTCGCAAGAAAGTAAATTTCAGCATCTTTGGTTCTCCGGTGTATGAAACCTATCTCCGGAACGGCGGGTGAAAACATCACATCAGGGCGAAACAAACTCGCGAGCTTGCTGCCAAGCTGGCCATTTTCATCTTTGACCAAGTGGGCCAGGGCAGACTGACCAGCAAACAGTCGCTGAACAATCTCGCGCAGCTGAGTTTGCTCGGTCTCCGTTCCCTTTAATCCAGGCACGAGCTCAGGCAATCGGCGCGTGGCAATCAGGATCCCGCCGCTGCGGGCGAACTCTTCCAGTGTCTTCAACGTGTCCAGCGGAATGCGCTCTACGCCCGGCAGGATCACCACGCGATACTTGTCCGGTCCCAATGCCAGGACGCCTTTCTCGACACGCCCGACTTGCCTTAGCACGCCATCATCGAAAAAATCGAAGTTGTATCCGGCTTCAAGTGTGCGGGGGATAACGTCGTCACCGAGAAGTTCGCGCAGCGTCTCGATCATGTGAACGTGGCCGGCCGAGAAGTGCGCGTAAGCATCGCTGTTTGGTAAATAAAGCGCTACATCGTTCGCCGGCTGGCCCTGACGCAGAAGAAAACTCAGGCGTTGCAAGTAGACAGCTATGTCGGGCATTGCGATCCACGACGGATTTTTTTCATCAAAAACTGCGGCGGCGTAGAACCGCCAACCTGGATATTCGATGCTCTCGGGAGTGTATGGCCACCCGTGACCGATCAATTGATTAATGCCCTCCAGAAAGTGCAGATCGGCTTCTGCCTTCATGTCGAGCGGTGTAGCCCGAAACACCGGCGAGTGCAGCCAGGTCCACGTTTCGGAAGACGTTACGGGGTGACCGTACAAATGGCTTGCCGAAGAAGCCCAGCGCGCAGCCCTCAAGACCTTCCACTGGGGTCCCTCGCCCTCCGGCAAATCCACGTAGGCGTTACTGGAAAGCGCAGCCGCGGGAATTCCGTAGTCCTGCATGCGTAGGCGCGTGTGGTTCCGTTGCGACCATTGGTGTAGCGGCGTGAGGAAGCGCTCGTTGAGTAAATCCGTTAGCGTTTGCCCCCAGTCGTGCCGAATAGCTTCGGTCTTTGGTCCAATGTTGCTTACCAGTGCCGGCAGGTAAGGCTTCAGATCGTAACCGCGACGCACTTTGAATTCTTCCAGGAAGTCACTGGTCCAGTCCTGGTTGTAGACTTCCAGGCTATCGCAAAAAATTGCGTACGGGGGATGGGAATCAAAGGCCTGCATCAAGCGGTCACCCACCTTGCTCAGGTAACTCTCAGAAGCGGGGCGGCTCAGATGATCCAGTACGAAGCCTTCGCCTCCGATCGCGGGGCGCTTTACCATCATCCCGGTGCGGCTCGCGATGAAGAACATCACCTGCTGTGATCCATCAAGTCCCGCCGGTACCTGGACCACGCCGTCCTTAATGTCCGTGATTTCGCGAATGCTGTCCGGGTCTATTGCGTCGCCGCGTGGTCGCACCGCAAATGCGGCTATTAACTTCTCCCCGGCACCGATATGGGGAACCGGAACGCGCCGCGAATTACTATCAATCTTCACGCGCTCTGAACGCAGCATTCCCGATGCCTGATCGATCGGGACCTGCGGGCCGCCGAAAGGCCAACCGCTACCCAGCGTCAAGTCCATCCGCATGCCCAGTTCGCGCGCCTTCGCCGATACAAAGCGCAATGCTTCCAGGTATTCATCTGAGAGAAAAGGGAAATTTCTGATCCCCTTCGCTGGATCGTCGAGCGTCAACGGGTAAACTGGCTGTACCTCAAAACCGCCGATTCCGCCCTCCTTCATCACTCTCATCTCGCGCTCGAGCTCCGACTTGGTAACCGCTGGTCCAAACCACCACCAGCGCATCATGATCTTCGAGTCGTCCGGGGGATGCTCAAAGCCGCGCTGAAGGCCGTCGATGCCCTGCGCTCGCGTTGGTGCGAAGTGAGCGAGAGCAGCAAGAATGAAAATTAGCGAGGCGGTTAGCCCGCGACAGATTCTATCTGATGAGAACCACATAGGTTTTCCATTCGTCATCGTGTGCATTGGATGAACACGCCCCATGGTCCGAAAGCGTATCGTCACTCAAGGTGAAAGACCTCCAGCAACGAGACCACTATCGGGCTGTCGTCCGGATTGGTCAGCATGAAGTCTTTCATGTGTGCCCACCAACGCCGGCATACTTCCGTTTGCGCAATCTGCTGCCATAGCGACTCAGCAAGTCAGGCCAGATCGGATTGTGCCGCTTTTCATACTCGTCCTGGTGGCCCGGCTTCAGTGTCATCAGGAATGCTTTGCGAATCATATTGTTTGGCTAATCAACTAGGTCTTTTTCGTTCTTACGCTCCAAGGTTGCTTGAAAAGCAATACAATCCACGAACCCACACGAAATTAGGGACTAAGAAGGCACTGAATTCGAGCTATTTCGTGGCATTTGGTGTTATTTCGTGGATCATTCCTCTGGTTATTTGGCTGACGCTAGTACGCCTCAAAGTCAGGCTAGTGTTAGCTGCAAGCGAGTCACGGAAGCCGGCGCGAAGCGGTGGAGCACCCTGCCGCCGGCAGCGACCGTAACCTGCTCGTCCTTCTGTTGCACACCCTTTGGATTCGCAAAGCTGTTGTGCGCATGAATATCGCTCGCCGTCAAAACGCGTGCCTGGCCCGAAGTGACGCGCGCGCCGACAACATTTATTTCCGTTTCCCGGATGGCTTTCGCATCCGGGTTGACGGCCGTGAGCGTCAACTGCTTGCCGTTGACCGAGGCCGAACCCGCAAGTCCCCAAAACTCAGTCCGCTCGCGGTTGTTGTTAACGGTGCGCATGTAGGAGACACGCGGCGCGACAAACTCAGTGCGTACGGATTGCGCGCCGGAATGTGCAGCGTACATCTCGAAGACATCGAAGTTGGGTGTGGCAACGAACTTGTCCTCGTAAGCAATGAAGAGCGAGTGAATCGTGTTGATGAGTTGCGCGGGGTTCGCCATTGCCACTTTGTCGGAGTGGCGTTGGAATGTGTCCAGGTTCACAGCGGAGATCAAAGCGTCGCGCAGCGTGCCAGGATAGCCGTAGAGGTAACCTGCCGGCAGACTCGGATCCTGCAGATGCCACGCTCCCCACTCGTCGACCGCCAGCTTGACCTTGTGCTGCGGATCGCTCTCGCTCATTACGTTCCAATGCTGTGTCACCAAAGACTCAATCCGATCGGAACGATGGATCAACTCGTACCACTCGTCCTCTGTGTATTCGAGCGCGTTGCCCTTTCCGGTTGTGCCGCAGTAGTAATGCAAGCCCATGGTGTGGACCTTGTTGACTTGTCCCGACCCCTTCTCCACCAGTTTGGAAAGGAAGCGGCGAGTCCAGCCGACGTCAGCGCCGTTCGGCCCCGTCGCAATGAAATTAAGTTTGACTCCGTAGGTGGGTACCCAGGCGGTGAAGCGGCGAAACTCCTCGGCATACTCTTCGGGAAGCATATCTCCCCCGCAGCCCCACGACTCGTTGCCGATGCCCCAATAACTCACGTTGAAAGGCTCGCGTTCGCCGGAAGCGGCGCGCATGTCGGAAAGCGTCGTCAGCCCGGCTGGCGCGTTACAGTACTCGAGCCATTCGAGGTAGCCGCGCACGTTGAGGCTGCGTACATTGGCAGCAAAGTAAGGTTGCGCGTTGGTGAGACGGCACAACTGCATGAACTCGTTCGTCCCGAACCAGTTTGGCTCATATTTTTGTGGTCCGTCTTTCAATTGCTTGTAGGCTTCGGTCACCTTGTAGTTTGTGTCGGCCCAGAAGTTGACGCGGCGCGGGCGCTTGTCGCGCGGGCCGACGCCGTCGCGCCAGTCATACTGATCGGCGAAGCAGCCTCCCGGCCAGCGGATCACTCCCGGCTTGATTCGCCGCACGTGCTCTACCAGTGCGCGGCGGATGCCGCCGATGTTCGGCACCTTCGAGTTTTCACCAACCCAAATGCCGTCGTAGATGACGCCCCCGAGGTGCTCGACAAAATGACTGTAGACGTTCGGAGAAATTGTGCCGATTGGCTCATTGACCAGCACGTCGACCTTCGCCTCCGCGCCCTGCGCGCCGCGTCGCGCGAGCAAAGCTAGTGCGCCGGCCGCTAGCGCCCCACCCAGAAACTCTCGTCTGCTAGTTGCCATCTTATTGTCCTCACTTATGTTGCCAGCTGAATCAGTTTGTAGGTAGTGGGTCAGTCTGATGTCCGACATGCTTCAGCTTGTCGTGACGCCGCGACAAACTAAAGGAACCTCTGATCAAGTGTCCGATAGACTTTTAGTTTGTCGATCGTTCGATTCCAGTTACTTTCGTGTCATGAGGTCAGTACCACCGCGCGGTAGCGGGTGGGTCTGTCCGCAACCGTCGTTCTCGTATTGTATGGACCCACCCGCTACCGCGCGGTGGTACTGACCTCATGACACGAAAGTTAACTGAAGCCGATTACCGATTTGATCGGAGTTTCGTAAAGTTTGTCGAACACCTGCCGCGAAACTAACCCACTACCCTACAATGCGACTCACCTAGTCGCGTTTCGGGTCGACCAGGCTTTAGAAATTAAAACGATCAATATTCTCCTTATTAAAGATGAACGGTGCACCGAGTCTCACCTCATCATCCACAACTTGAATCTTTCCCAGCCTGCCCGCGCTCAACTCTTTATCACCAGGTTTCAAGCCGCCGGTGCTTAGTGCGTGTGAAGCAAAGACTGTTAGATATCCGAGATCAACGGTATTCCACAGCACGATGCTCTCCGCGACTCCTTCTTTGATATACGGCTTGCACATGTTGGGCAGTGATAGCCCAGTGACTTTCACGTCCGAGCGGCCCGATTGCTTGACGGCCTCGGCCGCGCCCGGCACTGCCGGTGCGGCAATAGCCATGATCAGCTTTACATTCGGATACACCTTGAGCACGGTCTGCGTTTCCGCGAAGGCACGATCGCGGTCGCCCTCGCTTGGCTGGATCGCCACCAGCTTCAAGTCAGGATACTTCTGTGCCAGTCGCTCTTTGATGTATTTGATCCACTCGTTTTGATTTGCCGCGCTCAGCGACGCAGTGATGATTGCAAAATCGCCCTTACTGTTCAGGATCCTTGCGGCCTCGTCAGTAAGCGTGTAGCCGATGCCCTGCGGCGTAGCCTGGTTGATGAGAAAGTCGCGCGCATCCTTTTCCCCGTCGGCGTCCCATGTGACGACCTTAATACCCTTCTCGCGGGCCTTACGCAGCACTGTTGAAATGCCGACCTTGTTCTCGACACTCACAGCAATCGCATCCACACCTCTCGTAATCCACGCTTCAACTAGTTCATTTTGTTTTGCCGGATCGAGATCGGTTGGGCCATCCCACAGCAGTTCCACGCCCAATTCCTTCGCTGCCTCGTCGGCGCCCTGCCGGCAACTGATGAAATAGGGATCGCCTTTCGCCTTCGGCATCATGGCAATCACGGGCTTGCGTCCGTTAGCGGTCGTTGGCCCTCCCGATTGATTTTGCGGAACAGCTCCGCTTCTTAACTCCTGCCGCAGCGAGCGCACAAGAAACCAGTTGCCGCCGACGATGATGATCGCAGCGGTGAGAATGACCGCACTTAGAATGGCGACTTGTGAATTCCTCACCTCTTCCTCCTCCGCGATGATATGCGGGCGCGGCTGCATCTGCGCCCGTCTCGAGAGCCGGTCCAGTAGAATCGTGGCGACCAGCAGCACACCCGTTAGAATGCCCGCCAATTCCGCAGGCTGCCCGCTCAAGCGCAATCCGTTTTGCAGGATCACAATGGCGAACAAGCCCAGCACAGTGCCTAGAATTGTGCCTCGTCCGCCAAAGATGGATGCGCCGCCGAGCACGAAGGCGGTTATTGCTATTAGTTCATAGCCAGTGCCGGCGTCCGATTTTGCCTGTCCCAGGTGGGCGACATATATGATCGCCGCGAGACTCGCGGCCAGCCCCGATAGGACATAAACGAAGGCCAATCGCCTGGCTACCGGGATGCCCGCGTAGCGCGCGCCCTCGGCGGAAAAACCGATGGCGTACAAGGTGCGTCCGAATGCAGTGCGATGCATCCACCAAGCACTGGCAGCGATAGCAGCAATCAGGATGAACAGTTGCGTCGGTATCACGCCGCCGACGTAGCCCTGTCCTAAGAATAGAAACTGCTGCGAGAAGCCGGAGTAATTTTCAACACCGCCCGTGAGTCCTTCGGCAACGCCGCGAAAGAGCGAAAACGTGCCGAGCGTGACGATCAGCGGCGGGAAATTTAGTCGCGCGATGAGCGCCGCGTTCAATGCCCCGCCAAGCGCACCGACCAGTAATGCGAGGGAGGCGGCGAGCGCCATCGGCAGATGAGCATCCCGCCACAAAGCGCCCATCACGACAGCCGCCAGGCCCATCATCGAGCCGACCGAAAGATCAATCCCGCCCGTGATAATGATTGGCGTGAGCGCCAGCGCGAGCAATCCGATCTCCACGCTCAGTCGCGTCACTTCGAACGCATTCCCCTCACTCAGGAAATTGTTTCCGGTGAGGCTGAAGATAGCGCACTCGACCAGCAGCACGACCAGCAGTACCCATTCGTTATTCGGGAACAGCCGTTCGCGCCACGGCGCTTCAGTCTTAAGCTTTTGAGCGAAGGGGATTGACTCCGCCATGATGTTCCAGACGTCCCAGGGCAGTGTCTGACACTAACGCCGCGAGAATGATCGCCCCTTGAATTGCTTTCTCCCAAAACGGATTGACGCCTGCAAAGGTCAGCGCCGTGCCGATCGTTCCCAGCAGGGCCGCGCCAATTAGAGTGCCGACCAACGTACCGCGTCCGCCAGTGATCGCCGTGCCGCCGACCACCACGGCGGCAATTGCTTTCAGTTCCAACCCAATTCCGGCGTTGCTCGGCACTGCAGAAAAGCGCACCGCGTTCAGTAATGCGGCCAGCCCAACGAGGGCGCCCATCAGCACGAAGACGCTGAAGATCACTTGCGGTGGTTCAATGCCTGCCAGGCGCGCGGCTTCAGGATCAGAGCCGACGCCGTAGATCGCGCGCCCGGCCCCCATGTTGTAGAGAATCCAGCTGAAGGCGCCGAGCAGACTCAACGCAATGGCGACAATGAACCATTGGCCCATGGTCTGGCCCAGTCCGAACCACTGAAAGTTGGCCGGCAGATCCTGTACCCACGCGCCCTCAGTGACCCAGCGTAGTCCATCACGCCAGGCCACCAGCATTGCCAGAGTCACGATGATCGAAGGCAGACGAAGCTGGCCCACAAGAAAGCCATTCACCCCACCCATCGCCGCGCCAATCACAACTATGCATGGCAGCAGCAACGGAATCGGCATGCCAGTCTTTGCCAGCCATCCGGCGGCAATACTGCAGACGGCAAACTGCGAACCGACCGAGATGTCGATCTCCCCGACCAGGATGACCATGGTCATACCGATCGCGATCAGCAGCACTGGCGCATTATTCAAAGCCAGGTCGCGCAAATTGCCGGCACTAAAAAATGAAGGCGCGACCAGACCAACCACGACTAGCAGGACAACATAAGCCAACGCCGCTGATAGTTCCCGCTTGTAACGACCCAGCTTCATCTCTTGTGTCTACCGTGTCTTTGCAGAGTGCGCTGGCGCACCGGTCTCCGTTAGTTCATGTCCCAAAGCCAGCGCTAGAATCTTCTGTTGTGTCGCTTCGCTGCGATCCAAAATCCCAGTGATCGTCCCCCCATGCATCACGGCAATGCGGTCGCTCATTCCCAGAATCTCCGGAAGTTCCGACGAGATCATCAAAATCGCGACTCCCTGTTCGGCAAGGTCAGTCATCAATGCATGAATCTCCGACTTCGCGCCGACATCGATCCCCTGCGTCGGCTCATCCAGAATTAGCACCGATGGTTTAGTAACCAGCCAGCGACTCAAAGCGACCTTTTGCTGATTACCGCCCGAGAGCGTGGCTACGGGAGCAAAGATTGCAGGCGTCTTGATGCCGAGCCGCCGCGTGTAGTCGGCGGAGATCTCTTTCTCGCGCTGGAAATTCATTGAGCCGAAGCGAGAGAGCCGATCCAATGATGCGAGCGTGATATTGGCGCTGATCGGCAGATCGAGAATGACACCATGGCGCCGGCGATCTTCCGGCAGGTAAGCGATGCCGCACTCGATAGCCTGGGCTGGGCTCTTCATCTTCACGGCACGGCCGTGCAGCAAAACCTCTCCCTCGTCTGCCGGAGTTAATCCGAAAATTGTACGCGCCAACTCCGTGCGTCCTGCACCCACCAGTCCGGCCAGGCCAACGATCTCTCCGGCGCGCACCGATAGATCCACCTTGCTTATGCCAGACCCTGAGCAGCCAAGGCCACGAAGCTCGAGCACCATCTCACCCCACTCCACAGTTTTCTTGGGAAAGACGGCCGACAGCTCACGCCCCACCATCAACTGAATTAACTCCTGACGATTCACTTCCGTCATCAGCCGCGTATCAATTGTGCGGCCGTCGCGGAGCACCGTCACGCGGTCGGCAATCACCGGCAACTCTTCCAGCCGATGCGAAATGTAAATCATGCCCACGCCCTTTGACCGAAGCTGGCGAATCACGCCGAACAAGTTCTGCGTGTCCTCCTCAGAGAGTGAGGCCGTCGGCTCATCGAGGATCAAAACTTTGGCGTCGGCACCCAAAGCGCGGCCGATCTCGACCAACTGTTGCTGTGGCATGGTCAGATCGCCCGCGAAAGCATTTGTGTCAATTTTCGCCCCGACCTGTGCGAGCAACTCGGCCGCGCGTCGGCGGCGGTCGTTCCAGTTGATGCGTCCCCACAGACCCGCTTCCTCCAGACCGAGGGCGATGTTTTCCGCCACGGTGAGCTCGGGGAAGAGTGCCGGTTGCTGATAGATTGCGATTATGCCCAGTGACTTCGCCAGGCCCGGAGAATTGTGTGTGATCGTCTGTCCGTTTAGCTCGATCTCACCGCTATCAGCGTCGACCGCGCCGGTGATAATTTTGATCAGCGTCGATTTGCCGGCGCCGTTCTCGCCGATCAACGCATGCACTTCGCCCGTATGCAACTCAAGCGAAGCGCCCTTCAGTGCCTGCACGCCGGCGTAAGACTTGGTGATGTTGTTGGCTTGGAGCAGGACAACGTCAGTCATAGTCGTCGCCTTCAAGCACAATGACGTATAACTCCCCAGGCCCGTGAACGCCGATCGCCAGTGTCAGTTCTATATCAGAGGTGCGCGACGGACCCGTGATGAAGGTCACGGTCGGGCTCAGGCCGTCCTGTCCTTTTTCATTGAGCGCCTGGAGTACTTCGGCCAATGTCTGACGGATGCGGCCGGATTCGATGATTGCGACATGCACTGGTGGCACAAGCGAAGCCAACCGATGGCGCTCGT
>WNGE01009357.1_pt1 | contig 10330 bp, 10 predicted proteins | sample 5400651 | NCBI WGS metagenome assembly WNGE01 (sample SAMN13153370, study PRJNA577476) | soil metagenome | isolation source: 60 cm soil or saprolite under grassland replicate 2 | place: USA:California | collected 2016-06-15
ATGCCGAGGCCGTGCTGCATCGCCGCACGACCTTTCCCCGAGCGCCGATGTTCGATCCCGTCGATCTGCGGCGCTTCTGGCAAGGCGGCTGGCCGACCACCGTGGTGTACTGCCAACGCACCCACAACCCACCCCAGGATGTCCAGCGCCGAGCCGCTGATCTGCTGCGCGCTGAGTGGCGCACGCTCGACAGCGCCCATCTGCCGTTTTTCACGCACCCGCGGGAGCTCGCCTCGATCATCGCCGAGCGCAGCCGCTGAATGGGGGGCTAGCCCCCCATGTCCCATGGGCGCCGTGGCATTCAGCTCGCGTGCCACACACCCAACATCCTGGGCGTCTAACGGTTTATCGCAGTCGTTCGACCGCGCCTCCGGCCACGTACTCTACCTGGCCGGTGGCGCATTCGAACCACACCCGCTGCACCCACTCCGCACCGCGCGCATTGAAGCTCACCGTTTCTTCGCGAGTCGAAACGGCCGGTGCTTCCGCGGGTCCGTTGCGGAGTGCTTCGTGGAGCACGCGACCGTCAAACGGACTACCGGGCGCGAGTCCGAGCACGTGGGTCAGTGTTGGCGCGATGTCGATGTTGCCCACCGGAGCCGTGTCTCGCCAGCCACGGCGAAAATCCGCGCCCTGGCACACCAGGGTGTTGCGTAGATCGAATGGACTGATCGTTCCGTGATCGACCGCGAGTTTGGCGTTCGTGCCCACCGCCACACCAGGCATTCCATCGGCGCCGTCGTCGGACCACGTGAGGGAAAAGACGATGTCAGGCGCCCGTGGTCCATCGATCCCCACCAGTGCCAGCGGGAATGTGTCGTCCCGTCCATCGCGGGTGAATACCGGCCCGACATAGTCGAGCTTGCGGATCTCGCTGACCGCGGACTTCTCCGACGAGTAGACAAAGACGGAGCCACCGTTTTCGGCCACCGCTCCAGTCCGGACCAGATGCGTCAGATCATGTTTCGGCTGCACCCGCCGCGTGATCGTCGACGTGCCGTGATCGGACGTCACCACAACATCGGTGGCATCGCGCAAGCCGAGTCGCTCGTACGCCGCGAGGATCGTGCCCAGGTTGTCGTCGGCATCCCGCACACTCCGCGCGGTCAACGCGGATGTGTGGCCGCGCGCGTGGCTGGTGTGATCCGGATCGGTGTGCCAGAAGACGAGCAGCATCGGCGCCGCTTCTGGGAGAAGGAACTCGGTGATGATCCGCGTGAAGTATGCGTCCCACTCGGTCGCTGGCTCGCGCCGCGGCGGCGGTGGACCGAAGCGTTGCCGCAGCGCGTCGCGCACCGGCCCTTTCTCGAGCGTGGCCGGGCTGATCACGATGTCGCCGCACTCCACGTGGCGCGGGTGCTGCAGCAGCGCACTGCCGGGCGAACCTGAGCCAACCACAACCGTCGACCCGTTGGCGCGGTGGACCCGATCCGCCAGGGTGTCGACCAGGAGGATCGGTCGGCCATCGGCGTCCGAGAGACGCTGAAGGTTGGCGGCGTCGCCGGTGTTGTACTCGATCGGTCCGTTGTCTGAGGGAAGACAGAAGCTGTTTCCTGGCACCCCGGCTCGCCCTGGTCGGCAGCCGGTCGAAATAGCCGGCGAGTTGGCCCGAGTGAGCGTCGGGTACACCGCGTGGCTGCGCTCGAACCACACCCCCTGCTGCGCAAGCCGCCACAAATTGGGCGTCGCCGACTCCGACACGTAATCCGGCCGAAGCCCATCGCAGACCATCACCAGCGCGCGCTCGGCCGTCACCGCCCGAATACCACGGACCCCTATCCTACCGGCGCGTTGACAACAGGTTTCCTGGCACTGGTCGGCGGCGACGAATTCAAGCCCGGCAACGAACACCACGACCGCTTGCTCGTAGAGCACCGCGGACCAGGTCCCGCCTACGTGGTCCCGACAGCGGCCGCCCGCCAGCGACCCGACCTGGCCGTAGGAACCGCCCAGCGCTGGTTCAAGACCCTCGGGCTGGATCTCGCTGAGCTGCCAATTCTGAAGCGCTCGGACGCCAAATCGCAGAAAAACGTGGAGCTGGCCGAGCAGGCCGGCCTCTTCTACCTGACCGGCGGCGACCCGGGCCTCGTGGTGGACGTCCTCCGCGACACCAACGTCTGGCGCGCCATAGAAGCTGCCTGGCGCCGCGGCGCTGCACTCGCCGGTTCCTCGGCCGGGGCGATGGCGCTGGGCGAGTGGACGCTCATCCGCAAGTCCTACCCCGGCCACGCCGAGCGCCGCTACAAGCCAGCGCTCGAGCTGATTCCACGACTGGCAGTCGCCCCGCACTTCGAGACCTTCGGCCACCGCTGGGTCGACTCGGTCCTGGCAGAACCACCCGCCGAAGATGTGGTGATCGCAGGCATCGATGAGCGCTCCGCCGCCCTCTGGGACGGCCACGCCTGGACCGCCTGCGGCCCCGGCCGCGTCACGGTCGTCACCACCTCCGATCGCAACGTCTACCAGCCAGGCGCACCCGTCCCGCTGCCCGCCCCCGGCCCCGCGCCAGACGACTAACTCTGCCACCCAGTCGACGCCCCATCCGGCTGACCAGCCGGAACCGTGAACTGCCGTCGCCGCGCTGCGACACCGCGGCACTCAGTAAGCCATGCTTGTCGAGAACCCACGCCGCGACTTGTGTCCGCGAAGTGACACCCGGTTTTGTCGAGCATGTGGCTCAGGTAGTTCTGGGTGGTGCCTTCGGTAATGACCAGGCGTTGCGCGATCGCGAGCACTCTGGTAGCCGCTATGGACCGCGGTGTCCCAACAGGCATCGTGCTGACGAGGGACAATGCCGACGGTCCGCATTTCGTGCCCGCCGCCTAACGGACTACTCCGTACTCCGCCGCGTCGCCTGCCATAGCAATCTCATAAGATGGCGCCCACGGCGGATCTCTCAGCGCACCGGGCGCGGGAAGGCTTGGCATTGGCGGCAGAGCGGAGCGACGGCGGCGGCGTGCGTGCATGGCAGGATCACCCGTGGGTCACCGAAGGCCGTGGGCGAATTCGGCTCGGCGTTGGTGTCACGACCCGCGCCGCCGAGGTGAGCGGAGCTTCGCGACTAGCGTTCGCCCAGGCGGTCGACGATCTCGGCTTTGACTCCATCTGGGTGCCGGACCACCCATTCTTTACAACCGACTGTTGGGCGATGCTCGCGGCCTACGCCGCGGTGACTCGCCGCGTGCGCCTCGGGCCGCTCGTGAGTTGCAACCTCTACCGCAGCGCCGTGATGACCGCGCGCCTCGCAGCGGACGTCGATCGCCTGAGCGGCGGACGGGCGGTCGTCGGAATCGGCGCTGGGTGGCTCGAGCTGGAGTTCCGTCTGATGGGAATTGCGCTCCCCGAGCCGCGCGAGCAGATGGCCGCGCTGACGCGCACGCTCACTGACCTCCCGCGTTACTGGTATGGGCCCCGCATGCAAGTCGACTTCGCGACAGGTGAGACCGCTGGCGAGGCGCTCTGGTGGCCACCGGTGCAGCGTCCGCGCCTTCCGATCCTTGTCGGCGGCAGCGGCGAGCGCATCACGCTCAGACGGGTTGCACAGCATGCGGACATGTGCAACCTGGAGGACCAATACGCCCAGACACCAGACGACGTGCGCCGCAAACTGGCGGCGCTGCGGGGCCACTGTGCGGCGGTGGGGCGCCCGTACGAATCGGTCATCAAGAGCTACTTCGTCAACGGCGTCGCGCTTGCTGCGACCACGCAAGGCGTCGCGGCGAAGATCGGCGCGTTGCCGCCCCTGATGACCGGCGCCTCACAGCGCTACATGTGCACCCCCGCCGAGTTCGTGGAGCGCGTCCATCCGATCCTGGCCGAGGGGATCGACTACGTCATCGTGAACCTGACCGGCTTTGAAGACATCGAGACGCTCGAACTGCTCGCGGCCCATGTACTGCCAGCCCTACAGGTGGCGGCGGCTGCCTGAGCCTGCAGCTAGCCGACCGATCCATCACGTGGACACACCCCATCCAGCAAGCAGTGCCCATCGGGATCGTCATCGGCGGCCACCAGTCGGCGGCCCTCGGCACAGTGCGCATCGAGCCGTTCAGGATCCGCACACGTGGCGAGATGCCACGATAGCGGTCGTGAAGGTCGGGATGGGTCCATTTTGCCCTTACCGTCAGTCCGCACCACGACCCGCCAGCGCAGTCGACTCGGCGCCGAAGGATCGCCCGGTGTGGTCATACTGGCGTGGGCGCCTGCGGCACGTTGCCGTTGACGCCACCGGATGTCGTATTCGCTGGTGGAAGGTTGAAGAAGCCTTGCAGCAGCTCGAGCGGCAGCGGGAACACGATCGTCGAGTTCTTTTCAGCGGCGATCTCGGTCAGCGTCTGCAGGTACCGCAGCTGCAGGGTCGCGGGCTGACTGCCGATGACCTGAGCGGCGTTGGCGAGCTGTTGGCTGGCACTGAACTCACCCTCGGCATGGATAACCTTGGCCCGCTTCTCGCGCTCGGCCTCGGCTTGACGAGCCATGGCGCGCTGCATCGATTGGGGCAGCTCGAGATCGCGGACCTCGACACTGGTGACCTTGACGCCCCAAGCGCTGGTCTGGGTGTCGATGACCTGCTGAAGCTCAGAATTGATCTTGTCCCGCTCGGACAGCAGGTGGTCGAGGTCCGATTGGCCAAGAATGCTTCTCAACGTGGTCTGGCCAATCAGGGACGTAGCGCGGATGTAGTCGAGGACCTTGACGACCGCGTCTTCGGGATCCACGACGCGGAAGTAGACCACCGCATTTACTTTGACCGTGACGTTGTCGCGGGTGATCGCCTCCTGAGCGGGAACTTCGAGGGTCACGATGCGCAGGTCTACTTTGCGCATACGCTCGACGCCTGGGATGAGAAAGAACAGGCCCGGCCCGCGTGCCCCGACGAGGCGGCCCAGGCGGAAGATGACCCCGCGCTCATACTCCTGAACGATTTTTATGGTCGAGCTCAGCACCAAGAACCCGAGCACCAGGATGGCGACTAGAACAATAGCGATGGTTGGCATATCGAGCACAATCCTCTTCTCCTGCGTGGAAACAAAAACCGGCCACAGCCGTCGCGGCCCAGCCGGTTTCGCAATTGACTCCACCCGACGTATGAGCGAGCCAGAGTGGCCGCGTCGGGCTTCACAGTGTCTGAGTTGCGCTCAGTGTGCCACGGTCAGCAGCGCGAGTCATGACATTTCGTCATCTCCGCGCCGACGCCGTTGCCACTTCGCTGAAGCGCCACGCGCCAGAACGTTGACGGTACTGTCCTCGATGCACAGCGCGTGTGCATACAGCGACCGGATCTCGCGGCGACGTGGCGGTAGGATCGTGTTCGCTCGATCGCCGCGGCGATCTGCTCGTCGAGGAGTTGCTGCACCTGGTGGAGCTGCGAACGCAACAGCGCGGCGGCCTCCCCAGATGTCGTGTGCACGCTCGCGCCGTCACGGGCATACCCGCCGACAGCTGGCATGCCTCCTCGTTGACCGCCGCAAGCCGGGTGTCATGATTTTTTGTCATCTCGCCAACGTTCTCGCGCTTGCCGGCTGAGGCGCTGCTCGTGTGATCGCCGCGGCGGGGTTCTGACAAACCAGCCCGACAGATTTATACTTTTGTAACGCGCTTCCATAGTCAGCAGATCTTACGCACGGCATGAAAGCTCGGGCGACACATTGGCCACCCCGCGGCCCGGCCAGGGTGCTTGTGGTGCTCGACAGGCCGGTGATTCTCGAGCTGATCAAGATGACGCTCAACCACGGCGTGTATGTGATTCGAGCGGCCACGACTGCCAGCGAGGTTGCCACTGCTCTTGCCGACTGGCAGCCGCACCTCGCGATGGTCGACATGGATCTGGACGGCGCACAGATCATGGGATTGCTACAGGCGAAACCCGTGGGCGGTATCCGCCTGCCCACGATCGCTCTTACACGGCGTGGTGATCTGAAAACCAAGCTTGCTGCTTTTGAGGCAGGCGTGGACGATATCTTGACCGTGCCCTTTGCTCCCGAGGAGCTACTCGCGCGGGTGATCGCGCTCGTGCGACGCGCCTATCGGGATGCAGTGACCTTTACGCCGGTCATCAAGCTCGGCGAGCTCGAGATCGACATCCTCAACCGCGCCGTGCGGGCGGGTAGCTCACAGCTGCACCTGACGTCACTGGAGCAGAGCTTGCTGTATCTGCTAGCGGCCAATGCTGGCCGAGTTGTCACCCGCGAGGAGATCCTGGACACGCTGTGGGGCGTGGATTACGTGGCAGAGAGCAACGTGGTTGATCGCCAGATTCGGCAACCTGCGAGCGCGCCTGCAGAACGATTGGCGGCAGCCGCGGTTCATCGCCACGGTGCCCGGCCGCGGCTATCGGTTCCTGCCCACGTTCAGCGAGAGTGGAACGGTGGGCCAAACGTCCTGACCAGGACGGACCGCGCTTCTGATCAGCCTAGCCGCGCTGCTCCCACACGACGCTCGGAAAGCCGACCGCCATCGGGCCAGGTGGGGTGGTCCGCGTGGCGCCCCCCGGCGATTCGAACCCGAGAATGCGCCGTGCCAGCTGCCCGCCAGCATTGAGCTGCTCGAGGGCAGCCTCGATATGCGGGCCGGTCACCGCTGGCGGTGGTCCACCAGCCGCCAAAGCGGCGATCGATGCGGCCTTCGACGCGGGGAGATCGATCGGGCCGAGTGGCATCGCCGCATCGGCGCGATCATTGGGCCGGCGTACCTCGCAGCTTCGGCCTCGAGTACGTCCCGCCGTCGGCGAGGTCGCGGTTTGTGCGCCACCTGCTCGAGTTCACCGTAGCCCCTGGCGGGCGGTTGATCGTGGGTCCACATAGCGAGCCCGCAGTCCCGCACAGCTCGAAGCGCTGGTCGCGTCGTGGGGTTTTCCGATCGCGGGTCGCATCGAGGTGCCGCACACGGAGGACAACGCGTCGTGCGCCGCGCCCTCTGGATTGATAACCCCGCTGCCTAGCAACCCTCACGCTCCCGCACGTGCGGTCTGTGCATGAGGCGTCAACGCGCCTTGTTATCCTTCTCGTGGCAGCCGTCGTGGGAGGTGAGGCCGAATGACCGCCTCGTTGAGTCGCCCCAGCATGGGTACCGTCAGCCCACGGAAACTCGCGTATCTGGACGAGCATATCCAGCGGCACATCGCGTCCGGCAGGCCGACGGGAGCGCTCGCCGTCGTCTACCACAAGGAGCAGATTGTCCACTGGAGCGCGCAGGGCCTCAGGGATCGCGAACGCGCCAAGCCCATCACCGACGACACGATCTTCCGTATCTACTCGATGACGAAGCCGATCGCCTCGGTGGCGCTGATGCAGCTCTACGAGCGCGGCCTGGTCCAGCTCGACGACCCGGTCCACCGCTACATCCCCTCGTGGGAGCGGCTGCGGGTCTACCAGTCCGGCAGCTTCCCGGAGCTCCAGACGACGCCGTGCGAGCGCCCGATGACGGTGCGCGATCTCCTGTCCCACCAGTCTGGCCTGACATACGGCTACGCACCGGTTCCAGGCCCGCAACCTGGGCACTCGCGGGGAACGACCGCCGTGGCAGAAGCGTACCGACGGGTGGGGATCGCCCGGATGGACAAGTCCCTCCAACACATGATCGATGCCCTCGCGGAGCTACCCCTGGAGTTCTCACCCGGAGCAGCCTGGAACTACTCGGTCTCGACGGACGTCGTCGGCTACCTCGTGGAGGTCATCTCCGGTCAGCGGTTCGACCGCTATCTCCAGGAACGGATCTTCGAGCCGCTCGGGATGCACGATACCGGCTTCTGGGTGCGCCCAGACCAGGCCGATCGGCTGGCGACCAACTACGCCTCCTCGGCGACTGGCGACATCGAGGTCTTCGACGACGCGGCCACCAGCCAGTTCCTGCGGGAGCCGACGTTCCTCTCGGGCGGCGGCGGGCTCGTCTCGACGGCAGGCGACTTCCTGCGGTTCGCTCGGATGCTGCTCGGCAACGGTCGGCTTGACGGCGAGCGGATCATCGGGCGCAAGACCCTGGAGCTGATGACGAAGAACCACCTCGCGGGGAACCGCTCCATGGCTGAGGCCGTAGCCTTCGGCCCGCCCGATCCGGCGTACGCCGGCAGCGGGTTCGGACTCGGGTTCGCGGTCAGGCTGGACACCGCAGACAGCCAGGTCTCCGGTACTCCCGGTCACTACTATTGGTCTGGCGCCGCGGGCACGTGCTTCTGGATCGACCCTGTCGAGGAGCTGGCCGTGGTTTTCATGACGCAGTACCTGGCGTGGTCGCCGGGGCCGCGCTTGAACATCGCCCGCGAGCTGCGAGCGATCGTCTACGGCGCGCTGGAGTAGGTGCCTGGCGTGCTCGTCGGCCGAGTCGGGTACCCGTGCCTCTGGCACACATTTCCGACACTTGTGACGACGTCGAGCAAGGTCTTCGGATGCTGCTTAACCACTCTCAGGAGTGCAATGGCGAAGCGGCTCGGTTCGCAAACGCGTAAGCCATGGTCGCGCCACCTGCTACCCGGCTCCTGGCACACCTGAGGTCCGGCAGCCTTGACCCGAGCTGGACCATCCGGACCCGGTCAGTTGCGAATCGAAAAGCCCAGGCTCCGCAGCCCGCGCACGCCGGCCTCAGTCATGTCCCAGGTCTCGCATTCGGGATAAGCGCCATCGGGCCACAGGCCCTGTACCAATGACTGCATCGCCGCATCCGAGCGGGGCCCACAACCACCAGCAATCCTGTTCTGCGCGTCCTGCGTCGTGCCAGATCGCGACGCGCTGCTCCGCTACACCGCGATCGAAGCGGTATGTAACAGGAGCACTGCCGCCATACGTGGTAGGCAGCATCATGAACATGGTCTGATAGCGAACAACCTGCTCTTGGCGCAGAGCGCCGAAGACTTGCAGCCACGGTCCCGTATGCGGCTGCCATGTCCACACTTGCGTGAACACGAGCGCGGAAAAGGACCGCGTGTACGGCTGCCAGCGCTGCTCAACCTCACGCGGGCTTCTGTCCAGCACATAGACTGGCGGATCGGCTCGCAAAGTGCGGTCAATTGCGACGCCCCAGTAATAGACTGCCTGGTTCTCGATCAGGAGAACTAGCACCTGTGGAGGGGCTGCCGGGAACGGTTCCCCGCATTCAGGTCGGCCGGCAAATGGTCCGCTTACGAGCTCCCCGAGTTGCTCAAGCGGCAACGGGTGATCCTGAGCCGAGTAGGCCGCCAGCATGTCAGCTGGCCCGTCTAGCGAATACCACTCTGCGACTGAAGCGGGGAAGCGCACGCCACTCATACGCTCACCCTCTGCCAACCCGCCACGCCGCGCATCCGAGAACTCCGCTACGCGGCCGAATAGGTCGAGGGTTTGCTGGTGAAACAACACGTGTACGTTTGCGCCAGCATATTCCGGAACAGCACGCCCGAGCGACGCCGAGGAGTACGGCCTCAAACATCATGCCGCCCGGCCCCCTGGCCACGATCCCGCACCACCCGCCGGATGGCCAGCACGCTGCCTCCCAGGTGTTCTCAGAAGGGTCCGGGTCCGGGCGGCACGACTCGAACGTGCACGAGCGTCAACACGACTCGACCGCTCTTGCCTTCCTGAGCTACGACGACTTAGCGAGACGTGCCGGCGGCAGGGCTCGAACCTGCACTGAGCGTGATGCTCACCACGGTCTGAGCGTGGCGCGCCTACCTGCTTCCGCCACGCCGGCAAGAATGAAGGCCGTCTGCTCTGGCCAATAGAGCTACGGAGGCTTTTACGATGACGGTCGGTGACAGAGGAATCGGACCTCTCGTGCTCGAACCGGGCGCCCGTTTTACGGACGGGCCGCGGGACCACCCGCATGTCACCGGACTCAAGTGTTAGGAAAAGTGCCAACGGAGAGACTCGAACTCCCACGTACACAGGCTCTCGACCTGCTGTGTTTACCACTTTCGCCACGCCGGCAACGTTGGGTCCGCACGCGCGGACCCTCCGAAGTTATTCGCGGAAGTAGTCGTTGCGGGTGGCGCCGTCAAAACCGACCGCCCCGCATGCAGCACCGCTCTCCGATGTAGAACATGCCGCCCTCGGTGCCGAGGACCAGGAAGCGATCGAGGCGCTGCCAGTCGCTCAGATTCCAGGCGAATCCGCCGGCGCTGTTAGGGACCTGGTTCGAGCCGAGAATCTGCTCATGCTGTGGGGTCGCGCGGGTCTGGACCCGGCGGAGTACGTGTGCAACTCGCGTCATGTTGTCGATGGACACCTCCTTTCGCGTGGCGTGGTTGTGAGATGGCGGGATTGGGCAAGGGGCTGCCGATTGGTCCACTCCTTGGAGCAGCGGACCCGCGGGCGGTTTTTACGAACGCGACGGAGACGGGTCCAGGAGCGGCGGGCTTCGA
>WNGE01012413.1_pt1 | contig 10330 bp, 12 predicted proteins | sample 5400651 | NCBI WGS metagenome assembly WNGE01 (sample SAMN13153370, study PRJNA577476) | soil metagenome | isolation source: 60 cm soil or saprolite under grassland replicate 2 | place: USA:California | collected 2016-06-15
ACGGTTCAATTAAAACCGCATCCTCAAAGGAGAGAGAATCAGGCAAGAGAAACAGGTTATACTCAAGCCTGGCATCTTGAACTAACACATATTGAGAAAAACCGCCAGCCCTCACGGAGGCAGAGGGATCAGCAGTACGAAGACGCGTCATCGGATTCACAAACACGCGTGTCCCTTTTTCGACACACGTGACATTTTCCCCGGTTTCATAGACATACCCAACCATCTCATGTCCAAACTCTGAATTCGGGAGAAAGCCAACGGTTCTCCCACCGTACAAGTAGCCGGTCACATCCGTTCCGCAAATCCCTCCACGAACATTGCGTACAATAACATCATCAGGACCACACACAGGCATGGCTCGTTCCTGGACTTCTACCGTTTTCGTGTCTTTGTAAATGACTGCTTTCATCGATGTGTCTCCTTTGTGGAAGTTGTTTTTTGAGGGGAAATCACCCCCCGGACTTGCAACATGGACAACGTCAGGCATCACTACCGTGTGGATTCTGTCTCTAGCTGTCACATCCGTCTCTTTTGATTATACTGTCATAAGTGACAAAAGTCAATAGAAGAAAAGTGTAAAATGAACGACACACGATCTGCTCAGCACGACGAAAAGCAGCCCTTGCGTTCGCGCACACGCAAGAAACGGCTGACGCAAGCCACCATTGAAGAAACCGCTTTGGGCGCACTACGACGTACCATAGAACTGTATCTGAGGAAGAACATCCCGCTCGATGTGGCTTCAGATTGAGTTCCTCAGACCTTCTCTCGCGTTCCGATGTTCGCAGTGATCCCGGTCCTCGCTCAGTCGCGCTCAATGATGGGCAAGATCAGATACGAGGGGTGCGCGGCATCATGGGAGATCCGGTTGACAGCTTGCACGAAATCCTTCTCCGTCTCCGTCTCAATCGTTCCGCCCGTGTTGGTATTGCGATCAAAACGCGGAAAGTTGGAGCTAGAAACCTCCAGGCGGATGCGGTGCCCCGCTTTGAACAGGTTGGAGGTCGCCCACAGATCCAGGCGCAGTTCGTAGATCTGCTCCGGCTCCAGCAGTTTCGGCTCAGTGAACGATTCGCGGTAGCGGGCGCGCAGAATCCCATCGGTGAGGATCTCCGCACGACCATCGGGATACACATCCACCAGTTTGCCGGTGAAGTCGGTATCGCGGGCTGAGGAGGAGTCGCCCAGGGCTGCTGGACGATCCAATTAACGGTATCCACGCCATCGTTGGCTTCGTCGAACGGCGGAGAGAATTCGCCCTCGGAGGCAAAACGTCCCCGGCAATCCTGCAAAACAACCACATACCCCTTCTGAACGGCTCGTAACGCCGTGCCTGCAAGCGCCGCGAGCATGCCCGGCAGTTCCTTGTTATAAGGGAGGCGTGAGAGGAGCACCGGGAACCGCCCCTCCTGGGCGGGACGATAGATGTCGGTGGCAAGGTTCACGCCGTCGCGCATGGGAACCATCACGGTTTTTTCAATCACAATGTTCATCATTGTACTCCTGTTCTCACCATAGAAGTGGTCCTTTCCTACTCATTTCATACCAACCGGGAGAAAAGAGCAGCCACTCCATCGTGTCTGCCCTCCGCACGATACCGGTAGGTCTTTCTCTCCGCTAAAAAGCCACGGGCAAGGCGGTCAAACTCCGTGAGTTCAGAGCGAAGTTCCAGGTGATGCTCTCACGAGGGACGGAGAGGCGCAGGTTGGGCATGCGCTTGAGCAGGGTGGTAAAGGCGATGTCGCCTTCCAGGCGGGCCAGCGGCGCACCCAAACACATATGGATGCCATGTCCGAAGGCCAGATGGCGCTCCAGCGTGCGCGCAATCTCCAGTTCTTCTGGCTGGGTAAACTGGCGCTCATCGTGATTCGCCGAGAGCAGGATGGGAAAGACCACGTCCCCTTTCTTAATGTGCTGCCCGGCGAACTCCATATCTTCGGTGGCGTAGCGCGGTCCCGCGATGGTGGCCGGCCCGTTGAAGCGCAGCAGTTCTTCGACTGCCGCAGGCATCAGGCTGGGGTCCGCTTTGAGCTGCTCCAATTGAGCGGGATGATCCAGCAACATTAAGGTGCCGGTGGCGAGCAGGTTCGAGGTCGTCTCATGACCGGCAAAGATCAGCAGCGTAATCATCGAGATCATTTCCGTTTCGCTGAGTCGATCTCCTTCCTCTTCAATGGCGATCAACTGGCTGATCAAATCATCGGCGGGATGCTGGCGTTTGTCGGCCACCAGGCGCGCGGTGTATTCCCCAAAGGCGCGCATGTGAGCCACGACCCCCGGATTGCGCGCTCCCACACCCTGCCCGATCGCCAGCGCCTCCGACCAGACGCGGATCTGGTCCCGGTCGGCGCGAGGCACCCCCAGCATCTCGGAAATGACATTGATGGGCAGGGGAAAGGCATAGTCCGCGACAAGCTCCATCTGGCCCTGCGCCTGCACGCGGTCGAGCAGCTCGTCGGCGATCTCCTGCACCTGCGGGCGTAAGCCTTCGATATACCGGGGCGTGAAGGCTTTGGACACCAGCATGCGTAAGCGTCGATGGTCGGGATCATCGACCGTGAGCATCGTTTTAGAGGTAAAGAAGGTGGGCGTATCGGCGGTCTCGGGTCTGTTTCGCCCCAGAAGGCCGTCGACTCCGATGGAGCTGGGGTCCACGGTAAAGTGGGCATGATCTTTGAGCACCTGCACTGCCTCTTCCATGCGCGTCACCATCCAGATCTGGCGATCCATTCCCGCAAGAGGGAACGGGAGAGGCCTGACAGCGCCTGTGGATCGTATCTGCGCCAACAACGCAAAGGGGTTCGCAACAATTTCAGGGTCATCACCGCTGAACAGGCTGAATATCGCTTTATCTGATACCGTCTGATTCGGGTTATTCATAACGATCTTCCTTTCGTTCGTGTACTTCTTTTTCTCTTTCTGCGAGGCGCCCCGCCCCCCAAAGAAAAAGGGGCAAAACGAGTGGCAAGGGCGCCTCTGGCGCCCTGCCAACCCGCCGTTCTTTTTTCTGGGGTGGGGTGGGGCGCCCTGAGCCAAAGTTGACCCTCAGAACGCAATCGAGTATGACAGGTTTTCCTTCAATCACATCACACGTCACATCAGCTTCGTTATCCAGGCTTCAGCCTGGATAACTTCGGCTTGTTGTGGAAAGACTTTGGACAGCAGGACGCGCTGGACTTCTTCATCACTATCAACACAGCAATCGGCTAAGACGGTCAACTGATAATCCTTATCAGCTGCTTCCCGCAGGGTGGATAAAACGACCCCGCTGGTCGCGATGCCACAGAGCACCAGGTGTGAAATGTCCTGTGCGCGTAACACCACGTCTAAATCACTCCCGCTAAACGCACTGACCCGACGTTTCGTGACCACGATATCCGTAGGCTGGGGAGCAATGGCCGGATGAATCTCCATGGAGGTCACCGGTGCTGACGAGGAAGATTGCCGCTGCTTGACGGCAGCGAAGACCTGATTCCTCGGACTGATCTCAGGATAGCCCGGGCGAAAGCCCACCGTCACATAGATCACGGGAATTGATGCGGCACGGGCAGCATCAAGAGCTGTGTGTATGGATGTGAAAAAGTCACCTCCCTGGACATACCGTGTGACAATTCCTACCTGCATATCCATCACTAAGAGGGCCATGTTTGCATGCGTCTCCGACAATGTTTTTCCTTTCTGTTCGTCTTCTGGCAGGAGTGATCCTCACCCGAATTTATGGAGACTCGAAACATTAGGGTGAACACATCACTTGTTCGTACTCAAGTGGACTCATGTAGTGTAAGGTAGAGTGTCTTCTTGTGCGATTATAGAAGCACTCGATGAATTCAAAGGTCATGCTTCTCGCTTGCGCTTGTGTCTGGAGATATTCTCCCTCAATGCATTCCCCTTTGAAACTATGAAAAAAGCTTTCCATTGCCGCATTATCGTAACAATCAGCAGTACGGCTCATGCTTGACTGCATACCTTCTTGCTCTAAAAGGTGTTGATAGCTCTCGCTCGTGTAGGTGCTCCCACGATCAGAGTGATGGAGTAACCCGGGATGTTTCCGGCGACGAGCCAGTGCCATATGCAGAGCCTGGACCCCCAGGGTAGCATCCTGGATGGCTGCCATCGGCCATCCTACCACCATGCGCGAGAACAGATCAAGCACAACAGCCAGGTACAGCCACCCGATCGCGCGTCCAAAGGTAGGTCGTATCGACTACCCATTTGCGGTTGGGCTCATCCGCGCTGAAGTCGCGCTGAAGCAAGTTGGGGGCCAGCCTTTCGCATCTGGCTCACTATGTGTGGTGATCGCGCGATGCCGTGGACGTTTGGCCACCAGTCCTTGTTCCCGCATCAGACGAGCCACCCGCTTACGCGCACAATGTAGGCCCTGTGCTCGCAGTTCGGCATGCACACGTGGGCTGCCATACACACAGCGATTGTTCTCAAATGCCCTCTTCACCTGTTCAGCGAGCAGTGCATCTTCGAGGGCTTTGGCTGGCTGGGTGCCCGTTTGCACCAGGCGTAGTATCCGCTCACCGACACCTCCAGCACCCGGCACATGGTCGTCATCGGATACTCCTTGCCGATACTCAGCCATGAATTGATACTTCATGGCTGGGGACGCGAGAAGATGCTGATGGCTTCGGACAGAATCTCAATTTTTCGTGAGAACTGTTGCATGCACGGATCTTTCCTGACAGGCCATTGCATATGTCAATGCATTTTGCTCCAGAAATTTTCTCGCCACTGACCTGGTATGCCTCATTTCGCTTCGCTCAAGAGAAGGCTCCACAGGTTGCTTCAGTGCTCTTTGTATTAGCTCATGAAGAGGAGAGATTCTATATAAAGTTTTTTTAGTATGTCACGCTCCTGCTTCACTACTTCCAATTCACGCTTCAGACGACGGATTTCTTCGCGCTTTCGCGGTTTGATGCCCACTGCCTGGAAAGGCTTCGGACCCGTGCTCGCCGAGCTCCTTGCGCCATGATGGATGGAGGTGTCGGAGATACCCAGCTGAGCTCAGCCACGTGCGCGATCGGCTTCCCACTGGTTTGAGCCAGTCGCACCGCTTCACGCGGTATCACTCTGGCGTATAGGTTTTTTGCACTTTTTGCATGGCCCTGTTCTCCTTCTGAAAAGAGTATATCCTAAGCTTTCCCTCTTCCACAAATCCGGGGCAGGATCAGCTCCGCATGCACCATCCTGATCGTTCCCCCAAATCCGAGCCGTCGTAACGACTCGGCGGTCGTGAGACCGGCAGCACCGGCACCGAGGATCACGATCCTGTTGAGATTCCTCATCTGCTATTTCCTTTGCTTGTGTGCTCACTTCTTGCGGGAAGAAGATGAGCATGTTCTTCAGTATTCAAGCAGTGGAGAGGCGCGGCACCGGTCACCAGGGCGACCGATTGCTCAAAACGCATCTCTTCTTGCTCCTTCTCTAGATGGGACTTCAGGCGGAGAACCCTGCGGAGGTCCATCTCTCAACCATCGGCATCTCAAGACATCGACAAAGCGTGTCTACTGTCTCTAGTTGACACCTGTGTCTCTTTGGATTATACTGTCATAAATGACAAAAGTCAATAGGAGAAAAATGTAAATTGAACGACACACGATCTACTCAGCACGACGAAAAGCAGCCGATGAGTTTGCGCGAACGCAAGAAACGCCTGGCGCAAGCCACCATTGAAGAGACCGCTCTGCGCCTGTTTCAGCAGCAGGGCTACGAGCAGACCTCCATCCAGGATATTGCGAATGCGGTGATGATGTCCTCGCGCACCTTTTTTCGCTACTTTGCCTCCAAAGAGGACGTGCTCTTGGAGCCCATGCACCCACGGGATGCGCAACGAGATTGCGATCATGAAATTTTTCCCAAACAATTCCCAACAAGGATGATTTGCCCCTCTTTCAACCTCGCTTCCTGCGACACTCAGAAACTCAAGGTTTGGAAAGATCCGTGAGCAAGAAAGCGCACACACCACGTAGCTACCTGTTGGGGAGATGCCATCATCCCGCTCTCCAACCACCAAGTCAACATTCCCACAAACCAGTTCGCCACGCACGGAATCATCACCTCCTCCGGCATCATATTCCCATCACCTTTTTTCCGCGAGACTCCCTGATGCGATCTCTGTGAGCGCTGGTACAACACCTCGGCCACGTAGGTGCGCATCTGTATGGTAAACCAGGAACTCCCCTGCTTACCAAGCATCGTCTGGTACAGTTTTGCGTGCTTGGCGAAGTGTTCAAAGAACGCTACCCAGGCAGCCAGTGCGCGCTGCCTCTCCGGCGAAACTTCCCGTTCGGTTTCAGCGTCAGGTGCCCCCGCCATCCAGTTAAGTGCTTTCAAGTGCTCCTGACCAAGCTCGCTGATCACCTGATCAACCGCTTCCTCAAAGATACTGGTCACCAGAGCATATTTGTCAGGGTAGTGGCGATAGAACGTTGACCGGTTGACCATCGCTCGCTCGGCAATATCTCCCACGGTGACGGCGTCAAAGCCTTTCTCTGCGATCAAGTCGATCAGCGTCTTCCGCAAAAGATCGTGCGTTCGTCTGACCCGTAAATCGGTGCGTTCGTGCGTCAATTTTCCTCCTTTGTTGCATATGCAACATCCTCGTACAGATGTTTCTTGAAGCTGGCCAGAGCTTCGGCTACACTTTCTTTTGGCGATAGTATACCACTTATCTCACAATATGTTGCAAAAAGGAGACAAAAAAGCATGATGACACAGATGACGATGAGCGATTTGCTCTCGCAAGAAACCAAGCGTCACCCCTCGGCATTCTCTGCACGACTCCGCAAACAAGGATCACTCGTCTCTTTCACTGACGATGTTCTCAGCATGGGGAAAGCCTGGATCGTCACGACCTATGACGATGCCATTACTCTTCTGAAAGACCCGCGTTTCATCAAAGGGAAGCCGTCGCCGCTCTCGGGTGAGCAGGGTCCTTTCGAGCCGTGCCCTGAAACATCCAGCCGGTTACTTACCTGGAGGCGGGATATGCTCAACACCAACCCACCCGATCATACCCGTTTGCGTCATCTGGTCTCAAAAGCCTTCACGCCGCGGATGATCGAGCAACTCCGTCCGCGCATCCAGCAGATCACTGATGACCTTCTGGATGCCGCCCAGGACCAGGGGCAGATGGATCTCATTGCGGATTTTGCCCTTCCGTTGCCCATGACCGTCATTTCGGAAATACTGGGGATTCCCCTGGCAGATCGAGAGCCTTTTCGCACCTGGACACAAACGCTCCTGACGGCTGTCGGGAATCCTGAGATAGAAGGAGCGGCCATTGCTACTCAAGAGGCATTTGTGCATTACATCCAAACACTGCTGACGGAGAAGCGCGTGCATCCTGACAGCAGTTTGACCAGTAACCTGGTTCAAGCCGAGGAGCAGGGAGATCGGCTCAGCGAGATCGAACTTATCTCGATGATCTGGCTGCTCATTGTGGCTGGACATGAGACAACCGTCAATCTCATTGGCACTGGTGTGCTGGAACTGCTCGAACATCCTGAACAGTTGCTCCTGCTCCGGCGCGATGCTTCCTTGCTTCCTTCCGCCATCGAGGAACTGTTGCGCTCCGTTAACCCGGTGATGTACATCAGCCGGTATGCTTCGGAGGATGTTCCCCTGCATGGCCAGGTGATCCACAAGGGTGAGCTGGTGATGGTTGCCCTGATCGGAGCGAATAGTGATCCACACCAGTTTCCTCATCCTGACAGGCTCGATATCACGCGTGAAGAGCGACAGCATCTGGCCTTTGGCAAAGGGATTCATATCTGCCTGGGAGTCCCATTGGCGTGCCTGGAGGGACAAATCGCCATTGGAACCTTACTGCGCCGCCTGCCTCACCTACGTCTGGCGTGCGAACCTGAACATCTCATCTGGACCCGCGCCTTCGGTTTGCGCGGAGTCATGAGCCTGCCAGTTCTGTTCTAGGCAACGCGCATCTGTGCTTCTCGAGAAAAGAACGGTAGGGCTTCTCCTTTCCTGCGAAAGTGAGATGTTCTTGTCCTCATCTACAACACCTCTGAAGAAAAAAGGTTCAAAGGAAACATCATGAACGAACATACCCTGTGGCTGTTGCGTGATACGCGCAGAGCCAGAAAGCAAGGCGCACCCGCGATCATGCAGCGGCAGCGCACCCGCTTCACCGAGATGGTCACCTTCGCACGCACCCACTCGCTCTACTACCGCGAACTGTACCAGGATCTCCCTGGAAAGGTTGAGGACCCCAGACTGCTCCCGGTCGTCAGGAAGCAAGAACTGATGACCCGCTTTGACGATTGGGTCACCGACCGCCATGTGACAATCGAGCAGGTGCGTGCGTTCGTCAACAACCCCGACCTGATCGGCGAGCGCTACCTTGGCAAGTACCTCCTGGCCACCACCTCGGGGACCACGGGAAATCGGGGCATCTTCCTCATGGACGACCGGGCCATTGCCGTGAATCTCTCCCTCACTTTACCCATGATGAGTCGTTGGCTCGGTGTCAGTGATGTGATCAGGCTCCTTGCCGGAGGCGGGCGTATGGCCGTGGTGGTCGCGACCGGTGGCCACTTCCTTGTCGCCGCCGGCGCAACCCGCATCCGCAAGGCCAATCCCTTGTTGCGCTCCGCGCGAAACACTAGCGGCCAGCGAGTACAACCGGCTTGCCAGACTGTTCCATGCCAAAGTCCGCGATGTCTACGGTGCTACCGAATGCCCCTTTCTCAGCTCGAAATGTGCACACGGATGGTATCATGCGAACCTCGACTGGGTGGTGATCGAGCCGGTGGACGCGAACTATCAGTCTCTCCCACCGGGCGAGTGGTCGCACACAGTCCTGATTTCCAACCTCGCCAATCGAGTGCAGCCGATTCTGCGCTACGATCTGGGCGACAGCATCCTGGTGCGCCCCGACCCTTGCCCGTGTGGTAGCCCCTTGCCTGCGATTCGCGTCCAGGGCCGCGCTGCTGACGTGCTCACCTTCCCCACGGAACGCGGCAAACAGGTCACCATCGCGCCGCTGGCGTTCGCGACGCTGGTGGATCGGACGCCGGGAATCGAGTTGTTCCAGATCGTGCAGACCACCCCTACCAATCTCCGAGTCCGCCTGAAAACGGCGACTGGTTCCGATTCGGACCGGGTATGGCAGGCGGTCCGTGCCGAGATGGCACACCTGCTCGCCTCCTATCAACTCGGCCACGTCACCCTCGAACGTGCGGAAGAAGCACCAGAGCAATCCCCCGGCGGCAAGTACCGCAGGGTTCTCCCGCTGAACTGAGGAGTTGATGTGCATCTTGCGGCAATGGTGGTACCAGATTCGTTCAACGCTTGGAGACGCAGAACTGCATGTGGAACCATCATACCCCGAGATAACAGGAGATCACATGAGCATGCTCACCCAAAACGCATCGGTCACCATCCAGACTTCTCCAGAGTCGGTTTCCGCCGTGCCTCTCTGGTTTGGCGAAGCGACTGTGATCGCGCACTATCTTCGCCACGAGGACGTGCTTTCGGATATTACGGAGCGCGTGCGCTTCGCCAGGCATCGGTTTGGACAGTATGACCTCATTGACTTTGTGGTCGTGCTTCTGGGCTATGCGATCAGTGGCGAACGTACGCTGGAAGCCTTCTATGAGTCCTTACGTCCCTTCGCAGTTCCGTTCATGGCTCTGTTCGGACGGGGAAGCCTGCCTCATCGCTCAACGCTCAGTCGCTTTCTCGCCGCACTCGATCAAGCGCCAGTCGAGGCGCTACGCACGCTGTTTCTCGAAGACCTACTCGCTCGGCCTCTGGAGAAGGAGGAGCAAGCAGGAGGGCTGTGGGACCGACAAGGAAGGCATTGGCTCGTGTTTGATGTTGATGGCACGCGACAAGCCGCCCGCCAACGAGCCTTGCCCTGCACGCCTGATCTTCCACCCGCACAACGCCGCCTGGACGAAGTCTGTGCCCCTGGCTATACAGGACGCAAGCGAGGTGAAGTGCTCAGAACGCGCACGACCATTCTCCAAGCACACACGCATCAGTGGGCAGGCACGTTCTCTGGAACATCTGGAGCAGGGAACGGAGACTATCGCGGAGAGCTCAAACAGGCTGTGAAGGCGATTAGCGCCTATGTGCAAGCACAATCTCTCCCACTTCGCCAGGCCGTCGTGCGACTTGATGGCCAATATGGCAATGGGACCATTCTTGCGGACCTGGCTGGACTGGGCTACGTCATGCGCGGCAAAGATTACAGCCTCCTCGACCTGCCCCAGGTCCAAGCCCGTCTCGCGAGGCCACCGGACCAGCAGACGACTCATCCCGAAACGGGAACCTGCCGTGCGCTCTTTGACTGCCCTGA
>WNGE01055928.1_pt1 | contig 10329 bp, 12 predicted proteins | sample 5400651 | NCBI WGS metagenome assembly WNGE01 (sample SAMN13153370, study PRJNA577476) | soil metagenome | isolation source: 60 cm soil or saprolite under grassland replicate 2 | place: USA:California | collected 2016-06-15
CCGGCAATGGCAAAATCATTGAAGTGCTCACACGCGGCGCCGCCGGCGCCGCTGCGGCGCGCCAGGTGGCCCAGGCGGTCGCGCGTTCGGCTTCGGTGCGCTGGGCATGCGCTCAAGGCGTTGCCGACTGGGGCGGGCTGCTGATGGCGGTTGGGGCGAGTGGCGTAGAGCTGCGCCCCGATCTTTTGGAGCTGCGGCTTGGCCCGGTGACGGTGATGTCCGAGGGTATGCCGGCAAAATTCGATCCAGCTACTGCCGTCCAAGCACTGTCTGGCCCTGAAGTTGAGCTGACGGTTGATCTGCACATGGGCTCGCACAGCGCGACAATATGTACATGCACCGGAGATCAGTTATGAGTTCTAAGTTTTGAGTTCATTGGTAAGCTATTCAAAACTCAAAACTCATAACTTTTAGGGTTTGCCAATGGTTCAGAAGCTGCCGATCTTTCCGCTCAATGCAGTGCTATTTCCTGGTGCTCCGCTCCAGCTGCATATCTTCGAGGAGCGCTATCGACAGATGATTGGGCGCTGCGTAGAGCAGAACAGTCCATTTGGCGTGGTGTTGATTCGCGTGGGCAGCGAAATCAACCCGGACGACCCATGGGTGCGGCGGCAGATTGAGGCGGCTGGCGGTGGCGACCCAGAGCTGAATATGCTGCGGCGGCAGCTTGGCGGCGAGGGCAGCGCCGCTTTCGGATTCAGTATCTGGTGCAGCGCCAGCCGTATTTGATCGCCTCGGTTGCATATCTAGCCGAGGAAAGCACGCCTGATAGCGCCAAGTTGGCTAACCAGGTGCGAGGGCTGTATGTGCGCTACTGGGAGGTGATCAGCGCTTTGACCGGCGTGGCGAAACCGCCGGACGAACTGCCGGAGAGCGTGGCCGATCTCTCGTATTGGATGGCGCATCGCTTGCAGGTCGATAACTATCAGAAGCAGCGCTGGCTAGAGGCGGATCTGACAAACCGCCTACGCGCGATCAGTGCCGCCTTCCGCACCGAACTGGCGATGTTCCGCGGCAGCGAGCCCGGCGAGCGCGAGCGCGGCTCAAGCAGACCTGGCTCCTGGAATTAGGTATGAGTTATGAGTAGCCCTCATTCGAGATTCCTAACTCATAACTTAAAACTCAAAATTCATAACTATGATTATTGGCGCCTGTACGATCACGCTCCATCTGCATGGAGTTCACTCTCTAAAAGAGAAGCGCAGCATCGTCAAGTCGGTGCTGGCGCGGCTGCGGAATGAGTTCAATGTCTCGGCTGCCGAGGTCGACGCACAGGACTCGCACGGTCGGGCCGTGCTGGGCGTGGCATGCGTGTCCGGCTCCAACGATTACGCGCGCGGCCAGCTTGAGGCGGTCGTCCGCTGGATTGAAGAGCAGCGGCCGGATGCGCCGGTGATCGATTATGAGATTGAGCTGCTATGAGAAATCAGGAGTCAGGAGTCAGCATAGGTCGCGCATTCTGACTCCTGACTCCTAACTCCTGACTCCTGAACTTTATGGATGAATTACTACCCTACCCCTTCCTCGCAGTCGTTGGCCAGCCGGAAATGAAGACCGCGCTGGTGCTGACGCTTGTGAATCAGCATATCGGCGGAGTGCTGCTGATCGGCCCGTATGGCGTCGGCAAGACCACCGCCGTGCGCGGGTTGGCCGATATTATGCCGCTGATCGAGCGTGAGGAGCGCGACGAGGAAGGCAAGCCGGTGCTGCGGCGCGTGCCGATGCGAATCATCGAGCTGCCGCTCAATGCTCGGCTGGAGGATGTGGTCGGCGGGATCAACGAGCGTGTGGCACTGGAACAGCAGCGAATATTGCTCGAAGAGGGCGTGCTGGGCAAAGCGCACCGCAATCTGCTGTATATCGACGAGATTAACCTACTCGACGCGCGCGTCATCGACGCAATTCTCGACGCGGCCGCGCAAGGGCGCACCTTCGTGCGGCGCGGGCCGATGACGCGGCTGTACCCGAGCCAGTTTGCGCTGATTGGCTCGATGAACCCCGAGGAAGGTACGCTGCGCCCGCAGATCCTCGATCGTTTTGGGCTGCGCGTTTGGGTCGCCCCGCTGGCTCATCGTCAGGAGCGGCTCGAGGTCTACCGCCGCGCGCGCGCTTTCCGCGAAAATCCCGAAGCATTCCGCGAACGCTATGCCGACGAGCTGGCCAAACTGAAGAACGATGTGGTGGCCGCGCGCGAGCTGCTGCCACAGGTGGTCGTGCCGCCGCTGGTCGAGGAGTTCGCGCTCGGCTGCATCCAGGCGCTGAACATTCCTTCGCATCGCGCCGAGATCGCGCTGCTGGAGGCGGCGCGGGCGCGCGTGGCCGCCGACAACCGGCACGAGGTGACGAACGAAGATGTGATTGCAATTGCGCCCCTGGCGCTGCGCCAACGCCGCAGCCTGCAGCTCGAGCATTATGCCGCCCAGGTCGCCGTCGAAGATGCTACGATCGCCGAGGCGCTGGTGCAGATCGGCCTGGCGAATAAGAACGGGCGGCCCCCACGCCGATCCAGAAAGTCGGCCTCTTGATGTAGTGCGTAGTTGGTATTCCTACGCACTACGCACTATCTATTACGGTCAGACAAAAATGCCAACCAAGATGTCAAACGGCGCGCTAGTCGTCGAATACACCCACCCAGTAGCGCTCCTCGGCCAGCCGCGCGAACCCGACTTTTTCCGCCACACGGATCGATCCAATGTTGTTGGCGCGGCACTCCCAAAAAGGGGTCATTCCGCGCTCGAGACACAGTTGCACGAACTGAGCAGCGGTGGCGGTTGCTACCCCGCGCCGCTCGTAGGCCGCTACCGTCTCGATGCCAATACCGCAGCGTTCGGCGCTCAGATACTCGGCAGTGCACCAGCAGACGACTTGGTTATGTACGACGGCTGCGTAACCAAGACCGTATTTATAAAAGTGCTCCTCGGATGGCCACATCCACAAGATTTCAGCGCGCACGCGCGCGATATGTTGCAACTGCTCGGCGCCTAGGAATGCCCGATCGATCGAAATGAAGCGAATGCCGTCGACGGCGGGCGCCGCAACATGAACCGGCCCCGGCTGTGTGAACCCGTAGAACAGCGTTGGCATTTCGCTCAGCGTAATCTCGCTGAACAGCGGCGCCAGCGCATCTTCGAGTGCCGGCGAAAGCGCGTGGATCTTGAAGTGCGCTGAGCGTTCTGCGCGCGCGCGCGGCCGAATATGTGTGGCGATGAAGTCTGCCAGGTCGTGCTGCGAGGCGGCGCTGATCTGATTTGCGGAAAAATAGAATACGTTATTGCCTTTATCCCATAGCAATTTCACAGCACTTTCGCCCGGCTGCTCTACTTCCCATAGCTGCGCGGCGGTATTGCCTGCAGCGATCGAGGCGATCACCAATTCCAGGTGCGGGCCTGGGAACGACGCTTTGTGTACAGGGATGTGATCCGGCGGTAACTCAGTGATCATACGCTTGCTCCTGCCGATCCACGTTTCGGTTGTGCGCCAGCGGGCGAGCATCACTGCGCTAACCTACATTGGACACACTCGAATGGTATGACAGATTTTACCACCGATCAAAAGTGATCCAGACAGACCTGTCACTACGAACATGATAAGGGCGGCATGTAATTCCGAGCGGGTTGCCACGACACTCATCACAACTGTGGAGGTCGGTTGCTGACCTATATGGTTGACAAGAGCAGGCCAACACAGTATATTATTGCAACCGATTGCAATTAATACTAATTGCAATACGATCTCGTCGCAACTACGTATATTTTCTTAGTGAGCTATGCAGTCGGTGCCAACGATGCAGTTGAGAATAGAATGCATATCCCCGATGGCTATTTGAGCCCAGCGACTTGTGCAACCCTCTACGTAGCCGCGGCGCCATTCTGGTATATTGCGCTGCAGCGTGTCAAGCGGCTGTTGAGCACACGCTTGGTGCCGCTGCTATCGCTTTTCGCGGCATTCTCGTTCGTGATCATGATGTTCAATTTGCCGCTCCCAGGCGGCACAAGCGGCCATGCTGTCGGCATGGGCATCGCCGCAATCGTGCTCGGGCCTTGGGCCTCGATGCTGGCGATCTCGGTTGCGCTGCTGATCCAAGCAATCTTTTTCGGCGATGGCGGCATTACGGCATTTGGCGCGAACTGCTTTAATATGGCGATCGCCGGCTCGCTGGCGGCCTATTGGGTCTACCGCGCGATCGCCGGGCGCGCCGCAATCACCGATACACGCCGCGTGATTGCCGGCGCGGTCGCCGGCTATGTGGCGATCAACGTGGCCGCGCTGCTCGCGGCGATCGAGTTCGGCATCCAGCCATTATGGTTCACCGACGCGACCGGCGCGCCACTGTATGCGCCCTACCCGCTGAGCGTGGCGATCCCGGCGATGATGCTCGGCCACTTGACGATCGCCGGCTTGGCCGAGCTGGTGGTGACCGGTGGTGTGGTCGCGTATCTGCAAAAGGCGGACCCGTCGCTGCTTAAGCTCACCGCGCCGAACGCGCGCGTGGCCGAGGATGGCGCAGATGAACTGGCGCGCCGCGGCGGCTGGCGTATAACTCGCTCGCTCTGGATCGGCCTGGCGGTGCTGATGATTGCATCGCCGCTCGGCTTGTTGGCCGCCGGCACAGCCTGGGGCGAGTGGAGCGCCGAAGATTTCACAACGCAGCAAGGCCGGCAGGCAATCGCTCAAGCATCGGGCGGGCAACTCCCGCCAAGTGCACCAAGCCAGGGGCCTGGCAGTGGCGGCTCGCCATCTAGGCTGGCGCAGCTTTCATCGATCTGGACCGCGCCGATCCCCGATTATGCCCCAGGCTGGATGAAGAGCGCGTCGTTTGGCTATATTTTGTCGGCCATGATCGGGATCGGGCTGATCATGCTGATCTTTTTCACCATTAGCGCAATCGCCCGCGTGCTACGTGGCGGCCGTGGCGCCAAGGCGGCGCGTGGTGGGTCGATGTAGCGCCGGGGCGGTCGACGGGCGATAGGTTATGGGCAATAAATAGATTAGGGGGTATCGATACCCTTTAACCTATTGCCTATGATCTATAACCTGGCTTGGAAAAGCAATAGGAAAGCCGCATGGTCGTCTCGAAACAGCCAGTAAACGCGCAGGATGGCGCGCCACGAACGCGCAAGCGCCGCAAGAGCTTCGTCGAGCGGACAATCAACGAGCTGTCAGGCGCGATGGAGCGGGCGCTCTACGCCGAGGAACTAGCGCATGCCGGTGGTTTGCTCCAGCAGTTTGACCCGCGTGTGAAGCTGGTCGGCCTGTTAGCGTTGGTTGTTGCCGCAGCGCTGTCACGCAATATCCTGGTGATTCTGGGCCTATTTGCTATTGCACTGGTGCTGGCGCTGCTGTCACGGGTACCGTTCCGCACTCTTGCGACGCGCGTATGGGTCGGCGCGCTGCTGTTCACTGGCACAATCGCACTGCCGGCGATCTTTCTTACGCCCGGCCGGGCGATCTATCGGCTGCCGCTGCTTGGCTGGCCAATGAGCGCGCAGGGTATGGGCAGCGCGGCCTATCTGATCACGCGAGTCGAGACCGCTGCCACACTCTCGCTGCTGCTGATCCTCTGCACGCCATGGACGCATGTGCTGAAGGCCATGCGCGTGCTGCGCGTGCCGGTAGTATTTGTGGTTATTCTGGGCATGACCTTTCGCTATATCTTTCTGATGCTGGAAACTGCCCGCGACATGTTCGAGGCACGCCAAAGCCGGATGGTCGGCGTGCTGGAAGGCGCCGAGCGCCGCCGGCTCGCCGGCGCGAGCGTTGGCGTGCTGCTCAGCAAGACGCTACAGCTGAGCAGCGATGTCTATATGGCCATGCAGTCGCGCGGCTTTCGCGGCGAGGTGTATACGCTCGACGATTTTGTGATGCGCTGGCATGATTGGGTGGCGCTGGCGGGGTTTCTGGCGGTCGCCGCGCTGGCCTTTTGGTTGGGCAGATATTGAGAATGAGGAATTGAAAATCGAGAGCATATTTGTCGCTGAATATGTTCTCAATTCTCCATTCTCAATTCTTCATTTCGGGTGAGGCACAAAGTGTCAGAAACTATCTTTGATGTCCAGAATGTGATCTATCGCTATAATGCCGAGGTTACGGCGCTGAAAGGCTTGTCGCTGAAGGTTCAGCGCGGCGAACGTATCGCGATCTTGGGCGCGAATGGATCGGGCAAATCGACGCTGCTGCGGCTGCTCGACGCGCTCTACTTCCCCGAGAGCGGCAGCATCTCGGCGTTTGACGAGCCGCTGACTGAGGAGCGCCTACAGGACGAGGAATTTGCGTTCGCTTTCCGCCGGCGGCCGCCGGCGGGTTGCGCTGGTATTTCAGAACCCCGATGTCCAACTGTTCAGCCCGACAGTATTCGACGAGGTTGCATTTGGCCCGCTGCAGCTACGTTGGCCAAAAGATACGATCCGGCGCACGGTGCAGGAGGCGCTCGACCTACTCGAGATCGCGCATCTCAAGGATCGCTCGCCACACCGGCTTTCCGGTGGCGAAAAGAAACGGGTTGCGCTGGCCTCAGTGCTCATACTCGACCCCGAGGTGCTGCTGATGGACGAGCCGACTGCTGCGCTCGACCCGAAGAGTCAGAGCATGGTCGTCGATTTTCTGGTCGGCTGGAGCGGCGGCGCAAAGACGGTGATAACCGCCACGCATGATCTCGACGTCGTCGGCGAGATCGCCGATCGCTGCTATGTGTTCCAGAATGGCAAGTCGATCGCCGAGGGTCTGCCGGGAGCGATTCTAAACAACCAGGAATTACTGAAGAGCACCAACCTCATCCACGCCCACCGCCACAAGCATCCTACCGGCGAGATGCACGCCCACTCGCATTTCCATGTCCGGCACGATCATGAACACTGAGTGCTGATGAATAGGCCTGTGATTGGACAGATGAAACGGATTTTCGCGCATAATTGAGGGTAAATCTGTGTGAATCCGCCAAATCCGCAGCCTATTTCTATCATCCGACTGCGCAGAATTGGATGCAAGCGAACGCGATCAGCGCGAAGCGGATCATACGGCTGAGAAACACCGCGGTGAAGAATAGCCAGTATGGCAGCCCAAGCGCACCGGCGGTCAGCCCGGCGACATCGAAGACCGGGTTGGGTGGCGCCGAGAACAGGAACAACACCGCAAAGGCACGCCAAGGATGCTGAAGCTACCGGTGGACCCACAGATACAGGCGGGTTTCCTCAAAAATCGTCTGCCCCGATCGGCCAATGAAAAACGCCACGGACTCGCCCAGCACCGAACCAAGCGCGCCGGCAACAACCAGCAGCGGTAGATTGTCGGTCTGCGCGGCCATGCGGGCGACGATCGGGATATATGGCATAGGCACGACTGTCGTCGCATTGGCCAGCAGCGTGATCAGAAAAACGCCCAGGTAGCTCAGTGCACCAAGCCTCCTGGCCAGATCGGGTGGCAGGTAATAGTACGCCAGCACATTCAGAACGACCGCGAGTACCCCGATCGCAATTGTGCGCGCCATTGAGCGGCGCTTATTGGCGCCTCGTTTGGCGGCCACGACGACCTCTGGGGTCGCGTCGATTGTTGATGACATAGCTGGTGATTATCTGGCGGCGGTAGATTGTCGGCCGCCGTTATAGAGCCGAGGGCCGGTCGTCGATCGGTCCTCGGCCGTTCGGATCAGGTTTTGCGCCGCGAGAATAGCCAGATGGACACCCCGCCAAGCACTATCAGGATCAACACGATGCCGATCAGTATTGTGCTCGATCGGCCGCCTGGGCTGGCTTGCGGCGTCGGAACCGGCTGCGCCTCAAGCGCCTGCGTGTCGGAAGCCGAGCTGCCAGAAGTGGCAATCTGCGCGCTAAACGGCTCTGGTGTCGGCGTGCCGGCGGCTTGCCGCTGACTGTTGGCGCTGGGTGCGCCAGCCGCGTCATTAGCCGGCGCGGCGGGTGCAGGCGTGGCTTCAGTGGATGGCTGCGCGCCGCCCGCCGTGCTGCCATTGGCGATTGACGGCAGAGCTTCGGTTGGCTCCTGTGCCGGTTTTGGTGCCGCTTCCAGTGCGGGCGGTGCTGCTGTGGCTGCTGGCGCTAGCGCCGCCGCTGGTGCAGAGGTTGACGCAGCCACCTCCGTTGGGGCTACTCCCGCGGCCATCGGCGCCTCCGCCGCTGCCGCAGCGGTTGGCTCGGCCGCCGCCGACATTGGCGCCGCAGGTGCGAACGTGGGCGTGGCCGCCGCACGAAGCCGAATACCACCAGCAGTGTCGCCGCTATGAGTGCGGAGCCTAGCTGCATCCATGGGAATGACCAACTGCGCTTTGGCGCCACGGACCGCGGATCGAGCGCGAACGAGCGCGGCGGGCGAGCAGCAGGCAGCTCGCGCAGCAACCCAACTGTCGTGCGCAACTCCTCGAGCGCCAATTGCAGCGCTGGCTCGTGCTCGAGCCGCTGCTCGAGTGTGGCCCGATCTGCCGCTGTAAGCTGCTGATCGATATATGCCGAAAGAAGCTCTAGATCACTATCATTCAGTTGTGGGTCAGGGTATGTGGTCATGACTTTCGTGAAACGTGATACGTCATGTGTACATCGAGCATTTCAGGTTGTACGTGTCACATTTCGTGTTAGATAAGGTTCTTAGTGCGGTTTTACTGTTGAGTTGTCAATTGCCAGTGGTCAATTGTCAGTACTGACCACTGACAACTGACAATGAACCTTGTCATAATTTGATATTTCTACCATAGCACACTGGCTATGTTTCACTCCCATGACGGTAGCGCGCTGGGAGAAGTTCCCCCGCCTTGAGCACATCGCGCAGGCGCGCCCGCCCACGACTGAGTCGTGACTTCACAGTGCCGATATTCGTGTTGGTTATTTGGGCGATCTCTTCGTAGGCCAACCCTTCGATATCGCTCAGGATGAGAATCACACGCTGCTCGTCGGGCAGGGCGCCGAGCCCATGCTGAATCGCCGTTGCAAGCTCGCGACGCAGCGCGAAGTCGGTGGGTGACTCGGCGGCGTCGGCGATCTGCAGCGGCGATGAATCGTCATCCTCGTCGGCATCCATGTCGAGCGAGATCGCCGGCCGGCGCTTGCGCGCGCGCAGCGCATCGTAGCAAATGTTCGTGGCGATCCGGAGCATCCATGAACGAAAGGATCCGCCGCGAAAGCTGCGCAAGTTGCGGAACGCCGACAGAAACGCATCCTGGGCGGCATCGGCGGCGCTGTCGGAGTCGCCGAGCATGCGATAGCATAGGTTGTAGACACGCCCCTCATAGAGCCGCACTAACGCGTTGAAGTCTTCAACGTCGCCGCGTTGGGCGGACGCGACAAGGCGTCGCTCCTCATCAGCCATTGTGTCTAGTGCTCCGGCGCAAAGAGTTCTCGCTATGCCTATTATAGCAGAGCATTCAGGAGTCTTCACCGAGGCGAGCCAGTGCCGGTCATAGCGGGCGGGGTGAACCGTGGAGATTGTAGTGGGAGTTGGCGCCTGGAGTGTTGGCTACTGTACGGGAGCAGCGGTCGCCGTATCTGCACCCGCCGGCAGGTCGGGGCAGGTGCGTTGGTACGGGATGTCTGCGCCGATGAATTGGTTCCACTCGGCCTGCGTCAGGTTGCGGTTGGCGATCCGGCAGGCGCGGGCCTGCCAGGATTCGAGGCTGATGTCCCAGAGGACGATGCTCCGGTCGTCACTGGCTGAAGCAAGCGTCTTTCCGTCCGGACTAAAGGCGACGCTGCCGTTGCCGTGCGCGTCGGTATGGCCAGTGAGCGCCGGGCCGAGCGGCTGGCGGGTCGCCACGTCCCACAGGATAACCGTCCTATCGTCACTGCCCGAGGCAAACAGTTTGCCGTCCGAGCTGAAGGCCACGCTGTTCACTCGGCCGGTATGGCCGGTGAGCGGCGGGCCAAGCGGCTGGCGGGTCGCCACATCCCACAACATGACTGTCTGGTCCTCACTGGCCGAGGCAAGTGTCTTCCCGTCCGGGCTGAAGGCCACGCTCGTCACAATAGCCGTATGGCCAGTGAGCGGCGGGCCAAGTGGCTGGCGGGTCGCCGCGTCCCATAAGCGCGCCGTCAGGTCGAGGCTCCCTGTGGCGAGGGTCTTGCCGTCCGGGCTAAAGGTTACTATCACCACCTCACCGGTGTGACCGCGCAGGGGCAAGCCAAGCGGCTGGCGGGTCGCCACGTCCCACAAGATGACTGTCTTGTCGTCGCTGCTCGCAGCGAGCAGTTTCCCATCCGGGCTGAAGGCGACACTGCTCACATGATCCGTGTGACCGCGCAGGGATGGGCTGAGTGGCTGGCGGGTCGCTATATCCCACAACATGGCTGTCGTGTCGTAACTCCCCGAGGCGAGGGTCTTCCCATCCGGGCT
>WNGE01010486.1_pt1 | contig 10328 bp, 5 predicted proteins | sample 5400651 | NCBI WGS metagenome assembly WNGE01 (sample SAMN13153370, study PRJNA577476) | soil metagenome | isolation source: 60 cm soil or saprolite under grassland replicate 2 | place: USA:California | collected 2016-06-15
TGGTCAACATGATATTGGACGGCTTGAGATCCCGGTGGATGAACCCGGCCGTGTGCGCGCACTTGAGTGCGCCGGATATTTGCTGGGCGATCTCGATCGTTCGCCGCAACGGCAGCGGCCCGTTTTTCGCTACGTGATCAGCCAGACTGCTGCCGCCGCAATATTCCATCGCGTAATGCAACACCCCATTCATCTCGCCAAAGTCGTACAGTCGCGCGATGTGGGGATGTGATAGTTTCGCTACGGCGCGCGCCTCTGTGAGGAAACGCTGGCGCACCGCGGCATCGGCCACGTAGCGCTCGGTGATAATTTTTAGCGCAACGATAATGTCCAGGAAACAATGCCGCGCCTGATAAGTTCGCCCAAATGTGCCTTTGCCTAACAATACCGGGCGACCCTCGGGGTCGTTCATGACCTCGAAGTTGCCGAAGCGCACCTTTTCGGTCGCTTTTTCTCCGGGGGAAAGGAGCGGTTCAGATGCCATTAGAACCGCCATGTTTACAATGGCGCGGCTGGTTAAGCCAAGCTATTTCCGCACCGACCTTAGAAAACGCGATTGACATGGCCATCATCGACAACGTCCAAAAAATTTCCGATACGGTTTGGGAAATCGCCTTCCACCTACAAGAATGCGCTTCGCGAAATCGGCGGGCGCTTTCGATCACTGCGCGCCTCTTCGCTGCACTGCCGAGCCAGGGCAGAGGCGATTCGATGAGAAAGCAATCGCGATGTTACTAAGCCGGAAGAATCCAATCAAGCCCGGCGTGTTTCATGGGTAGAGCCGCTCGAGCGAAGCCAGGTGTCCTTCTTCTCGCAAGGCGTCAGTGGCGCGCCGATTTCCTGGCGCAAAGCTTCAAGTTTGCCGAGCAACTTGGCAGCGCATTCGTGCCGGGCTCGGGCGCTGGCAAGTTGGAAAGCCTCTTGCAATCCAGCGATGGCATAACGTTTGGATTCCATTTGAACGACGAGGTCCATCGTTTCAGTAAGAGCAGACTCGGCAGTTTCGTATTCGCCTTGAAGCCTGTCCAAATGGGCGATCTCGCACAAAGTCAGCGCGATTCCATCTTTGCTTCCCGACTGGCGAAAGATGTCGAGACTTTTCTGGAGAAGTTTTTTTGCCGACCTCAATCTGCCCTCGCAGATCGCGGTGCTTCCGAGTTGCAGCGTGATCCAGGCGTTGGCTTTCCCAAGGGTCCGAAAGATCAAGAGCGATTTCTCGAAACAACCGCTGGCCTCGGCGAATTCCTCCGTGTCGAGCGCGATTTTGCCCAGTTCATACAAACACCAGGCTTCACCCACGGCTGTGTTTATTTGTTGAAAGGCCTTTTGAGACTCCTCAAATTCGATTCGCGCCTGAGTGTATTGCCCGTGAGCCTCAGCGACCTGACCGAGTTTAAAGCGATCCCAGGCCGCATTATGTTTTTCTCCAGCCTTGTCGTGAATTTCCAGAGCTCGCTGCAACAAAGAGCTTGCCCGATCGTATTCGCCCGTTGAGATCGCCACCGCCGCCAGATAACTCGTGCATTGTGCGATGCCCGCTTGATAGCCCCGTTTTCGACAGATAGCTGCGGCTTCCCCGAATTTTTCGGCGGCCCGATCGAAATCGCATTCGGCCAAGGCGAGATCGCCCAGCTGAAACAAAGTTTCGGCGAGGCGATCTTGATCATTCAATTTGAGCGAAAGATCATAGGCGCGCTCGAACAGCGCCTGCGCGTCCGGGTTACGGCCTTCGTTTTGAAGAAGGATGCCGCCCAACTCGTTCAACGCCTCAATCACCTGCACGCTGGCCTTGCATTGCTCGCTCATGGCAAGGCTCTTCTCGAACATTTCTTTCGCGCTTTCTGGGTCGCCCGTGACTCTGGCGCATTGGCCGGCGAATCGCGCGCATCGCGCTTGAAGCGGCAACAGATCAATCCATTTTGCTGTGGCAACTTTCTCACAGGCCGTTCGCAACTCAGCCCAGTGGCCCTGGCGAAACCAAAATTCGCCAACTGCAGCCGTGATTCGGATCGCCAGGTCGGGCGCGTTTTCGAACGACCAGTTCAGCGCGGTACGAAAATTATCGTGCTCAGTTGCCACCCGCTTTGCCCAGATCGCGTCTTCTGGCCCGCGGCGGTTTGCCTCGGCGTCCTCAGCGAAGGAGGCGAAATATTTGGCGTGTGCGCGACGCGCTTTCGCGGCGGCGGGGGATTTTTGCAAGTGTTCGAGCCCAAATTCGCGGATGGTTTGCAACATACTGATTCTTGGCTCGCCCTCGGCAGGGGCGCCATGCCGCAATAAATTGTTATCGATGAGAGCACCGATGGCATCGACGACTTCAGTCTCGAAATCGCGCTCCTCACTACAAACTTCTTCGGCGGTGGAGATCGTGCATCCACCGGCAAACACAGCAAGCCGGCAGAAGATTTTCTTACAATCGTCATCGAGGAGGTTATAGCTCCATGAAATGGCGTCCCGCATGGTTTGTTGGCGAGTTGGGAGATCGTGCGCGCCGCCACTCAGCAAATGCAATGCAACGTGGCCATCGGCGGACGCCAGACGCTTCAGCAGCGCTTCGGGCGAGAGCAGTTTCATGCGAGCGGCAGCCAGCTCAATCGCCAGCGGCAGACCATCGAGCAATGAACAAATTTGCCCTACCGCTGTGAGATTTTGATCGTTAATAACGAAGTCACCACGAATCGCTTCGGCACGTTCGATGAAAAGACGCACAGCAGAAGAGCCTAACAACTTACCCGTGCTGGGGCCGGTATCGAGGCGGGGAACATCGAGAGGTGGAACAGGATAGATGTGCTCACTGCGCAGATAGAGTGGGGAACGGCTTGTCGCCAATATTTTCACGAGCGGCGCAGCTGCCAGAATGGCCGAAAATGTTTTCGCCGCCTTTGCGACCTGCTCGATGTTATCCAGCAAGAGAAGAAGCCGTTTTTCGCGCAGATGCTGCGTCAGACGCAAGAGAGTCGATTGCTGCCCGGCTTCTGTCACACCGAGGACGCTTGCAATCTTGCTCGGAACCAGCTCCGGATCGACAACGTCTGCGAGATCGACAATAAAGGCGCCGTCGGAAAAATCGGCCAACAGCGTGGTCGCGGCCTGAAGCGCGAGCAATGTCTTGCCGACGCCCCCCGGGCCGGTCAGGATGGCGAGCCTTACATCCGGGCGACGCAGCAGTTCGCAAACTTCGGCCAATTGTTCTGCGCGGCCGATGAGCGGCGCGATTTGGGCCGGCAAATTGTTCGGGCAATTGTTGAGGCTGCGAATCGGCGGAAAGTCCGATCTCAAACCTGATATGACTAGTTGGAAAATGTGTTCCGGGTGTTCCAGATCTTTCAGACGATGCTTGCCCAAATCGCGGAACGTGATTTCTCCGGGAACTCGGTTGCCGGTGAGAATTTTTGTGGCTGCTGAAATAAGGACCTGGCCGCCGTGCGCGGCGTCGCGGATCCTGGCAGCCCTGTGAATGTCCAAGCCAGTGTAATCTTTTCCCGAGCAACCGGGTTCGCCCGTGTGCAGCGCCATTCGGACCGACAACGAGGCGTTTTCCGGCCAGCTGTGTTGCGCGAATTCGCGTTGCGCGCACGCGGCCGCAGCAATGCCATCGGTCGCGCGGCTGAAGGTAACAAAAAATGCGTCTCCATCGGTACTGACTTCATAGCCACCGTGCTTTGCCAGCGTAGCGCGCAGAATGGTGTGGTGTTCGGCAAGAATTCCTGGATACCGATCGCCCAACCGCCGCAACAGTTGGGTCGAACCTTGAATGTCGGTAAAGAGAAGTGTGACTGTGCCTGTTGGTGCGGTGAGCATATTCAAATGAATTTAGTCGGCCGATTTCTCAGGCAGGCGAATGCGGCGATGCCGATCATTTCCCGGTTTGTTTGCGAACCAAGCCAAACAAGATCGTGCCGTAACAGGCCACGTTCCAAAAAACCAGTATCCCGGTGAAAAACTGAACCGCTTGCAACGACCAAAAGGGCGTTCCCTTTGAAAAACGGACGTCGTGCCTGCTCTCAACAGTGTCGCGGTATTCCTTATGAGACCAATCGGAGCCAGCGGCCTCGGCCTGTTTATGCTGGCCTAACGAGCCAGGAATCACCGCAATGTTTTGCCACGACATGTTCACCGGGGACAACTTATCATAGCTATGGGAAAAAGAGTCATTACCCTCCTTCCATTCGATCGTCTCTTTTTCACCGCGCGAAGTTAGAAAGAGCGGCGTCTTCGTTCGGTTGGTGAGAAATGGAGTGGTTAGCCCGTACAATGCCGCCGTGTCCATGATGCGTTGCGCAGCGAAGCTGGGCATGATGTGACTGAAAGTGCGGACGGACTTGCTCATGTCCGGCACCGTCACGACCACGCCCCCGAACAGGATCTGCGGAATCAGAACAAGGGGAACCCAGAGCACAGCCTGGGTCGTATTGGTCACGATCGATGAAATAGTCAGGCCAATGCTCACACCCGTCAGCGCCGCCAGTGCGACGGCAAAGACGCGCAGCCCTAGCGCGACCAAAAGCACATTCAGGACGCTCCTTCCGGGAACAACCATCTGCCGGCCTTGCGAATCGAGGCGCGGTGTCCCATCCGAAGTGGTGAGGATGCGCGGACCTGAGTCCAAAACGTTTTGTGATATTTGAAAAAATGCAGCCAGTTTCATGAGTGAGCCGATCACCAGCGGGTTCGGATGCCAGGGCGGTTTTTCAACTTGTTCCGGCCGCGATGTCGATGGTGCGTTCGCCGCAGACTCACCCGAATCTACGGCGCTAAAATCGCTCCCTGCGTTGGACTCGCCTGTTAAGAGCTCCAACGGCGCAAGCCGATCGGCAAATTCTTTTCGGATGTTCTGAGCATCGACCTCTTCGGGATGAAAAACGGCTGTGAAAACGAGCGTGACAAACAACAGCAAAATCGCCTGTGCAAGCGTAACCGTAGAGAGAAACCCGAGCTTGCTCAGGACGTAAGCGTTGAGTCCCTGCCCGGACACGCGTTCACGCCGGAAGATCGGCAGTTCACCTACGATTTGTTGCGCGCCGTTGCTGCAACCGAACCACATCGTGGCGACGATGCAGAGAAACATTCGCAAAGCCGCTTTGTCCGCCACCCAGCCAATCAGGAACCCGATCAGCAGCGGCTGCACCAACAAAAACGCGATGTTTAGAAAATCCGAGCGAATGATTTTCCACTGACGCGCGGCGAGCAGCAAAAACGTTGTGAACTGATTAACCTTCAGCTTGTCGGACGATTCGCGCGATGCGTGCATCGGCTGCGCCCCTGGCAATGGCGGAACAGCACGCGCGGCAAACGGCGAACCCCGGAACGAAATTTCCCAATCGCTGGCCGACCTCGACGAATTCGCCAATAGCCCGTAAATCCGCTCCAGAGGCGAGTGTTGCAGCGATCCATGATCTTCGCCGCTGGATTGCAACAGAAAATGCCGCCGCGCTTCGTCGCTGTTGCCGGCAAAAATCAATTTGCCCGATTGCACCACAAGGATGCGATCAAACAGATAAGCTTTCTGGAGAACGTGCGTCGTGCAAACCACAGTGAGTTTTGTCAGTGTCAGCGATTGCAACAGCGTCATGAGCGCTTCTTCATTAGCCGGATCGAGACCGGAAGAGGGTTCGTCCAGAAACAGGATGCTCGGCTTGGCCAATAATTCTATGGCGATGCTGACGCGCTTGCGCTGCCCGCCCGAAAGATCGGCTACACGTTGATGCGCATGCGGCGCGAGGCCCAGGCGTGTCGTAACGCGCGAAACAAGTGCGTCGATTTGATGCCCCGGCAACCTCAACCTCAATTTGGCGCTAAAGGTGATCGCTTCGTTCACGGTCAATTCGCGGTGAACGATGTCGTCCTGCGGAACGTAGCCGATTCCGATTTCTCGCAGCCGCGCTCGGTCGGCCAGTGGAACGCCACCGAGCCGCACTTCGCCGGACGTGGAGGGGTTGATACCGCAAAGGGCATTCAGCAACGTCGTCTTTCCGTGCCCTGATCCGCCTAGCACTCCAAGAAATTCGCCAGCTGCGATATTTAAAGAGACCTTATCCAAAATCCGCCGGCCATCGGCGATCACGGTCAACTCTTCTGCAGACACTGTTCCCGAGCTCTCCGGGTGAATCAGACGCAACGCATCGCCTGTAAACTCGAAGATGTAGCCGGAAATTCGCATCCGATCGCCGAACACCAGACGTTCCCGCGTGAATGCGACGCCGTTCAATTCGGTGCCGAGCCGACTGCGATCGGTGAGAAAATAATTGTCGCCATCGCGTTCCACCATGGCATGAACGCGCGAGATCGCGATCTCTTCCGGGTCGAGATCGACGCGCGCGGTGTCCACGGTGCCGTGTGGGTCGCCGCGGCCGATCGCGAGTGGCTGACTATCGAGCGAAATCTGGTCGGTTGGCTGGCCCGCTCGCACGGGCGGCGCCAGCACTCGCTGAAATTGCAGGAAGGCGCCCGGCAATTCGATTACATCGAGATTGGTTAGCGGAATCTGTTCGCCAGGCGCAACCGCGCGGCGGTTCACGGTCACGGGAGCAACCAGCGGCAGCGGACAATTCAGCATCCACGTCGCCCGCCGCGGCTCCCAGCTCAACGATAATAGCGATGGGTAATTGCCCTCGCCTTTTACAAACAGCGGATCGGCCCGCGACGTCCCCAGCGTCATTCGGCCGCGTGACAACTCCGCTTCCCTTTCGCCGGAAGCATCGATAATCCTCAGCAAGCCGGTCATTGATTCGCTAGTTTCGCGGAGGTGGGGATTGCCCGCTGCCGGGCCATTGAATGATGACGGTGCGGTCTGAACGACCGGTCGCGCTGTTCGGGGCTGGTTGCTGAACGCCGCGGGCCGGCTGATTCGCCGCGCCGGAAGGCGCGCCCGATTGATTGCTCGAAGGCGCTGCGCCATTGCTATCAGGCCACTGAATCACCACCGTTCTGTTGCCCGCGCCTCCAGCTCCAGCGGCGCCGGATCGTTGCGGAACGACTACAGCGGCATTTGCAGCGGCATTGCCGGGAGCCGGCGCCGGAGGGTTTTGGTTAGCCGGTTGATTAGCCGAAGCGGATGGGCCGCTGCTGCCCGGCCATTGAATCGTCACCGAACGATCCGACGGCAGGGAACTAGTCACCGGCCGCTGCACCGGAGCTGATTGATTTTGTGCAACTGAAGCGCTCGGTTTCGCTTCCGCGAGGCTGCGGGCTGGCGGCGGGACAGCGGAGGACGCGGTGTTGGCGGCAGCCTTCAGCCGTGTCAGCTCTGCATTGCTTTCGTCAAGCGCCTGCTTTGTGCTGCGCAATTCATCCTGCGTCCGGTTCAATTCCTTTTCCAATTGGGTGACGCGTTCCTCGAGTTGTTGCGAACGCTCCCCACAGCCCGCCAAACAAATCGCCAGTATAAATATCGCCCAGAATTGCGCGACGCAGATCAGATGAAACCGCGATCCGCTTCCTCTTTTTCCTTTGTCGCTCCAAACGCGCCGTAACGGCATAAAAATTGGCCTCTATATTTATGCGCAACGCGTGCTGAGTCGAGCACAATTCTGGATTTCTTCTCGCCCAAAAAGAACCATTGGCTTGATCGTTGCGACTTTCTTCACGCTTGTAAGGGATTGTAGTTGTGCTGGCTGACAGCGATGCGAGAAAGTTCCCAGAGTTGCATTTTCTCTCCGCGCCATTGGCTCGCCCGCTTCCAAGGAGCCGTAATAGGCACACGCTGTGTTTTCTGGAATCGTCGCGCACTTCGCCTTTTGCCAGGAGCACAGTTTGTCCGCCGATTGGATTTTCCAAAGGATTCTCAAAGGGCTGAGAAACCTCATATTTTTTGAAAAAAAGGGCTTGCATCGTCTTGCGCAAATTTGTTACACGACAAGATTTATATGACCTCAACCTTACATTTCCGCAGGTTTGCCGGTTCGTTGTTCGTCTTGTTCCTGCTGTGCGCGTTTTCGTGCGCCGTGTGTTCAGCGCAGCCAAACCAACAACAGCCTACAAAGAGCCAGAAGGGGCAGACGGAGCCGGCACAAAAGGGCGAGAGTGCAGAAAAAGCGCCTTTCGATCCAACCAAGGCGAAAGACGCCGGAGTGGGAATGCCGACGCCTTACGATAAATTCATCGCGCTCGATCAAGTCTTAACGAAAACCAAAGTCGACTGGCCACAAGTCTTTCGCAAAGTCGCCGTCGATATCGATCCAGACAAGTTCACCGACAAAGATGTCGCCATCCCGATGATCCTGGGCGTCCGAATCGCCGACGGCGTCATGGCGATTAAAGCCAAGGACGCCGAACTACTCAACAAGTGCGCGTCGGACATCGAGAAGCTGGCGAAAAAGCTCGGCGTCTCCGATGCGGATTTGGGACGCGCCCGGGCCGTGCGCGCCGCTGCGAACAAAGGCGAATGGCTCAAAGTGTTCATGGAACTGGGCTTTTTCCAGCAGGACATCATGAAGAAAATCGACGAGCCCGAACACGCCACCCACGGCACGCTTTTGATTGTGACCGGCTGGATGCAGGGCGCTCGCTACACTACAACGGTCATAGATGAAAATTACTCGGCGGAAACGTCGAACCTCCTGCGCGAGCCGCCTCTCGCAAAAGCCCTCAACGAAAAGATCGGCGCCTTGCCCGCTAATCTGCAAAGTTCGCCGTTAGTCGCGAAACTGCGCGATGTTTTGCCGCAGATTGAGAAAATCCTGAACGTTCCCCGCGACGGCGCTATTTCAAAGGAAGACGTGGAGCAATTGAACAAGCTCGCCACCGACGTGGTAAAAGCTGCGATGGGCACGACATCCTGATCAACAAAGTTCAAACCCAACACCTATGAAACTTCAAATCCTCCTAATCTCCGGCGGTTGCATTGCGATCCTCGCGTTTGCGCCGCTCGTTCACGCGGACCCAGCCAAAGCCGAGGACGCGTGTTATAACATGGCTGTCCGTTACACCCAGCGTGGGTTCGCCATGTCGCCCACCAATACCAGCGGAGTCGGCACGGCTGGCTTCGTGGTGAAAGTAATGATCCCAGTTACCAAGGGACTTGATTACCTCATTCTTGTCGGGGGCGACAGTTCTGCCGTGGATCTCGATCTGTACGTGTACGACGAAGACGGCCAACTGATCCTCGACGATCGCCGTGCCCCGCGACGGGCAGTCCGGGAGCGGATACGCGAAGGAAGACGTGCAGGAGTTGAACCAGGTGGCGATGAATCGGGCGTGAAATTCCGCGCCAGTTATACCGGAACAGTAGAGACATTTATTCACATTGCCGCTGCGCGAGGGCTTGCCTCTTATGCCGTACTCGTGGGCAGACGCGGCATCGAAAGCGCGCCTGCACAGGAACCACGCACGTTAGGCTTTGAGCCGACTTTCCAAATGGGAGGAAGCCCGACGCCTGCTCCACAGGCGCCCCCAGTCGCGAACCCTCCAACTCGTCCGTCACCAAAATACCCATAAAAACCCAAACCCAAACGCTATGAAAAAACTGATCCTCATCCTGCTCCCAACGGCGATCTTTGTCGCTGCCTGTTCAGAACCAGAACCGCCGCCACCACCCAAACCGGTCGCGCACCATCACCACGCCAAATCGGAGCCGCAAGAATTCCAAGCGGTCGAAAAGCCATCCTCTTATTCGCAGTAACCGGAACAGAAAAATTTAAAAAAGTGGCTTGCCTTCAATCCCCCAATTCATTTACGACTTGTGGATTGCGGCCACCCTTAACCTGCTGCGAAATAATAAATAAGGAGAAACGATGCTAAAGAATCTTGTAAAAAACTCATTCTGGATCGCCATTGCGTTTTTCTGTGCAACGCGCATGTCCGACGCGGAAGGAGTCGACGCTGCTATCCAAAATCCCTTCCTCGCCCGAAACGCCCTGTTAAACATCGGACCAGACGCGGACGGTCACCTAACATTGGGCGGCGAGTACAAGCAGCCCAAGAACGTAGTCGAACAAGAAAAGCCGGTTTGCTGGAATTGGTACGCCGACATTGGCTACGTGTCGGAGTACAATTTCCGTGGGACAAATTTAACGCCGGATTCGTCCGGAGCTGGCTTTATTACAGCAGACGTTAGCAAGTGGGGTTTCACCTTGGGAGTGTACGGCATCCACCAGTTCGGCACGGCGCACGCTGGGAGCTTTTCCATCAGTGAGGGCGGAGGCGGAGGCGGAGGCGTTCTCGGGGTAGGAAATGCGAGCCTGGGACCAGTTTTCCCTGAAACTATTCAGAACGAGTTTAACGAGCTCGATGCCATTCTGCAATACACGCGAGATTTTGGACCGATCGAGGTGACAGTAGGCAATATCGCGTTCTTTATTGAAAGAGATGCTCGAACGTTTATCAGGCTT
>WNGE01021748.1_pt1 | contig 10328 bp, 6 predicted proteins | sample 5400651 | NCBI WGS metagenome assembly WNGE01 (sample SAMN13153370, study PRJNA577476) | soil metagenome | isolation source: 60 cm soil or saprolite under grassland replicate 2 | place: USA:California | collected 2016-06-15
CTTTCGCTCCAGCAGTTCCGGGAGCTGTGAGATGGCCTCGTGCAGCAGTGCTTCAATCTTCGGATGCGACGGCTCGAAGTCGGGCTCAAGGCCGTGCCGCCGCAGCTCCTCGGAGGTGCTGGGACCGATCGAGAGAATCAAAGAGGACTTCAATCCCGCGAGCATTGGCGCGGTGCTGGACATCGCGTTCGCGACCTGAAACAGATGGATCACCTGCACGGCGGTGGTGAACAGGACGATGTCGACGTACTTGCCGGCGATGCCGAGCACACACTCCCGCAGCGGCTTGATGTCTTCGGGTAGTGCCCATTCGTAGAGAGGAATGCGAGTGACGCTGCCGCTGCGCTCGGCCAGCGCAACGAGGAACTCCAGATTGGATGCGGCATATTCCTGCACGGCCACACGCATCTTGGAGAGCGAGCTGCCAAACTCCTGCTCCAGCGCTGTGATCAGCTCGCGCCAGGTATGGGGCTCCGGCGCCGTCACCGCCGCTTGCAGGCCATACTCGGCCAGCACCTTGGAGGGCTTGGGTCCGCGCGATGCAATCTTGACTTTGCGCAGCGCCCCGGTGAATTCGGGCGTGCCGTAACGGCTGTTCGCGGACTCCATCAGTAGCCGCACGCCGGAGTCGGTGAGGAAGATGACCAGGTCGTATTCGCCGCGCAGGAGATTTGCGGCAAAGACCAGCGCGGGCTCCTGCGATTCGATGCGCATCTTGCGCACGGCCGGGACCACCACGGCTTTGCCGCCAAAGCCGCGGACCAGTTCCTCGATTTCGGCCGAGTGCCGCGTCTCGAATGCGAGCACCCGCAGGCCTTGAAGGTTCGCTTGCGGCATATCTCCCTGGGGGGCCGCAGAGGAATGGTGTCCTTGGCCGCGACCCCGATTTTCTCGCCCCAGCAAGCCGACAGAAGGCTTGCCAGAGACCCCTTGTGCAACTCTGGTTGTCGGGGCGTCGGCGCACGCACGCTGTCGTGCAGCGAATTGCAACCGCTCTGCCGATGCCCGGTCCATTCAGATTATCCCGCTGCGGGCTCCAGCTCCAAATCCTGCCCGGGGACCGGCTTGGGCATGCAGGCCGACCGTGCGGCCAGCGGCGTGGGGTCAGCGATTTCGGGTTCTGTTACGCCCCCAACTCCATGCTGCTGGGCAGGAAGCTGCACGCAGACGATTCCGGACTCGACCCTGGTGCGGTAGCTGGCCACGCAGGCCTTCTGCTCTGCCGGTTTCACCACGGAGCCATCCTCCAGGCAGACGCGCCAGGCATGCAGCGGGCAGACCACCTGGCGTCCGGAGACGATGCCGTCGCTCAGCGGGCCGCCCCGGTGTGGGCAGCGGTTTTCCACGGCCAGAAAGCGGTCGCCGAGATTGAAGACCGCCAGTTCCTTGCCGTCAACGATCACTGCGCGGCCCTCGCGCAGGGGAATATTTTCGCACTGTGTGACGCGTGTCCAGCGGGATTGCCTGCTCATTGGGTCACCTCTTCCATGGCTTGAATCGAGACGAACTGCGTTGGGTTACGCGGGTCAGCGCCTTCCTGCCAGGCGTCGTAGGAGAGCGCCTTGGATTTTGCGAGACGCTCCAGCAGCCCGCGCCGGACGCCCTCGCCGGCATAGATCGTCTCGCGCCGCACCTGCTCGATGCCGACGCGCTCGACGAAGTCATAGGTGCGCTCCAGGAAGTTGGCCTGCTCGCGGTAGTACTGGAAGAAGAGCATGGCCGCTTCCAGCGCCTCCTCCGTGGTCTCCACCGTGACCAGCAGATCGGCCTTGCGCACGGACTTGCCTGCGGCGCCGCCGACAACGACTTGCCAGCTGCCCTCCTGCCCGACGAGGCCGATGTCCTTCACCGTGGCCTCGGCGCAGTTCCGTGGGCAGCCCACCACGCCCATCTTCACCTTGGCCGGCGTATAGAGGTTCTCCAGTCGCCGCTCCAGTTCGATGCCGGTGCTGGTGGAGTCCTGCACGCCGAAGCGGCAGAAGTCGGTCCCCACACAGGTCTTTACCATGCGCACGCCCTTGGTATAGGCCTGGCCCGAGGCCATTCCCAACTCCGCCCAGACCTTGGGCAGATCGGACTTCTTGATGCCCAGCAGGTCGAGACGCTGGCTTCCGGTCACCTTCACCATGGGCACGTTGTACTTTTCGGCGACCTCGGCGATGCGCCTCAGTTCGGCCGGGGAAGTCACTCCGCCGCGCATACGCGGCACCACGGAAAAGGTTCCGTCCTTTTGAATATTGGCGTGCACGCGGTCGTTGATGAAGCGCGCCGAGCGATCTTCGTCGTGCTCGCCGCACCAGACGACATCGACCATGTAGCTCAACGCCGGCTTGCAGACCTCGCATCCCATGCCGTCGCCATAGATCTCCAGAATGTCCTGCACGGAGCGAAGGCGCTGGCTGCGCACGATCTCGCGAAGCTGCTCCTGCGAGTACGGCACACACTTGCACAGCACCTTAAGGGTGTCCTCCTGGAACTCCGGCACGGCGGCCTTCAGCAGCTTCTTGCAGAGATCTCCGCAGCCGCCGCAGCCGGTGGAGGCACGCGTCGTCTCCTTCAACTGCGCAAGCGTGCAGACGTCCTTCTCCAGGATCGCCTCGAGGATCGTGCCCTTGCTCACGCCCATGCAGCCACACACTGTCGCGCTGTCGGCCATCTCGGCCACAGCCTGCCCCGCGTCTTCCGCAGCGGGCGGGAAGAGCAGGTGCCTGCGCATCTCGCTGAGGTCTTTGCCGCTGCGCAGCAGGTCGAGATAGCGCGAGCTGTCGGAGGTGTCGCCAACCAGGATGAAGCCGGCGAGCCTGTTCTCTTTCACTACAAGCTTCTTGTAGATGCCGAGCGTCGGATCTTCAAAGCGCACTGCCTCGCCGCCAATCGCTGCCTCGTCCCACGTGCCCGCCGAGAAGACCTCGACACCCATGATCTTCAGCTTGGAGGCCGGCACCACGGACTCAAACGGCGCGCCGCCGTTGCCCGTGATGGCCGCGGCCAGCGCCTTGCCCTGTTCGATCAGAGGCGCTACCAGCCCATAGCAGACGCCGCGGTGCTCGACGCATTCGCCCACGGCGTAGATGCCCGGATGCGAGGTCTCCATGAAGTCGTCGACCACGATGCCGCGCTTCACCTCGAGGCCCGCGGTGCGCGCCAGCTCAACGTTGGGCTTGATGCCGGCTGCGATCACCACCAGGTCAGCACCGATCTCCGATCCGTCCTTGAAAGCGAGTCCCTCGACCTTGCCGTTGCCGAGAATGCTGGTCGCGCTGCGATTCAGCAGCACCTGCACGCCCAGCCGCTCAATCTGTGACTTCAGCAAGCCCGCACCGGTATTGTCGAGCTGACGCTCCATCAGATTGCTCATCAGGTGCACCACGGTTACATCGCAGCCCTGCACCTGCAGACCGCGCGCCGCCTCGAGCCCGAGCAGCCCGCCGCCGATGACCGCGGCTTTCACTCCCGGGCCGCTGCGCTGCAACAGCGCGCGCGTGTCGTCGAGGGTTCGGAAGACGAAGACGCCGTCGCGCTGACTGCCTTCCATCGGCGGAATGAATGGCGAGGAACCGGTGGCGATGATGAGCCTGTCGAATGGCGTGACGCTGCCGTCGTTGCCGGTAACGGTGCGCAGCTCGCGGTCGATCGCCGTGACCCGGACGCCGAGTCTCAGCGTGATCCCGTGCGACTGATACCAGTCAAGATCGTTCATCACAATGTCTTCGGCGCTCTTCTCGCCGGCCAGCACGGAGGAGAGCATGATCCGGTTGTAGTTCACGTGCGTCTCTTCGCCGAAGACGGTGATCTCGAACTCGCGGCCGTGCTTCAAGATCTGCTCGAGGCATGCGATGCCGGCCATTCCATTGCCAATCAGTACCAGTTTTGCCATCTTCCAATCGCTCCATTGAAAATCAGGTTCCCATGAAGATCAGCCCTTCGCCACAAAGTTCAGCGTTTCACGGGCGGCGACTTCTCCACGCGCACCGCGCACTGCTTGTAGTTCGGCTCACGCGAGATGGGATCGAACGTGCTCTGCGTGATGTTGTTTGCGTTCCACTCCACGAAGTGGAACGGGAGGAATACCTGTCCGGGCGCGACGATCTCAGTGATGCGCAACTCGACGGCGTGCACCTTGCCGCGCGCCGAGATCACGTCCACGCGGTCGTGCGGCCGCAAATCCAACTTGCTCGCATCCCGCGGATTCATCTCCAGCCATGCTCTCGGAGAGAGCCCCTGCAGGATCGGAATGCCGCCCGTCTTGGTGCGCGTGTGCCAGTGCTCCACGGTGCGGCCCGTGTTCAGAACCAGCGGAAACTTTTTTGTCGGCTGCTCGGGGAAGGGTTTCCATTCCGTGGATATCAGCCGCGCTCGGCCGTCATCGGTCTGGAAGACGCCATCGCCATAGAGTCTGCGCACGCCGCTCGGGGCGTCGGTTGGGTTCGCCCTGGCGCTCGCTGGGTACGGCCACTGCATCGCGCCGTGCGTCTCTTCGCCGAAGACGGTGATCTCGAACTCGCGGCCGTGCTTCAAGATCTGCTCGAGGCATGCGATGCCGGCCATTCCATTGCCAATCAGTACCAGTTTTGCCATCTTCCAATCGCTCCATTGAAAATCAGGATGTGCGCGAGCTGCGTTGTGGGCGTGGGATGAAAACCGTCCTGCACCACCAGGAACTCGAGCTCTTCCAGCGCCTGCTGCAGCAGGTCGGCATTGGGAAAGCTCACCATCGGATTGGTGGCGATGATCCAGAGCGCGCGGATCTTTTTGGCCAGCACGGCCTCGATGATGTCCGGGTAGGCCAGTCCGCGCTTGGATGGAATGCGCTCCGCGTCCACGTTCCAGAGTGCCGCGAGCTCGGCGCGGTCCTCGGCCGATTCGAACTTGCGATAGCCCGGCAGGCTGGAGCTGAAGCCCGACTCGCGCGTTCCCATTGCGTTGCACTGACCGGTGATGGAGAGCGGCGACGCGCCGGGGCGGCCAATGTTGCCCGTGAGCAGCGCGAGATTGTTGATGGCGTTCACCGTCTCGGTACCGATGGAGCTGTGATTCACGCCCATCGTCCACGCGATCATGCCGCGCTCGGCGCGGCCGTAGAGCTCGGCGACCTGCTCGATCACCGGCACGCCGAGGCCCGTAATCTCGCTGACGAACTCCGGCGTGTACGGCTCGACGCTCTTCGACAGCTCATCGTAGCCCACGGTGTGCGCCGCAACGTAGTCGTGCTTCACCAGCCCTTTGCGAATCAGCAAGCGCGCGATGCCGTTCAGCAGCGCAAGGTCGGAGCGCGGCTTCAGCGGAAGATAGATGTCAGCCATCATCGCCGTCTTGGTCACGCGCGGATCGACGACAACCAGCGTCTTGTGCGGATTGCGATCGAGGTGCTGGCACAGGATCGGGTGATTCTCCGCGATGTTTGCGCCGATCAGTAAAATCACATCGGCGAGCGCGAAGTCCTCATAGCTGCCCGGCGGGCCGTCGCTGCCGAACGAGCGCTTGTAGCCCGCAACCGCCGTCGACATACATAGCGTGGTGTTGCCGTCATAGTGGCTCGTGCCCAACCCAAGCTGCACCAATTTGCCGAGAGTGTAGAACTCCTCGGTCAGGAGCTGGCCGGTGCTGATGATGCCCACCGCCTCGCGTCCATAGCGCTCCTGCACGCGGAGGAATTCTGACGCCATGGTGCGCATCGCTTCCGCCCACGAGACCGGCTGCAGCTCGCCGTCGCGCTTCAGCAGCGGCGTGGTAGCGCGGCCCGGCGCAGTGATCGAGTAGTGCTCTGCGAGTCCCTTGGGGCAGAGCTTGCCTCGGTTGACCGGGTGCTCCGGGTTGCCGCGCGAGGAGACAACCTTGCCATCGCGAACGCCGAGCAGCATGCCGCAGCCAACCGAGCAGTAGCCGCACGTCGTCTTGACCCAGCGCTCGGCGACGCGCTGCTGCGAGACGTGCCCGAAGACGGGATCGTCTCCGTAAGCATACTTCTCGCGCGCGGTGTCGAAGCCCAGCATCGAGCTGATCTTCTTCAAGCCGGGGAGTGAGCCCACGTACTTCATGCTGCCTCCTGTGCGCGAAGGTAGCTGGCCGCCATGTTCTTGGGGACCACGCTGACGAAGAAGAGCCAGCGCCCAAGGACCTCCAGCGCCAGGCCCGCGGCGAATGCGCACGCTGCCCAGATGGGACCGACACCGGGGCGGAAGAGAAGCAGAGTCAGCACCAGGAGGCCGCCGAGCCGCAGCATGTATCGCCCATGCAGCACGGTGGAGAGCAACAGCAGCGAGCCGTGCACCTCGAGTTCCTTCGAGAAGGCCAGCCACAGAATTTTTGCGAGCTGCAGCGCGATAATCGAAAACGCCGCGATCGCAGCGACGCGATGGAGCTGCGGCGCGGCGTCGCGCAGAAACAGCGCCGCAAAGAGCGGTCCCGAGAAGGCCGCGGACAAATAAAATTCGCCGAAGGTGAACTTGCTGTTCCAGGTAGGACGCGCCTTCACCGTGTAAAGTCGCGCGCTGGCAAAGACGGCGCCCAGGCCGATCAGCTCCGCCGCGCCGCCCAGCAGATTGCTGAACGCTATGTTCCACCAGAGCGACGCCGCGTACAGCGTACCGAGTCCGGCAAAGAGGCTGAAGAGCAATACCTCGCGGCTGAGCCAGGAGCGCTTCCACATGCTCAGCGCGCGCCATGCAAAGGCCGGCCGGCCCAGGTGCAGCGTGGAGGCGTTCAACGCAATCAGCGCCACGGCCAGTGCGCCGGCGGCCGCGATGCGCACACTCTGCGTGGGCCGCAACATGTGCGCGATCAGCAGGCTTGCGAGCGCGCCCACCGAGGTCTGCGTCAGCGTAGTCATCACCACCAGCGGCCAGTGCGGATCTTCGGGGCGAATACGATTCGCATCGGCCTTGGTAGTGTCGCTCGCCAGCGTGGCGGGCAGCGTGATGCGCGTAGAGGAGAGGCTGTCGTCGGCCGAAGGAAGTCCGGGCGCGTTGGCGGAAGCGGCATAGGTGCTGCGCCATTCTTCGATGTTCACGATCTCGATGCGGATCGCCTCTTCCGGACACGCACCCACGCAGGCCGGCGCATCGCCGTCCGAGAGGCGGTCGTGGCACATATCGCACTTACCCACGACGCCGCGCTCCGGATTGAATTGCGGCACACCGTAGGAGCAGTTCCAGGTGCAGTACTGGCAGCCGATGCAGCGCTCGGCATCGTGCAGCACAAGGCCGGTGGAGAGCTCCTTGGTATAGGCGTTCACCGGACATCCCTCGAGACAGGTCGGCTCCACGCAGTGATTGCAACCCATCGAAAGATAGTTGCGCATCGTGTGTGGATACCTTCCGCCTTCGATCTCTCCCACGCGCCGCCAGTTGATGTGTGCCGGATTGCCGTTCTGTTCGTTGCACGCAACCACGCAGCACTTGCAGCCGATGCACTTCGACATATCGAAGTGAAAGCGATACTGTTCGCCCGGGCCGGGCGTGCGCATGGGGACCAGTCTGGACGTCTCCGGCTCCACGGGCACGCGGACGCCGCTTGCACACTTCGGCGCGCCGTGCTTCGTCACCGCCAGCACGTCTCCCAATTCGGCCGCGTCTTTGAGCAATGGCAATGGCAAGGCTTGCTCCTGAGCTCCAGAGGCTGCGGTACACGCGGGTCACCGTTGAATGGACCGGCTGCGCACACGCAGGAAAATTTCTTATTAGGGGATGTTGCGAATTGAGGCGGCGCTCGTCCAGGAGCGCGCATGTAGTACCCGCCGGGCACGCACATCACAGTGCGGCAGCACGTCGGCGGATGAACTGATACTACTGCAGGCCCTCTACGTCAGCAAGATTTTTGCGGATCACATTTTTTGATGACATAGATCACACCTTTTTATGAATTTGTCCACACTTCGGAATTGATTTGCAAGTTCGCTTCCTGTAAATTCGCTTTATTCGAAGCCGCCAACACAGCACCTGGACGTGCCGTGTGCTATCCACAGGCGTCAGAACGGTGCGCCCCTCTCCGCGCGCAACCTCGGCCAACCCAGTGAAAACATTTACGCCTTAGTCGTTAGCGCATTCCAATGCATTGCGCCAGCGATTCACGCGAACAGTATTGCCATTCGTGCCGCGCCGCGAACGCCCCGCTTGCGTCATCGGCGAAATTTCCACATTCGAGTTCAACATCCGACTTCCGCTATCGGAAACAAGGAGCGACACATGGACCGCAAGAGCATTATGAAATCCGGCCACTTCCCCACCCTGATCTCCGCGCTGCTCTACTTCGACGTCAGCTTCATGGTATGGGTCCTGCTCGGGCCGCTGGCACCTTTCATCGCCCAGGAGCTGCACCTCACTCCGGCCCAGAAGGGCCTGCTTACGGCAGTGCCCCTGCTCGGCGGCTCGATTTTCCGGCCCATCCTTGCGGCCATTGCCGATCGCTTCGGCGGGCGCAAGACAGGTCTGTTCGGCATGGCGATCACGGTGGTGCCCCTGCTTCTCGGATGGCATTTCGCCACCGAGCTCTGGCATTACTATCTCGCGGGCTTCCTGCTTGGGATTGCCGGCGCCAGCTTCGGTGTCGCATTGCCGCTGGCGAGCCGCTGGTATCCGCCTGAGCAGCAGGGGCTGGTGATGGGCATTGCGGGCGCGGGTAATTCGGGAACGGTTTTGGCCACCTTGTTTGCGCCTCGCCTCGCCAAGGCCTTTGGGCTGCACCCGACGTTCCTCATCGCCGCCATTCCGCTGTTGACCGTGCTGGCGATCTATGCGTTCTGCGCGAAGGACAATCCCAAGCAACAGATCGCGGCTTCGTGGTCCGATTATGGCGGACTCTTCCGCGAGGCCGACACGTACTGGATGAGCTTCTTCTACAGCCTCACCTTCGGCGGATTTGTGGGACTCACCAGCTATCTCACGATCTTCTTCTCCGACCAGTATCACCTCTCCAAGGTGCAGGCCGGAGATTTCACCACGATCGTAGTCATCGCCGGCAGCCTGTTGCGTCCGGTAGGCGGATGGCTGGCGGACCGAATGGGCGGTTATCGCTTCCTGCTCATGCTGCTTGCCGGCGCCGGAACGGCCTTCGCGGTGATGAGCACGCTTCCGCCGCTGGCGGCCGGAACGGCAGTTCTGTTCCTGGCCATGGGAATGCTGGGCATGGGCAACGGCGCTGTCTTCCAGCTTGTGCCTCTGCGCTTCACCACGCGGGTGGGAATCATCACCGGCATCGTGGGAGCGGCGGGCGGACTCGGCGGCTTCTTTGTTCCCTTCGGCCTCGGTTACCTGAAGGGCAGAACGGGCTACTACGGCACCGGATTTGCCGTTTATTCGGCAATCTTCTTTGTCGCCGCGTTCACCCTGCTTGCGCTGGGAAGACGCTGGCTGCAGACTTGGCCGAGAGAGCAAGCGAGGTTTGCCGCGATCTTTGCCTTCCCCAGGCCAAGAACAGCCGACGGCAGTGGCCTGGCTGCAGCCGATTAAGCGGTTTAAGCGATCGCGAACCAATGCGGGCAGCCTGACCGTGGGGTCAGGCTGCGCGCGCGATGAGAGGGGGACGGGAACGGGAGAAGAGCATCGCATTCAGGTGTGCCGTTCCAAATCACGAGGCCCGAGCCAGGCGGCGAATCTACACGCTCACGTGGAAGAGGCTGTCGAGGATGAAGAGTATGGCGACCCCGACGAAGAGCAGAAGCGGCATGCGGATTCCGGGCTCGCGATTGACTTCGGGCACGATGTCGGAGGCCGCGACATAGATAGTTACTCCCGCCGAAACCGGCAGGCCGATGGCGACACCATTGCGGATCAGCACCATGGTGAGGACACCGGCCAGCGTGCCGGCGCCGAGAAGGATAGAGGCGGAAAAGGCGCGGAGCGAGCTGCGTCCGCTGGCAAGCATCACCGAGCTGACGGTGAAGCCCTCGGGGACTTTGTGCAGGAAGATGGCGAGAAAGACGATCCAGCCGAGCCAGTTGGAGATCATGAAACCGCTTGCGATGGCGATGCCGTCAAAGAAAGCATGAATCACCAGGCCGATCAGCACGGTGATGCTCTTGCCGTGGTTGACGAACTCGTCATGGTGGGTCTCTTCGCCGAAGTGGAAGTGGCCGGTGACCACGTGCTCGCAGAAATGGATGATAAGGTAGCCGAGCAGGACGAGGAAGCCGGCGCGGACGCCGCCTTCGAGATTAACGCTGGCGGGCACCATCTCGGTTATAGAGGTGGCGAGCATGAATCCGGCGCCCAAAGCCATGAAGTATTTCAGATAGCGCTGCTCCCACTCGCGGTGCGCCAGCAGCGCGCCTCCGGCGATGTTGGCCGCACCTGCAGTGATACCGAGAAGGATGCTGAGAGTAATCGGGCTCA
>WNGE01025803.1_pt1 | contig 10327 bp, 6 predicted proteins | sample 5400651 | NCBI WGS metagenome assembly WNGE01 (sample SAMN13153370, study PRJNA577476) | soil metagenome | isolation source: 60 cm soil or saprolite under grassland replicate 2 | place: USA:California | collected 2016-06-15
CGAATGCTCTCCTCGTCGGCAAGCAGCATCACCAGGCGATCTACGCCGAGGGCAATGCCTCCGTGTGGTGGAGCGCCATACTCGAACGCTTCAAGCATGTGGCCAAACTGCTCTTTGATCTGCTCATCGCTCATACCCATGAGTGAGAAGACCTTACGCTGGATCTCTGCCACATTAATACGCACGCTGCCGCCGCCTATCTCGTAGCCATTGCAGATGATGTCGTACTGTTTCGCTCGGATGTTCAGCGGGTTCGTATCGAGGCGATCGATGTGAGACTCATCCATGCCGGAGAATGGGTTGTGTTCGGCGTCATAGCGCTTCCCCTCCTCATCATAGTGCAAGAGAGGGAAATCGACGACCCAGCACAGGGCCAGTTCTTCGGAATCGATCAACCGCAGGCGCTCGGCGAGCCTGACGCGCAGGCGGAAGAGCACATCGTTCGCGACCCTGGCGTTATCGGCAACAAACAGGAGAAGGTCGCCGGGCCTGCCCTCCAGGCGCTCAATGATCGCCTGCACCTCACTGGCAGCCATAAACCTGGTCAGTGGAGACTTGATCTCGCCATCGCCATGGATAGCCAGCGAAACCAATCCCTTAGCGCCAAGGGAGCGCGCGTACTCAGTTAGCTCATCGACCTCTTTGCGGCTATACCCGCCCGCGCCGGGCACGCGAATACCTTTGACCATACCCTGATTGGCGAGGGCGCTATGGAACACGCCAAAGTTCCCGGCAGCCGCCAGATCGGAGATCTCGACCAGGGGGAGTTCGAAGCGCAGATCGGGATGATCCGTCCCATAGCGGTCCATCACATCCTTATAGCGCAGGCGAGGGAACGGGCGCTCTTTAATGCGCTTCCGTGTCGTCTTCTCGATCAGAAAGATCAGTAGATCTTCGATCAAAGATATCACATCATCTTCGGACACAAACGACATCTCCACATCCAGTTGCGTGAACTCCGGCTGGCGATCCGAGCGCTGGTCCTCGTCGCGGAAGCAGCGTGCAATCTGGAAGTAGCGATCCAGACCACCCATCATCAACAACTGCTTGAGCTGCTGCGGAGACTGTGGCAGGGCGTAGAACTCTCCGGCATAGAGGCGACTGGGCACGAGATAGTCGCGCGCGCCCTCCGGCGTGCTCTTCATCAGGATAGGGGTCTCAATCTCCAGGAATTCGCGCTCATCCAGATAGTCGCGCATGGCCTTGACGACGCGATGACGGAGCACGATATTATCGCGCATCTTTGGTCGACGCAGATCGAGATAGCGGTATTTCAAGCGGAGAGACTCATCGACCTGAATCGCTTCACTGTTGATAGGAAACGGCGTCGTACGAGAGGGATTGAGGATCGCGATATGCTCGGCGACCACCTCAATCTCGCCCGTACTCAAATGAGGATTCTCGGTTCCAGGCAGGCGGCGTACAACGGTACCAGTCACCTGCAGCACATACTCCGAACGTACTTCAGACGCGACGCTATGCGCCTCGGGAGAGCGCTCTGGATCACAGATAATTTGCGTAAGGCCATAGCGATCGCGGAGGTCTAGAAAGATCAGGCCGCCATGATCGCGACGACGATTTACCCATCCGGCCAGCGTCACATGCTGTCCGACAGCATTTTTATTAAGTTCACCACACGTATATGTGCGAAAGTGCACCGCAAGGCCCACGTTATTAAGCTCCTTACCCAAAAAGAATTATAACTCCCTACAAATTCCACCTGATGCAAACACAATTCGCTCACATCCTATCGTGCATTCACGCGATACTGGCGGAGCGATCAAGCGGATAACAATTGGAGGCGTCAGATGATTCCACCACTACGGCGTGCATGCATTTTGCGACACAAGGATAGTCCCATTCTGGCTCCCCTGAGTCAGGAGGTAAAAGCCATTGCCCTTTGGATCAACCATGATGCTTCTCACATTGGAGATCGTATTATCGGGAGCGTACTGCTGTGCAACATCCATATACATTGTAGACGCGTTTTGAGAGGCCACGCCACCACCGACAGCACCGGGTGTGCTGGACGCCGCCGGGGTAGATGCAGGCGTCGCCACTCCCGAAACGACCTTCAGATCCAGGATGCGTGCCCCGATAGTACTCATCGTCGGAGCTACCACATAGAGATGACCCGCTTCATTGCCCGCAAGGCCCACGGCCAACATTGTCGCCCCCGGAACGGAGAGGGCGGACGGTCCCGTTGACACCACCGGCATAGGCGTCGGAACAGGCGTCTGTGGACTCAGCACAAAGTTGTTAGCGCTGACCGAGAGAGGTGTGGGGATCGTGGCTTTTATCATGATATTGACGGGACTGGGACTGGCATTACCACCATTGATAAGTCGGAGGCTCTGAATACTGCCATCGCTAAATAAGAAAATCAGTTGCGCTTTCTGCGCAACCATCGACGCCGCAAGGCTGACAATATTTTTCGAGATCGAGATCGTCGCCTGTGCTGGCTTCGCCGTGAGGTGCTGTTTCGCCCCCGTCCCCGTGAGCGTATAGGTATCAATCAGCGTCGAGGAAGAGGCCGCCTGCGGGACCTGCACGAGGTACACGGCGGTATCCCAGGCCGTCAGAAACCGCGGTGTATAGCCCGGCAATGAGTCCACAGCAACTGAGCTCGCCTCCTGTAAAGCGCCATTCTGCTGTGGGTTGAACAGGCTCAAGCGATAGGTGAACGTATTGCCCGAACCGGGAACAGAGAGGAGCGCCAGGACACGTGAGCCAGTGCTCGCAATCGCCTCCACATGGGTCGTAGCGCCGACGTTCACTTTCGCACCCAGGCTGTGTTGCTGGGTCAACTCGTACAGGTTTTTATCATCGCCCAACGCATAGGAGAGCACGTTCTTCCCTGCCGTATCCTGGATCGCCGCGAGGTTTCTGGCCTGGGCCGTCGTGCTGCCACTGCTCAGGGTATTCTTCGCCGTCGTATTACAAGGCAGCGTGAGAATTCCCATCTGGCTATTGTACGTCTTGATCGCGTTGACGCCCAGCGAGGTAAAAGACTGTTGGAGGGTGGTGAACTGCGTACTCTCGGCGTTGCTCAGCGAAGCATTCTGCGCCTGGACAATGAGCAGACTGGTGCGAGCGTTCGCCAGCTTATTCAAAGCGGTCACAGGGTCAGCAGGCGTGCGTGCAAGGGCCGCCTTTGCCTGATTGATCGACCCGTTTGCCGCCTGCAAAGATGCATCGACCGTCGCAGTATCGTTATGGGATCGCACAAAATAATACGATCCACCACCAATCAGAGTAACGATGAGGAGAACCACCAAAACCATCGTTGGATAAAACAGGCGACCGCGCCGCTTCGTTCCCAGCACAGATTGTGGAGCGGTCACGCTATCGGGAGACACAAGTACTCCCGTGGAAACGCTCCTGGTGCCGCCTTGAGTGCGCAGATCATCGGGACGTAGGGAAACGCCCGCTTGTGAGCCAGACAGGCGCCCAAGAAGAGCCGTTTCATCACCTACCTCGCGCCCGCCAACACGCACGGGATAGCGCGCGTTGGGCGGCTCCCAGCCAGCCTCTTGCACATGTATGACGATGGCAGTAATATTATCGGGGCCGCCATTCTCATTGGCGCGTTCCACCAGATGATAGACGCTTTCCTGTGGAACATACTGATTAACGATCGTGTGCAGGTCGTTATCATCAACCAACCCGGAAAGTCCATCGGTACACAGAATAATCGTATCGCCATCCTCCAACTGCTCGGAAAAAACATCCACATCCACCTCGGCCTGTGTGCCCAGGCAGCGCGTAATCACGTTACGCTGCGCATGTGAACGGGCCTGATCTTCAGTCAGAAGGCCGGCACGCACCTGTTCGGCGACCCACGAGTGATCCTGCGATATCTGCTTCACCTGGTTGCCGTGGATCAGATAAGCGCGGCTATCGCCCACATTTGCGATATATAATACGCATTACTGACCGTATCCACAGCGATCTCACTCGCCACTTCTCCCGCCGCGTGTCCACCCATACCGTCAGCTACAATAAAGAGTGCGCCTTTTTGCGCCATCACCTGCGGGTCTTTTGGGATGACATAGGCCATATTATCTTCATTATGGGGGCGTTTACGGCCAACATCTGTTAGCTGTGCGACATCGAGCCGGAGTTGTTTGGACAACGCGATTCTCTCCCGTACTTCATAGCTCTCGATAAGTGCGCATTGCACACTAGGCAGTTGCTGGAACTTTAGGCTATAATACACCGATGCAGAGAAAAACGCAATGGACTATTCATTTTGCACATTGCGAACTCCTCTCCTTCGCATCCAATCTGTACCGCTTTGCACCTGAGTATACTCTTTCACAACTCAGCATGCAAGAGGTTTAGCTACCGGTACTAACAGAGTCATTCAAGAGGCGCACATTATATGGTACCTTCGGTGCAAAGAAAACTTTTTCAGTCTGTGGATGAGCAGATGGCCTTCTATGTGGATGCCTGGGAACAATTGCACGCGCAACTGAGCGACGCAACGCCTGAAACCGCCAGCCAGAACATACAGAACGCGCTTTTAAAGCATCGTGGGGTGAAGACGCAGGTATTGAGCGAGCACATGCCTCTCGTTTATGGAGAACTGGCGACCGGCGCTGACTCTACGCTCCTCTTTTATCAACGTTGTGATGCGCGCTTTCCTGCCCTGCAAGAGGTACAGGAGGTCGCGGCGCTACTGGCGGCAATAGAGGCTTGCCAGAAGGTTGCAGGTCGATTGCCGGTAAATATCAAATGGCTGCTCGATGGAGGCGGGAAACCGGATAATCCAGAACTGAGCCGTTGTCTGGAAGAACACGGACCGCTCCTGCAAGCCGATGCCGCTATCTGGAGCTACGCGGACGAAACAGGGATAGGCAAAGACAGCGCGCTCCTGGCCCTCGGCACTAAAGGTCTGCTGAGCGTGGAATTGGCGGTCCAGACAGGCAGCGCAGCAATAGACATTATGCACAGTGGGATCGTTCCGAACGCGCTCTGGCGACTGGTCTGGGCCTTGAACAGCCTGAAAGACGCACAGGAAGATGTGAAGATCGAGGGTTTTTACGACGCCGGACAACGCAGCACTGGCACGACGTTGGGGCATGCCACGCTTCCTGATGGACCTGCGAGGATTTCAACTGCATTACACCCATCTCTTGATGCCAACATGCACGGTTACTACTATCACGAGCAAACCAGCAGAGACCGGCGCGACACTCCCGACACAGGCAACGGCAAGCGTCGACTTTCAACTTGTACCAGAGCAAGATCCCTACACTATCTTTGTCAGGCTCAGGGAGCATCTAGACGAGCGTGGTTTTCACGATGTACAGGCGCGCACACTTTCTGCCAGTCGACCAACGGTCACCGCCAGCGATCACCCATTCGTACAAAGCGTCGCACATGCTACCGAAGCGGCTTACGAGCAGACGCCATATCTCTTGCCGATGACAGTTGGCAGCTACGCGCTGCATCCATTAAGGATGAGGTCCGACATGCCGATTGTTCTTGTGGCGAGAAACAGGCAAAGCGGTCGTGCCGCCTTCGCCGCAATCATCAAACAGCTCGCCGCCATTCTTCTAGAAGGGACTGCTTATAGTTGCTAAGAACCTGGCAAATAGGACATTTGCCAGGATTCCTCGCTTTGAGCTACGCCTGTTGAATGCACCTGTGAGCGCACCAACCAGGCGGCAGGTTGGACTACGACCAACCTTGTTGTTTACGCCACTGCTCATGTCGCTTCATGAGCAGTGCTTTGATCTCTTGCCTTTCCCGACAGGCGCAGTTCAGCATCCTCAAGGCGTCGTGCCAGATTGAGCGCCGCATTGTGATCCGCATGGGTACTAAAGCCACAGACGACACAGCAAAACGTTTGCTGGTCGGGGCGATTAGTACGGTCGGGATAGTGACACACACCGCACTCCTGCGAGGAGTACGCGCTCTTGACGGTGGTAGAAGGCTTATGGACACATTCCAATTTTACAGTTGTTTCCATGATGGATAACTTTCCATATTGCATAAACTTCCTACCATCGTCATCTTTTTCCTTCTGTTTTGATATAATGGCTCCGGGACCTAATATTTTTCCATAGGAGTTGTGATGAGTGGGCAAAAGGCGACCGTCCAGGTAATCGGTGTCGATGTGGGTATCGCCAACTTTCTGACGAGCAGTGATGGTAGACACTACGGCACCTTTCATGGTAAACTGCGAGAGCGACAAAAGCGCGACCGAGAGAAGCGAAGGCGCAAGGCCAAACTACGGGCGTGTTTGGAAAAGAAGGGCGTGAAGAAGCTCCCCTCCACCAGTAGCAAGAGTGGACAACGCCTCATGCGGCATGTGCGTCAGGAGATCAACCGTGCGGTCAATATCTGTCTGGACGAGCATCCCGAGGCGCAGATCGCCTATGAACAGCTTTCGGTGGCCTCTATGAAGTACAAGGCACGCGCGATGAATGCGTATCTACGTGCGTCCAATCTCGCACATATTCCGAAAAAGCTCTCCTGGGAGACAACCAAACGTGGTATGGCTGCAAGCAGTGTCAAGAGTGCTTACTCCTCGCAGGAGTGCGGTGTGTGCCACTACCCTGACCGTGCCAATCGCCCCAACCAGCAAACGTTTTGCTGTGTTGTGTGTAGGTACAGTACACATGCAGATCATAATGCCGCCACTAATCTTGCACAACGATGGGATGATAAGGAGCAACGATCAGCACGCTTGCACAACATGTCCTATATCAGACAACCGTGCAATCTGCGCTCAGCACACTGTACACACGTGGAGAGGTCCACCCGCTCTTTCAGAACAATATCCTGTTGTGGAGTAGGGATGAAGGGTATGAAAGGGCGCAGGAGCAGAAATCTGTTACCTCGCGAGAGCGAGAGTCGTTATAGAGCCATAGGAGAAAGCTGTTGGTATGCAAATAGGTATTAATGCGCAATTGCTATCCTGCGGCCAGAATTATCGCAATGGCGGCGTCAGCCGGTATATTCGTTACCTGCTGACAGAGCTAGCTAAGCGTCCAGGAAGCCACGAATATACAGTGTTTGTCAATGGACAGGAGGTAGCCGAGCAGCTTCAAGCGCGGCACCCTCAGATCACCTATGTTTCTGCTTCCTGGCCCGAGTCGCAGCCAGCGGCGCGCGTTGCATGGGAACAATTTACTCTCCCAACGTTGTTACGTCAAAGACACATTGAGGTTCTACATTCGCCGGTGAATGTACTTCCGTCCTGGTTGCCACAAAGCTGTGCAACGGTAGTTACACTGCATGACCTGGCATTTTTGCGCTTCCCCGAAGTGCTAACGCGAGCGAAGCGCCTGTATCATCGTACATTCACCGTTCGTAGTCTCCGACGCGCGACGATGCTTATCACTGTTTCGGACAGCACGAAGCAAGATGCGCACGAGTTGGTAGGGATACCCGCTAATCAGATGCAAACCGTCTACCCTTGTATCAACGAACATTTCTCAAACGTTCTTGAAGAAGGACAGATAAAGGAGTTCCGAGCACAGAAGGGTCTTGCAGAAGGCTATTTTTTGTACCTGGGGACGTTGGAGCCGCGCAAAAACATTCCAACGCTCGTCGATGCGTACGCGCGGTTGCGACAAAAGTATAAAGTGCGCGAAAAGCTCGTACTGGCCGGCGGAAAAGGCTGGCTATATGATGAGATTTTCGAGAAAGTGCATCAGTCCGGCATGGAGTCAGAAGTAGTATTCCCCGGCTTTGTGAGCGAGGCCGAGCAAGCGCTCTGGTATGCTGCGGCATCGGCGTTTGTCTATCCGTCTTTGTATGAAGGTTTTGGCATACCAGTTGCAGAAGCACTCGCCTGTGGTACTCCGGTTGTAACCTCGAACAGCTCCAGCCTCCCAGAGGCGGGCGCTGGCGTAGCCCTATGCGTCGACCCGAACGATGCACAGGCAATCAGCGAGGCAATGCAGCGGACAATCAGTGACTCTGTATTGCGCGAGCGCTGCCGAACGAGCGCGCCTGTCGTAGCACAGCGTTTCTCGGCAGCAACTATGGCGGAGCAGACCGTGGCCGTTTATGAACAGGCGGCAAACTCACATGCGCAACAGAGGCATTCGCAACGTATATTGTTATAATACTACCACTAAAAGATATGGCTTGAGTCGTGAAAAGCAGTGAACTATCTCGAACAAATCCAATAGAGTTGGAGCAGACGGCCCCCCTCCAGCAAGTGTCGGGAGGCACCACTGGAGCTATTACCCGTATGCTCTCGAAACGACGCTCGTCCCGCCATCAATGGCGCATCTTCGAGTATATTGTCATGCTTATGCTCGACGTCGTTCTGATCATTGTTGCCTTCCACCTGGCACACTACATCCGCTATAACATCATCGGGCAGAGCAACGTCTTGAGTAACCTTGAGAAGAGTCTGACAGGCAACAACTCTAATAGCACCTTTTTCTATACTCCGATCGACAAGTTTATGTCGATCGAAATCAGTATAGTGATCGGATTGATCACCATTTTTGTCTTGCGTGGACTTTACAACATTCGTCTCACCGGAAGCTGGTTCCGGCAAGCATGGGCCATCATCAATGCTGCGACGCTCGGATTAACGCTGCTCATCGCCTACTACTTCGTCTTCCAGGCGGCCTCGCCGTCACGTCTGTTGGTCCCATTTGTCTGGGCAACGGTCATTGTTGTTCTTTGCGCCGGGCGACTCATCGTGTCGGGCATCATGGGCATTCTCTACCGATTGGGACTCGGAGAGACGCGCCTGATGGTGGTTGGTTCGGGTCGCCTTGGCAAGTTGGTCATGCAGCATATCGCGGCCAATCCCAGCCTGGGCTATTCTATCGTGGGCTTTCTGCATGACATGAACGAGGCGCCAAGTGACTTTGGACGCTTCAAGATGCTGGGAACATTAGACGACATCGGCATGGTTATCCGTTCCATGCAGATCGATGAGGTCATTATTGCGCTCCCCTCGCATCTCAACCAGCACGCCATTCGTAGTGTCAAGATGTGCGAGCGGTTGGGAACCTCGTTCAAGCTGATCCCCGACCTGTATGAGATGAGCCTGTCGCGCATCGACATGGAGACGATCGAGGGGATTCCGCTGATCGGCATTAAACAGGTCTCGCTGAACACCGTTCAGCGCATCGTCACCAGATCCGTCGACATTTCCATCTCTACACTGGTGCTGGTCATTGGCTCTCCGCTCTGGCTACTGATCGCCCTGCTTGTCAAGCTCAGTTCGCCCGGCCCGATTATCTACCGGCAGGAGCGCATTGGCTTTAAAGGTATGCCCTTTACCACCTACAAGTTCCGCTCTATGTACCAGGACGCGGACCAGCGCCTGGCGCTGCTCCTGGCCCAGAACGAGGCACAAGGGCCGCTCTTTAAAATGAAAGAGGACCCGCGCAAGACACCGATCGGAAACTTCCTGCGCCGCACCAGTCTGGACGAGATCCCTCAACTCTTCAATATACTGAAGGGCGATATGAGTCTGGTGGGGCCGCGACCGCCGCTCCGGCGCGAGGTCGAACAGTACGAGGAATGGCAGAAGGGACGTCTGGAGATGAAGCCGGGTCTGACCGGCCTCTGGCAGGTGCGTGGTCGTAGCGATATCAGTTTCGACGAGGGCGTGCTCATGGACCTGTACTATATCGAGAACTGGTCTATACGCCTCTACTTCCAGATTCTCTTCCGCACTATCCCGGCAGTATTATTCAGTCGAGGAGCGTATTAGTGTTATGAAAGTTGCGTTAGTGCACGATTACCTGAACCAGATGGGTGGCGCGGAACGGGTCGTGATGGCATTTCATAAGATCTTTCCTGATGCACCAGTCTATACCTCTATCTATGATCCAGAGCGCGTCGATCCCGCCTTTCAGAAAATGGATATTCGTACATCGTTTATGCAAAGGTTGCCATTGGTGACGAAACACCACCAGCCCTATCTACCCTTCTATCCCTTTGCGATGGAGAAACTCGACCTGCGCGGCTACGATCTTATTTTGAGCAGCTCCAGCGCCTTTGCGAAGGGCGTGATCACCCGACCGGAGACGATGCATATCTGCTATTGCCACACACCCATGCGCTGGTGCTGGAACTATGACGAGTATGTTGAGCGCGAACGGCTGGGCAGGGTTGCGCGCAGCCTCCTGCCATTTGTCATTACCGGGCTGCGCGTCTGGGACCAGACGAGTGCAACGCGCGTTGATCACTTTATCGCCAACTCGCCGGTCGTGGCGGAACGCATAAAAAAATACTACCGGCGCGACGCTGTGGTGATTCCACCCCCAGTCGAGGCCGAGCGCTTCTCCTTCGACGCCCGTACTGAGCCGGAGGACTACTTTCTGATCGTGAGCCGCTT
>WNGE01026394.1_pt1 | contig 10327 bp, 8 predicted proteins | sample 5400651 | NCBI WGS metagenome assembly WNGE01 (sample SAMN13153370, study PRJNA577476) | soil metagenome | isolation source: 60 cm soil or saprolite under grassland replicate 2 | place: USA:California | collected 2016-06-15
GATCTTGGCCGGCAGCGTGTCGAACTTGGTCTTGTTGAAGGTGATCTCGAACTGCTCGCCGTTCTGGTGGTAGCTCTGCAGCATGCAAATCTTGGACACGTCGGGGAAGCCGAGGATGCGGTCGGAGGTCGCGTTGTTGAACTCCGCGGCGTCGAGCAGCCCGCGGTCGATCGCCGGGACGATCTCGGCGCCGGGCAGCGCGTTCACCGCCGCGCCCATGCCCTGGAACAGGTCGATCGAGATGCCCACGGTGCGGTACTTCATGCCCTTGAAATCGTCCGGCTTGGTGATCGGTTTCTTGAACCAGCCGAGCGGCTGCGTCGGCATCGGCCCGTACGGGAAGGACACGACGTTCGCGCCGATCGAGGCGTAGAGCTTGTTGAGCAATTCCTTGCCGCCGCCGTACTTGTGCCAGGAGAGCAGCGTGTTGGCGTCCATCGCATAAGCGGGGCTCGATCCCCACAGCGCCAGGGCGTTCTGCTTGCCATAGTGGTAGACGAGCACGCCGTGCCCGCCGTCGAGCGTGCCCTTCGACACCGCGTCGAGCAGGCCGAAGGCCGGCACCACCGAGCCGGCCGGCAGCACTTCGATCCTGAGATCGCCCCCGGTCATGTCGTTCACCTTCTTGGCGTAGTCGAGCGCGTACTCGTGGAAGATGTCTTTCGCCGGCCAAGTGCTCTGCCAGCGCATGCTGATGGGCCCCTGGGCCTTGGCGATCGTGGGGAAACCCAGCGTGGCGGCGCCGGCGGTCGCAGCAGCCGCGCCGGCGAGGAATTTTCGCCGCGAGGCTGCGGGATTCTTGAATTGCTCCTTGCTCATTGGATCCTCCTTGGAAAGGCGGTTGAGTGGTAAATGTCTCGGCGTTGTTGTTATTGTCCCCGAAAGCTCATCGGGATAAACGTGTCGCGCGGCCTTTCTGTTCCAGCGCCGGCTCTCCCGGTTTACGAAGCGCCAAAGCCCGCGAATCGTATTCCTATACCGCCCCGAAATCAAGCGAGGTGACGGAGCCTTCCGCATTGTGAAACCGTGCCGGCACGCGCCAGGATGCTATCTCGGTGTGTCGCCGGGCAAAGCCGGTGTCGACACGGCCGCCGGTGCTGCGGTCGAGTTTCCGCTCTTGTGGGGCGGGTTGGGATGCCAGCCCATGACGAGAAGCAGCACAGAAAACCCGATCACATAGGCGAGCGTCACATGCCAGCCGTGGTAGAGCCAGCGCCCGACCGACTTCGCCTCGGGGTACATGTTCGACAGCGCCACGCCGGCGCTCGAGCCGAACCAGATCATCGAGCCGCCGAAGCCGACGCCGTAGGCGAGATAGCCCCAGTCGTAGCCGCCCTGCTTCAGCGCCAACGCGGTCAACGGAATGTTGTCGAACACGGCTGAAACGAATCCGAGTCCCAATGACGTGTGCCAAGACGCCGCGGGCAGCTTCTCCACCGGCATCATGGTGGCCGACAGGACCAGCGACAGCAGAAAAATGCTTCCCTTGAAGCTCTCGGGAAGCACTTCCCAATCGGGACGACGCAGGGGAGCGGTAAGCAGCAGCGCGATCACGACTGATGCCCCGATGAAGGGAAACCGGTCGGAGATCTCCGGAAACTTCACGTTCATCACGACATTGGTGACGATGGCGGCGATCAGGATGAAAAACACGATTCCGAGCCGAGGCCAGTCGACGTGGATGTGCTGGTGCTCGTGCCTGAGGATCGGCGAATACCGCTGCTGCTGGATCGCCGCCGGAATGCCGCAGACGACGAGCGCGACCGCCGCGGCCACGTAGGCTTCCAGCACGTCGAGCGGGTTCACTCCGTCGATCCACATCATCGTGGTGGTGGTGTCGCCCACGACGCTGCCCGAGCCGCCCGCGTTCGACGCGGCGACGATGGCGGCGAGATAACCGATGTGCACCTTGGCGCGGAACAAGGTGTGCGCCATTGCGCCTCCGATCAGCGCCGCGGCGATGTTGTCCAGGAACGAGGACAGCACGAACACGATCACGAGCAGCGCGAAGCAGCCTTTCCAGTCGTGCGGAAGGATCCGCGGGAGCTCCGCGGGCACGCGTGTCTTCTCGAAGTGCCGCGACAGCAGCGCGAAGCCGAGAAGAAGACACAGCAGGTTGGTCAGAATCACCCATTCTTGCCCAAGATGCGCAAGCAGCCCCGGAATGCCGGCGCCCGACTTGAAGCCGGTGAAGCCGAGCTTGTACAGAGTGATGATCGCCAGGCCGGTCAGCGCCACCCTGAGAGTGTGATGGTGGAACAGCGCCACGCCGAGCAGCGTGAGCCCGAACAGGATGAAATCGACCGGGACGCCGGCGATCGCCGGCGCCCCGGCTGCGCCCGCGGCGTGAGCCGGCCACACCGTGAAACAAAGCACAATTGCGGCGACGATACTTTTCGGTGCCAGGCGCGCGTTCCTCCCTCCGGCGAGGCGCGATTCTATCACTGGGGTTCCGCGCGTAGCGCTCAGTCGCGCGCGATCAGGATGTGCACCCGATACGGCCCGTGCGCGCCGAGGACGATCGTCTGATCGATGTCTGCGGTGCGCGACGGTCCCGAGACGAAATTGACGGCGCGCGGCAGCTCGCGCAATTCCGCGCGCGCGAGGTCCCACGCCTCCTCCATATGAGCCACGATGCGGGCGGCCGGAACGATCGCGATATGCGTCTCGGGGAGAAGGCTCACCGAGGCCGGCGTGCCCGGGCCCGAGGCGAGCACGAGCGTTCCGGTCTCGGCGATCGCGGCAAAGGCCCCGGTGACGCCGAGGGGATCGCCGTCCTTGGCTCCGCGCGGCTCGAGCGCGAGCCCCGCCCCCTTCCAATCGAGATGCGCGAGCTGCGGCCAGACGCATCCGGAAAGGGGAAGATTGCCCGCCCTGAGATAGCGCGCGACCGCGACGGGAACCTCGCTCATGCGCTCGACTTCCCCGGTCGTGCTCTGCATCGATTCCGCCCGGGCGCGGAAGCGCGCGACCAGATCGCCCTCGACCCGCGGCAGCGTCCCGCGCGGGTGCGCGCGCAGGTAGGTTTCGACCGCTTCCAGCTCGGCCTGCGACGGCTTGCTTCCGCCGCGGCCTTGCGCCTTGCGGATGCGCGCGAGGATTTTTTCGCGGGCGCTCACGCTTCCAGCGCCTTGACCATGTCCTCGACGACCTTCTTCGCGTCGCCGAACACCATCATGGTCTTGTCCATGTAGAAAAGCGGGTTGTCGAGGCCGGCGTAGCCCGCGGCCATCGAGCGCTTGTTGACCAGCACCGTGCGGGCCTTGTGCGCCTCGACGATCGGCATGCCGTGGATCGGGCTGCCGGGCGTGTGCGCGAGCGGATTCACCACGTCGTTCGCCCCGAGCACGAGCACCACGTCGGTGGTGCCGAGCTCGTTGTTGATGTCGTCCATCTCGAACACCTGGTCGTAGGGCACCTCGGCCTCGGCGAGCAGCACGTTCATGTGGCCGGGCATGCGGCCCGCGACCGGATGGATGGCGTAGCGGACGCTGACGCCCTTCGCGATCAGCTTGTTCGCGAGCTCCTTCACCGCGTGCTGCGCGCGCGCGACCGCGAGTCCGTAGCCCGGCACGATCACGACCGACTCGGCGTTGGCGAGGAGGAACGCGGCATCGTCGGCGGAGCCCGAACGCACCGTTTTCTGGGCGCTGTCGGCGGCCGCGGCGCCTTCGGCCGCTCCGAATCCGCCGAGTATCACGCTGAAAAAGGAGCGGTTCATCGCCTTGCACATGATGTAGGAGAGGATCGCGCCGGAGGAGCCCACCAGGCTCCCGGCGATGATCAGCATGGTGTTGTTGAGCGAGAAGCCGATCCCCGCCGCGGCCCAGCCCGAATAGCTGTTCAGCATCGAGATCACCACCGGCATGTCGGCGCCGCCTATGGGGATGATGATGAGCACACCGAGCACGAAGGCGATCGCGGCCATGACCGCGAACGGCGTCCAGGCCTTGCCGTCGCCGAGGAAGAATGCCAGGCCGAAGCCGATCATGACGAGGGCGAGCGCGAGGTTCAGCGGGTGCTGGCCCCTGAATACCACCGGCGCGCTGGAAAAGAGGCGGAACTTCCTGCCCAGCCCCGCGAGCTTGCCGAAGGCGATCACGCTGCCGGAGAAGGTCACGGCGCCGACGAAGCTGCCGATGAAGAGCTCCAGGCGGTTGCCGCGCGGCATCGGGTCGGGAACGTTGAACGCGGAAGGATTGTTGACCACCGCGACGGCGATGAGCACCGCCGCCATGCCGACGAGCGAATGCATCGCGGCGACCAGCTCCGGCATCTGCGTCATCTGCACCCGGCGCGCGACGAACGCGCCGATCATGGCCCCGATCACGCCGGCGACGAGGATCGGCGCGAGGTTCTTGGTGATCGCGAGGGTGACGAGCACGGCGATCGCCATGCCGATCATTCCCAACAGGTTGCCGCGGCGCGCCGAGACGGGCGACGACAGCCCCTTCAGCGCGAGGATGAACAGGACGCTCGCGGCGAGGTACCAGAGCGCGAGCAGGTTGGCGCTCATGCCTTGTCCTTCTCGGCCTTAGGCGCTTTCTTCTTGAACATTTCCAGCATCCGCTGCGTGACGAGGAAGCCGCCGAAGACGTTGACCGCCGCGAGCGCCACTGCGAGCGCGCCCAGCACCGAGCCGGCGTCCACGTCGTACGGGCCGGCGGCGAGGATCGCGCCGACGATGATCACGCTGGAAATGGCGTTGGTCAGGCTCATGAGCGGAGTGTGCAGCGCCGGCGTCACGTTCCAGATCACGTGATAGCCGACGAACACCGCCAGCACGAATACGACGAGGTTGATGACGGTCGGATCGATGCTTCCGGTCATGTTCAGCCCTTCTTCACGACTTCACCGTTGATGCACACCAAGCTTCCGGAGATGATCTCGTCCCCGCGGTCGAGCTTCAGCTCGCCGGTTTTCGGATCGACGAGCAGGTTCAGGAAGTTGAGCAGGTTCCTCGCGTAGAGCGCGCTCGCGTCAGCGGCCACGAGCGCCGGCAGATTCGAGATCCCGACGAGCTTCACGCCGTGCTTGACGACGATCCTGTCGCGCTCGGTGAGCGGGCAGTTGCCGCCCTGCTCGATCGCCATGTCCACGATCACCGAGCCGGGTTTCATGGCGCGCACCGTGTCCTCCTTCAACAGCACCGGTGCCGGCCGGCCGGGAATGAGCGCAGTGGTGATGACGATATCGGCGGCCTTGGCGCGCTCGTGCACGAGCTCCGCCTGGCGCCGCATCCAGTCGACCGGCATGGTAGGGAACATCGAGGAACCTCGCGCCGAGCGATTCGATCTGCTCCTTCACCGCGGGCCGCACGTCGGAAGCCTCGATCACGGCGCCCAGGCGCTTCGCCGTGGCGATCGCCTGCAGCCCCGCGACGCCCGCGCCGAGGACGAGAACCCGCGCCGCTTTTACCGTGCCGGCGGCCGTCATCAGCATCGGCATGAAGCGCCCGTACTCGCTCGCCGCGACGATCACCGCCTTGTAGCCGCCGATGTTCGCCTGCGAGGAAAGAACGTCCATAGCCTGCGCGCGCGTGATGCGCGGCAGCCATTCCATCGCGAAGCAGGTAAGGCCGGCGCGCGCATAAGATTCGACCGCCGCCGGGTCGTGGGGGTCGAGCAGCCCGATCACGATCGCGCCGCGCTTGAACAGGCCGAGCTCGTCGTCCTGCGGCCCGCGCACTTTCAGCACGATGTCGGCTGCGCCGTAGAGGTCCTGCGCGCCCCCGGCGATTTTCGCGCCGGCCGCCTGGTATTCCGAGTCGGGAACGCTTGCCGCGACGCCCGCTCCCGCCTGAACGAGGATGGAGTGGCGGCCGCCCGAAGCGAGCTTTTTGACGGTTTCGGGAGTCGCTGCGACGCGCGTCTCGCCCGGACGCGTTTCGGCCGGGATGCCGATGTTCATGAGTTTCTCTGGCTTTCTCTCGCGGCCACCCGGCCGAAACCAAGCGCGATGATACAACAGCGCCTGATGATCGCGCGAGCGCGCGGATGTTCCCCGTATAATCCGTGGCGCGAATTCGAGGCGACCGAGGAGGAATCATGACCGTGAAAGTGCGGCGAGTGGTGACCGGGCATGACGGCAGCGGACGCGCCGTCGTGAAAATCGACGAAGTCTCGAAGAACATCGTGTCGAACCGGCCCGGTGCGTCCGCCTGCGTCGTCTGGACGACCGATACCATCCCGGCCGGCAACTCGGGCGATTTCGACGGCGCCGCGAGAAAGCTCGGCACGACGCTCCCCGGCGGAACGGTGTTTCGCGTCATCGAGTTCTCTCCCGGGGTCGCGCCGCGCGTGCATAGAACCGACTCGATCGACTACGCGGTGGTGCTTTCCGGCGAGATCGACATGGAGCTGGAGAAAGGCACGGAAGTCCACCTCAGGGCGGGCGACGTCCTCGTGCAGCGCGGCACCGTGCACTGCTGGATCAATCGAGGCACGGCCCCGTGCGTGATGGCCTTCGTGCTCGTCGACGCGAAGCCCGCTGCCGCCGGCGGCAAAACGCTCAACGCGTTTGGGTGAGCTGGGGCGGCTTCTTCTGAAGCGAACTCAAGCCCCGCGCCGTTCCCCGATCTCGAACGCCCCTTGCACGTTCGCAGGGCTCCGGCCCGCGCTCGGGCGCGTCAATGGAACTCGGCTAAAATAACGTCGACAAGCACGCCTCAAGCAGACGCGAAATGGGCACCTTCTCAGTCGGATGCCGGATCGAGAACGTAATTCAACGCAGAAAAGCTGTGGCCCTGCCCCGCATCCTCGTCGACGCCGGCAGCGAATATACTTGGGTAAGCGCGAAAATTCTTGAGAGAATCGGGGTCGTCGAGGAAAAAAAAGACCTGGAATTCGTGATGGCAAACGGCCAGCGGATAACGCGCAGAGTCGGCTTCGCTATCATCCGTATCGGCAGAGCCTTCACGGTGGACGAGGTGGTCTTCGCGGAGCGGGGCGATCTTCTCCTTCTCGGCGCGCGCAGTCTCGAAGGGCTCAATCTGACCGTCGATTCGCGGCGCAAACGATTGGTCGCGGCCGGCCCGCTGCTCGCCGCCTGAGTATCAGAAGCAGCGCTTGGTCGTATCGTTCAAGCGAGCGCCTGCCGAAACCTTCAAGCTTCGACGGCGATTTGGCCGCGCTCGCGGTCAGCGGCGTAGCTTAAACAGGCCTGGACGTCCTCGGCCGTGAGGTAGGGAAATCTTTCAGGATCTGCTCGCGGGACATGCCCGAAGCCAGATAGTCCAGCACGATACGCATGCCGCGGATGCACGGCTTCCGCTGCGCTGTCGGGATACTTAATCGAGAGGCATTTAGTCCGCCCACTCGTTGTGAGCCCATGCTAGTAACTCATTCTCCCGCTTTGTGATAGCTGGCTTTTTCCAAGGTTTTGACAGTTTTTGGGCCACGCGCTGTGCGATGAGTAGACCAGTCTTCATATATGCGTCCCGCTTTTCGCTGGGCGCCTTGTCGCTCAGTTTTGAGTTCAGTTGTGGCGGAAGCAAAATGAGATTTCCCAGACGATGGCATTGCGAGAGAAGCGCCTTGCTTTGAGGCCAAATGTGCTCAATTGAATCCGCAGCGCTCGCCTCCCAGATCCTTTCCCATTGCTCGTTGCTAAAGTTGAGCCCTTGCTCACGGGCGAGGTGCTCCTCGTAGCGGAAGAAAAAGTAGCGAAGCTCTTCCTGCCAATCGTTGTAGCAATCCGTCTCCCGCAATTCATCAATAGCGTCTTCGATTGGGTACTCCGATCCAATCTCTGTCAACGCAGTGAGGACTTTCTTGTACTCAAGATTCTCTCTCGCCACTCTCCAAGCAAGGCGCACGTAATCGCCCACACGTGTTCGAGCATCTTTGTAGAGCATACCGTAAATTCGAAATGTGACTATCTCCCAGCGCTTGAGTAGTTGGGACTTTTGGCTCTCAGTCAAATCCTGGCGGAGATTAATTGCGGTTGCTAGCAAGCGCGCCTGGGAAATTCTCGTGACCGCATTCAAGCGTCGATTGCCGCGAATTTTGTCGAATGCCTGCGTCACTGTGAGGACCCACTTGGCAACTTGCACGATTTCCTTCGCCGTGCGCGCCTGGCCCCGGAGGACTTCGACGGCATCTTCCTCCGCCAAGGGCTTGTTTGGACAATCCTGGGTCTTTAGCGTCGCTGCGAAGCGGAGCGCTTCGCTATTCATGCCCTGGCGCAATCCCACGCAGACGTAGATGTCACGCCAAATATGATGCAGTTCCTCGATGACGTGTGCCTTGTTTCCGATCTTGAGCTCGAACGCGCTCCCCATCAAAATGCTCTTTAAGCGGTCGAGCCAAGGTACCACTAAGCCTCGGCTGTTGAGCACCTCGAAGACCGTGTAGACGGTACCCTCGTCTTGGACCTCATGGAGGATGAACGCCAACCGATTCTTAAGCAGAGCAATTAGATCAGGTAACGTAACTGGCAAAGCCTTCCATTTGTCGACAAACGACTCGCAATCGACCATTGCGGACAGGAGCTCACGATCCGCAATGGTCTTCGCCGCGACGGGTTCGGGGTGAGTGCCTTCCCGCAGATACGTTGCGAAGTAGTGGCTCGTATCCTGGTTGGTCTGTAGCAAGAGCAAGGAATTGCTGTCCGGTTTGACCAGGAGTTCAGCGAGTTCTATGGCGTTCTTCTTTTGAGATTGATCCGAGTGATCAAGCCCTTTCTCGATTGCCTTAAGGAGCAAAATGAGCGTCGTTAGCCGCTGTTGGCCATCGACAATGTCCATGTAATGGTAAACGTCGGTGCCAATGCGCACTTTATCTTTGCGCAATACCACCACAGCCGCCATGAAGTGCTCGATGTCGCTTCCCTTGTTGTAAGTTTTAAGAATGTCCTCGAAGAGTTCGGAGCGCTGCTTGCTGGTCCAGCTGAAGGCCCGCTGGTACTCGGGAACGCGGAACAGCCGACCACTTAGCAGTTGCGCGAGGTTGAGGTATTGCGGATGAATGGAAAGCATTAGTGCTCCTTGTTTTGCGTTCGCGAGGGAGCTTGGCTTGCAAGCTGCCGCGAAGACTAGGTTGTGGTGGCGATAGAATACGTTCGTAGACTCCCGTGTTACTACAGCGCATCGAAAGAATTTACGACCGATGCGCCCGCGCCATCCACCCAAATCTCCGCTCGCCCAGCTCGAACGCGCCCTGCACGAGCAGCGCCAGCGCCGCCGCCGGTATCGCGCCCGCGAGCAGCGTGACGTTGTCGTTCAGCGCGAGGCCGGAGGCGATGCGCTCGCCGTAGCCGCCCGCGCCGATAAACGCCGCGATGGTCGCGGTGCCGACGTTGATCACCGCGGAAGTCTTGATGCCGGCGAGGATCGAAGGCAGAGCGAGCGGCACCTCGACGAGCCGCAGGCGGTCGCGGGTGCCCAGCCCCAGTGCGAGCGCAGCCTGCCGCATGCCGCGGCTAATGCCGGTGAGCCCCGCGCAGGTGTTGCGCACGATCGGCAGCAGCGCGTACAGGAACAGCGCGATCAGCGCGGGCCACGTGCCGATCGTGCCGACGAGCGCGATGAGGAATGCGAAGAGCGCGAGCGACGGAATCGTCTGGATTACGCCCACGACGCCGAGGATGAGTTGCTCGGCCCTCGGCACCTTCGCTGCCGCCACTCCCAGCGGCACTCCGACGGCGATGCTCGCCGCGAGCGACGCGAACACGAGCAGCAGATGTTCGCTCGTCAGCCGCCAGAAATCCGGGCCGAACAGTGCGCCAAGAAAATTGCGCTGCGCGGCGCGCTGTTGTCCGGCGTCCATATTCAGCAGCGCCGCCGCTTCGGTAAAGCTCTTCCCTTCCAGCTCCGCCGCGGCGTTCATGCGTATCATTCGGCGCTCGTCGATGCGGCCTTCGAGCTTCTCGAGCGCGCGCCAGGCTGCGGGAAAGCGCCGCGGCACCTCCAGCCGGTAGAGCAGCACCGCGTCGTAGCGCGGAAAGAAACCTCTGTCGTCCTCGAGCACGCGGAATTTGTACCGCTCGATCTTGGCGTCGGTCGAGTAGATGTCCATCACGTCGATTTTCCCCGCCGCGATCGCCTCGTAGGCTAGGCCGTGATCGAGACCCGACGGCGTGGCGTACGGCAAGCCGTAAGCTGCTTTCAATCCCGGCCAGCCGTCGGCGCGGCCGATGAATTCCTGCGAAAGCCCGAGTTTGAGCCCTGCATGCCTCGCAAGGTCTGAAAGCGAGCGGATGCCGAGCGCCTGCGCCCGCTCCTCGCGCATCGCGAGCGCGTAGCTGTTGTTGAAGCCGAGCCGCACCGCGACCCCGAGACCCTGGGAATTGAGCGCGCGGTTCAGCTCCTCGATCCCGGGATGACCTT
>WNGE01011372.1_pt1 | contig 10326 bp, 9 predicted proteins | sample 5400651 | NCBI WGS metagenome assembly WNGE01 (sample SAMN13153370, study PRJNA577476) | soil metagenome | isolation source: 60 cm soil or saprolite under grassland replicate 2 | place: USA:California | collected 2016-06-15
ACGGACGGGAGCAGGTCGTAGAGATCGCTCGTCGTCATGCCTGGTTCACCTTCACGCCGTCGGAAGCGACGGTCAGCAGCTGCGCGGCGCGGATCGCGCCGCTCTCGATGCGCGCCCGAAGAGCCGGCAGAAGCGCGTTCACGACCGGCGTCTCACCCGTCAGGTAGAGGCTCGTCAGCTCGACGGCCCGGACTCCCTCGACGAGCTGGATCGCGGCCATCACGTCGCTCTGGGCGACCGACTGCCCGAACGCGCGCCGCTCGAAGGAGAACCGCCCCTGCAGCTCGGCCGTCACGGCCGCGAGCACCTTCGCCGCCTCGTACTCGGGCTTGACGAAGAGGTTGGCCTCGAGCTTGAACGTGAGCTGCTCGAACGGGTCGACCCGCACGTGCGCCCTCGGGTCGCCGGACGTGCGGACCGCGCTCATCAGGTACTGGTAGGTCAGGGACGTCGGCGCGAGCGGGTCGCCGTTGTCGGCCGCGACCGTGAGCTGCACGAGCCGCGACTCCCCGTCCCAGAGCCAGGTCGCCTGAGCCTTGCCGACGCCGGCGAACGCGGCCGCGAAGTCCTCGAAGTCCTGCAGCGAGACGATCCGGTCGAAGGTCAGCACCGTCAGCGGCGCGTTGTCCCGCGCCCGGTCGAGCGTCTCCGGATCGGCCGCGCCGGTCGCGGGGAACGGGTTCGTGACCGACTTGACGCCGAGCGGCGGCGAGAGCAGCAGGCTCAGCCTCCCCTCCTTCACCTCGCCCTTCAACCCGAGGCCGACCCGGTAGGCGGCCCGCACGTTCTCGGAGCCGGTCGGCAGCCGCGCGCCGGTCTGTCCGTCGCCGAACTCGACGACCTGCTTGCCGTCGGCTCCCGCGTGGGCGACGTACACGCGATCGCGCGGGCCGTGCCCGTAGAGCGCCCGCACCTCCTTCCAGAGCAGGTCGTTGACGCGCACGCTCAGCGTGGTCGCGCTGCCGCTGGGGTCGGAGGTCGGGACGTACGTCACCGGAGCGTCCTTGAGGACGAACTGCTGGAACGGCGCCGAGGCATCGCCGCTGCCGAGCACCTCGGCCTTCGACTCGCCGTGCGTCGCTGGCGCGACATTGGCGGCGATGCGGAACGACTCGCGGTCGTACGCGTTGGCGAGCGAGCCGGCGAGCTTCAGCTTCGACTGCTCGGCCGCCTCCGAGAGCGACACGCCGGTCTTCGTGTCCTCGTAGATCGTCTCCGCGTCGTCCGGAACCGGGGCGAGGACGAAGGCGTTCGCCGCCGCATGGACCGTGCCCCGCTTCCCCTTGAGGGTATCGACCTGCCAGGTCCGCGTCCCGTCGAGCTCGGTTGCGAAAGGCGCGGTAACCTCGAGCACGTCGCCGGGAGCGCGATCTCGTCGCCCTGCACCGGATCGGTCAGCGGCGCCTCGACGAGCCCGAGCTGCTCGCTCTGGCCGTAGACGACCGTCTCGCGGAGCTCGGTGTCGAACTGCTCGCGCAGGTTCTCGCCGGAGAGCGTGAGGCGGGTCGTCTTCGCGGAGATCGTGAAGTCGGTGCGCGAGTCCTCGACGGCGGTCGTGACCTGGTAGAGCTCCCAGTAGCCGCGCTTCGGATGCTTCGGGTCCGGGCGCACGAGCAGCACCCAGCTCCCCGCGACGATCTGCGGATACAGGGCGTCGAGGAAGACGTCGTCCACCGGGTTGTCGGCGCCGCCCGCACCCACCTTCTGCAGGCTCATGTGGGGCCATTCGGTGCCTCCACCGTCGGTCGGCTTGTAGACCTTCCGCAGGTCGAGCGGCATCGCGAGCCAGTCGGGCGCGTTGTTACCGAAGAGCCCGGCCCGCTGCCGCAGCGTGTAGAGGTTGAGGTTCACCTGCGCCGGCTCGATCACGTGCCCCGTGAGCGGGAAGCCGAGCCCTTCCTCCCACGCGACCCGGGTGACACCGTGGGCCCGGTCCGGCTCGACGACCGTCAGCCGGCGAACGTCCCAGCGCTCGCTCGTCTTGTCCGCGAGCCGCTCGTTGCCGACGAAAAGGATCAGGTCGCCCGGCCGGAGATTCGTGTCGATTCCCCGGAGGAAGACCTCGGTCACGCCCAGGACCGGCGTCACCGGCTTCGTCAGACGTGCCCGGAGGGCGTTCCATTCCGGCCGCGCCTCGATCTCCTCGACCGTCTCGAAGACCTGGGGCAGCTCGTCCTGGCCGGGCAGGCTCTGGACCTTCACCCCCGTTCGCAGACGCACGGAGTCCGGCGCGCCCGCGGCCGTCTCGAGCGTGAACACCAGGTCGGTGCCCGCCGCCGCGCCCGGGCCCAGCTCGTAGCCGATCTCCCGCGCGAGCTCGAGGATCGAGCGCAGCTCGGTCGCCGTGCGCAGGTAGACCTCGTTCGCAATCCGCTCCTGGTAGAAGGTCAGGACGTCGAGGACGGTCGCCCAGGCGTCGAGCAGGGCGATCGTCGGGTCGTCGTCGTCGCGCGTCGTCAGCCGCCGGAGAGCCGCCTGCCCCGAGAGGCGGGCCTCCATCGACTCCTTGAAGCTGCCGTGCGTTCCGGCCCGGTAGGCGATCCGTGGGAGCCCCGGCGGATTGGAGATCGCGACCGGCGTCAGGACGCGCACGCCCTCGCAGCAGACGCAGGTGTCGAGCTGCAGGGCGTCGGCGTTCACATGCCTCCCTTCATGGCGAGCTCGAGGCGGCCGTTCTCCGGGAAGTTGGGGTCGTTCTCGAGCACGGCCACCTCGCGCGCGGCCGGGGTCAGCACCTCGTGCTCGAGCTCTTGGGCCGGCGCCTTGCCGAAGCGCTGGAAGCGCTGCGCCTGCACCCACTCCACGCCGGCGACCGCCATCGCGACCTCGAAGATCTGGCTCAAGTAGACGGGCTGGCCGTAGGTGAAGTTGTCGGGATGGAAGAAGCCGCGCTTGCCGCCGGGCAGCACGCGGCTGGAGAACTGCTCGAGCAGCGCCTGCTGGACGTCGGTGCGGAAGTAGCCCGGCTTGACGCAGACCTGGAGGAGCAGGTCGAGCGGAACCGTCACGGGCGGCTCGAGCTCGATGTCGTGGCCGGCCATGCGGTAGCGGTCGAGGAAGGTCCGCAGGTCGCGCTCGAACCCGGGGTCGAGCGCGACGCCGCCAGTACGGTCGACGGTGACGAAGGTCGTGTACCAGCTCCCGGTCCAGCGGAAGGCCGCGGCCGCGCGCTGCACGTCGTCGTGGCGGCCCGTCACCTCTGCGTAGTCCGCCTCGGTGACGGCGCGCTCCTGCGTCCGGAAGGCCTCCGGCGCGTCGAGCCGGACGCGCTCGAGCGGCTCGGGATCGATGCCTCCCACTGCGGCGAGCGGGTTCCGCAGGCTGTGGACGCCCGAGAAGCCCGCGACCACGCGGGTAATCGTCTCGGCGCCGAGATTCCCGGGCAGGCCGTTGCCGACGCGGTAGGCGGCGTCGAACTGCGAGCCCTCCTCCGGCCGGCGGCCGCGCTCGTCGTCGCCGAAGCGGAGATGGGCGATGCCGTCCGACTCCAGCTCCACGACGAACTCGGTCGCGAAGCGGTCGCTGCCGAGGAGGTCGAACTGCGGGCTCCACGTCTCGCCCTCGCCTGTCACGTCCACGACGGGCAGCGCGGCGCGCGGGTCGGTGCGCGTCGCCGCCGTGGCCGGCGCGGCCTCGTCGAAGGCAGCCCGGAACGTCAGCGGGCCGCGGGCGAGATGGGGCCGGTAGGGCCGTCCGGCCGGAGCCTCCCGCGGCACGAGCGCCTCGGACGCAAGCGAGAGGCCGTGGTCGGCGAGGACGGCGTTTCCCCGCGCGACCGCGATCTCGGCGCGGGCCGCAGGGCCGCTGGGCGGGGTCACCACGGCCGACACGCAGAGCGGGAACGGCAACGCGTCGGCGGCCGCCCAGGCGATCTCGAGCACGGGGGTCCCGTCCAGCTCGTCGACGACGTGGTCGGCTGCGGTCAGGCGGACCGCGTGACGGTGCGTCGGGTCCGCGTCGGCCTCCACGCCGGTCGTGGGGCTGCGGATCTCCTCGAAGAGGACGACGTCGCCCACCGCCAGGTCGAGCTTCGGGTCGTCCTGCAGCGTCGCGCGAGTGGCGCCCTTCGGCAGGCAGCACCGCTCGTCGCTCCAGGTGTAGAAGCTGATCGCGTTGTGCGCGGAGCGGAGCGTGATCGCGTGCATTGTCTCGAAGACGGTCGGCCGCTCCGCCGTCAGGAGCTTCGGCAGGTCCGCCGGCGCAACCGTCGTCTCGTCCTCGTCGCCGCGGGAGAGGAGCACCGTTCCCTCATCGATCGGCTGACCGTCGGCTCCGCCCGCCACGTCGACGTCGAACACCACCCACGCCCGCGCGTTGCAGCCCGAATGGACGCGGTAGTCGAGGAGCCGTGCGTGGCGGCGGGCCGAGACGCGGAGGCGCGCCGTCCCGAGGTAGCTCTCGGTCGCGATGGCGTCCTGGTAGTGGCTGAGGTGGTCGCCCACGTACGAGAGCAGCTCGACGAGCGCCACGTGGTCGTCGGCCGGATTCCGCTCGGTCCAGTCCGGCGCGATCGCCGCCATGCGGTCGAGCATCAGCCGCCGGAAGCTGTTGTAGTCCTTCGCCAGGTAGTCGATCTCCGGCTCCGGCAGGACGTCGGGCGGGCAGACGTCCGGGACGGCGCAGTCGAAGTCGTTCGGGCAGTCGACCTTGAACGAGAACGGCACCGCCGAGAGCTGCCGGTCGAACTTCGCCGGCGGCGAGTCGTCCGTGAGAGACGTGCGCAGGCGCAGGACGTAGGTCGAGAAGTCCCCCGGCGCGTCGACCGTGACGGTCAGCACGTTTCCCGCGCTCGCGACCTGCGTGACGTGGATGCCCGTGATCCGCACGCCGCCCTCGACGACGACGTTCTCGACCTTGAGCGCGGGCGAGGCGGGCACGCCGTTCGCCTCGCCGGGCAGGTTGTGGAGGAAGGTGACCTCGAGCGTCTTCTGGTCCGGCCCGACCTCGAGGTAGTCGATGCCGTTGATCGTCGGCGGGTTCGCGTCCCGGACGGTCCGGCGGCGGCGCGCGTCCACGCAGCGGTACTGGGCGGCGGCCACCTAGACCTGCCTCGTGAAGCTCGCGGATTGCACCTCTTGCGTCCGGCGGATCGCGTACACGACGGTCGCGGTCAGGGAAGAGTCGACCGCCTCCACCCTCACGTCCTGCACCTCGATCCGGTCACCGAGCCACTCCTGCAGCGCGGCCTGGACGGTGAGCTGCGTCGCGGCCGCGAGCGCGTCGCTGTTCGGCGCGAACACGAGCTGGAGCAGGCCGCTGCCGAAGGTCGGCCGGTTGACGCGCTCGCCCGGAGCGGTGAAGAGCACCTGCTCGACGAGATCGCGGATGTGGTCCTCCTCCGAGGTCGACGCCGTGCGGCCGCGCGCGTCGACGCCGTACGGGAAGTCGACCTCGCTCACTGGCCCCTCACCCGCACCTGGGTCACGACCGCCTGGACGCCGGTGCCCGTCGGCGCGCAGACGGCGACGCTGTCCTGGAGCAGCACGGGCATGCCGTTCGACAGGACCCGCGTCGCGGCCGTCACCCACTGCGCCGTCACGCACGGGCCGGCCGCCGGCGGGACGAACGGACAGCCGGCGACGACGTAGGGAGCTGGTTGCGTCGTGACCGGCTGGCCGCTGACCTGGACGCGCGGGCTGGGCACGGTCGGCTGGGCCTGGCCGCCGTGCATGCAGAGCACGACCGCGCCCTGGTGGAGCAGGAAGCCGGGCATCAGATCACGTCCAGCGCGCCGCCGTTGACGGACACCTGCGGGCCCTGCAGCTCGATCTTCGCGCCCATCCCGTTCGAGATCTCGATCCCGAGCGAGGTGAGCGAGATCTTCTGGCCGGTCGAGGTCTCGAGCGTGATCCCGCCGACGCCGGGCGTGTCGTCCAGCGTGATCGTGTGGCCGCCCTTCGTCCGGACCATGACCTTCTGGTAGGGCGGCGCGAGCAGTTCCGGCGGCAGCTCCGCCGCCGAGCCCCACCACGCGCCCGACCAGATCGGATAGTCGGGATCGCCGTGCTCGAACTCGACCCACACGCCCGCGTCGACCGAGGGGATCGCGAAGAAACCCATCTGGTCGCCGCCGAACGGCGCCGCCGGCATCGCCCAGCCGCTCTCGTCCTCCCCCATCACGTCCGTCACCCGGGCGCGGATCCGGCCCTGCATCAGCGGGTCCTGGTTGTCGGTGACGACCCCGCGGAACTTGCCGTAGAAGCGCGTCCCGTTCGAGCTCACGGGACCACCACCGGCAGCAGGGCGCCGGTTCCCTCCCGGCTGAGGCTGAAGCTCTGCCGGTACTCGCCCGGCCTGAGCGTGTGCGTGACCCGGCGGACGTAGTAGAAGCCGTCGTAGCTCGTTCCTGCGCCGCGGACTCCGGCCAGCTTCCGCGCCCGCAGGACCTTGCCGTAGCGAACCGAGTCGACCTCGCCCGTCGCCGTGATCGCCTCGGGCGTCCGGGAGACCGCTGCGACGGCGCTCGTCGCCGCGCGCCCGGGGCTCTCGTTCGCCGATTCCCGGAGCTGGACCGTCCGCTGGGCCGTCGCCGGGCTGCGCGAGAGCGGCGGGATGCGCAGCGACGGCAGCTGCGGAATCGGGATCGGCAGCTTGAAGATCGGGTCGACGAAGGTCCCGCGCGTGCCGACCGGGGCGAGCGCGTCGTTCGAGAAGTTGAGCCCGTCAATGTTGGTGCGGGCGCCCATGTTCATCGTCAGCGCCGACTGCGGCGCCGTGGTCCGGATCTCCGGCCCGAAGTAGGCGCGGTTGACGCCGAAGGTGACCGGCTCGACGTAGAAGACGTATCCATTCCGCTGGGCCAGCCGCCTGATGAACTGGAGATCCGTCTCGTGCTGGCGCGGGATGCGCTGGAGCATGATCGGGACGTCCGTCGTCGGCGCCGGCTGCGGGACGAGGCCGTATTGCGCGTAGCGGGCGATTAGCCGCGTGAAGATGAGGAAGTCGGGCTGGTTCTCGTACTTGTCGTTGCGCTCCTCGAGGTCGAGCACCTGCGTCAGGCCCTTGCCGGTCACCGTCAGCGTCGACTGCCCCGGCTCGTTGCTCGGCTGGAGCTGGTGGTGCGTGACGACGCCGTCGAGCAGCACCTCGGGGAGGCTGAGGCCCATGAGCACGCCGATCACGACGCGCGTCATGGGGGCGAACGTCCCGTCGGCGAGGACGCCGTAGTCGAACAGCCGGTTCTTGCCCATCGTCAGCGTGAGCTGGAAGCCGTCGTCGCCGTCGGCGTCGTTCGTCACGGTCACGTCGGTCAGCGCCGGCAGCAGCCCGGGCGGCGGCGGCAGTGGGATCGTCGGGCCCAGCCACATCACCAGCCGGATTCCGAAGGAGCCGATCAGCACGGGCTCGACCTAGAGGCGTGGCAGCGCGACGTGGATGACCCGGCCGACCTCCTCCTCGAGCTCTTCCGGCCGGAGGACGAGGTTCGCGTCGCAGATCTGCCAGAACTGCGTCGGGTCGCCGAGGTAGCGGGCGGTGACCCGGTCGAGGCGCTCCCCCGCGGCGAACGCGTGCTCGACGATGCGCGTCGCGTCGGCCGGCGGCGGGACGAAGCGCCTGCGCACGTAGGCCACCGTCCGCGAAAGCCCGTCCGGATCGGTGACGGCCAGCGTCGCCGTCTCGAGCCCGTAGTAGCGGCTGCTCGACGCGAACATCAGCTCCCGATCCCGAGCGTGGTCGCGCCGGCCGCGGCGAGGCTCGTCGGCTGGTCGCGGCCCGCCATCGCCTCCTTCGCGATCTGGTGAGCCATGAACAGCGCTCCCCCGACGCTGACGAGCCCGAGATCGTGGTAGTTGAGCACCGCCAGGTCGAGCGACACCTTCGCGCGAATCGGGTTCAGGTTCGGGTCGAAGGCCTCCTCCGTGATCGTGAAGCCCGTCATCCGGACCGGGAGGACCCGCTTCGGCCCCCAGACGAGCAGCGTCAGCGGCGCTTCCGGCGCGACGACCTCGATCAAACCGAGCGCGGTCAGCACCTCGTTCGCGATCACGAGCTTGGAGCTCGGGTACAGGAGCAGCTCGAGTCGCGAGAGAGCCGGGTAGACACCGAGCTGCTCGGCGGCCTGGTCGCCCTGGTCGAGCTGATCGGCGGCGTCGATGTCGACGTCGAGCTTGACGCTCTCGTCAGGCGGCCCCTTGAGCCGCAGCGCCTCGCTCTTGTCGGACTCGCGGCCGGCGGCGCTCACGCGGATCGTGCGCGTGAGCGTGTCCGGGTTGTACTGGAAGATGACGATGCTCGAGAGCGGGTCGATCACGCTGACGCCGACAACCGCGCCTTTGAGCAGCTTCGGAGAGCCGGGAAAGCTCGACACGGCCCGGAGCCTCTCCCAGAGCCGTCACGGTCGCGTCACGCGGCCGTCACGGCGCGGAGCAAGGTCAGGGCGTGGTGACGAGCTCGTCGACGTCCGTCCAGGTGCGGGTCGCGATCACCCTGCCGCCTCGCTGGATCTCGCCCCGGAACTGGATCAAGAGGTCGGTCACGTCGCCCGTGTTGAGCCCCCTGACGGTCAGCTGTGGGAAATCCTCGCCGCGATAGACGCAGCCATCGGCCTGGTTCGGAGTGCCGCCGGCGTCCCGGTACTGATTCTCGCCGCACGCCGTCGTCGTCGACGGCTGGCCGGGCTGTTGTCGGTGGCCGTAGTTCGTGCCCGGGCAGTGCGTCATGCCGTCCTCGCGCATCACGGCCGGCAACCGTCCACCCGGGACGTGAGCGAAGGAGCCGGCCATGTCGACGCGGACGCCGCCGGCGGCCCGCGTGACGCCCGCGACTCCGGAGATGAACTGGCGGTACTGGAACTCGGAGCAGTTGCACCGGCTCGAGAAGCGCGCCTCGACCACGTGGTGCCCCCGGATCTGCGTGGCGCCGCCGGGGCCGGGCGTCGCCGCCCATTCGTCCGGATGCCAGACCACGCTGAACATCGTGAGGCAGTCCTTCGCCTCCGTGCCCGCCCCCTCGCGCGTCTGCTCCTGGACGATGAAGTCGAACGTGTCCGACCCGACCTTGCCGTCCTTCTTCAGGCCGTACTGCTCCTGCGTCGCGGCGATCGCGATGATGTTCTCGCGCGTCCAGCGCCCCGTGACCGGGCCGCCTAGGATGTTCTGGATGAGCCGGATGTTCGGCTCGTCGTAGCGCTGCGAGTTGTAGCGGATCGCGTCGCGGATCTGCGCGTCGGTCAGGTCGAGCTGGGCCTGGGCCGACGTGGAAGGCTCGGGCGTCGCGAGGTCGCGCTGCAGGAGCGGTGCATCGAGCGCGGCCGGCGCGATCGAGCGCGCCGCGGCGGCGTCCGATGCGGCTGCTTCCGCTTCCCGCTCGAGCCGGCCGTCAGCCGCCACGCGGACGCGCGAGAAGTCGTGGCCCGGCGCGGGCCCGCCTCGCGCCCTGGACGCACGCCGGGTCTCGCGTGGCGCCGTCCGCTCCCCAAGGGCCGGAGGCTGCCGCTGCACGGCAATTCTCATGGCAGCGGCCGCATGAGCTCGACGGCCGCCTGCATGATTGCCTCCGCCGCCGACACCGCCGCGAGCGTCGAGGTGACGGACGGCGGACAGGCGCCGCCGACGCAGAATCGGACGCTGCCACCGGTGCCGGTGAGGCGGCGTGCGACCGGGAAGACCGCGTTGTCCATCGACTTCACGCAGCCGCTCGAGATCGGGTCCGTGGGGTTGCCGCCGTGGAGGTAGAAGCCGTCGCGGTGCACCTTGCCGCCACCGGGCTTCGTGACGTCGGCGCCGCCCTCGATGCGGATCCGGAAGGGCCCCCAGCAGTCGCGCGGCGTCCAGCAGAGCTGGGCGGGGTCGGCGGCTGTCGGGCACGGAACGTTGCAGTAGTGATGGCTTCCGGCCTCGCAGGGGACGGGGTCCGTGCTGGTGATCTCCTGGTAACCGAGGGCGGTGTAGGGAGCACCGCAGACTCCGTCCATCACGCGCGACACCGGCGACTGCGTGACGCCCGGATGGATGTGGTACATGCCGGTCGGGGTCGGGCCGATGTTCGGCTCCCACTCGGAGCCGCCGGGATGCCCGGAGACGGCGGGCCCGACGTAGACCAGCGTGCCTGCCTCGAAGACGGCCAGCCTCCCGCTCTGGCCACCGCTGTAGGCGACGATGTCGTCCGGGTGGCGGTGAAGCTCGCCGCCCCGGCTCCTGGCAGCCACGCGCGGCGTTTGGCCGGCGAGCACCGCGTCGGCCGCGGCTTCGGCGTCGCGCTCGAGCGGCGACCCGGCCGGCCCGATAGCGAGCCGGGGCATGAGGTTCGGCGAGCGGCCGGCCTGCTGGCGGACGTGGGCGAGCTCGTGCGCGATCAGCCGCCTGCCTGACGGGGACTCCGGGGAGT
>WNGE01011631.1_pt1 | contig 10326 bp, 9 predicted proteins | sample 5400651 | NCBI WGS metagenome assembly WNGE01 (sample SAMN13153370, study PRJNA577476) | soil metagenome | isolation source: 60 cm soil or saprolite under grassland replicate 2 | place: USA:California | collected 2016-06-15
AGGCTCGGGTTCGCGCTGCACAGGTAGTAGCTCGTGATGACGTCATTGCACGCCGCGCCGGACTGGTCGCAGGCTTCCGAGTACTGCGGCGACCAGTTGAAGGTGGGGAACTGGATGTTGCAGCTGAGCGGCGAGCCTCCGCAGCTCGAGCTGGTGACGGGCTGCCAGCTCTCGAAGATGGCCGACGTCGTCACCGCGACGTGGAACTCGAACGGCTCGAGCCCGTTCGCGACGCGATCGGTCTGCGCCTGCGCGAGGGCGGTGATGAACGCGTTGAAGTTGCGCGCGAGCCGAGCCTGCTCGGGGGCCATCGACCCGGAGTCGTCCACGACGAACAGGATGTCGGCCGTCGCCGTGCTGGCGAGCTGGACGCGCGACGACCCCGGCTGGATGACGCACTTCCCGACGGGGTTGAAGTTGTAGTCCTGGCAACCAGCGAGCGCGCACAGCGCGAGCGCGGCAATCGAGCGGCGAAGCATCGGACCTCCGAGGGGCGAATGATACCCTGTTCCTGGGACAGCGCGACAAGCGCGACGCGCGCCGAAGATAGGATCCGGGAGGGAGCGCGCGTAGGCCCGCGGCGTACCTCGACGTACCTGCCGGGCTCGACCCGCCCGCGCCCTACTCCCACTCGATGGTGGCGGGCGGCTTGGACGAGATGTCGTACACCACGCGGTTGATGCCGCGCACCTCGTTGATGATACGCGAGGACAGCCTCGCGAGGAGGTCGTACGGGAGGCGCGCCCAGTCTCCGGTCATCCCGTCGGTGGACTCGATGGCGCGGACGGCGCAGGTGGCCTCGTAGGTGCGCTCGTCGCCCATGACGCCCACGCTGCGCACCGGGAGGAGCACCGCGAAGGCCTGCCACAGCTTCTCGTACAGCCCCGCGGCGCGGATCTCCTCCTGCACGATGACGTCGGCGCGGCGGAGCACGGCGAGGCGCTCCTCGGTCACCTCCCCGAGGACGCGGATCGCGAGCCCCGGCCCGGGGAAGGGCTGCCGCTGCACGATCTCGTTGGGCAGGCCGAGCTCGAGCCCGAGCCGGCGCACCTCGTCCTTGAAGAGCTCGCGGAGCGGCTCCACCAGCGCGAGCTTCATCACCTCGGGGAGCCCGCCCACGTTGTGGTGGCTCTTGATGGTGGCGCTCGGGCCCTTGAAGGAGATCGACTCGATGACGTCGGGGTAGAGCGTGCCCTGCACGAGGAACTGCGCGCGCTCGCCGTGCGCGGAGAGGCGCTCCACCTCCTCCTCGAAGACGCCGATGAACTCGCGGCCGATGATCTTCCGCTTCGCCTCCGGGTCGGTGACGCCGGCGAGCTTGCCGAGGAAGCGCGCCCGCGCGTCCACCGTCACGAGCGGCAGGTGGAACATGCGGCCGAAGACGTCCTCGACCTGCTCGCGCTCGCTGGCGCGCAGGACGCCGTTGTCGACGAAGATGCAGCGCAGCCGGTCGCCGATGGCGCGGTGGACGAGCAGCGCCGCGACCGCGGAGTCCACGCCGCCCGAGAGCGCGCAGATGGCGTGGCCGTCCTTCACCTGCGCGCGGATCTGCTCGACCGCGACCTCGGCGTAGGCGCGCATCGACCACGAGCCGGTGCAGCCGCACACGCCGTACGCGAAGTTCTTCAGGAGGTCCTTGCCCCGCGGGGTGTGGACCACCTCGGGGTGGAACTGGATGGCGTAGAACCGGCGGCGGCGGTCCTCGACGGCCGCGTACGGCGACGAGGCGGTGGAGGCGATGGGCTCGAACCCGGGCGGCAGCGCCTCGACGCGGTCGCCGTGGCTCATCCACACGTCGAGCCGCGCCGGCAGGCCCTGGAAGAGCGCCGAGCTCTGCTTCACGTCGATGGCTGCGGGGCCGTACTCGCGGTGCGTCGCGTTCGCGACCTGGCCGCCCAGCTCGTGCGCGAAGAGCTGCAGGCCGTAGCAGATGCCGAGGACCGGGACGCCGAGCTCGTAGACGACGCGGTCCGGGCGCGGGCTCCCCTCTGCGAGCACGCTGGCCGGGCCGCCGGAGAGGACGACGCCGCGCGGCCTGAAGGCGCGGATCTGCTCCGCCTTGACGGTGCAGGGGTGGATCTCGCAGTAGACGCCGAGCTCGCGCAGCCGCCGCGCGATGAGCTGCGTGTACTGCGAGCCGAAGTCGAGGATGAGGATCTTCTCGGAGTGGAGGTCCACCAGGTCTTCCTCGCGTTGCGATCCCCTCTCCCTGGAAGGGAAGAGGGATTGATTGAAGCGCCCTCTCACTGGAAGCGAGAGGGCTTCGGTGAAGCCCCCTCTCCCTGGAAGGGAGAGGGCCGGGGAGAGGGTCGGCGTTCCGAGGTCAGTCCACCCGGTAGTTCGGCGCTTCCTGCACGATGATGACGTCGTGGACGTGGCTCTCGCGCAGGCCCGCGCTGGAGATGCGGATGAAGCGCGGCTTCGAGCGCAGCTCGGCGATGCTCTTGCAGCCGAGGTACCCCATGCCGCTGCGCAGGCCGCCCACGAGCTGGAACACGTTCATGAGGACGCTGCCCTTGTACGGCACGCGCCCCTCGATGCCCTCCGGCACGAGCTTGTCCGCGTCGGAGACGTCGGACTGGAAGTAGCGGTCCTTCGACCCCTCCTTCATCGCGCCGATGGAGCCCATGCCGCGGTAGCTCTTGTAGCTGCGGCCCTGGTACAGGATGACCTCGCCCGGCGCCTCCTCGGTGCCGGCCAGGAGCGAGCCGATCATGACGCTCGACGCGCCGGCGGCGAGCGCCTTCACCACGTCGCCCGAGTACTTCACGCCGCCGTCGGAGATGATGGGCACCCCGAGCTTCTCGGCGGCGCGCCCGCAGTCGTCCACCGCGGTGATCTGGGGGACGCCCACGCCGGCGACGACGCGCGTGGTGCAGATCGAGCCCGGGCCAATCCCGACCTTCACCGCGTCCACCCCGGCCTTGCAGAGCGCCTCGGTGGCTTCGGCGGTGGCGACGTTCCCGGCGACCAGCTCGATGTTCCTGAAGTTCGCCTTGGTGGAGCGGACCGCGTCGATGACGCCCTTCGAGTGCCCGTGCGCCGTGTCGATCGCGATCACGTCCGCGCCCACCTTGAGCAGCGCCGCGATGCGCGCCTCGCGATCGGGGCCGACGCCGACGGCCGCGCCGCAGAGCAGGCGCCCGAGCCGGTCCTTGGCCGCGTTGGGGTGCTGCGAGATCTTCTCGATGTCCTTGATGGTGATGAGGCCCTTCAGCTCGAACGCGTCGTTCACGACGAGGAGCTTCTCGATCCGGTGCCGGTGGAGGAGATCCTTCGCCTCCTCGATCGTGACGCCCTCGCGCGCCGTGACGAGATCCTTCGTCATCACCTCCTCGACGCGCTGCTCGAGGTTGCGCTCGAAGCGGAGATCGCGGTTCGTCAGGATGCCGACGAGGCGGCCCTTCCTCGTCACCGGCACGCCGCTGATGCCGTGCTCGCGCAGGAGCGCGACCGCCTGGGCGAGCCGCGCCTCGGGCTCGATGGTCACCGGGTCGGCGACCACGGCCGACTCGTAGCGCTTCACCTTCGCCACCTCGGCCGCCTGCTGCTCCACCGAGAGGTTCTTGTGGACGAAGCCGAGGCCGCCGGCCGCCGCCATGGCGATCGCCATGCGCGCCTCGGTGACGGTGTCCATGGCCGCCGAGACGATGGGAATGTTGACCTGGATGTTGCGGGTGAGGCGGGTGACGGTCTCGACCGTCTTCGGGAGCACGTCGCTCTCGCCGGGGACCAGGAGGACGTCGTCGAAGGTGAGCGCCTCGCGCAGGTCGTCGCGGTTGAGCATGCGGACGTATAGCGATCTGGAGCGGAGAGGTCAAGACGCTGCGGAACGCGCGCGGCCCAGCAAATCGCGCACTTTCGCGGCGATCGCCGGCGCGGGGCGCGCCGACCTGCGCCTACCCGCACCCACCGTCCGGGCGCTCGGGGACCGTGTCATGCGGGGATGCGCTTGCCGGGACGGCAGGCGTCCCGGATGATGCGGGCCGTGACCCAGCAGGATCGTCGCGGCGAGGGCCGCATCGCGGTCGGGCTCCGCGTCCGGCTCACGTACGCGACCGTCGACGATCTCGTCGAGCGCTTCGCCGTCAACGTCTCGCGCGGCGGCTTCTTCGTCCGGACGCGCGAGGCGAAGGCCCCCGGCACGGAGCTCGCGTTCGAGCTGCTGCTCATGGGCGGCCAGCGAGCCGTGAGCGGACGCGGCGTCGTGCGCTGGGTGTCGCCCCAGGGGATGGGCATCGCCTTCACCGCCCTCGATGCCCAGAGCCGCGCCGTCGTGGACCGGATGATCGCGTCGCGCGAGCGGCAGGGGGCGCCTCTGCCCACTCCCGTCATCGCGGAGCGGCCCGAGCTCACCCCACCCGCCACGCGCGCGCCGACGCCGGCCATCCCGGCCATGCCGGCCGCGCCGGCCCAGGCCGACCTCTCGGTGCCGCACGCCGTGCAGCGCCTCGCCGCCGGACCGGTCGAGCTCGATCTCGGGCTCCCCCGCGACCCGCGGCCGGCCGGCCCGCGCTCGCGCACGATCGTCGGCATCGACCTCGGGACGACGAACTCGTGCGCGGCCGTGGTGCGGAACGGCAAGCCCTACGTGATCCCGTCGCGCGAGGGGTACAACACCGTCCCGTCCATCGTCGCGCTCAACGCGCGCCACACGATCGTGGTCGGCCACCTCGCGAAGGCGCAGCGCCTCTCGAACCCCCGCGACACCGTCTACGGCGCGAAGCGGCTGGTGGGCCGTCCCTTCGACTCGAAGCCGGTGCAGCAGATCCGCGAGGCGTTCGCGTACGACGTCGTCTCGGGCGAGGACGGCATGGCGGCCGTCGAGCTGGCCGGGCACCGCCTCTCGCTCGAGCAGATCTCGGCGCTCGTGCTGAAGGAGGTGAAGGAGGTCGCGCAGAACCACCTCCGCGAGGAGGTGAACCGCGCCGTCATCACCGTCCCCGCCTACTACAACGAGCGGCAGCGCGAGGCCGTGCGGCGCGCAGGCGCGCTGGCGGGGCTGCACGTCGAGCGCATCGTGAACGAGCCGACCGCCGCCGCGCTCGCCTACGCCTACGGGCGCAGCGTGCGGCAGCGCGTCCTCGTCTACGACCTCGGCGGCGGCACCTTCGACGCCTCGGTGCTCGAGCTGCAGGACAACGTGTACGAGGTCATCTCGACCGGCGGCGACACCTTCCTCGGCGGCGTGGACTTCGACAACCGCATCGTGTCTCGCCTGCTCGAGCTGTACGACGCGCAGGCGGGGTGCGCGTTCGACGGCGACCGGGTCGCGCTCTCGCGGCTGGTGGACGCCGCCGAGCGCGCGAAGTGCGCGCTCTCGGAGCGGCAGGAGTTCCGGATCCAGCTCCCGTTCCTCGCCATGAAGGCGGGCGCGCCGGTGGCGCTCGACGTGACGCTCTCGCGCGGCGACGTCGCGGCGCTCGTCGAGCCGCTCGTCGATCGCACGATCGCCGTCTGCCGCGACGTGCTCGAGGCGAAGGGCCTGCGGCCGCCCGACCTGGACGAGGTGATCCTGGTCGGCGGTCAGTCGCGCATGCCGCTCGTCCACGAGAAGGTGAAGGCGTTCTTCGGGAGGGCGCCGTCCCGCGCGGTCCACCCCGACGAGGCGGTCGCCATCGGCGCGGCGCTGCTCGCGCACTCGCTCGGCACGCCGGAGGGCGTCGTCCTCATCGACGTGCTCCCGATGGCGATCGGGATCGCCCAGCCCGACGGGAACGTGCGACCGGTCTTCGAGCGCAACATCCCCCTGCCCTCGCGCAAGCACTACGGGCTCGCGACCACCGAGGACGGCCAGACCGAGCTCGAGCTCGTCATCGTGCAGGGCGAGGCGAGCGCGGCCGACGACTGCGAATACCTGGGAACGGTGCGCCTCGACGGGCTCCCCTCGGGGCCGCGCGGGATGGTGAAGATCGCGGTCGTGCTCGAGCTCGGCGCGGAGTGCCTGCTCACGGTGACCGCCCGCGAGCTCAACACGAACCGCGTGGTGAAGACCTCGTTCGCGGCCCGCGCCCGCCGCCCTGTCCCGCGCGGCGCGGGCACGCGGCCTCGCAGGAGCGGCACCGGCGCGCGCGCGCTTCCGCCGGCCCCGCCGCCGCCGACGCCGGCGCGCCGCCTGGCCGGCTTCTTCCGGCGCCTGCTCGGGCGCGAGGCGCGCTGATCACCGCTCCGGCGCTTCCGCTTCCCCCCGCTCCAGCGCCTCCTGCTCGCGCGCGGCGGCGAGCGCGGCGCGCCGGCGCTGCAGCCAGCGGAAGGCGATGGCGGCCAGCACCACCGCGACCGCGAGCAGGATGTAGTGCCCGAAGCGCGACGCCTCGCGCGCGGCGCGCTCGATGTCGTCGCCGAACCAGAACCCGAGGCACACCCAGAGCGGCGCGGAGATGAGCGCGGCGAGCCCGTCGAAGAAGAGGAACTGCCAGTACGGCAGGTGCGAGTGCCCGACGGTGAAGTAGGTCGGCGCCCGCAGGCCCGGGAGGTAGCGCGCGATGACCACGACGATGTTGCCCTTCCGGCGGATCCGCTTCTCGACCTCCTCCAGCTTGTCGGGCGGGACGAGGCGGCGCAGGAGCCAGAACTCCGCGACGCGCGCGCCGAGCCGCCGGCCCATCCAGTAGATGATGGAGTCGCCGGCCAGGATGCCGGCCAGGCCGACCGCGACCATCCAGCGCAGCCCGACGTCGGCCGCCATGCTCCGCAGCGAGACCGCGTCGAGCGGCGACGCGAGCCAGGCGAGCACGCCGCCCGTGACGAGCACGACGTCCTCGGGCATCGGGAACCCGAAGCCGCACAGGACCAGCACGCCGAAGACGAAGGCGAAGCCCACGTCGAGCGAGCGCTCCCCGAGCACGTCCACCAGCCGCTGCAGCATCAGGGTCCGTTCCGTCCCGTGGTTAGGTCTTGCGCGCCGCGAGCTCGCGCAGCGCTTCCTTGCTCTCGCCGACCCGGCGGGCCAGCTCGCCCGCGATCACGGCGGCGAGCTTGAGGCAGGTGACCGGCTTGTCCTGCGCCTTCTTGAAGAACTCGCGCCGGGTCAGCTCGAGCACCCGGCACTCGGGCCCCGCCACCGCCGAGACGAGCCGCACGGTGCGCGCGAGCAGGCCGAGGTCGCCGAGGTGCTCGCCCGCGCCGAGCGTCGCGAGGTCCTGCTCCTCGCCGCCGGCGCGCTGGACGACGCGCACCGTGCCGGCCACGACGACGAAGAGCGACTCGCCGACCATGCCCTCGACGAAGAGCGGGCTCCCGGCCGGGATCGTCCGCTCGTGCGCCATCTCGGCGAGCGTCTCGAGCCCGCCCGCGCTGAAGTCCTTGAAGAGGGGCGCCCGCTGCAGCGCCTCGAGCGCCGTCATCGGCCGGACCAGCCTTCCCTCAGGTACTGCGCCGCGTAGCGCACGTAGTTCTGCGCCGAGGTCCGGAAGTGAGCGATCTCGCCGGCGGTGAGGTCGCGCTTCACCTTGGCCGGCGCGCCGAGCGCGAGCGTCCCCGCCGGCACGATCGTCCCCGGCGAGACGAGCGCGCCCGCGCCGACCATCGCGTCCTCGCCGACGACGGCGCCGTCCATCACGATCGCGCCGATGCCGATCAGGCAACGGTCCTTGATCGTGCACCCGTGGAGCGTCACGCGGTGACCGAGCGTCACGTCGTCGCCGACGACGGTGGGGTGGGTCTTGCTCGTGACGTGCAGGATCGCGTGGTCCTGCACGTTCGTGCGCGCCCCGATGCGGATGGAGTTGACGTCGCCGCGCACGACGGTCCCGAACCAGAGCGACGACTGCTCGCCGATCTCGACGTCCCCGACGACGAGCGCGCTCTCCACCGCGAACACCGAGTCGTGGAGCTTGGGAGCCTTGCCGCCGAACGGACGGATCGTCGCCATGTCACGGCCTCCGCGGAACGGGGCGGATGCTAGCCCGCGCCTCCCGGAGCCGCAAGGTTGCCGCGGCGAGCGCCGCGCCGAGCGCGCCCCCGAGCGTGTCGGCGGCCCAGTCGCGGACGTCGCAGGAGCGGATCGGCACGAACGCCTGGTGGAGCTCGTCGCTCAGGCCGTAGAGGCTCGCGCCCGCGACGGCGAGGACGAGCGCGAGGCGCGGCCCGACGCCGCTCGACCGCAGCGAGAGGAGGAGCAGCCCGCCGACGGCGCCGTACTCGAGCGCGTGCAGCGCCTTGTCCCAGACGCGGGTCGTCAGCCCCGGCAACGGATCGGACTGGGACGACAGGTAGAAGATGAGCGCGAGGTAGAGCGCGGTCGGGAGCCACGGCAAGTGGCGCCGGCGCGCCGTCACGCGGCGGCACCGGCGATCTCGCCCGAGAGCGAGTTGGCGTGGGCGCGCGTGACGCGGACCGCGAGGAGCGCGCCCGCCGGCGCCTGCGTCGCTTCCGCGTCGAGGTGGACGGTGCGGTTCTCGGGGGTGCGGCCGAAGCGCCGCCGCTCCTCGCCGTCGAGCGCTCCCTCGACCAGCACCTCGACCGTCTCCCCGAGCTGGCGCGCCATCACCTCGGACGAGATGCGCCGCTGGACGGCCTGCAGCCGCTCGAGCCGCGCCACCGCGACCTCACGCGGGATGGGCGTCCACTCGGGCGCGGAGCCGAGCCGCCGCGCCGCGCCGGTGTGCGGCCGCGGGCTGTAGACGAAGGAGAAGGACTTGTCGAAGCGGGCGCGCTCGAGGAGGGCGAGCGAGCGCTCGAAGTCGTCTTCCGACTCGCCGGGGAACCCCACGATGAAGTCGGTGGTGATGGCGATGCCGGCGCGCGCGGCGCGCAGCTTCTCGAACCGCGCCACGTACTCCTCGACGCCGTAGTCGCGCCGCATGCGCGCCAGCACCGCATCGGAGCCCGACTGCACCGGCAGGTGGAAGTGCGGCATCACCTTCGGCTCGTCGCGGAAGGCCTCGACGAGCGCGTCGGAGAGGTCGTGCGGGTGACTCGTCGTGAAGCGCACCCGCGCGACGCCGGGCACCGCCGCGACGCGCCGCAAGAGGGCGGCGAAGTCGCAGCGCGGTCGCCCGCCCCCGCGCCGCCTCGGGATCGGCGCGCGGGAAGAGGTACTCCTCGGAGGCCATCCAGCCCGTCTCGGCGAAGCGCTCGCGGCGCGCCCGCTCCACCATCTCGGGCAGCTTCGCGATGTTGTCGGGGCCGAAGACGAAGTCGAGATACGGCACGCGGGCGAGCAGGCGGTCCTTCTCCTGCTGGGCGACGCACCCGCCCACGGCGATGAGCGTCCCCCGCCTCGCCTTGTGCTCGCGGTAGCGTCCGAGCGCCGAGAGGAGCTTCTGCTCGGCCTTCTCGCGCACCGCGCAGGTGTTGAGGAGGATGACGTCGGCGTCCTCCGCGTGGGGCGTCGCGGCGAACCCGTGGCGGCCCAGCAGCTCGACCATCCGCGCGCTGTCGGAGTCGTTCATCTGGCAGCCGAAGGTGTGGACGAACACCTTGCGCGCCGCGGCGGCCGCCACCGGCGCCGCGCCGCGTGCGCGGGCGAGCATGCCCTGTAGCGAAACCGAGACGGGGTCGGACATGAGCGAGCGTGGAACCTAGGGGCTCCGGTGGACCGGAGTCAATGCCGCGCGCGTCTCGGAAGGAGCGCGTCCGCGACGCCCTCCAGCTCGGCGAGCGTGGTCACGGTCGCGACGCGCTCGACCTTGGACGCGTAGAGCGGCATCTCGCTGTCGCCCTGCCCCCACGCCCAGCGCTCCTCGGGGCAGATCCACACCACGCGCCGGGCGCGGCGCGACAGCTCCTCGAGGACCCACGCCGCGGGCGGGTTGTAGTTGTTGCGGCCGTCGCCGATGACGATGACGGTCGTCCGCCGCGTGACGGCGCCGCGATAGCGGTCGTGGAACGTCTTCAGGGCGCGCCCGTAGTTGGAGTTCCCGTAGAGGCTCACCACCTGGCCGGCGGTCGCGAGATCGGCTGCGCGGGCGACGTCGCGCTCCTTGCGGAACGCCTCCGTGACCTCGCCCAGGTCGGAGACGAAGACGAAGCTCCGGACCCTCGTGAAGAGCCCCTGGAGCGTGTGCAGGAAGAGCAGCATGAGGCGCGAGACGTGCCGCACCGAGTCCGAGACGTCGCACAGGACGACGACGTCGGGCCGCTCGGGACGCTTGCGGCGGAAGGCGAGGCGCGCCGGGAGCCCGCCGAGGCCCATGTTGCGGCGCAGCGTGCGGCGCACGTGGAGCGCGCCGCGGCGGGCGCGTTCGCGCGCGGCGAGCCGGGCGCGCAGGCGCTCCGAGAGGCGCCGCACGGCGACCTCCATGCGCTCCACGTCGGCGCGCGAGAGCGAGGCGAAGCCCGAGGGCGTGAGGCTCTTCCGGCGCCGCGCCTCCGCGCGCGCGC
>WNGE01016766.1_pt1 | contig 10324 bp, 8 predicted proteins | sample 5400651 | NCBI WGS metagenome assembly WNGE01 (sample SAMN13153370, study PRJNA577476) | soil metagenome | isolation source: 60 cm soil or saprolite under grassland replicate 2 | place: USA:California | collected 2016-06-15
AGCGGCGCTTCCCGATCGTGGGCGACGGCTCGGGCGTCTGGGCGTTCTGCCATCTCGACGACGCGGCGTCGGCCACGGTCGCCGCCGTCGAGCGCGGCGCCCCCGGCGTCTACAACGTCTGCGACGACGAGCCGGTCGAGGCCGCCACCTGGCTGCCCGACTACGCCCGCGCAATCGGCGCGCCGCCGCCTCGGCGCGTCCCGGTATGGCTGGGCCGGCTGCTCGGCGGCGAGGTTGTGGTGTCGATGATGACGCAGGTCCGCGGCGCCTCGAACGCCAAGGCCAAGGCCGCCCTCGACTGGAAGCCGCGCTACGCGACCTACCGTGAGGGCTTCAGCACCGGCCTGGGATGAACGAGCGGGTGCGCTGGCTCGCCGATGAGTTCCAGGCGCTGTGGGAGGTCGCCGGGTTCGCCGAGCCGTTCGCCGTTCGCATGGCGCGCGGCGGCGACACCGGCGACCCCGCGGCGGTGGTACTCGCCGTGCACCGCTCGATGTTGGTCGACGCCTTGGACCCCGAGCACGTCGCCGACCCGGAGCAGCTGGCCGACGCGCTGCTCGGCGTGTATCTCAGCCGCCGGCTGGCCGGCCGTCGTCTCGACGGCTGGGCGCACGCTGCCGTCTCGACCGTTCTAGGTTGAGTGCATGGACGGGCTGGAGGACCTGTATCGCGAGCTGCGGCCCTACGCGTTCGCCATCGCGTACCGCATGCTGGGCAGCGTCAGTGAGGCCGAAGACGTCGTGCAGGACGCGTTCGTCCGGCTGCACCGGGCAACGCCCGACGAAGTCGTCTCGCCCAAGGCGTACCTGGCGACGGTGACCACCCGGCTCGCTATCGACGCGTTGCGTTCGGCCCGGGCGCGCCGGGAGAGCTACGTCGGGCCCTGGCTGCCGGAACCGCTGCTCACCGATCCGGCCGCCGGTCCCGCGGACGCGGCGGTGGCCGCCGACTCGCTGTCGATGGCGTTCCTGGTTGTGCTGGAGACGTTGTCGCCGGTCGAGCGGGCGGTCTTCTTGCTGCATGACGTGTTCGGCTACGACTTCGCCGAGGTCGCCTCGATCGTCGGCAAGAGCGAGCCGAACTGCCGCCAGCTCGCCGGCCGGGCCCGGCGGCACGTCGAGGCGAGGCGGCCGCGGTTCGATGTGTCCCGCGAGCAACGAGCCGAGCTGGCGGAGCGGTTCTTCGCGGCGGCGGCCGACGGGGACATGGACGGGCTGGTGTCGTTGCTCGCCGGCGACGCGGCGTTCTACGGCGACGGCGGCGAGAAGGGCTCCGGCGTGCGCGCGCCGATCCTGGGGCGGGACAACGTGGTGCGGTTCCTCCTCGGGATGTTCCGCCGCGGGCAGGCGCTGGGCATCACGATGCGTCCCGTCGAGATCAACGGCGACCCCGGCGCGATGTTCTTCGACGCTGATGGCGGCCTGATCAGCCTCATCAGCCTGGAGATCGCCGGCGGCAAGATCCAGACCGCGCGCGGATTCGTCAACCCCGACAAGATCGCGCACCTCGGCGCGCTGTCGCCGATCGGACGCCGTAAAACCGACTGGACCTAATCGGCGGCTCTATCGCAAGTTGTTCGACCTCCGGCGTCCTCCAATGCGCCGACGGTCGAACAAGTTGGGAAGGGGGCGACGCTACTTGGTGCGCGCTTGCTTGATGAGCGACTTGCCGAAGTCCCACATGAGGCCCTGGCCACGGTGCGCCTCGTCCATGACATCGACGAACGCGCTCACGAACCGGTCGACCTCGGCCTCGCCGACATTCAGCGGCGGGATCAGCTTGATCACCTCGAGGTGGTCTCCGGACACCTGCGTGAGGATGCGGTGCCGGTGGAACAGCGCGTGCACCACCGTCTGCGCGAACAGTCCGCGACGGGCCGCCTGCAGCGCGGTCCAGGCCGGACGCAGCTTCCACGACGACGGGCGGCCGAACTCGATGCCGATCATCAGTCCCCGGCCGCGGACGTCGGTCACCATCTCGTAACGATCGACCAACTCGGCGAGCCGGCCCTGCAGCGCGTCGCCGACCTTGCGGGCGTTCTCGACGATGCCCTCGACCGCGAAGACGTGCAGGGTGGCCAGCCCGGCGGCCATCGCCTGGGCGTTCGAGCCGAACGTCGAGTCGTGGACGAGCACGCGGTCCATGGACGAGAAGACCTTCTGGAAGATGTCGTCGCGGCCCAGGCACGCCCCGACCGGGATGTACCCACCCGACAGCGCCTTCGCGGCCACCACGAGGTCGGGCTCGGCGTCGTCGTATTCGTACGACCAGAACTCGCCGCTGCGCCCGATACCGCCTTGCACCTCGTCGGCGATGAGCAGCGCCTTGTGCTCGTGCAGCAGCTCCGCGGCGGAGGCCAGGAATCCCGGTGGCGACACGGCGACGCCCTTGCCCTGCACCGGCTCGACGATCAGCGCGGCGACGTCGCCCTTGCGCAGTTCATGCTGCAAGGCGGACAGGTCGCCGAACGGGATCGCGGCGTCGGGCAGCAGCGGGTCGAAGCCCTTGCGGAACTCGGCCGCGCCGTTGACCGACAGCGACCCCGTGGTGAGCCCGTGGAACGCGTGATCGCAGTAGAGAATCCGCTTACGGCCGGTTGCGAACCGCGCGAACTTCAAGGCGGTTTCGACGGCCTCGGTGCCGCTGTTGCCGAAGTAGACGCGGTCTAGGTGCGGCGTCTTGGCCAGCAGCTTCTCGGCGAGCAGTCCGGCGAGCGGCGGCGCGTCGAACTGGGTGAGGTCGGCGAGGCCCAGATCGATCACGTCGTGCACGGCCTGGCGGATCACCGGGTGGTGCCGGCCCAGCGCGAACACGCCGAATCCGGCGAGCATGTCGAGATACTCGTTGCCGGCATCGTCGTAGAGGTACGCGCCTTCAGCCTGGGTGTACACCTTGTCGAACCCGATCGCATGCAGCATCCGCGACAGCTGCGGGTTCACGTAGCGCGACTGCAAGTCATACCGTTCGTCGCCGCGCTGTTCGATCAGTCCGGCCAGGTCGAAGGACGCCACGGGGCGAAGATTAACCGATCGGCCAGCCGGTCACATGCATGGAACATTCGGGGGAATAGTGTTGCGCGGCACGCGCTTGTTGTGGCGTCCTAGGCAGGCTTGTGGCGTCCTTGGCGAACGTGCGTCGCGGGTGGCATCGGTGAGGAGAGGACGGATGACAGCGGACCTGTCGCGGGGCGCCGTCCTCGAACGCCTTGCCGCCGCCTCGGCTGCGCAGGCGGGCCGCGAGAACTTCCCGGTGGCGTTGCGCGTCCTGCCCGAGGGCCCCCGTGACCAGCTCATGCGCGCCTACGCCTTCGCCCGGTTCGTCGACGACGTGGGCGACGAGGCTCCTGGTGACCGCATCGCCCTGCTGGACGTGATCGACGCGGACGTGCGCACCCTGGAGTCCGGTACGGCGGCGCTTCCGGTGGTGCGAGCGCTGCTGCCTCTGGTCGACGACAGCGGCACGCCGCTCGAGCCGTTCCTCGACCTGATCGAGGCCAACCGCATCGACCAGCGGGTGAGCCGCTACGAGAGCTTCTCCGACCTGCTGCACTACTGCGACTACTCGGCGGCCCCGGTCGGCCGGATCGTGCTGCACATCGCCGGCGCGGCCACGCCGCGAAACGTCGCCGACTCCGACGCGGTGTGCAACGCGCTGCAGGTGCTCGAACACTGCCAGGACGTCGGCGAGGACGCGCGGGCCAGCCGCGTCTACATCCCGGGCATCGAGCTCGACGACGCGCTCTCGACGACCACCGGCCCGCGCGTGCACATCGCCGTCGCCACCCACGTCGCCCTGGCCCGCGGCATGCTGTCGTCCGGACGGCCCCTGGTCCGCCGCCTGCACGGCTGGCCCCGCCTGGCGATCGCCGGCTTCGTCGGCGGCGGACTGGCCACCGCCGCCGCACTGCGCCGCGCCGACTACGACGTGCTCGCGCGCACCGTCCGCCCATCCAAGGCACGTACCGCCCGCGAGGCGGCCCGGCTCTGGATCGGGCGTGCATGAGCGACGATGAGCGCTCGCGCGAAAAGCCCCGCCGCCGCGACGAAGTCGCGGTGCGGAGCCCGGGCGCGAACCCGAGCGGCAGCGAGCGGTGCCGAACCGGGTCCGCGCACGGCGGGATGAGCACCGACGAGGCGTACGACATCTGCGAGCGGATCACCCGCGACCAGGCCCGCAATTTCGCCTGGGGCATCCGGCTGCTACCGGCACCGAAGCGGCGAGCCCTCTCGGCGGTGTACGCGGTGGCCCGGCGCATCGATGACATCGGCGACGGCGACCTGCCGGGGCCGGAAAAACTCGCGAAGCTGGCCTCGGAACGGGCCGGTGCCACGAACCCCGGTGAGCACCTGGACGATCCGGTGTTCCGCGCGCTGGACGATGCCGCGCAGCGGCTGCCGATCTCGCTCGACGCGTTCGGGGAGCTGGTCGACGGCTGCGAGATGGACGTGACCGGCCGCACCTACGACGACCTCGACCAGCTCGTCGGGTACTGCCGGTGCGTGGCCGGCTCGATCGGCCGGCTGTCGCTCGGCGTCTTCGACCCGCCGCGGGCCGAACCGGAACTGGCCGATGCCCTCGGCGTGGCCTTGCAGCTGACGAACATCCTGCGCGACATCCGCGAGGACCTGGGCAACGGGCGCGTCTACCTGCCCAAGCGCGACCTCGACCTGTTCGACGTGGCGCTGACCACGTTGCCCGACGGTGGCCTCGACCCGTGCGACGGGCGACTCGCCGAACTCGTCCGGTACGAAGCCGCCCGGGCGGGCGGCTGGTACGACCGCGGCCTGCAGCTGCTGCCGCTACTCGACCGGCGCAGCGCCGCCTGCTGCGCGGCGATGGCCGGCATCTACCGCGAGCTGCTCGGCCGCATCGCCGCCGACCCGTCGATCGTCATGCGCGGACGGGCCTCGCTGCCCACCCGGGACAAGCTGCGCGTCGCCGCCCGTTCCCTCGCACGAGGCCGCCCGTGATCCCCGAATCGCGCAACTTCTGGCAGCCCAGCGCTGCCACATGTTGCGCGATCCGGGAGGTGGCCTCGTGAGCGATGTCGTCGTCGGCGGCGGGCTCGCCGGCATCACCGCGGCCTTGCGCCTGGCCGACGCCGGGCGTTCGGTCAGGTTGCTGGAGGGCCGGCCCCGCCTGGGTGGCGCGGCGTTCTCGTTCCGGCGGGGCGACCTGTCGATCGACAACGGCCAGCATGTGTTCCTGCGCTGCTGCGACTCCTACCGCTGGCTGCTGCGCCGGCTGGACGCCGAGGCCGACGTCCGCCTCCAGTCGCGCCTCGACATCCCGGTACTGCGGGCGGACGGGCGGCGGGGCCGGCTGTCCCGCATGGCCGGCGTCCCGGCGCCGGCCCACCTCACCGGCGCGCTCGCCCGGTACGCGCTGCTCGGCCCGGCCGATCGGCTGCGCGCCGCGCGCGGGGCCCTCGCGCTTCGCCGGCTCGACCCGACCGATCCCGCTCTCGACGCCCGCACGCTCGGCGAGTTCCTGCGCAGACATGGCCAGAACGACGCGATCATCGACGCGCTGTGGGGCATCGTCGCCGTCGCCACACTGAACCTCGACCCGGATGAGGCGTCGCTGGCCCTGGGCGCGAAGGTGTTCCGCACCGGGCTGCTCGACCACGCCGACGCGTCCGACGTGGGCTACGCCGGCGTGCCGCTCGGCGAGTTGCACTCCACGGCGGCGCAGCGCGCGCTCGACAAGGCCGGCGTCGAGGTGCTGTTGTCGCACCGAGTCGAGTCGGTCGAACCCGGCCTCGTCCGGGCCCGCGGGCGTGACGGCACGCGCGAGTGGCGCCCCGACGCCGTCGTCCTCGCCGTGCCGCACCACGAGGTCCGCCCCCTCGTCCCGGCGGTGCCCGACGGGCTCGGTGCCGCCCCGATCGTGAACGTGCACGTCGTCTACGACCGCCGCGTCACCGACCTGCCGTTCGCGGCCGCCGTCAACTCGCCGGTGCAGTGGTTCTTCGACCGCACCGACACCAGCGGGCTACAGCGGGGGCAGTACCTGGCGGTGACCGTGTCGGCCGCCGAGGCGATCATCGACGAGCCGAGCAAGTCGATCCAGCAGCGCTACCTGGACGAACTGGCCCGGCTGCTGCCGGCCGCCCGACGCGCGACCGTGGTCGACGCGTTCGTCACGCGTGAGCGCCGGGCCACGTTCCGTCAGGCCGCCGGCACCGCTCGCCTCCGTCCGGGGCCGCAGTCCGGTTCGGACGGCGTCTGGCTGGCCGGGTCGTGGACGGCGACGGGGTGGCCCGACACGATGGAGAGCGCCGTCCGCAGTGGCATCGCCGCCGCCGACGCCGTTCTCGAGGTCCCGGCACGGGAGGTCGCCGCATGAATGGCTCGCCGACTTTCTCGTCGAGTGGTGCGTTTCGCTCCGAGTGGTGCGTTACAACGCACCACTCGACGGATAACGCATCACTGTCCGGCATCGACGGGGGGCGGGCGTGAGCAGACAGGCCCCCGAGGTCATCGCGCGGGTTCGCGAGCCGGTCCAGCAGGCGTTGCGGGCCGCGGTCGCCACGTTGGCGGACGAGCGGATGCGGCTGATCGCCTCCTACCAGCTCGGCTGGTGCGACGGCGACGGCACGCCGGTCAGCAGCGGGGGCGGCAAGACGATCCGGCCGACGCTGGCCGTCCTGTCGGCGCGGGCCGGCGGCGGCACGATCGACGACGGCCTGGCCTGCGCGGTCGCCGTCGAGCTCGTCCACAACTTCTCGCTGCTGCACGACGACGTCATGGACCGGGATCTGGAGCGGCGGCACCGCCCTACCGGCTGGGCCGTGTTCGGCGAGGGCCAGGCGATCCTCGCCGGCAACGCGATGCTGACCTGCGCCATTGAGGTGGTGACCGCCGACGGCGAGCGGGGCCATCGGGCGCTGCCGGCGCTGCTCGCCGCCACCCAGCGGTTGATCAGCGGGCAGTCCGACGACCTGTACTTCGAGGGGGCCCAGGCCGCCGCAGGCGGCGCGTCGACGGCAAGTGCGGACGCCTCGGCGAAACCGGCGATCACGGTCGACGACGTGCTGCGAATGGAGGCCGGTAAGACGGCGGCGCTGTTCGCCTGCTCGGCGTCGATCGGGGCGCTCGGGGCCGGTGCGCCGGCCGACCCGGCGGCCCGCCCAGCACCGAGGAGGACGTCGTCCTGGCCACGAAGCTGATCGAGGAGGCGGGCGGTATCGACTGGGCGGCCCGCCAGGCCGACGCCCGGCTGGCCCGGGCGCTCGACCGGCTGGACGGGTTGCCGTCACCCCGGACAGTCCTCGACGATCTCGTCGCAGTCGCGCGCTACGTTGTCGATCGAGATCACTGAGCAGAGGAGCAGCGTGACGCTCGCAACTGATGCCCGCGTCGCCGTCGAGCGGGCCCGCGCCCATCTCGAGGGCCGCCAGGACGCTGCCGGGTGGTGGAAGGGCGACCTCAAGACGAACGTCACGATGGACGCCGAGGACCTGCTGCTGCGGCAGTTCCTGGGCATTCTGCGCGCGGACGAGCTGGAGCAGACGGCCCGCTGGATCCGCTCGCAGCAGCGCGCCGACGGCACCTGGGCGACGTTCTACGGCGGTCCGGGCGACCTGTCGGTGACCGTCGAGGCCTACGCGGCGCTGCGCCTGGCCGGCGACGGCGTCGACGACCCGCACCTGGTCAAGGCCCGCGAGTTCGTGCTGGCGAGCGGCGGCCTGGAGGCCACCCGGGTGTTCACCCGGGTCTGGCTGGCCCTGTTCGGCGAATGGTCGTGGGACCTCCTGCCCGAGATGCCCCCCGAACTGGTGCTGCTGCCGAAGTGGGCGCCGCTCAACCCGTACGACTGGGGCTGCTGGGCCCGGCAGACCGCCGTCGCGATCACAGTGGTGGCCACCTGCAAGCCGGTGCGGCCGCTGCCCTTCCACCTGGACGTGCTGCGCACCGGCGTTACGCCGCCGCCGTCCAAGACGGGACTCGCCGCGTCGGCTTTCGGGCTGCTCGACCGCGTCCTCAAACGCTACAACCGCTCGCCGGTCAAGCCCGGACGCCGGCACGCCTTCCGGAGGGCCGCCGAGTGGATCATCGCCCGGCAGGAGGCCGACGGCGGCTGGGGCGGTATCCAGCCGCCGATGGTCTACTCGATCCTGGCGCTGCACCTGCTCGGTTACCCGCTGGACCATCCGGTGATCGCCGCCGGCCTGCGTGGCCTCGAGGCGTTCACGCACCACGAGGGCGACATCCGCTGGATCGAGGCCTGCCAGTCGCCGGTCTGGGACACCTGCCTGGCCGTCACCGCCCTGCTCGACGCCGGCGCGAAGCCGGCCGACCCGCCGGTGAAGCGCGCCGCCGAGTGGCTGCTGGCCGAGGAGGTGCGCGTCACGGGCGACTGGGCGGTGCGTCGGCCGTCCCTGGCCCCCGGTGGGTGGGCGTTCGAGTTCGCCAACGACAACTACCCCGACATCGACGACACCGCCGAGGTCGTCCTCGCGCTGAACCGAGTCGGCGAGGCCACCGTCCCGGGCATCGACGCCGCGAACGAGCGTGGCCTGACCTGGACGGTCGGCATGCAGTCGCGCGACGGCGGCTGGGGCGCATTCGACGCCGACAACGTCAGCCGCCTGATCGACAAGCTGCCGTTCTGCGACTTCGGCGCGGTGACCGATCCGCCCAGCGCCGACGTCACCGCTCACGTCGTCGAGGCGCTGGCCCACCTCGGGCGGACCGACACGCCGGTGTGCCGCCGGGGTGTCACGTGGCTGCTCGACCACCAGGAGGCCGACGGTTCCTGGTTCGGACGGTGGGGCGCCAACTACGTCTACGGCACCGGTGCCGTCGTCCCGGCGCTGATCGCGGCCGGCATCGCGGCCGATGCGCCGGCCGTCCGGCGGGCGGTGCGCTGGCTGGAGCAACATCAGAACGACGACGGCGGCTGGGGCGAGGACCTGCGCTCCTATGTCGACGTCTCGTGGCACGGACGGGGTGACTCGACCGCGTCGCAGACCGCCTGGGCGCTGCTTGCCCTGTTGGCGGCCGGTGAGCAGACCCACGTCGTGGAGCGGGGGATCGAATACCTCGTCCGGACGCAGCGCGATGACGGCAACTGGCACGAGGAGCTCTACACCGGCACCGGCTTCCCCGGCGACTTCTACATCAACTACGAGATGTACCGACTGCTCTTCCCCCTCAGCGCCCTCGGTAGATACGTAGCAAGGACGACGCCATGAGCCCACCAGCAAGAGGCGACCACCGCGAACATGACCACGGCAAAGATGACCACAATCAAGGTGACCACCGCCAAGGTGACCACCGGGCGATGAGCGCTCGCGCTGAGACATCTGGCCTCGCAAGCGCACCTGGCGGTGCGCAACGCCTGCGGCGCGGCGAGGCCGCTCTTCGCGCGAGCGCTCATCGCGGGATGAGCAGTGTCGTGGAGGTACGCCGATGACTGGGCTGGTTGTCGTCGCGGCGCTGCGGACGGAGTATGCGGCGCTGGTGGGGCGCGTGCCCGGAGCGACGGTGGAGCGCTGCGGCATGGGGCCGGAGCGGGTGCGCCGCTGGCTGCCGCGCCTGGCCGAGCTGGCCCCGGACGCGCTGGTCGTGGCCGGCGTGGCCGGCGGGCTGGACCCGTCGCTGCGCCCGGGCGACGTGGTCGTCGCAAGCGAGGTGCGCGACGAGCACGGGCGGATCGTGCTGCGGGCCGCGTCGCCGCTTGTGGCGGAGCTTCGCCGGATGGGCCTGCGCGTGCACACCGGCCCCATGGTGAGCACCGACCGGATCGTGGGCGGCGCCGAGCGGGAGACGCTGGCGAAGACCGGCGCGCTGGCCGTCGACATGGAGTCGGCGGCCGTCGTCCGGGCGCTGGGCAAGGATCGCCCGCCGGTGGCCGTCGTCCGCGTGATTGTCGACACGGCGTTCATCCCGGTCGCCCGGCTGGCCACCGTCTCGGCCGGAGCCCGGGCCCTGATGACCCTGCGCCGGCTCGCGCCCGCCCTGCGCCGCTGGGCCGATCTCGCCGGGCCGCGCCGCGTCGTGCTGGCCGCCCCCCGCTCGTTCTGCGCCGGCGTCGAGCGGGCCATTGACATCGTCGAGCAGGCGCTGCGGCGTTACCCGCGTCCGGTGTACGTGCGCCGGCAGATCGTCCACAACGCGCACGTCGTGGCGGACCTGCAAAGCCAGGGCGCGGTGTTCGTCGACGAACTGGACGAGGTGCCCGACGGCACGACCGTCGTGTTCTCCGCGCACGGCGTGGCCCCGGCGGTGCGCGCGGAGGCGGCCCGGCGCAACCTCACCGTCGTCGACGCGACCTGCCCGCTGGTGGCCAAGGTGCACACGGAGGCGCGCCGGTTCCT
>WNGE01009363.1_pt1 | contig 10323 bp, 11 predicted proteins | sample 5400651 | NCBI WGS metagenome assembly WNGE01 (sample SAMN13153370, study PRJNA577476) | soil metagenome | isolation source: 60 cm soil or saprolite under grassland replicate 2 | place: USA:California | collected 2016-06-15
TGGTGGCATTCCGGCGCGCCTGATTTCACCAGCAGCGCGTCAGCCAGCCAACGGGTGACCAACATCGGCGCGGTCCTCCACTACTACCCTGCCGCGGGGGGCGGGGTCGGGGGCGGATTCTTTGTTGGCGGGGGCCTCGGGCTCTCCAATTATCACAGCAGGTCTGCGGACGCGTTCAGCAATGCCTGGGGCTGGGGGTTCACTGCCGACGCGGGGTACGACATCGCGCTGAGGTCTCGGGTGTCACTGACGCCGCGGTTGACGTATGCCTACGGGAACCTTGGGACTGTCCACAACACCGGGGCACATGCGTTTCTCCTCACGGGGTGGAAGCAGAACGTCGTTGATCTTGGAATCGGACTGACGTATCGCTGAGACTGACGAGCGCCTGCCGCGCCTTTGCTCTTTTCGATCGAGGTCCTTAGCTTCGGCGTGTCTTCGGTAGCGCGATCGCATTGTTCCGGAGGTCGGCGATGGGCCTGAGGACCGGAATCGAATGGACTGACGCGACATGGAATCCGGTCACTGGCTGCACGAAGGTCACAGCCGGTTGCGATCACTGTTACGCTGAAACGCTCGCCCGGAAGCGCCTTCACCACATCTACACACGCCGCGGGCCGGTCGTGGACACGGCGGCCAATCGGGCTGATCCATTCGCCGTGCGGCTCTGGCCAGAGCGTTTGGAGCATCCGCGAACCTGGGCCGCCCCGCGCATGGTGTTCGTCAACTCGATGTCGGATCTCTTCCACCACGACGTCCCCGATGATTTCGTTGTTCGGGTGTTCGATGTAATGCTACGGACGGATCGTCACGTCTATCAGGTGCTCACAAAGCGACCCGCACGCGCCGCGAGATTCTGGAAGAAATTCGGCGATGGCTTCGGATTGACAACTATACCAGCACACATTTGGATGGGGACATCGGTCGAGAATCAGGACGTCAACTACCGAGTTCGGCACCTCGCGGATCTACCGGCCAGAATTCGGTTCTTGTCATGCGAGCCTCTCCTAGGGCCGATCGACCTGGACTTGCGCGCCATTCACTGGGTCATTGCTGGAGGCGAGAGCGGGCCAGAACGCCGCGCAATGGAGTCGACCTGGGTGGAAATGATTCGCGATCAGTGCGTGCGCGCCCGCGTGCCGTTCTTTTTCAAGCAGTGGGGTGGGCGCACGCCGAAGGCCGGAGGTAGGAAGCTTGGCGGTCGAGAGTGGAGTCAACTGCCTGATCTCGACGCCGCGGTCGCCTGAGGGTCATCATAAGAGTATGAGCTGATCTGTCGCATACTTCCGAACTTCGTCCCAGAACTTCAAGCCGGTCTCATGTTTGGAAAAGAACGCCAGGTAGTAGAGTGGCAGCCGCCTGTCGAGAGTTCTAATCTTTACCATATGCTCGACGCTCATCGGCAAGTAACCGATCTGATGCATCCGCGTCGAGTACTCGTTGGCAAGAAACTCAACGATCGTATCACGCCGGCGCTCGGCCGCCTTCCAGCGTTGCCGCCAGGTAGCGTCGCCCAAGAATAGCTCGATGGTCTGATTCCCCTCGGCCACGTAAAACGGAATGTTACGATTGGCATCGATATACAAGGCGAGGAGGATCAGAAAATCGACTGCCCTTCCCTCAGCGATCCGACGCACTGTCTCGAAGTGAATATTGAGCTTATAAGGGTCCAGGAAACAGAAGCACAGGGTGCTCTTGCTGGGCGTCTTGGAGATCACTTCGAGTACGCGACCAACCTTTTTGTTCGCGTCGCCGGGAATGTAGGTGGGCGTGACGCTGTGTCCGAGTCGACTCACGCGAGTGCGAAGGGTGTCGAGGAATTCAGCGTTCTCGTCCGCAAAGACATATGAATCGAATCGATCCGGCAGGCTAAGCGCGATCATAGGAGAGCCGAGCACCACTCGATCGGTATCGCGCACCCTTGAGTAACCGGGCCCAGAGAACAGATCCAGATAGATTCGGTGCGCCCATTTGTTCTTCATGCCGGTTGAGAATAATTGCGCATACATCCCGACGTACTGGTACTTCTCCTCCGCCCATGGACCGATTTCGTTCGTGGGAAGACCATCATTGTCGACCGTTCTGAAGTAGTCTCGATGTTTCTTGGCCATTACGCGCGTCCCCGGATCACTCGCTCTACAATGTCGTCCCAGTTTGGCCGAGTTTAGAGCGATTTTGCTGCACGGTAAGGCGCTTTTGCGGCGTGACGTTGATTATATGCGCTCGCTGAAAGCCTGCCCTAAGCGCAGCGAAGGGCGCCGGCTCGGCGAGAAGGGGAGCCCTGGGGGCTCATCGGGTCCTTCCGGACGGAGGTCGAGCCGCGCCTGCGCTACGGAGTGCCGCAAAAACACCCTATCCTGCCGCAAAAACGCCCTAAACGCTGTCACACAACTGTTGCACCTTTTGCGCAGACGCTGATCGGAGCATCCATGATTCGTCTTAGCCTCTCGTTAATACTTCTACTCGCTGCGACTCCACCGTTATCCGCTCAAGAGGCTGAGCCGAGGGCCGGCGACAGCGTCTACAGCACGGTCACCGTTGCCCTCCGCGCGGAAGCCAGGCCCAGTGCTCGCATCCTGGCCAACCTGGGTTCAGGGACAGCAATGCAGGTGAAGAACTGCTCGAAAGGCTGGTGCCGGGTAACCTCCGGAGCGACAGGTGGCTTCGTGCTCGCTGAGTACGTCAGTCGCCAACGTCCCTCACCGCCCGCTCATCCGGTTCCCTACCCCTTAATTCTGGCTGGCGCTGTTGGCTTGTTCCTATTGGTGATCGCCTTACTCATCCGTCGATACAGCCGCGTTTCCTCATCTCTTCGGGAACGCCAGCAACGCTTAGACCAATTGCAAGAGCGCTTCCGCGGGATCATAGACGTCGATGGCGAGCGCGAGCGGGTTCTCAAGGAGATCCAGGCTGGCGAGGTGACCCTACACACAGCCCAGGGGCTCCAAAAGGAGCTGGAGAGCAAAGTCCAGGGTCTACAAGCTGAGCTACAGGTCCTCGAAGAGGAATCGGATATCCGGTCCTATGGATTCTACAAGCCTCACTATCAATTCGAGAATGTGGCCAGCTTCGAAGCGGAACTCGAGCGTATTCGGGACGCACAGAAGGCAATGTTAAAAGACAAGAAGGCAGCCGTCTGCGAAGCGGAATGGAGGGTGAACGGAAGTCTTGTTGAGGGAAGGAAACAGATTAAGGACACGCTCAAGCTGATTCTGCGCGCCTTCAACGGAGAATCCGATGCTGCAGTTGCAAAGGTACGTTACAACAACGTGGAGACCATGGAAGCGCGCATTCGCAAGGCGTGGGAGGCGCTAAACGATCTTGTTGATGTGCAGAAGTGTCGGATCGTTGTGGAGTACTTAGACCTCAAGCTGCAGGAGCTACACCTTGTCTTTGAGTACGAGGAGCGGGAGCAAAAGGAGAAGGAGGAGCAACGACTCATTCGAGAGCGGATGCGGGACGAAGAAATTGCTCAACGCGAGATCGAGAAGGCACGTCTAGAGGCCGAGAAAGAGGAAACTCAGTACCAGGAAGCGCTCGTCCGGGCTCGCGCAGATGCGGAGAAGGCAGTTGGTGACAAACAGCAGAAGCTAGTGGCTCAGGTAACGGAGTTAGAGAGACGACTTGCAGAGGCCCAAGCCAACAAGGAGCGTGCGATCGCCCGCGCTCAGCTAACCCGTTCTGGGCACGTATACGTGATTTCAAATATCGGGTCGTTTGGTGAAGAGGTGTTCAAAATCGGTATGACGAGACGCCTGGACCCGATGGAGCGCATTCGCGAGCTCGGCGACGCCTCGGTACCGTTCGCATTTGATGTTCACGCGGTAATCTTTTCCGAAGATGCTCCCGCCCTCGAAGCAACACTTCATGAAGCGTTCGAGCAACGTCGGATCAATCTCGTGAATGAGCGAAAGGAATTCTTTGGAGTATCGATACAGGACATCGCTCAGGCGGTTCGGAAATGTCACGGAGAAATCCAGGTAACGCTTGCCGCAGAAGCCAGGGACTACCGCAAGACAGTTGCTATGCGAGCTGCCAACGAGTCCCTGATTCCAAGAGACAGAGGGACAAGCGATCCGCCACTTCTGCAGGCGTCTGATGAAATCGGTAAAGTACAGCCAGCGGGGCACTGACCCTCGAAGGCCGAGCCTCCGGCCGGGAGTGTGAGGCTGGAGAACATCAAGCCGGCGGCGTGATGGCGGCGACGGTGTTGGAAAGGAAAGGCGCGGCGGGTGGATGGTCACCCTTCGCGCCTCGATGGCGCTCAGGACGACGCCTCCCGCGCCTTTGCCCGGGAGGGTTTGATAGGGTGCGGAACGAACGCCGTTTCGTCCTACTGAATCCGGAATCCCGACCGGTGAGTCACGCCGATCGGATGCTGTTTCGCATAGACGCGGGACAGTCCCGCGCGCTTTATACGATAGGCCACGTAGTCCACGCTCACCTGCGTCACTGCTGCGATCTCCGCGATGTTTGCACCGTTGTCATGCACGGCGTGGAATAAATGCGGATAGGGGATAATGCATGCGGCTCCCACGCAGTATGCCTCATCTTCTATGGCCGGGTTGTAGGAACGCACCGACACACCAGTCGTGGCGCCGTTCAGAGAGAGCACAGTCATCGGGTGCTTCCGGAGAACGTGGACGATTTCCTCCATCAAGCTCGCCCGTCGCCGATGGACGTGATGCGTCGGATTGACGAGGATGTCGAATACTCCAGTCTTGGGCGCCGCCCCGAAGCAAACGGCACTCCACTCGTCACGCCCGCTACCGAACAACTGCGCGGCGACGGCGGGAGCGGCAATTCGCAATTCCTCCACGTCCACCAGTCGCGCCGGGACGCGGTCGAGAACATCGTAAGGATCCACAGATGCTTCTGCATCGAGGCCGAGTCGCTTCTTCATCTCGATAGCGACCAGTTCAATAGCCTTGCCGTTCGGGGTGAACGGCAGGAAGTACCCACCCGGTCCCACGTTCCCCTAGCCCTTCTTCGAGCGCCGCTCTTCTTCGAGACGCACCTTCATCACGATGTCGAACGCATCGGCGATTGCTCGAGCCGTCGACTCGGACACGTTGCGATTCGCCCGCAAATGGACCGCGATTGTGCGTTTGAGATCCTCGTCCGTCTTAACACCCATCCCATCCGACTGTGCTGCCGTGACGTTCACTTTCAACCACTTTGCGAGTTTCTCGATAACACCGACTTCAGGAAGGCTACCTCGCTCTATTCGGGATAAGGTGGCGGCACTGATGCCCGTTTCGATTTCGACCTCGCGCAATGATAGGCCCAACCGAGTTCGGCGGGTCTTGAGTTCGGCGGCAAGTTGGTCGATCGGGACAGTGACAGCCATGGGATCCTCCCCCTAAGTCAGTGGCGCTGTTTCATATGCGAGACGCACGTCTAGCCGTTGACACTGGCCTCGGACTTCAATAGGATACTCCGTGGGTCTCGTTGCTGCAACGTTCGTCCCATCTGTGAGATGAACTTGAGCGCGCCGGGGCCCAGGGGACTGCGCACCGGTGCGCAGCCTCGCATCCAATCTCTTGGCAGCCAGAGGAGCGCCCGATGACCGCAACGGCAACGAAGCAATTCGAGATCAGCATCGTGTATAACGGCATTACGAAATCAATCACCGTCAACCCTGAGCAAGCCGTGCAGGCGGTGCGCGAGCAGGCGATTCACGTATTCGGTGTTACCCAGAACCCGCATCTCTTGGGCCTTTTCACCGACCAGGGCGTCGAACTCTCCGACACGCAGTCGGTAGAGAATGCCGGAATCACGCCGGGTGTGACCCTGCTTCTCCGCCCGAGCGCGGTGCGAGCGGGTTAATGCGGTATCGGGTCCCAAACGACCTGCTGAGCCGCACGTTCGATCAATTCCGGACGTGCGGCGCGGGTCGTCGTGAATGCCAAGTCCTCTGGACAAGCCGGTGGGACGCGGTCGCCGATCTGGATCAGCTGAGACACTCACGGCACCGGTCCTATGACGGCGGGCTCGAGGTCGAAGACACGTGGATCACGGAGTTTTGGAACGAGCTGGCCCGTGAAAAACGCGGCGTCCGGGTGCAAGTCCATACCCATCCCGAAGACGCGTTCCATTCAGCGAGCGACGACACCTGGCCCATTGTTCATGTTCCTGGGTTCCTATCGCTCGTGATTCCGCAGTTCGGGCTCGGCCCGATCGGTCTGGCCGGAGCGTATCTGACTGAGATACGATCGGACGGAAGATGGCACGAAGTGACGATCGAGAAACACCTCGAGGTACTGAGATGACCCTGCGCGAGGCGCTCGATCGGACGCTCCTACTCATGCGCGATCACCTCGACACGAGGGTGCCCGACGCGGCTTTGATCGATGCGCTAACCAGCGTCGAGATCGTTCTCGTGGGTGACCGTGACAACCTAACCACGCCGGAGGGACAAACGGCGCTAGTAGCCGCGGCGATCCTGTGCGCTCGTTCCGGGGCCCGCTGCTACCTCGTTATTCCGGACGTGCCCCTCAGCGGCCCACAGCCCCCGCTTAAGAGCCGCGACCTCGCGACGGCACTTTTCGACCTTGGTGCGGACCTACTTCCGGGGGGAGTGTTTTACGAGGGACCGCCCGACCACGTCGCGGATGTTGCGGTGATCATTGGGGACAGTGCGTGGCCTGGGCGCGCTGCTCACACTTGGCATCTCAGCGGGACCCCCTGGGCAGGATCAATCGCGCCGCAAGGTGCCCGTTGGAGCGCGCGGGGTTCACCGTTCGGCGCCTCGGTGGCCGGAGCGTTGGTCGGGGGTGAGGCGTTCAAAATCGCCATGCGCCGACTACGCAGCTGGGCCGCAAGCATGCCGCTCTTCGACCAGTATTTCGCGCCTACGGTTAGGGCTGAGCTCTCGCTCGCCCCTATTTCAACACCCACGCTCGCGCCAAGGGTTGAGCGCTTTGACTTCATTGGCGGTGGGGCGATTACACACGCGACCCTGTTCGCGCTCGCGCGAGTCCCCGGGCTTTCAGCGACAGGTCGGGTGATCGAGCCCGGTGTCGCCGATGCACCAGACTTGAACCGGTACATGTTGTTGCGCCGATCCGCAATCGATGTGCCAAAGGTCGAAAGTCTCGCTTCGGTGGACTTTGAGAACCTCAAGGTATCGGCGGTGCGGGCTCGATTCGACGACGAGACTGTGCGCACGATCGGTCCTTTGGCCGCCGATGTTCTCGTTGGAGTGGACGACATCCCGTCCCGCTGGGCTGTTCAGCGCGCCCGGCCAGGCTGGCTTGGCGTCGGGGCGTCAAGCCACTACTCCGCCCAGATCTCGTTCCACTCCCCGGGACTCCCCTGCGCGATCTGCCTGCATCCACACGATGATGATGCGTTCGGCCCTGCTCCCACTGCCGCGTTCGTTTCGTTCTGGGCGGGCATCTGGCTGGCGAGTCGATTCGTTCGCCACGCCGCTGGGAAGTCATTGCGTGCGGAGCATCAGCAGGTTTACTCGACTATGCTGCGGCCGGACTTACCTGGCGCGGTCTGGCTGTCTCCCGTCCATCCTCGACCAAACTGCTCGCTTCGTTGTCCACTGTAGGTAGAGAGGCGCGGCTGCGTGCAGGGTCGCCACCGCCCGCTTGCACATGAAAGCGTTGACCTGCCGACGAGAAACGGTCAGAGCGGCACCAGCCCTTTGCGAACGCCGAGTGACACAGCTTCCGTGCGCGAGCGGACGCCGAGCTTTTCGAGCACGGCGGCGAGATGGTATTTGACCGTGTGCGTGGTGATCCGTAAGTCCGCGGCGATTTCTTTGTTGCTCAAGCCCCGGGCGACGAGCCGCAGCACCTCGAGCTCGCGAGCGGTGAGCGCGCCCTCTTGCGCGACCGCGCCTGGCGCGGCGGTCGACACAACGCGCTCGCTCACCACCACGTCGGCGTCCTCGGCAGCCCCGACAAGCGCGACCTCCCCATCAGTCCGGAGCAGCGCGGCCAGACGGCGGCGCGTCACGGCGTTGGAGAGATCGAGGTACACGCGCAGCTTCATTATGATTTCGAAAGCAGCCGTTCCAAATCAGGCGCCGGAACCGCGAGCGCCAGGCCAGAGACGATCATCGCCGCCACACCGATGACATTGCCTTCTACATCGGCAATCGGGCCCCCAGAGTTCCCGGGCGCCAGTCTGACGTCCGCCTGGACCCACGGAATGAACGGGCTCCTGCCACGCCTCGGCCGCCGCTCCGCCATTCCAAACCCAAGCGGGATCGCCCCCACCGCCTGGAACACGCCGACGCTCACGGCGTCCTTCACGCCCAGGGGATGACCGACCGCGAACACGAGCGCGCCGGGCCGCAGCGCGTACGGATCGCCGCATTTCACGGCCGGTACGCGTGCGTCGGGCGCGTGAACCAGCGCGAGGTCGCGGTCCACGTCACGGCCGACCACCCTGCCCTCCACGGCGCGCCCGTCGGGCGTCACCACAACGGCTTTCCCCGAGGAGACGACGTGCGCGCTCGTGACGAACAGGTCGCCCCGCCAGGCAAAGCCGGCGCCGTGGCCGCCGTCGACGATCGCGACCACGCTGGCGCGAAGCCGCGCCGCCACCTCGTCGAGAAACAGTCCACTCGGCACGTTTAGCGCCGGCCGCGCCCGCGCGGCCGCTCGCCGATCACCACTTCGATCTTGCGCTGTTTACCGGCGCGCACGACATCGAGGCTCACCTTCTTGCCGACCGCATCGTCACCCAGCACGTCGAGCAGCTGATCGAAGCTCGTCACGATGACGTCGCCCAGGAGCAATCCTGCCTTCGCCGCGGGGCCGTCCTTCTCGATCGACACGAGCAACAAGCCGCCACCCTCATCGGTACGAACCGGTTGCATGGCGGCGCCGATCCAGCCGCGCGGGACGTAGCCGCGCTCGAGGAGCTGCCCGACGACGCGGTTTACCGTTGCGACCGGAATCGTGGTCGCCAGGGGACGACTCAAGGCACCGGAGTTGATGCCATGAATTTGTCCCGCCGAGTCGACCAGCGGGCCGCCGCCGAACCCGGGGTAGATCGTGAGGTCCGATTGCAGCCAGCGATCGATCTCGCCGCCTTTCCAGGCGCGCCATTTGCCGCCGGTCGCGCTGACGGCACCGAATGCGGCGCGCGCGCCACCCTCGTCGAGCCGCCCCAGGGCGAGCACGAGATTGCCGGGACGGAGCACGGCGGGATCGCCGAGCTCGGCGACGGGGAGTGAGCCAGGCGGAATGCGCAGCACCGCGAGGTCCGTCCCGCGGTCTCGGCCCGCAAACGTCGCGGCAATGCGCTTGCCGTCGGGGAGCGAGACGGTGATGTCTTCTTCCTGCCGCACGGTGCCTTCGGTCGTTACGACGACGCCGTCTTTCCAGTGCACGCCGGTGGAGGGCAAGCGCGGCCGGGCGTGAACGGCCACAACTGACGCGCTCGCCGCCGCGACGGCGTCGGCGAGCTGGTCGGAGAGTGCAGCGATGCTGGAGCGAGAGTCAGTCACGTGATCACCTGTGGTTCGAGAGTTGTGTGTGCTCTCGAAGGGTGCATTGCTCGGGGCGAGCGCACCACTAGCCAGATGGTCAGGGAGGAAGAAGATCCGGCCCTTTCTTTCCCTCTTCCTTCCTCACGAGAACGAGCCCGAGCCTGTCATCCTGAGCGAAGCGCGCGGAACGCGCGCGTAGCGAAGGACCTGCTTTCGTGATGGCTGCGAAAAGCAGGTCCTTCGCGCCTGCGGCGCTCAGGATGACATGCCGGGCGCGCTTGTTTGAAAAAAGGGGATAGGATGTGATCCCATGATTACGGGACTGCCCCTAATCGACGACCTTCGAAGAGACGGGCCGTGACCGCGCCAAAGATTAATCCCCCAACGTGGGCCGCGTAGGCGACGCCGCCCGTGGACTGCTGCGGCGCGACCGCGCCCAGATTCACGAGCTGCATCAGGAACCAGACCCCGATCAGCAGCGCCGCCGGGATGTAGGTCACTCGCACAAAAATGAAGATCACGAGGAGTGAGCGAATCCGGTCACGCGGGTAGGTGACGAGAAACGCGCCCATGACGGCGGCGATCGCCCCACTGGCGCCGAGGTTGGGCACGGTGGAGCTCGGGGCGGCCGCCACCTGGGCTGCGGTGGCGGCGAGCCCGCCCAGCAGATAGAACACGAGATAGCGCCGCGGGGTCATGAGATCTTCCAACTCGGGGCCAAATGCCCAGAGGAAGACCATGTTGCCGAGAATGTGCGACCAGCTGCCGTGCATGAACATCGACGTCAGAATCGTGATCAGGTGACGGCCCGCGACGATGTCGGCCGGGCGGAGCGACCACGTGGTCACGAACGTTTCGCCGCCCGCAAG
>WNGE01010624.1_pt1 | contig 10323 bp, 8 predicted proteins | sample 5400651 | NCBI WGS metagenome assembly WNGE01 (sample SAMN13153370, study PRJNA577476) | soil metagenome | isolation source: 60 cm soil or saprolite under grassland replicate 2 | place: USA:California | collected 2016-06-15
AGCCGAGCCGGAAAGCGCGCCGGCGAACACGCTGGGCATACGCCGCATCATGTTCGCTGTCGACGACATCGACGACGTCGTTGCCCGCCTGCGCAGCCACGGTGCCGAACTCGTCGGCGAGGTCGCGCAGTACAAGGACATCTACCGGCTCTGCTTCCTGCGTGGCCCTGAGGGCATCATCATCGGACTGGCCGAGCAGCTCAGCTGAGACCGGAACGGATCGAGGGTTCTTACACTGTTCCCTTCGCTCCAGCGTTTCCGCTGGTCACAGCGTTGCGGAGGCGAAGGTTACAGCGTACGAACACCGGCGAGCCAGGCCCGGAGCTATGGGTCGATACGCGTTCGTGGGTACGAGTCGCTTAATCGGTTCGCTCGCTTCCCTAACGCGTTCACCAGGTTCACGCTCCGGCAGGGTCATCACTTTTCCATCAGGCCTGCGACAGCGCACAGATATCTGAGACGACGCGAGCGGGCGTGGAGTTCGAGTCTTGCCAGAGCGTCCCCGCTGCGTTCAGCGTAGCCTCATAGTTCAGGCTCGCTGCGCTCTCGGACAGCGAGATCACGGCAGCCTCGGCGGCCTTGGTCTTGGCCACAGAGATCTTCGCGCTGTTCGCGTCGTGCCAGGCGCTGTGCGCCGGGGTACAGATCGCAGCGTCGGTCACCGCGCCGTCACCAGGCGGGGGGCGGCCGCGCCGCCGCAACCGACAAGGAGTGCTCCAGCCAGGAACAGTGAGGGGTGCGAGTTTCGTTGCCTGACTGTAGTCCGAACGGGCCCGGGGCAGGACCCGAAGGCGCAGACCATCGGTGACATGTGGCAGCTCGCCTGGGGGCATGGGAGCGAAAGGTGCACGATGGTGCAAACGAGGCCCGGCGACGCAGCCGCTCAGATCTCCCGGCCAACGAAACAGCTGGTAGCGGAGGCGAAGGGAACGGTATAAGAACACCCGCGTTCCCGGTCCGAGGATCTGGATCGGCGCGCGACTGGGGTCACATCACGTAAAGCGCTCACAGCGACGGTGCGCGGATTCTGTGAGCTCACACCAGGCTCACAAGCCGCTCCGTGGCTTTCCCCCAGGTCTGGGGGGCGACCCGACGGGCGTCAACGATCTTCTCCCAACGACATCGCCCTCATGTCACAGACGGCCTCGTTGTCTCGTCTCAGGTTTCAGAGACTGACTCTGTTGATCGGGGAGGTGATCGTCATGCGGGTGTTTGTGGCAGGGGGGACCGGGGCCATCGGGCGGCGGCTGGTGCCCCAGCTCGTGGCCCGGGGCCACCACGTGACGGCTACAACGACGAGCGCGGCCAAGCTGGGCTTGCTGAAGCAGTTGGGCGCGGATGGGGTCGTGATGGACGGGCTGGACGCGCTGTCGGTCGGTGGAGCGGTGGCGGCGGCCCGGCCGGACGCGATCGTGAATGAGATGACCGCACTCTCCTTCGCGCACGCCGGCAAGCCCGACTTCAAGCACCCCGAACGGTTCGGCGCCCTCACGAACCGGCTACGCACCGAGGGGACGGACCATCTGCTGGCCGCCGCCGAGGCGACCGGCATATCACACGTGGTGGCCCAGAGCTTCGCCATTTGGACCGCAAACCGCGAGGGCGGATTGGTGACAGAGGAGGAGCCGCTGCCGCTCCGGGAGTTGCCGGCGAAGATGCGCGTCATCGCGGAGCCGCTCCAACACGTCGAGGACGTGGTCGTCAAGGCCGGTGGCGCGGCCCTGCGATACGGCGGGTTCTACGGTCCCGGGGGCGGCATCGAGGACCAGATCGAGCTCGTGCGCAAGCGCAGGCTCCCGATCATCGGGGGCGGCACCGGTTACTTCTCGTGGGTGCATCTCGACGACGCGGCGAGCGCTACTGTCCTGGCTGTGGAGCAACAGGCGAGGGGCGTGTTCAACATCGTCGACGACGAACCGGCCCCGGTCAGCGAGTGGCTGCCTCATCTGGCCGCGTGCGTGGGGGCGAAGCGGCCGCTGCGGATCCCCAAGTGGCTGGTCCGGCCGATGGCCGGCGAAATGGGGGTGGCGATCATGACGGAGGGGCGCCCATTCTCCAACGCCAAGGCCAAGCGGGAGCTCGGCTGGGAGCTCCGCTACCCCTCCTGGCGCGAGGGCTTCAAGCAAGAGGCGGCATGACCAGAACCGAGGAATTCGAGGAGCAGCGGCCGCTGCTGTTCGCGATCGCCTACCGGATCCTCGGCAGCGTGAGCGAGGCCGAGGACGCGGTCCAGGAGACCTGGCTGCGTTACGAGGCCTCCCCGACACAACCCACCTCGATCAAGGCCTTCCTCTCGGCCGTGGTGACCCGGATCTCGATCGACGTGCTGCGCTCGGCCCGCGTCCGGCGGGAGGAGTATGTCGGGCCATGGTTCCCCGAGCCGCTGCTCACCGACCCCTACGAGGATCCGCAGCGCTCGGCGGAGTTGGCCGACTCGGTGTCGATGGCGGCTCTGTTGCTGCTCGAGCGGCTCAGCCCGCTCGAGCGGGCGGTCTTTGTGCTTCGGGAGGTGTTCGGGTTCGGTTTTCACGAGGTCGCGTCGGCCGTGGGGCGCTCGGAGGCGGCCTGCCGCCAGCTCGCTGTGCGGGCGCGCCGCCACATGGACACAGGACGCCCTCGGTTCGAGGCCGACCGCCGGGAGCGGGATGAGCTGGCGGCGCGGTTCTTCGACGCGTTCCGGGAAGGCGATGTCGACGGCCTGCGGGAGCTGCTCGCCGCCGACGTTCAGATGGTCGGGGACGGCGGCGGCAAGGCCCCGCAGTTCGCCAAGCCCATCATCGGCGCGGACAACGTGGCCCGGGTACTTGCCTTGATCTTCCCCTTGCGCGTCCGGGTCGGCGTGGAGTTGGAGCCGCACGAGGTGAACGGCCAGCCGGGCGCGATCTTCCGCGACCGGGACGGCAACGTCCTCAATGCGTTGGCGCTCGACATACTCGAGGGGCGGATCCAGACCATCCGCTCCGTTATCAACCCCGACAAGCTCGGGCACCTGGGCCCAGTGGCTGACGCCTGGGCGGTCGCCCGAGAGGCGAACAGGGCTCGGCGGCCCACTTCATGACTTACGGCGGCGCTATCGTCTGGTATGCCAACGAACGGTCCCTGCGTCGAAACGACACCCCCGAATTGCGAGAAGGACTTGTCCAACTCTCCGGTGCTCCTATGGAAGACCTGTCCAGTTCCCAGGACACCTGTGCGGCTGAAGCTCTTCGGCACGGACGCAGCTCCAAGTCTCTCCCTTTGGGACTTGCCAGCCTGGTGGGCGCGGCGTAGTATACCGCGTATGTCACTCAGTGTGGAAGCAACATGAGCGTCCGGCACGCGCTCCTAGCCCTGTTGAGCGAGGGGCCCAAGTATGGGCTGCAGCTCCGGCAGGAGTTCGAGGCACGGACCGGTGAAGTCTGGCCGCTGAACGTGGGGCAGGTGTACACCACACTGCAGCGCCTCGAGCGCGATGGACTGGTGGTGTCGGATGGCACCAGCGAGGACGGCCCGCAGAAGGGTTTCCGGATCACGCCGGAGGGCGTTGAGGAGCTGGCGGGGTGGTTGCGGACCCCGCCCGACCTTTCGTCGCCCCCCCGCGACGAGCTGGTGATCAAGGTCTTGATCGCCCTTCGGGTGCCAGGCGTCGACGTGCAGGAGGTGATGCAGGCGCACCGGCGGTATCTGGTGGAGCTGATGCAAGAGTGGACGCGTCTCAAGGAGTACGCCGCCGATCGTGATCTGGGGTTTGCGCTGGTCGTGGACGCCGAGCTGTTCCGCCTGGACGCGGTGATCCGGTGGCTGGACGCGGCCGACGGCCGTATCAAGCGGGCGGCGTTCAACTCCGCGGGGAGCGCTCCGTCGGGGCTGCCCAAGCTTCCCAAGAAGGTGGGGGTGCGACGATGACGACGCTGGAGCTGCGGGATGTGTCGAAGGTGTTCGGCGAGGGGCCTACTGAGGTGGATGCGCTCCGCGATGTGTCCCTGTCGGTGGACGGGGGCGAGCTAGTGGCGGTCATGGGACCGAGCGGATCGGGCAAGAGCACCCTCTTGACCATCGCCGGCAGCCTCGAGCAGCCGACACGGGGCGAGGTGCTCGTTCGGGGAGCCGCATTGTCGGGGATGTCGCGCAACGACCGGGCGCGTCTGCGCCGCCGGTCGATCGGCTACGTCTTCCAGGATTTCAACTTACTGGCCGGGCTCACCGCGGCGGAGAACGTGTCATTGCCGCTCGAGCTCGACGGGACGCCGGCCAGGAAGGCGCGCGCCGCCGGGATCGCGGCGCTGGAGGAGCTCGGTCTGGGCGATCGCTCATCGCGCTTTCCCGACGAGCTGTCCGGCGGCGAACGCCAGCGGGTGGCGATCGCCCGAGCCGTCGTGGGCGAGCGCCAGCTGCTCCTTGCCGATGAGCCATCCGGAGCGCTCGACTCGGCCAACGGGGAGGCAGTCATGCGCCTCATCCGAGCCGCTTGCCAGCGAGGAGTGGCAGGAGTGGTCGTGACCCATGACGCCCAGCTCGCTTCATGGGCGGACCGCGTGGTCTTCCTGCGCGACGGCCGGGTCGTCGATCAGACCGCACGTCCCCCCGGGCCCGAGTCGCTGCTGGCGCCCAGCCAGAGCTCATGACCACCGCCGTTCGGGAACGGCCCGTCCCGTCGGCGACGGGCGACAAGGGAGCCCCGGCGCGCCGGGCCATGGGCCGCTGGGCGTGGCGGTTGTTCCGGCGCGAGTGGCGTCGCCAAGCGCTCGTGCTGGCGCTGCTCATCGTGGCCATCGCCGCGACCACCATCGGACTCGGGGTGGCGTCCAACGCATCCAACCTGAAGGCCGATCCGACGTTCGGGACGGCCAACACCATCATCACCCTCCCCGGCTCCGACCCCAGTCTTGCCGCGGACATCGCGGCGATCCGGCATCGCGTCCACACCGTGGAAGTCATCGCCCACCGACCCATCCCGATTCCCGGTTCGGTGTCGACCTTCGACCTCCGGGCCGAGAACCCGAACGGAGCCTTCGGCCACGTGACGGTGCGCCTCGACGCCGGCCGCTACCCCACCGGTCCCGGCCAGGTCGCGGTGACCAGCAAGGTGGCGACGGACCTCAGCCTGCACGTCGGGAGCATTTGGCAGGAGGGCGGCCGGACACTGCGGGTCGTCGGCCTGGTCGAGAACCCCCTCAACCTGCTCGACCAGTTCGCCCTGGTCCCTCCCGGGCAGGTCAACCCGCCAGCCAGCGTCTCGATCCTCGTGAACGCCAGCCAGCAGAGCCTCGACTCGTTCAGGGTCCCCAGTGGCACCGGCCTCATCACGGCGAGCCGCGGGGCGAGCCCCAAGGTCCAGGTGGAGACGTTGGTGCTCGTCCTCAGCACCCTGGGGCTGCTCTTCGTCGGCCTGATGGCCGTGGCCGGTTTCACGGTGATGGCGGGGCGGCGCCAGCGAGCCCTGGGCATGCTCGGCTCCATGGGCGCCACCGACCGCCATATCCGACTGGTGATGCTAGCCAACGGTGCGGCGGTGGGAGGCACAGCGGCGATCGTCGGCACCCTCGTCGGCCTAGCGGGTTGGTTTGCGTTCGTGCCGGCGCTGCGGTCGATCTCCGAACATCGCGTCGATCCCTTCGCCCTGCCCTGGTGGGCCATCGCCGCCGCTATGGTCCTCACGTTCGTGACTGCGGTCGGTGCGGCCTGGTGGCCGGCGCGTGCTTCTGCACGGATCTCCATCGTGGCCGCCCTGTCGGGCCGCCCGCCCCGCCCGCAACCGGCACACCGCTTCGCCGCCCTGGGCGGCGTCCTGCTCGGCGGGGGCATCGTCCTGCTCGCCTTCGCCCATCAGCGCCGGCCCGGTTTCATCATCGGGGGGACAGCCGCCACCGCGCTCGGCCTGCTGTTCCTGGCCCCGGTGGCGATCCGGGCCCTTGCCCTTCTCGGTCGGCGCTCGAGCGTCTCGGTGCGGCTGGCCCTGCGCGACCTGGCCAGGTATCAGGCCCGCTCCGGGGCAGCGCTGGGCGCCGTAACGCTCGCCGTTGCCATCGCCGCGACGATCGCCATCAGCGCGTCCGCCGCCCAGGCCCCTCCCGTCGCGGGCAACCTCCCCACCGATCAGCTCGTGCTGCACCTCACCCCGGGCGGAGACGATCTCCAGGTGGTGCCCTCGCTGAGCGCGGGCCAGCGGCAGCAGCTGACCGGGGGCATCGACCGGCTGGCGGCGGCCATCCACGCCAGCGGGGTCCTGCCCCTCGATGAGGCGTACGACCCGCGGAGCGGAACCCTCTCTCCCCAACCTGGACCAACCGGCCGGGAGGGCATCCAGCCTGGAGCAACGGGTGGGGGGACCGGCGGGCATCCGACTCCCTCGCTGGCCAAGGTGACCAGGGTGGGCGAGGGAGAGGAGGTATCCTTCGTCGCCAACCTCTACGCCGCGACGCCAGCCGTGCTCGACCGCTACGGCATCCCTGCCGTCGAGGTGAACCCGGCGAGTGACGTGGTTTCCTCCCGGAGCGACCTCGCCGGCCTCCAGATCTTCTACCCTGGGGACCGAGGCGGTCCGCCGGATGGCGCTGCGCAGGGCCCTCCCGGCGGGCTTCCGGACGGCGGTTCGGGGATCACCGACCCGAAGATCCAGATCATCAACCAGCTGCCCGCCTACACCTCCGACCCCGGGACCCTCATCACCACCAAGGCCATGCGCGCGCTCGGCCTCCAGCCCATCCCGGCCGCCTGGCTCATCCAAACCCGGAACCCCCTGACCACCGCTCAGATTCAGATCGCCCAGAAGGCGGCCGCCAGCGCGGGCCTCTACGTGGAGACCCGGAACGTGCAGGCGTCGCTGGGGCGGCTTCGCGACTGGTCAACCGCCGCGGGCATCCTTCTGGCACTCGGCGTGCTGGGGATGACCGTCGGGCTGATCCGCAGCGAGACGGCGAACGATCTGCGCACCCTGGCCGCCGCCGGGGCGAGCAGCACCACACGCCGCTCCCTCACGGGCGCCACCGCCGGTGCGCTCGCCCTGCTTGGAGCGATCCTCGGAACCGCCGGCGCGTACGCCGCCCTGCTCGCCTGGCACCGCAGCGACCTCAGCCCGCTCGGTCGCGTCCCCGCCATCAACCTCGTCGTCATCCTCGCCGGGCTCCCGCTCATCGCCAGTGTGGCCGGATGGCTGCTCGCCGGGGGCGAACCCCCCGTGATCGCACGGCGACCCCTTGAATGAGCGCCCAGCCCGCCCGGGGGACCTGACCCCTGAAAGGCGGCCGTCAGGAACGGCGCCATCAATGCCTGCGAAAGCCAGCAAACTGATGACCATCGCAGGGGACTTGAAGACATGGGGAACCGCTCGGCCAGCAGGGCGATCGAACCCATCGTGTAGATCCTGGAAGGCTCGCTCACCCGGCCGGTATCGATCAATGGCTTCGTTCGCCCAACCGGATGCTGGACGGCGGGAGGGCTCGAATCTCGGCGGGCGAGAGCCAACGTCCCCGGTAGCGGGGCGGACGGGAATCGAACCCGCCAGGGGATTTTTCATTTCACCGTAGTACGGAGACGTGCCCGCCCAGCGGTGCGTTCGCGTTCGCGCAGGCGATGAGGTGGTGCAGACGATCGACCTCGGCCCCGGATGCTTCGGGTGTGCGCTCGGAGGCCCCGACGCGACGACGCTGTTCATTGTTGCGCGGCCGATTTCTCGGACCCGGCTGGCGTGATGGGTAGCGGGGTACGAACAGGGCAGGTGGTGATGGCCAGGCACTCGCTACGGGTGCTGGTTGGCGGTAGGAGAGGAGGCTCGATGGCACGAGGCCACGTCGTTCCCCCACTCGCTGGCAACGCGGTCGGATCGGTTGCCCCGCGCACGTCGGAGGCGAGCCAACCCATGGCGGGCGGGGTACCGCCCGCCGTGCGCGCTCAGCTGCTTGCCACCGAGCACTGGAGCCTGCTCTCCACGCGCACCATGGCCCAGAACGAGGTCCTCACTCGAATCACCACGTTCCTCATGCTGGTGTCGGCCGGCATCGTCAGCCTGGCCCTGGTCGAGCAGGTCACCCGGTTCGATGGACGGTTCATCACCTTCGCCTTGGTGCTCCTCGGGCTGTTGGTGATCGTCGGAACGCTCACCCAGATGCGAGTGCGCAACCAGAGCATCGAGGACCTCGCCCACGTGATCGGCATGAACCGCCTCCGCGCCGCCTACGTCGAGCTCGACCCAGGCCTGGAGCGTTTCCTGGTCACCTCCCCTCACGACGACGACGCGGGCATGTGGCAGACCTACAACCACCTGATGGGCACCACTGCGAGGCGACAGCTGCTCGCCAGCAGCGGGGCGTTCATCGCGTTCGTCAACATCGCCCTGACCGGGGCGTTCGCCGGGCTCGCCGCGCTGGCACTGGACGCCCCCGGACCGGTCGTCGGCGTGGTGGCAGCCGTCGCTGGCCTGGTCTTCCTCGTCTTCTCGGTGGTGACGGGGATCCGGAAGTTCCAGCGGATCATGCGGCCCTACGTCCCACTCTTTCCCGGTTCCGGGGGTGACCGAGGGGAGGGATGAGGTAATGGGGGGCATGGGCGTCTCGAACCCACCCAGCAAGCGTCCAGCAAGCCTCGTCGTTCACCTCATGCCGACCGCCGGACCTGGGTGCTCGATCGGCGTGAGATCCATATGGATCGTCCGGTAGCGGCGAAGACGGTGGTACAGCGGGACGAAGACGCCTTGAAGGATGGGCTGCCTTCGGGCGATGTGCCGGGCGGCGTGATCGGCTTCGGCCCCCTCGAGGATGCGGATCCGGGCCCGGATCGATGGACCGATGGGTCGGCCCAGGAGCGTTGAAGGGGCGATCTCCACCTCCGGGTTGCGGTGGATGCGCTTCATCTTCCCGGCCTTGTCGAAGGTGCGGACGAAGGCGTGGCTCCCTTCGACGGCGATGGTGACCGGGGTCCCCACCGGCGTGCCGTCGCGCCGGTAGCTCGTCAGCAGTGCTGTCTTCACCGCATGACTCCCGGAACACGATCTGACACCACGAAAGCGGAAGGATCTCTAGAGCCGCCGTCCTTCGCCGCTTCCGGGTCCGGCGGGTGACGTCGGCGAAGGCCGGGATCGCCTCGATAAGAGCTCGAAGCCGAGGTGGGTGGTGTAAGGGGCGACTGCGGCATCGACGTCGTCGACCATGTAGCGAACGTTGACCGTGGTCATGGCGGGTCTCACCTCGCTGGTGGAAGGAACGTCACCTGAGGACCTGACGGGTGCCGTCAAGACTGGGCACTGAGGCGCGCAGGCCGGCCGCAAGGTCGGTAGATGTTCGTCGGGGCCGCTACCGTCTCGAGGGCCCCCGCCCGTCTTTCAATCCGGTGGGCGGCCGATTCGCCTCAGGATCTCGTTCCAGAACGAGCCGAAAGCCCTGGTAGCGGAGGCGGACGGGAATCGAACCCGCCCAGCGCAGCTAAGCGCTGCACCGGTTTTGAAGACCGGGGGGCCCACCAGGCGCCCTGACGCCTCCGCGACCAGCATACGCGGGCACCATGCCGCGGCGGCCGATAGCATCGGCGTCAGTGGACCGCACGGACGTCGTCGTGATCGGCGCGGGCGTGATGGGGTCGGCCGCCGCGTGGGCGCTGGGGGAACGGTCGGTCGAGACCATCCTCCTCGAGCAATTCGAGTTCGGGCACGCCCGGGGCTCCTCGCACGGCCCCGTTCGCATCTTCCGCCTCTCCTACCCGGACCCGGTGTACGTGGGCATGGCCCGGCGGGCTCACGAGGCCTGGAGGCGGCTCGAGGACTCGGCGAACGAGGAGCTGCTGGTGACGACGGGCGGGCTCGACGCCGGTCCGGCGGCGGTGGTGTGCGCGCAGGCGCTTCGGCACCTCGGTGTGCCCTCCGAGTGGCTCACCCCGGGCGAGGCGGCCGAGCGGTTCCCGGCCATCTCGTTCGACGACCTGGGCGACGTCCTGTTCCAGCCCGACGCCGGGGTGTGCCGGGCGGACCGAACGGTGGCGGCGCAGATACGAGTGGCCGCCGAGCGGGGGGTCGAGGTGCGGGATCGAACGAGGATCGAATGGGTCGAAGCCGATGGCGACGGAGTGCGAGTGCACACGGCCGAGGGAACGATCGCCGCCCGAGCGGCCGTTGTCACGGCGGGGTCCTGGGCCGGACCCCTGCTGAAGACCGTCGGGCCGGGGCTGATGCTGACGCCCATCCTCCAGCACGTCAGCTACTTCGGACCCCCCGAGGTGGAGATTCCCACGCTGATCGAATGGGGGATGCCGGGCATCGTGACGTACGCGACGGGTCCGGCCGGGGTGGCCCCCGGGGTGAAGATCGGGGAGCACTGGGGCGGAACACCGGTCGACCCTCGCGACGGGCCGTTCGAG
>WNGE01009369.1_pt1 | contig 10321 bp, 8 predicted proteins | sample 5400651 | NCBI WGS metagenome assembly WNGE01 (sample SAMN13153370, study PRJNA577476) | soil metagenome | isolation source: 60 cm soil or saprolite under grassland replicate 2 | place: USA:California | collected 2016-06-15
CTAAGAGGGCGGGCGGCTCGTCGCGCAAGGCAGGTCGGCCACGCCGCTTGGCGCCAGGTCGACGGCGACCGTGCCGCATTTTGGGCTTGAATTTGGACGGCCACGACTGGATCGAGCGGTAGCCCCCGGGAAGCTCGTACCGCGTCCTGGCAAGGACGCCGACCTGGTGAGAATCCGCTGGCCACCAGAACCGTGGGCCACGATTGGTTGGCTGCGGCCACAGCGCCTCGTTATCGGGCAACGCCACGTGCGGGACTCGCTGTACAGCTGTTCGACCAGAAGACGCGCCCAAATAGTCTCACTTCTAGTCTCATTCGCCTGGGTTCGGCGACGTTCAGACAAGGACGGATATGAACGCTGCGCCGCGTCTACTCGGTCACCGAATCGTCATGAACCGCGCATAGCAGAATTGGAAATCGTGTTGGGGGCAACCCCTCAGGGGTTCAAATCCCCTATCCTCCGCCAGCAAATCCGGGCCCTCGGCCGAGGGTCTCAGTTTGGGTCTCAGTTGCCCTCCAAGTTGGCGGCGCCGGAACGCTGAGTCTGGCGTCCAGTCCATTGCCTGCAAGCGCACGGGACCTGGCACTCAATGGCCGGTGGCGAGACGGCAATCGCCCTGCACCCGGCACTCAGCGGCTTCCTGCGCGGTGCCGCGCACCATCAGCGGCAGATCCGGTAGAGCCGCTGCGCTGATGAGGGGCGCTTCGCCACGCCGACCACTGTTGGCCGCGGCTATGAGGGGAACAGCTTCCAGTGCCCCTCGGAGACGACTTCGACGGTGCCATCGGTCACCTTGATGGCCGTCTGGTCGTCGATTGCGTAGGCCGGGGCCGCGATCTCGGCCGCCCATCTCTCGGCCTCGGCCATGGTGTTCTCCGGCATGAGTTCGTGACCCAGGTGCGGGAAGATCGAGAAGTCGACGACCCCCAGTGTGCGGTCGTCGGGCGCGGACGGCCACTCGACGAAGTCGTCACCGATCCGGGGGGTCAGCACCATGCTTCCGGCGCTCATCCCCACCCAGACCGTCTCGGGCAGCGACGGCAGGAGGTCCGCCAGCCCGGACTGCCGCATCCAGTGGCACAGGTATGTCGCATCGCCGCCGTCCACCAGCACGACGTCGGCCTCGCAGACCCAGGGGACCCAGCGCTCCTTGCCGATGCTGGGCAGTGCGGTGAGCTCGAGGACGCCCACCGACTTCCAGCCCAGGTCGCACATGGGTGCCGGGCTCTGGCCGGTGATGAAGCGCCAGGCCGAGGCTGGCGTGCACAGGGGGTGCCCGTATTCCGCCGTGGGGATGCAGAGGGCACTGGAGTCGGTGATCGGCTTGCCGAGCAGGTCGAGAAGCGCATTGTGGATGCTCGTGTTCGACACGCCCCCGGACGTGAGAAGAAGCCTCACGCTTGCGTCCTGTACGTAGCGGTCATGACGCTCTCCTCGAGAGTCGGGAGATCGGGTGCATGGGAAGACAGACTGGACACCATAGCCAAACTCATCGCCGTTGCGACCCCTCAAGCCCCCCGCACGCACATCGGCACGAGCGTGCGCACTCTCGGCGGCATGTCCGGGCGTCGGTCGGCTACGACCCTGCCCGCAAGGTTCGAGGCCAACGAGTCCGTCTGGCTGCGTGTCGATCCAGTCGGCGATCTCATCGGTGACCCGCACGAGGGTCGCGGTCATCGTGGCTTGCGCCTGCTCGTCGCACCGTGGGCCTGATCCATAGATGCCCCACTGGTCCCACGAGGCCAGGAGATGTTCCTGCGCTTGGTCGAGTTGTGCTCGCGTCCAACGGCTCGGCACGACGCACAGGCGATCGGGCAGTTGGGAACGCAACTGCGCTTCGACGGCGGCGATGTCTGTGGCTGCGACGACGAGCACGGCCTGGTCGTCGCTGGGACGAAAGATCACGGTCGTGACGGCGGCGCCGGTGTCTTCGAGGTCGCCGACGTCGAATTCCAGGTTGTCGACTTGGCGTCCGTTCATGCCGTGGGGCCAGCCTCCGGGCGGGCGCTCGCACGGCGGATCGGACCAGCGCGGGAACACGCTTTCGACACGCTCGGTGCTCTGGCGATGAATGCTGATGCGGTCTGCGAGCCAGACGCCGTAGATCTTGGCGAACCCGTCAATCGCCCCGTCGCGTTCGTATCGAGCTTCGACCGCGTCGAAGTCCGCTCCGTCGACCGGTACCCCATAACTTGACGGACGCGGCGGCGGCCGACCCTCTGGTCCATAACCGATCAACGGGTCTGCGAGCGGAGGATCGAACCAGTCACCGGTAGGCGCGCGAACAAGCCGTCCCCATCCGCTGATCTCATCTCCTACGTGGAAGACGAGCGAGCGAGCGAGCATCCATTCGGGCATCATCCACCGCGGCAACACCGCAAGGCGGCGGATGCGGGCGAACGAGCCGTGTCAGTCCGTCAGATCGAGGGCGGAGTCACACCTGGCTTCAACCGGACGTCGAAGTAGTCGACGATCGCGTCGGCAACTAGCGGCGCCATTCTCTCGATCGGCCGATGCACACCCGCCTGAGCGTCCAACTCCCATGCGATCACGCCGACCAGGTACGCCAAGACCTCGCGATCCACGGACTCGCTCACGCTGCCTCCTAGACGCTCAGAGCACCTGTAGGCATCGTCGCAGACCGTGCACGCACACGTCCGCACATCGGCTATGTCCGTGAAATCGCCGGCCGACCACGCTCAGTTTGTCTAGGGCGATCCGTCAAGCATCATCCGAGACGAACGTGTCAAGGATCAGCTGAGCCAAGACAAGTGACACAAACAGGGTGTCGCTTCGGCCACTGGCCGAGGCTTGGCGCTGCACATCGGTGTCGCGGCCGGGATCACGATTGGGGCGGGCGCGCGCGGGTGGATTCGCTCGCGGCCGACCGTGGTCGGGGTCATCCTGTCTTGACGACCAACGAGGGCGCACAGTGAGGGCAGGCGACAGCGAATGAGTGAAGCGAGTGAAACGATCACCGCGTTGCTATCGGTGCGCGGCGAGGCGCGGGTGACTGTGGCACCGGACTTCGTTGTCTTGAACGGCGTGCTCAGGGCCACGCAGGACACGAAGGCAGAGGCTTTGGAGGTTGTCGCGGCCGGGTTGAGCCAGCTGACCAGCGAGCTTGGCTCGCTTGGTGGAGTGCCGCTCACTGTCGGATCGGAGCGACGGCCGCTGACCTGGTCGGCGTACTCGGCGACGACAGAGGCCGAGCACGAACACGATGAGCAGGCCGGGCGTTATGGACCGACCGGGCGGGTCATCGCGTCAGCGGCGCTGCATCTCGTGGTGCGCGCGTTTGACCTCCTCGACCGGCTCGGTGGCGTGCTGGCCACCCATGAAGCGTTCAGGGTGCATCACGTCGCCTGGGACGTCGATCCAGATAACCCGTCATGGCCCGAGGTCCGCGCGGCAGCCATCCGCGCCGCGATCGACAAGGGACGCGACTATGCCACCGCCCTGGGCGGTTCGCTGAATCGTGTTGAGCACATCGCCGACGTCGGGCTACTCGGCGGCGAGCGGATGATGACTCACGGACGTGCGAGCTTCGCTCAGGCTAGGTCGTTGTCTCCGGATTCTGCTGGCGGGATGCCCGAGACACCCTCGCTCGATCCGGTTCCGCAAGAGTTAATCGCGATCATTGACGCCCGGTTCATCGCTAACGTCGCCGAGCTCTAGCCAGTCCACTTTCTAGGCCAAACTATCAACCATCACCTGAGGCAAAATGCGTCAAGGATCAGTCGAGACTGGACACGCCAGGAGGGCCATCGCCGGGAGGGTCACGGATCAGCTGTCGGGTCACACTTTTCGGCACGGTGGGATGGACGGACGAGCGCAGCGAATGTGTGCCGCTCAGCGCTCAGCTCGTGGTCGGTCGACCGGTGGAGTCAGAGGCGTCAGCGTGGCAGTGGCGTCCGGGTGGACGGTGTGGGGGGCCACTGTGGCCGCCATCGATGATGGTCCGGACAGTGCTACGAGCCCTTGAACACGTGAACCGTTCCGAGCCGAGTCAGGTCATACGACGTTTTCCCCATGATGAAGCCCTCGCCGATCTGCTGATTCGGCTGCAACGGCAATGCCAGGATCATGACGGAGCCGGTGACCGGTCGCGGGGACTTGCAGGCGCGGCACACGAACGAGCCTTGGATCTGTACGACGTAGACGGCAACATCCGCCGGCAGCGCCGACGCGTTCGGCCCGTATTCGACGGCCGCCCATTTGTGCGTGGTCGTCTTTACCCACTGCACGCGATGATCGAGCTGCAGGACGGTGTTGCTGGTTAGCGCGTGATGGGTCTTCGACCGGACCAGTGCCGGCACGTCCTCGCCGGGCGACGCGCTGGCTGGCACCGGCGGCGGCGCGGAGGCTCGCAAGCTGTTGGCGACCCGGACGAGCTGGTCAGCGGTGAGCGGTGGATGGGCTTTCTCATAGTCGCTCACCTGGTAGACGGTGACCGCGTGAGTGGCATCCTCGCTCCACGCGACGAGAATGTCCTGCTCGAAGCCCCGGTAGTTGGAGACCGTGGCGGGGTGTCCGCGGACAGTGGTGCGCTCGATGACGTGCTCGTCGTGCCGGTTCAGTGCCGCGGACCCGACGGTCACGATCAGCGAGGCCCCGCGACCTCGGTATTCGCGAACGGCGATGCCCGGGGGCTGGGCGGACCAGGTGGCTTGCCCGCCGGTGTAGCCATCGGGGAGGTAGGTCGGCTTGAGCACGGTTGCCGGGTCGAGTACCTGGCGTGCGGCGCCGTCGTAGGCGTCGACGAGGCGGCGGGTGCCGAGCGGCTGGGCGAGGGTGATCGTCAGCCGGACTGCCCCGAGACCAACCGCGGGGCAGCCGACACCTTCGCCCGGTTGCGGTTTCGGCAGCGGCTGTGCGTATGTCGCGACGGCGACGGTGGCCGTCGCCCGCGTCTGCGACACAATGCGTGCGAGGGGGGTCGATTGGCAGAAGCTGCCCCACTTGGCCGTGCCGCCGCTCTGCCCGGCCCGGACGTAGACGACGTTCGGGCGGGCCTCGTCGAGCACCGGGTCGCTCCACGACTCGTCGCCGGCATAGCGCAACGCCGTGCCGCCTCGGTGAATGGTGGATGGAACAGCCGCCGGCTGTGCGGAGTGGCCGTGGCGCGACGAGACGGCCAGAGGCACCGCGACGGCGATTCCAGCGACGACGAGGATGGTGACCGCGATCGTCAGCCGCTGCTTGCCGCGCACTGACGGTTCGTCGAGATCCTCGCCGTTCACCCGAAGTCTCCGGACTCTCACACCATGTCAACGCCGCCGGTCAGTCTCGCGTTGTCTGTCCACTGGACACTGCGCCCGCCAATTCTGCTGCACAAGGGCCAGTGTTTGTCAGCCGATCAGGACGCTTCCGTCGTGAGTGCGGACGTGCGATCCACCCTGCCGATACCGTTCCAAGACGGCGACGTTGGCGTTGTCCGCGCACCACGACCCAAACCCGTCCGTAGCATCACAGGACAGCGGCCGCGGACCGTCTCCGTTTCCTAGGCCACGCGTCGCACATCAGGTGGCGGAGAAGCGTCGCGGATCAGCTGTCGGGTCACAAAACAGGGTGTCCCAGGACGACAACGTGTGCGACAACGTGATGTCCTGTGCCGGGTGATGCTTGACAGTCGCGTGCCAGTAGACGCTTGACACCGGTCGCGCATAGTCGGCCGCGCGGATCGCGGCATGACCGGACGTTCCTGGTCAACGGGCTCGACGCATATGTATGCGGTCGCATGGCACTTGGTAGGCCATCGCTTCCGCCCAGAGAGGCGCGAGATCCGTCGCTACGCGCGACGCCGAGTATCGCCACGCGCGCATAGCGATCAGTAGGGCGCCGACAATCCGCACTCTATGCCGAGTGGAGGTCGTTGCTGGATCGCCGCTGCGTGCCTTTACAGAACGAGCTTCATGCGAGGGGCTGAGGTCACGGTGAAGCCGAGCCTCTCGTAGATGCGTTGCCCTGTGGGAGTGGCGCTCAGGTCGACACGGTCGGCAGCAATGGATCGGGCCCAAGCCACGAGGTCGAGCACGAGCATCGTTCCGTGACCTTGGCCGCGATGCTCGGGCAGGGTGATGACGTTCGCGAGGCGCACAGTGCGCCCCCGGACGCACTGAGGGCTGGGAACGCCGATCTCCAGGGTGCCGATGGCCGCAGCTACGAGCTCGCCATCTACCTCGATAACAGGGAACCGGGCATTGCGAGTGTCGTCGACATACCGTGTGAACCACTCACGTGCGTGGCCCTTCCACGGCTCCTCGGACGTCGCGCCGCCCTCGTCAAACAAAAGGGCCCAGAGGCGCAGGAGCTCGGCGCCGTCCTCGGCCCTTGCGGTCCGCAGGCGGCCTGAACTGATCTGCGTCACTGCGCCATGCTGGCACGATCCAAACGGACCGCGCTGCCCCCATTTCCTGTGCTCGCTATGCCGAAGACGGAAGATCAACGGCCCGGAGCAGAGAAGAACGCCGCCGATCACCCCCGAACTCCGCTAGGACGACCGAGCCGAATGCAATCAGGCCGAGGTCTGCCGCGCCCGGTCCATGTAAGCCGCAGCTCAGGGCGTCTAGGCGGCGCCGAGAAGTATCTGCTCGATAGGTCTGGCTGGTCTAGATGGTCCTGCGCGTGATGAGACCTCGACCGACCAGGTCGAGGAACGCGTCGATAAGCACTTCACGTGCTGAGGGCGCCTGCCCGGCCAGCGGGCCGAGAAGCAGTCCCGACAGACCGTGCACGGCGGCCCACGCGTTCGTGGCGGCGATGTTGCGATCTGCCGCATCGAGGACGCCGGCGTCGAGCATGCCGTCGAGTGCCTGTTCGAGCAGTTCGCCCGGTCTCAGGCCGGAGTCGCCCGCGCCGCGTAAGTCATCTTCGGAGTGGGCGGCAATTTCGCCGGGACGAACCGGCACATCCCCGGTATGAGGCGTCGCCTTGCGGGGTGCGAACGCGGTGGCGAACAGTCCGGGCTCGTTGAGGGCGAAGTGAATGTAGCCGCGCCCGACCGCGTCCAGTCGGTCGATGGCGTCTCGGCCTGCGTCGCCGGTGGGCCGACGTTTCGCCAGTTCGGCCTCCATCGAGCGCGCCAATGCGGACAGGGCGTCGAAGGCCACGGCCTCTACCAGGTCCGGCAGCGCGCTGAAATGCCGGTACGCCGCGTTCGGTGAGACGCCGACGCGTCGGGCGGCCTCGCGCAACACGATTGCCGACGGGCCGCCTTCCCGGGCGAGTTCGGTGCCCGCCTGCACCAGGGCGTGGCGCAGGTTGCCGTGGTGGTAGGGCGGGTGCTTACCCGCGTCCGGTGCGGTCACGACGAACAATGTTGACAGCGTGAACTTCATGTGGCAAGTTCACGCTGTCAACATCGAGTGCTGCGAGGGAGTCCGCCGTGCTTTACCGGCTGGGTCTGAGGATCGTCACCCGCGCCCGGCTGGTCCTGGCGGTTGGTGTCGTTGCGCTCGTGCTCTCGGCTGTCCTCGGGATCGGTGCGTTTGCCCGGTTGCTCAGCGGTGGGTTCGATGATCCGGCGTCGGCCTCGAGTCAGGCGAAGGTGCTGCTTGACCAGAAGTTCGGCGGTGAGCCGGACATGATCTTCCTGGTGCACGCGCGGACCGGGACGGTCGACGACACTGCCGTGAGCGCCACGGGCCAGGCGCTGGCACGCCGGTTGAGCGCCGATGCTCGGTTGCGTGGTGTCACGTCGTACTGGACCAAGAACGCGGCCGGACTGCGATCGCGCGATGGCACCGACGCGCTGATCCTGGCCAACGTGATCGGCGACGAACAGACCGCTGATACGAACGCCAAGGCACTGCTGAGCGATTACGCCCACCTGGACGGCCCGGCCGCGACCGTGCGCATCGGTGGAGCCCAGGGCACCGACGTCGGCACCCAGGTCGGCAAGGATCTCGCGGTGGCCGAGGGAATCGCCGTGCCGATCACCGTGGTGCTGATGATCATCGTGTTCGGCAGCCTGGTCGCGTCTCTGCTGCCGCTGGCGATCGGGGTTCTCGCGATCCTCGCCACGTTCGCGGGGCTGGATCTGCTCACGCACGTCACGAGCGTCAGCGTGTTTGCGATCAACCTCGCGACCGGGCTGGGACTGGGCCTGGGTATGGACTATGCGCTGCTCATGGTCAGCCGGTTCCGTGAAGAGTTGGCCAAGGGTGTCGATGTCGGTGATGCGGTGGCCCGCACGATGGCCACCGCGGGGCGCACGATCGCGTTCTCGGCGCTCGCCGTCGCTGCCGCGTTGTCGGCGATGCTGGTGTTCCCGGTCTACTTCCTGAAATCCTTCGCCTACGCGGGGGTCGGCGTCACGATCTTCTCTGCGGCCAGCGCACTGCTCGTGTTGCCGGCCTTGCTCGCGGTCCTCGGCGGGCGAGTCAATTCCGGACGGATCCGCGGGATCCGCCCGATGCGCAGCGTCGAAGCGCCGTTCTGGGGCAGGCTGGCTGCCGGCGTGATGCGCCGCCCCGTCGTGGCTGCGCTCCCGGTTATCGCGGTACTGCTGTTCCTGACGACTCCGCTGCTCTCGGTCACTTTCGGGACCCCGGACGAGCGGGTCCTGCCTACCAGCGCTCCGAGTCATCAGGTCGGTGACGCCCTGCGCAACGACTTCGCGAACGCCCCCGACGCCATCGACGTGCTGATCACCCCCGCCCTTCCGCAGCCCGAGCTGCAGAGCTATACCCACCAGCTCACTCACTTGAGCGGGGTGCAGCGAGCCGACATCAGCCTCGGCAGTGGCACCGCCGGTCAGCCAGCCACGCAGCGGGTGAGCCTGAGCACCGGACTGGACGCGGCCTCAGGCGCAGCGCAGGACCTCGTGAGGCAGGTACGTGCGGTGTCCGCACCACCGGGGACAACGGTGCTCGTCGGCGGTGCCACCGCGACGCTCATCGACGCGAAACAGGCGATCAGCTCCCACCTGCTCCTGGCCGGTGCGCTGATCGTGGTGACCACCTTTATCCTGCTGTTCCTGTTCACCGGCAGCATCCTGCAACCCATACGTGCCCTGCTCGGCAACGCGCTCACCCTCGGCGCGACCCTCGGCGCGATGGTGTGGATCTTCCAGGACGGGCACTTCGCCGACATCCTCGGCTTCACCCCAAGACCCACCGATACCGCCATGCCGGTCCTGCTGTTCTGCATCGCCTTCGGGCTCTCGATGGACTACGAACTGTTCGTCATCAGCCGGATCAAAGAACTACACGATGCCGGCGAACCCAACGCACACGCGGTCACCGCTGGTCTGGCTCGCACCGGACGCATCGTGTCCACCCTTGCCGCGCTGCTGGCCGTCGGTTTCTTCGCCTTCGGTACCAGCCATGTCAGCTTCATCCAACTCTTCGGGCTCGGTACCGGACTGGCGATCCTCATCGACGCCACCCTGGTACGCGGCGTCCTCGTCCCCGCGTTCATGCGCGCGTTCGGCGACCGGAGTTGGTATGCACCAGCGCCGTTGCGTCGGATCCACAACCGGATCGGCGTCAGCGAGCACGTTCCCGACCAGCCTGCGTTGGCCAATGTCTGACTCGACAGGACAGCGCGCTGAGGCCGTCATCGAGGTGACCGGCCTGCGGATGCGGTACGGCTTGTTCGCTGCCCAACCTGCGGAGCGGCAATTGCTCCTGACTAACCCCGACACCACCGCCGATGTGGCCAACGATCGTCCGCCTCTGCTCAACCCGACCCTCTGACCAGGAGCCACCACCATGACCTACACCGAAACAGACCTAGTCGGCGCGATCGAGCGCCTGGCCGAAGCGGACCTCGCCGCGCTGACCCAACCCCAGCGAGACCAGTTCGACCAATTCCACAGCGGCGGATCCGAGGCCGTCGACCGCCTCCTGCCCAGCCTGCACCTCGCACCAGGAATGACCGTGCTGGACATCGGCTCTGGACTCGGCGGGCCCGCACGCCAGATCGCCCGCAGCTCGGGCTGCACCGTCGTCGGCGTCGACATCACCCCGGCCTACGTGGACACCGCCCAGGCACTCACGCGCACAGCGGGCCTCGAAAACCAGGTCAGCTTCGTCTGCAGCGACATCACCGCCCTTGACCGCAACGACTTCGACGCCGCCTACACGATGCACGTCCAAATGAACGTCGCGGACAAGAAGACCTTCTTCACCGAGATCGCCCGGCGACTGCGGCCCGGGACGCGCTTTGCAACCTTCGAGGTCTGCCTCACCGGCGACTCTCAACCAACCCCACCCCTGCCGTGGTCGCTCGACGGCACCGACAGCTACCTCGCCACAGCCGACCAGTTACGCGACACGATCGCCGCCAGTGGCTTCGAGACCCTCGAGTGGGTCGA
>WNGE01019432.1_pt1 | contig 10321 bp, 4 predicted proteins | sample 5400651 | NCBI WGS metagenome assembly WNGE01 (sample SAMN13153370, study PRJNA577476) | soil metagenome | isolation source: 60 cm soil or saprolite under grassland replicate 2 | place: USA:California | collected 2016-06-15
ACCTCTGACGTGTCGCCGGTGCTGAGCGTCAGTGTTACCGTGATCGCTCGACCGGCCACGATGTCGCCGGGGGTGGTGACGGTGAAGAGGCCCGCGCCGGCGATGGGCGCCGTGCCGAGCGAGGTGCGGGCCTCGTCCTCGCCCGGGTTGTTGTCGAACACTTCGATCTGACAGACGCCGACCGCGCAGTTGGCCGTGCCAGAGACCTGGTTCGTGCCGTCGGTCGCGGTGATGAGTACGGGAAGCGTCGCGCCGCTCTGGGAGCCGGCGTCGACGGTGATGGCGACGCCAGCATTCAGATAGATGTGGTTGGCGCGGAAGAGGTTGAAGTTCACAGCCGCGCCGCAGCAGACCTGGATGCCCTCAGCGCCGTTGAACGCGATCGTGTTCGCATCGGCGGTGTTAACCCCACCGATCTGGTTGCTGCTGCTGTTGATAAGGATGCCGATACCGCCGTTCGGGAGCGCCGCCGTGCCGGTCGTGTTGGTGCCGATGAAGTTCGCCCGCACGGTGGTCGTCTCGATCAGGGTGATACCGTGGGTGGTGTTTCCGGCGATGATGTTGCCGCCGCCGGGCGCGCCGATCGTGTTGCCGCTGCTTCCCGCTCCGACCTGGATGCCAACCTCGTTCGGAACCGCCGCTGAGGCTGACGGATTCAGCCCGATGATGTTCCCGAGGATCTGATTCGGTACGATCGGGCCTGGGTCGGCGTTCAGGAGGATACCGAAGGTCCGGTTGCCGGAGATGACGTTCCCCTCACCGGCGACGGTCCCGCCGATCGTGCCGCCGACGGCCGCGCCGATGACATCAATGCCGGCCGAGTTGTTCCGCAGGGCGGCACCGGCCGCGTTCACCCCGATGTAGTTCCCCCGGATCACAAAGGCGGTGCCGGTGACCTGGACGCCGTTGCCGCCGTTGCCGGCGATGACGTTGCGGGTGCTGGCACTGTTCCCACCGAGGATCGGCCCGTGCCCGCTCATGCCGACTGCGCTGACACCCTGATTTGGCAGCGCCAGCAGGCCGGTCACGTCCGTGCCGATCAGGTTGCCCTGCGCGACGTTGGCGCCTTCGAGGCCGAGCCCGCCGCCAGCGTTGCCGGAGATCAGGTTGCCGGCTCCGGACGTTGTCCCGCCAACGGTGTTGTTGGTTGCGCCAAGTCCGACCTGGATGCCGCTGTCGCCGACGGTGCCGCCGCCGTTGGGGATGGCGGCCGTGCCGGCCGCGTTGGTACCGATCCGGTTGCCCTGCACCAGGTTGCCGGTTGCGCCAGCGTTCTGGATCAGCACCCCCTGGATGGTGTTGCCGGAGATGACGTTGCCGGCCCCGGCCGGCGTTCCGCCGATCAGGTTGCCGGAGACGCCGTTCACCTGGATGCCGGTCCCGTTGGCATCGGCAGCGGTGCCGGCCGCGTTGGTCCCGATGTAGTTGCCCTGGATCGCGTTGCCAGCACTGGCGAGCACGACGCCGACGCCGGTGTTGCCGCCGATGACGTTACGGTCACCTGGCCCGGGGCCGCCGATCGTGTTGCTGGTACCAGCGTTGACGACGATCCCGTTCGCGAAGCCTCGGAGCTGGAGGCCGCGAATGGTATTGCCGCTCGACTGGACGGTGAGGCCGTCGAAGCCGCCAGCGCCCTGGAGGAGCACGTTGCCGTTGCCGTTGATCGAGTCATTGCCGGTCGTGAGGGCCGGCAGCGCCGAGCCGATCGTGACGGTCGTGAGCGCGGCCGGAGCGGCCAGCGGCGCGCGCAGGAAGAGGTCGCCAGTCTGGCTATGCTCGTCCTCGGCGGCCCCGTCCCTGGCCGATGGCAGCACCGCGAAGACGGCCGAATCGAAGCGGATGATGTCGGAGGCGCTGGCTCCACCGAGGCCGCCGCTGATCTGGGCCTGCTCGGCTGGAGTGAGCGCGCTGAAGGGGAGCGCACCGGTCGCGATCAGGATCGCCTCGCGGAGGGTGAGCACGCCGTCACGGACGTTCGTATCAGCCGGGCTATTGACGGTGATGATGGCCGAGCCAGGGCCGAGCGTCGGCGTGGCGGTGGCCGTGCTTGTCGGGCTGGGCGTCACCGTGGGCGTGAGGGTGCCGGTAGCCGTCGGTGTCGGGCTGCCGACTATTGGCGTGAACGTCGCGGTCAGCGTGGGCGTCGGCGTGGGGGTGTCCGTCGCGTTGGTGTTCGGCTGAGGCACCTCCTGCTCGCGGTCGCGGTGGTCCGGGCCGGCCACGCCGCCGTGCGGCTGCTCGCGGACGTTCTGCGAGCCAGTCGAGGCGCCAGGGTTGTCGGTGCCGGAGGTGCCAGCGGCGGCGTCGCCATCGGAGAGCGCCGACCAGACGTCGCGCGAGCCAATCTTGTCACACTGTCGGTCGCCGCGCGGCGTCTGGCTGCACACCTCGCCAACGTAGAGCGGGGTGTGATCGTCGGGGAAGAAGACGTCGCCACTGGCTTCGAGCAGCGCGGCCGTCACGACGCCGGAGCTGTCCCGGCGGAGGCCGATCACGGTGCCACGCACCAGTGCAACCGTCCCGCCGGCCTCAATCCGATACGACGAGCCAGGATCCGAGAGGGCGGCGACCCGGTGGACGGTGCTGCCGAGGACGTTTTCGATGGCGATGTTGATCCGGCTGCCCGGCCCGGAGCCGAGCTGCTGGAGCGCGATGGTGGTGTCGGCGCCAAGCTCGATCTCGCTGCCCTCGAAGAAGGTGATCAGCGCCCCGGCCCGTCCGACGGTTGCGATCTGATCGCCAACGCCCATCGCCAGGCCGCTACCAGCCGGCGAGATCGCCGTGCCGTCGGTCCGGAGGACGGCCACGGTTCCGCGCAACACGGTGAGCGTGGCCCCCTGGCTGACCTGCCCGATGACGGCACCGACCTGATACGACGCCAGTAGGCCAAGCAGCGCGGCCATCAACAGTCGCGGCCACCAGCGGTGCATCCGTGTCCGATTGTCCACACTCACCCCGACGGACTCTTGTCGCCCGCGTCCGTGTACGCGCGCACGATAGCAGCTAGACGGGTGGGAGGGGGATATACCACGAGTGGAGGGCGAACGCCAATCTGGCTGTGACGCGATCGTAGCGTCAGCGTGTAGCCGCGCGAGCCGTTAGCGACTCACCCCCCCGGCTGCCCGTTAGAGGCAGCCCGGGGGGTGAACATCGCGGGGGTGGGGCTTCCCCCGGTGCTTAGCGCTTCGAGAGCACTCGATCGGGGTCGAGCAGCAAGACGAGCCGATCGCCGAGTCGGGCGACGCCACGCACCTGGCCGTTCTCAGCGCTGGCAACCAGCGACGGCGGGGGCTCGACGTTGCTCGCCGGCACCATCACGACCTGGGAGACCGCGTCCACGACCATGCCGACCGTGTAGTCGCCAAGCTCGCCCACCACGACCCGGCTGCGCCGAGTGTGCTCGGTGGCCTGGACGCCCAGGTGCTTGCGGAGATCCAAGACTGGGATCACCTGGCCGCGCAGGTTGATGACGCCTTCGAGGAAGGCTGGCCCGTTCGGCACCCGCGTGATCGGGGGAACGCGGATGATCTCACGCACCCGCTGGACCGGCATGCCGTACGACTCGTCGGCGACGTCGAGCACGATGACCTGCTCCTCGTCGATCCGGGCCGGCTCCTTCTTCTCCCTGGCTGGCTGGGGCGCGGCGGCGGCAGGAGTCGGAGGCGTCACGGAGGTGATCGGCACCGAGGCGTCCGCCGGCACGATGCGGGCAGGCGACTCGGTGACGGGCAGGGCCGGCGGCTCGATCGGAGCGAGCACGCTGCCGCTCAGGCTGGCCGGGCCGCTGGCACCGCCGTTGGTGGCCGCGTGGGCACCGATGGCAGCCGCGACGGCCGGCTCCGGCTTCGGCTCGGACTTGGCGGCCTCCGCCTGGAGCTCGATGAACCTGGTGGCCACGACGTCGGCGGCCTCCTCGGTCGGCGTGCCCAGGCCAGCATCGCGCGACGCCGTGCGAGCTGAAAGCTCGGCCTCGAGCGCGGCCAGCAGATCGCCGGGGTCCCCGACCACCTCGTCGCCGGCCGACTGGTCCGCGAAGTACGCGTCGGCGGGAGCCGGAGCGGCGGCCTCGGCCTGGGCAACCAGCTCGACGACCCGGATCTCGGGCACTTCGTCGAGGGCGGTCAGGATCTGCTCAGAGGCCTGCTCGCTCTTGAACAGCACCTCCATCCGATCGCCAACCTCCTGCCGCTCGATGTCGGCGCGAGACGGGGTGCTGGAGAACACCTCGCCTGCCTCCTGGGCAACCAGGAGCGTCTGGAAGGCATGAACTGCTCGCCAGTCGGTCTCTTCAATCTCGACCAGCAACCGGTAGGTTGTCGGGATAGTCTGCATAGCTATGCTCTCACCTGGCACTGTCGTTGCGGCGTCATCAGCATCGATGTGAATAGCGTCAATGTGCGCGTCCTCAGCCGGCACGGCCTCGGAAACGATAGCCTCGGGAGCGCTGGCCTTGGCGTGGACGGGCTCGGCTGCCGCGGCCTCGGCTGCCGCGGCCTCGGCGACGACGGGCTCGGCGACGACGGCGATTGCCTCCTCGATCACAGCCGGGATCGCGTCAGGCGCGGGAGCGTCCGGCTCGGCCGGGGCCACGATCTCGGCAACCGGTACGGTCGCCAGGCAGGCGCGGAAGGCGCTCGCGAGCAGGGCCAGCGTCACATGCCGATGCCAGCCGTCCCAGCCGCGCACCCGGTAGACGTCCAGGCTGGTGCCCTCGCGCTGCGCCTCACAGGTCGCGGTCGGCCAATGGGTCGAGAGGATTCGCTGGAGGGCATCGACCGTCACCGTCTCGGGCGCGTTCGACAGGAAAGCCGTGCTGGCGCCGGTCTGCTGATCTGGGCTGACGACCAGCCACAGAGGCTGACCAGGGGCGTTGTCGACGCTCTCCCAAACGCGGCGCGCGCTCAATGCTGCACCAGCGTCCTTGAGGAGATCGGCGACACTGCGCGGGGCGGCGTCGTCGTGGCTCGTGAAGACGGACGTCGCAGGGCTCACCGGCAGCAGATACCACCAGCCGTCGGCCTGGAGACGCTCGGGCAGGTCAGGCTCGAAGCCTTCGCCGTTGTGGACGGTGACCCAGTGGCCCTGGAGCTTGCCGGCGGCACGCGCGCGGCGCAACAGGTCAAGCGCCAGCTCGGTCCGCGAAGCGTACGCGACGTCGTCCGGGACGCCGGCGCGCTGGAGACGGGCCGGGCTGTCGATCCACTCATGTGGGAGGAAGAGGGACGCATCGACCAGCGAGCTGCCATTGGGCGTACCGTACGCCAGGAAGACACCGATCTGGCAGTTCAGCGTTCGGCCAAGGTGCGCGACGTACTGCTTGGCGACGCCGACGGCATTGTCGCCGCGCTTCACGAAGCTGGCCAGGCTGAGGGCAAAGATACCGCCCTCGCCGCCGAGCTCCTCGCCGACGTACGTCTGAACGGCATCGACGATCGGCCGGGTCGCCCAGGGCGACTTATTCAAGAGCCAGCCGAGCGACCGCGCGGTGGCACCGTCGATCGTCTGGGCCAAACTGGTGACGTTGCGACGCGAGGCACGCCCGCCAAGCAGCCCGGCCAGGTACTGCTCGGCACGTTGTCGTGCGATCTTGCGCCCGAAGAGGGCGGCGAAGCGCTGTCGGAATGCTGACGTAAAGCTGGCCAGCTCGTATTCTTCGAGGACCACCTGTCTCACCTCTTCGTACTGGCCTGCACGATGCCAGCAGCGTGCCAGACGCGGACTCTCATCGACGTACAAAACGTCAGCGTAGGCCCCAGAGGGACGGAGACGCGCCGGCGAGTTCGAAGCAGACGAGTAGGCAGTAGGCAGTAGGCAGTAGGCGGACGAGGGTTGGACGTTGGACGTTGGACGTTAGACGTTGGACGTGGATAGCGCCTCGTCCAACGTCCAACTTTGAACTCGTCTGCTGGTCTGCTCCCTACTCGTCTGCTATGAACTCGTCGTGCTGTCGTTGCGCCCGGTCACGCCTGCCCTGTTGCCGCTCACGGCGGCGGCCGTCGCGTTCCTGGCTGCGCAGGGGTTCGGCCGCTTCGGCTTCGGGCTGGTGTTGCCAGCCATGCGTGATGCGCTCCAGTTGACGGACGGCAACATGGGGCTGCTGGCCGGCATTGGCCTGACCGCCTACCTCGTCGCATCGGCGCCAGCAGGCGCGCTCACCACCCGGTTCGGCACCCGCCGGGTCGTCGTGGCTGGTTTGCTTGGCACGGCGGCCGGCCTGGCCGGGACTGGCCTGGCGAACGGCTTCCTGGGCGCGGCGATTGGCCAGGCCGTCGTCGGGGCCTCTGGTCCGGCCGCGATCGTGCCAGTGCTGGCGATCGGTGGCCGCTGGGTGGCACCGTCGTTCCGAGGGCGGGCAACGGGCCTGGTGGTCGCCGGGGGCGGCGTCGGGCTGTTGCTGGCCGGGCTGGTGGTGCCGCTGCTGCTGACGCCGGGCGACCCGATGGCCTGGCGGCGAGCCTCCAGCGTGCTGGTGGCGGCAGCGTTCGCGGCGTTGCTGCTCCGCGATCCACCGGTGGTGGGCACGCCGACCGCCCGCCCCAAGCCCGGGCGCGTCTACCGCTCGGCGGCGGTCTGGCGGCTGGCGCTGGTGTTCGGCCTGTACGGCATCTCATACATCGTGTACGGCACGTTCTTCGCGGCGCACCTGCAGCGCCACGGCCTGGACCCTACGACGGTCGGCCGGATCTGGTCGCTGGCCGGGCTGCTGGCGATCGGCAGCGGCTTCCTCGGAGGCGGGCTTGCCGATCGACTGGGTCCGAGCACGGCGCTGGTGGTGATGTTCGTCCTGCAAGGGACCGGTCTGGGGCTGCTCGCCTTCGGGGATGGCGTCGGCTGGTATGTGGTCTCGGCGCTGCTCTACGGGATCTCGCTCTGGGGCTTCCCGTCGGCGGTCAGCAAAGCCGCCACCGAGCTTGTCGGACCGACCCTGGCACCAGCCGCGCTCGGCCTGCTGGTCTCTGTCTTCGCGGCCGGCCAGGCCGGCGGCCCGATCGTGGCCGGGCTGCTGGCCGAGCACTTCGACTCGCTCGGGCCGGGGCTGCTGTTTGGGGCGATCGGCGACGTCGCGGGCGCCGTGGGATCGTACTGGCTCCGCCGGGACCGGCCGAGTAGACAGGAGTCAGGAGACAGTAGTCAGTAGGGAAAGCGCCCCTCACCCCAACCCTCTCCCAGAGAGAGAGGGAGCAACCGTCCCTCCTTGCCTGCTTGATTCAGGAGTCTCGTGCAGCCGAGGGGAGCCGCCTACGCCTACTGTCTCCTGACTACTGACTCCTGTCTACTCGCCATGGCACGGCTTGTGCTCCAGCGATCCGCGAAAAAGCGTCGACGGACCGCCGCTCCCAATGAAGCGCGGCGGGTGACCGAGAAAGCTGACGCAATCATGGAGTCAATCATCATGACGAGCGCCGAGCAAGTTCGGAACGTCCTCGACGACTGTCCGGACCTGGTTATTGAAGATCTCGCTGATGGCAGTGCGATGGTATGTCACAGTGTGCAGGCCACGGCGCTGCTGGAGCCCGAGGATCAGCGCGGCTTCCCGGTGACCGAAGAATTGCACCGCTGCGCCGACCTGCTGGCCGATGCTGGCTTCGTGGTCGCGCTGGTGAGAGGCGAGCAAGGCGTCTACCTGAACGCCCACTGAGCCCTCGCCCACAACCTACACTGACCTGATTCGGCGCGCGGGTCAGCGCTCGCGAATGAATAGCCGGCCGCCGTTTGGGAACGATTCGACGAGCGTGTACCCAGGCGGCGGCCGGCCCTGACGCCGTAGCTCCTCCCACTCGCGCCAGCTTCGGGGCGCATCGGCGATGGTCACCTGGCCGGCCACGTAGATCGCGTCGATGCTGATGCCGAAGCGCCGTTCGAGCGCTGCCGTCTCGCCGACGGTTGGCGGCAGCGGCACCGCCCGACGATCGGCCTGCCAGGCGAGGCTCCAGGGCACGTTCGAGGCGACGAGCCAGTCCGGCTGAACCACTTCGGCGAGGCGCGCCAGGTTCTCGGGGCGTGCTTCGACCTCGCCGCCACGCGTCGGCGCGGTCGCGGGCGACGCCGCCGGCACGAGCAACGGCCCGATCGTCCAGAGGCTCGACCCGACCAGGACGGCGAGGAGGGCGGCGCGGGCAGCCGTAAGAAGGGCCTCACCCCCCGCCGAGCGGGACAGGGGGAGCTTACCCATCGAAAGGCGCAGGAGGGTGTCGGCCTCGCCGGCGACGACCACCAGGAACAGCGGCACGAACGAAACATAGTAGCGTTGCAGGTTGAGCCCGGTGACAGACACCGTCAGCGCCTTCAGCACCACGGCCGCCAGCAGGAAAAACGGCAGATAGGCGCCGACCGTCGGGGAGCGCGGCAGCCGCCGGGCGTTCACCACCAGCCGTACTGTCGCGAAGAGGCAGGCAAAGAGGCCGGCCAGCAGCCAGGGCCAGCCCAGCAGCTTGCGCAGCAGATTCGGCGTCGCGGCCAGCTCGACGAGCATCAATTGAGCCGTGCGGGTGGGATTCTCCTGCCAGACGTCGAACGGGCGAACGTAGCGCGGCGAGTACCAGCCCAGGCCATCAGCCGTGCCGCTGGCCTGAACGGCGATCGAGGCCGGCTGGAGGTTGAACAGCGGGCTCCCTGCCACGACGGTCAGAAACACCGACCACGGCAACACGGTGATGAGCGTGGCGACGACGAAGCTGCCGATTGCGCGGCGCCAGTCGCGGCGGGGCAGCAGCCAGAGCGAGACGATCGGGAGCGCCAGCAGCGACGTGTCGTAGCGGGTCAGGATGGCGAGCCCGAACAGCACGCCGCCGAGCGCAGTGGTGCCTACCGTCCGGAAGCCGGCGACGCAGACCAGCACGGCCAGGAGCAGCGCGCCGACCGCTGGCTCAGTCAGGCCGGTCAGGGTGTAGTTCACCAGCATCGGCAGCGCCGCTGTCGTCAAGCCGGCGAGCAGGCCAGCCCACCTGCCGTACGCCCGCGCGCCAAGCAGGCCGGCGCCGGCTGCTGCCAGCACGTAGGCGAGGCCAGCCGGCAGATGCACCGCCTCGTCACCAGTCCCGAACAGGGTGAAGGCGAGTGCCATCATGGCCGGGGACAGCGGGAACCGCCCGATGTTCGGCCAGGGCGCGTCTGGCCACTCGCCAGACACTGCGCCAGCGCCGACCGGTGGCACCGGCGGGCCGGATTCCCCCGCGCGACGGTGCAGGTAGTCAAGCCCGTTCCAGGGCATGAACAGGGTAGTCGGGCCGCGCCCGGCCGCGATCTGGCGTCCAAGCTGAGCGTAATCCTGGGCGTCAGGGTCAGCCAGCCAGTGCGGCTGGGCGCGGAAGTAGAGGGCGAAGATGACGCTTGCCAGGAGCATCGGCAGCAGGATCGCGAAGGTGGCGCCACCGGCCATCCGCGGGCTGGCTCGCCCGGGAGCACGCTGACTGGTGGCCGGCCCGGTCGGGGCGGCGACAGTCACCCGACGACGCGCCGTCGAGCCGATCCGGAGCGATGGGCACCCGATCGAGTCGACGTCAAGCTGAGCGTGTTGTTGGGAAACATGGTGTCTCTACGCGTCAGGTCAATCAGGACTGGGGCGTGCGCAGCCACGCCGCTACGATACGTCGGTGAGGAGTGTGGTTGCTGGGCGCGCGGCGATCAGCGATAGGCTGCTAAGCGTAGGCCATATGGTGGCGTCGTCGCCATCTGCCCCGCTACGCGGTGCTCGCGTCACCGGGCGGCACCTCGGCGAAGCGCAGGCTGAAGCCGAAGCAGGCTCCCTGGTGGACGCCTTCTGACTGGGCCCAGACCGATCCGCCGTGCGCCTCGACGAGCTGCTTGACGATCGACAGGCCCAGACCGGCCCCGGGCACGTTGACCCCATCGCGCTCGTCGACCCGAAAGAAGCGATCGAACAGTTGCGGCAGCACGGCAGGCGGGATACCGACGCCATGGTCGGTGACGGTGATCGCGAGCTGGTCATCCACGCGCCGCGCCGCGACGCGGATCTCGCCGGGGTCTGGAGAGTACTTCCGGGCGTTCGAGAGCAGGTTCCAGAGGACCTGGCGCATCCGGTCGGCGTCGGCAAGCACCGGCGGCAGGGACATCGGCACGTCAAGAATGATCGGATGATCGGGATCGCTGTCAGCCGCGGTGACGGCGCCGATGAGCAGGTCACGCGGGTCGATCGGCACCAGGGTAACGCCGTGCAGGCCGTGCCGGAGATGCTCCAGATCGAGGAAGTCGCTGACGAGGCTCGACAGGCGCTCGCCCTCTTCGAGCATGACCGTGAGGTACTGTCGGCGTTGCTCTGGCGGGGGGTCGCGCTTGAGCAGCAGCTCGGCGAAGCCAAGCA